>Ga0302326_10000274_pt1 | contig 150535 bp, 136 predicted proteins | sample Palsa_T0_3_FD_202264 | JGI IMG/M metagenome (GOLD analysis project Ga0302326, IMG submission 202264) | Peat permafrost microbial communities from Stordalen Mire near Abisko, Sweden - Palsa_T0_3 | ecosystem: Environmental > Terrestrial > Soil > Palsa > Peat permafrost | place: Sweden: Abisko... | reverse complement strand
TCGTGAGCACGCCCGTGACCGCCCCGTGCGCATCGCGCGTAAAGCCCGTGACCTCGCAGTTCTGGAGGATGTCGACCCCGCAGGCGTCCGCGGCGCGCGCATAGCCCCAGGCCACGGCATCGTGGCGCGCGGTGCCGGCGCGGCGCTGCATGAAGCCCCCGAGAACCGGGAAGCGCGCCTGCGGGGACATCTCCAGGAGCGGCGCGCGCTCGGCCACCTGCCTGCGTGTGAGGAGCTGCGCGTCGATGCCGTTCATCTGCATGGCATTGGCCCAGCGCGCCATCGAGTCAAGATCGTGACGGCTGTGGGCGAGCAGGATGAGCCCGCGCTGGCTTAACATGATGTTGAAGTTGAGCTCGCGGCTCAGGGACTCGTACAGCTTCAGCGAGAAGTCATACAGGCGAGCGCTCTCGGGGAACAGGTAATTGGAGCGCACGATGGTCGTGTTGCGCCCGGTGTTGCCGCCGCCGAGCCAGCCGCGCTCGATCACGGCGACATCGCGCACGCCGTGGTTCTTCGCAAGATAGTACGCGGTCGCGAGCCCGTGGCCGCCGCCACCGATGATGAGCACCTGGTAGCGGGACTTCGCTTCCGGAAAGCGCCACGCCGGGGTCCAGTGGCGTCCCCCGGTCAGTGCGCCGCGCACCAGCGCGAGCGCCGAATACTTCACTCTGGCACTCCCGCCCTTCAGAGCTTGGCGCGGTAGTCGGTCTGGATCTTCTTGATGCGCTCGGTGTTGCCGAAGAAGGCATGCTTCGACATGTCGACCGAGTAACGGCTCGCCGGGGGCTTGCGCCCGAGGCTCTCCGCCAGCGCGCGGATGTGATGCGGTCCGGCCCCGCAGCACACCCCGAGGTAGTGGATCCCGAGCGCGTAGGCCTCCTGGCCGAAGTCGAAGATCTCCTGGCGCGTGCAGACGAAGGGATCGAGTCCCACCGGGAACGCGCGCGCATCCTGGCAGCACGGGTCGGTGAGGGACATGAAGGACGGCTGCGCGGGGGTGGTGCGATAGGGGACCGGCAGCGCCGCCACGTGGCAGGCAACCGCGGCGCGGATGTCGCGCATCATCGGCATGAGGGTGGCGGGCCCGCGGTGGCAGTTGATCCCGACCACGTCGGCGCCGGCGGCCTCCAGGCGCTGGCACACCTCCACCGGGCTCCAGCCCTCGCGCGTCGAATCCTCGCGGTGCATCGCCATGGTGATGACGGCGGGCACCTTGGAGTGCTTGCGGATGGCGGCGAGCGCCAGCAGGGCCTCCGCGCCCCAGGAGAAGGTCTCGGCGACGAAGTAGTCGACGCCCGCATCCTCCGCCCAGCCGACCTGTTCGGCGAAGATGCGCTGCACCTCGCGCTGCGAGGCCGCATCGGCGGGATCATAGATGTTGGTGTTGCACAGGTCTCCGGCGAACAGCGTGCCGGTACGCCGCGCGACGCGCTTGGCGATGCCCAGGGCCGCCTTGTTCATCGGCACCAGGTCCTTCTCGCGCCCGATCACGCGCAGCTTCTCGCGGTGCACGTAGTAGGTGAGCGCCTCGGTGACATCCGAACCTGCATGCACGAAGTCCATGTGCAGCTGCTCCACGACCTCCGGATGGTCAAACAGCACTTCCGGCACGAACGCCCCTGCCTGCAGGTAGCCGCGGCGCTCGAGCTCGAACACGTAGCCTTCGGCGCAGATCACCCCGCCGCGGTTCAAGCGCGCCATGAGATCCTGCGCCAGGTGCGGTGCCGCGACCTTGGGCGCGAGGGCACTGATGCGCGGGGCGCGCGCCGTCGGGCGCGCGGCCTTGGGGCGGCTCTTGGCGCGGCTCTTGGCGCGGCTTCCGGGGCGGGATTTGGCCTTGGCCTTCGCTTTTCTTGCCATGCGTGTAGCTCCGGCGCGGACGTGGGTGCCCCGCCTTGAACTCGGGCGCATTATTCTAATCAGGGTGCCCCTCATCCCGATGCCTCTTTTAGATGGGGCTATTCAATTTCTCGACTTCGCCCGCCGCACCAAACCATGGAAGCTTGAACGCATGACGAGTACCGCCATCCCGGCAGACCGGGAGACCTGGGAACGCCTGGCCGCGAAGCTGCGCCCGCAGGGACGCGCGCTCATCGACGGGGCCGCCCGCGACGCCCAGGACGGGCGCACCTTCGAGGACATCAGTCCAATCGACGGCTCGGTGATCGCCAGCATCGCCCGCGGCTCGGCGGCGGATGTAGACGCGGCGGTGGCGGCGGCGCGCCGCAGCTTCGAGGCGGGCGTGTGGCGGCGCACCGATCCGCGTGCGAGGAAGCGCGTGCTGCGGCGCTTCGCCGAAGGCATCCGTGCCGATACGGCGCGCCTGGCGCTGCTGGAGACGCGCGATGTCGGCAAGCCGATCAGCAATTCCGTGAGCGTCGACGTCGCCAACTGCGCCGACTGCATCGAGTACTACGCCGAGTTCGCCGACAAGCTCTACGATGAGGTCGCGCCCACCGGGCCCGATGACCTCGCCCTCATCCGCCGCGAGCCGCTCGGGGTCGTCGGCGCGATCGTGCCGTGGAACTACCCGCTCATCATCAGCTGCTGGAAGGTGGGTCCCGCCCTCCTCACCGGCAACAGCGTGGTGCTCAAACCCGCCGAGCAGTCCCCGCTTTCGGGGATCCGCCTCGGGGAACTCGCGCTCGAGGCCGGCGTGCCGCCGGGGGTGTTCAACGTGGTGCCAGGTTTCGGGGAGGAAGCCGGCAAGGCCCTCGCCCTGCACCCCGACGTCGACCTCATCGCCTTCACCGGCTCCACCGAGGTCGGGCGCCTGATGCTGCGCTATGCGGCCGAGTCCAATCTCAAGCGAGTCGCCCTCGAACTCGGCGGCAAGACCCCGCAGGTGGTATTCGCCGACGCCGACCTGAAGGCTGCCGCCTACGATATCGCCTGGGGCATCTACTACAACTCGGGGGAGACCTGCCACGCAGGCTCGCGCCTCATCGTGCACGAGAGTGCCCGCGAGGCGCTGCTCGAGGGCATCCGCGCCGTGGCGGCGACCATTATCCTCGGCCACCCGCTGGAGGCCTCCACCCAGATGGGAGCGCTGATCGATGGCAAGCACATGCAGCGCGTGCTCGGCTACATCGAGGCCGGCGTCGCCGAGGGCGCACGCATCACCCTCGGCGGGCACCAGGTACGCAAGGACAGCGGCGGCTTCTACGTCGAGGCCACGATGCTCGAGGGCGTGCGCCCGCAGATGCAGGTAGCGCGCGAGGAGATCTTCGGTCCGGTGCTTTCGGTCATGACTTTCACCGAGGAGGCCGACGCCGTGCGCCTGGCGAATGACACCCCCTACGGCCTGGCCGCAGCCGTGTGGACCGCCGACATCAATGTCGCCCACCGGATGAGCAGTGCCCTGCGCGGTGGCACGGTGTGGGTGAATGCCTTCGACCGCTCCACCATGGCCACGCCCTTCGGGGGCTTCAAGATGTCGGGCTCCGGGCGTGACCGCTCCCCGCACGCCATCGACAAGTACTGCGACCTCAAGACCATCTGGACCGCCTACCGATGAATATCCGTGAACACGTGGCGGCGCTGCTGGACTCGCGCCAGGCAGGCTGCGCACTTCCCGGCGCCTTCTTCACGGACGAGGCGCTCTACCGCGCGGAACTGGACTGCATCTTCGCCCGCCACTGGCTGTTCGTGGCCTCGGAGGCGGAGATCCCGGAAGGCGGGGATTACCGCACCTACCAGATCGGGCCCTACCCCATAGTGGTGCTGCGGCGCGATGACGGCTCGATCGGTGCCTTCCACAATACCTGCCGCCATCGCGGCTCACGCATCCTGCAGGCCGACTCGGGCGTCGTCGGGGCGACGCTGCAGTGCCCGTACCACCGCTGGACCTATGACCTCACCGGGCACGTGCTCAGCTGCGGCGCCACCGGAGAATCCGCGCAGGCGCAGCCGCCGCTGAAGCCGCTGCACGTGCGCACCCTCGAGGGACTGATCTTCGTGTGCATCGCCGATGAGCCACCGACGGACTTCGAGGACATGGCGCAGCGCATGCGGCCCTATCTCGCCCCGCACGCGCTCACCCACACCAAGGTGGCGCACCAGGTGGACATCATTGAGCACGGCAACTGGAAGCTCACGATCGAGAACAACCGCGAGTGCTTCCACTGCGCGGGCCACCCAGAACTGCTGCGCTCCCTGTTTGATTTTTTCGGCGAGATCGACGCGCAGGCGCTGTCGCCGAAGGAGCATGCCAACTACTGCCGCTACCTCGGGGCGCGCGGGGACTCGGAAGCCCTGTGGAAGCGCTTCAACCTGCCGTTTGAGCCGATCGAGGAGCTCTTCGGCCGCCCGACCGCCTTTCGCACCGAACGCCTGGTGCTCGACGGTGAGGGCGAGTCAATGACGCGCGATACGCGCGCGGCCTCACGCAAGCTCCTCGGCGAGTTCACCGATGCGCGTCTCGGGTCACTGCACTTTCACGTGCAGCCGAACGCCTGGTTCCACTTCCTCGCCGATCACGTGCTGACCTTCGCCACCTTGCCCCTCACGCGCGATACGACCCTGGTGCGCAGCACCTGGCTCGTCAACGCGCAAGCCGTGGCAGGCGTCGATTATGACCTCGATAACCTGACGAGCGTGTGGAATGCCACCAATGCGCAGGACGCCGCCTTTGTCGCCGAGACGCAGCGCGGCGCCTCAAGCCCGGCCTACCTCCCGGGTCCGATCGGCAGCAACGAGTACATGGTGAACATGTTCCACAGCTGGTACGAAGAACGCATGCGCGCGGCCCTGAAGCTCTAGGGCGATGCGCGGCGCCCGCGTGAACGCACCACCGAGCTTAGGGCACGGGCGTGGCGGAGGAATCCAGGTGCAGCTCCTGCCCCTGATAGGGGTGGCGCGCGGCAAAGGCCTCGTTGAGCTCGACCCCGAGCCCAGGTTCGCTCGGCGGGATCACGTAGCCTGCCTCCCAGCGGATCGGCTTCACCAGAAGGTCCGCGTGCATCCCCTGCCAGCGCTCGATCCCCTCGAGGATGAGGAAGTTCGGGCTGCAGGTGGCGAGCTGGATGTTGGCCGCACCCACCACCGGGCCGCAGTACAGATGCGGGGCGATCTGCACGTGCTGCACCTCGGCCATGCCGGCGATCTTCTTCGCCTCGAGCAAGCCCCCGACGCGTCCGAGGTTCATCTGCAGGATCGCGGCCGCCTGCGCACGCAGCACGCGCGCGAAATCGTACTTCGTGGCGAGGCGCTCACCGGCGGCGATGGGGATGCTGGTGGCGCGCGCCACCAGCGCCATTTCCTCCGGTGCATCCGGGGGCACGGGCTCCTCGAACCACAGGGGGTCATAGGGCTCAAGGCGCCGCGCCAGGCGCACCGCGCCGGCGGCCGTCATCTGCCCGTGCGTGCCGAACAGCAGGTCCGCGCCCGAGCCGACCGCCGCGCGCAGCTCGCGCATGAAACGCTCGCACAGGTCGAGCTGCGCGAGCGACAGCTGCCGTCCGTCAAAGGCGGTGTAGGGGCCGGCCGGGTCGAACTTGATGGCGGTGAAGCCCTGCGCGACGTACTCGGCGGCGCGCTCGGCGGACAGCTCCGGGTCCTGGTAGACGTCGACCTTATCCCCGGGGCGCGAATAGATGTAGGTATAGGAGCGCAGCCGCTCGTGCACGCGCCCGCCCAGGAGCTTGTAGACCGGCTGCCCGGCCTCCTTGCCGATGATGTCCCAGCAGGCCATCTCGAGCGCGCTCAGCACCCCCATCACGGCCAGGTCCGGGTGCTGGGTGTAGCCGGCGGCGTACACGCGCCGCCAGATGCGCTCGATGTCGTGCGGATCCTCGCCGGCAAGATAACGTTCGAAGGTGTCCTCGATGAGCCGCGCCACGAGGTGCGGGTTCCAGGGAACGCTGTAGGCTTCCCCGATGCCGTGCACATTGCCGGCCGTCGTAAGCTTCACGAACACGAAGTAGCGTCCGCCGTAGCCCGGCGGCGGATTCCCCACCACGAATGTCTTGACGTCGGTTAGCTTCATCGGGGCGGATGCTTATCACAGAATGACCGAGTATGACTACATCATCGTCGGCGCCGGTGCGGCCGGCTGCGTGCTCGCCAACCGCCTGAGCGCGAGCGGCGCGCAGCGCGTGCTGGTCCTCGAAGCGGGCGGCTCGGACCGCTCGCCCTGGATCCAGGTGCCCATCGGCTACGGCCGTACTTTCAACGATCCGCGTTTCAACTGGATGTACCAGACGGTCGCAGATCCGGGGCTCAACAACCGCACACAGTTCTGGCCGCGCGGCAAGGTACTCGGCGGCTCGAGCTCCATCAATGCCATGGTGTACGTGCGCGGCCAGCCCGGTGACTTTGATGACTGGGCAGCCGCCGGCGCCGCGGGCTGGGGCTGGCAGGACGTGCTGCCGTACTTCATCAAGCTCGAGGATCACCCCGCGGGACCTTCCGCCTTCCACGGTAGCGGCGGCCCGGTGCACGTGAGCGATGAGTCCGCGCGGGTGCACCCGTTGTGCGGCACCTTCCTGCGCGCCGCCGAGGAGCTCGGCATCCCGCTCACGAGTGACTTCAACGGCGGCCACAGCGAGGGGGCGGGACTGTGGCAGGTGACCATCAAGGACGGCGTGCGGGTTTCCACCTCCAATGCGTACCTGAAGCCCATCCGCGCGCGCTCCAACCTCGAACTGCAGCTGAAGTCCCTCGCCACCCGCATCACTTTCCAGGGCACCCGCGCCAGCGGGGTCGAATACCTGCGCGAGGGTGCGCGCGCGCGCGCCACCGCCCGGCGCGAAGTGCTGCTGTGCGGGGGCGCCATCAATTCCCCGCAGCTGCTGGAGCTCTCGGGCGTGGGTGACGCGCAGCGGCTGCGCGCGCTGGGCATCCAGGTCATCGCCGACTCCCCGGCCGTCGGCGAGGGGCTGCAGGATCACCTGGGCGTCTCCTATTTCTACCGCTCGCGCGTGCCGACCCTCAACAACCAGCTCGCGCCCTTGCACGGCAAAGTGCGCGCAGCTTTGCGCTACCTGTTCACCCGCAGCGGGCCGCTCGCCATGAGCGTCAACCAGGCGGGCGCGTTCGTGCGCAGCCGCCCGGGACTCGAGCGCCCGAACCTGCACATCTACTTCAACCCGGCGAGCTACAGCACCACGACGGTCGGCTCGCGCCGGCGCCTTCTGAACCCGGACCCCTATGCCGGGTTCCTGATGTCCTTCAACACCTGCCGCCCGACGAGCCGCGGCTCGGTGCACATCGCAAGCCCCGACCCTGAGGTGAGCCCCGCGATCCAGCCGAACTCGCTCTCCACCGCGGCCGACGTCGCCGACGTCTTCGACGGCGCGCGCATCCTGCGCCGGCTCGCCGCCGCGCCGCCGCTCGCCGCGGTGACCGCGAGCGAACGGGAGCCCGGCCTGGAGGTGCGCGAGGATGCCGCGGTGCTCGAGGATTTCCGCCGGCGTGCGGGCTCGGTGTTCCACGCCAGCTGCAGCTGCGCGATCGGCACCGACCCGCGTACTTCCGTGCTCGATGCACGGCTGCGCGTGCGGGGTCTTGACGGCCTGCGCGTCGTCGATGCCGCGGCATTCCCCAATGTCACCTCGGGCAACACCCAGGCTGCCACCATAATGCTGGCGGAGAAGGCGGCCGACTTCATTCTCGCAGACAGCGCCACGCCGCAGGCGTAACCTGCCGGTCACAACAATAATGGGGGCAGTGGCGCATGAGTGAACTGCAGTCGAACGCGCTGGCACCGGCACCGGCTATGACTACCACGCTGGGCGAGCGCTGGTACGTGCTGATTATGATGGTGCTCGTCTACACGCTCAGCATCGCCGACCGCTACGTGGTCTCGACCATCCTCGACCCGATCAAGGCCGACCTGCACCTGAGCAATCTCGAAGTGGCCTTCACTACCGCCGCGCCGCTCGCCTTGTTCTACGTATGTCTTGGCTTCCCGCTTTCCTGGCTGATCGACCGCTACAGCCGTCGCAAGATCATCGCAGCCTGCGTCATCGCGTGGTCCGTGATGACGACGCTGTGCGGGCTGGCGCGGGGCGTTATCCAGTTTGCGCTGACGCGGATCGGGGTCGGCGTCGGTGAGGCCGGTGGCACGCCCGGGGCAAGCTCACTCCTGTCGGATTACTTCCCGGCGCACCGCCGCGCCATGGCGCTCACCGTGTTCTCGCTCGGCGCCCCGATCGGCGCCTGGATTGGCGCCCAGGCGGCCGGCACCATCAACGACCTGTACGGGTGGCGCGCGGTGTTCTTCGCGCTCGGCGTGCCGGGCGTCGTGGTGGGCGCGGCGATTTACTTCACGGTGCGCGAACCTGCCCGCGGCTGCCTCGATGCCGGCACCCAGGACCTCGCACCCTCGGTGCGCGAGACCTTGAAGTTCTGGTGGTCGCAGCGCGCCGCCGTGCACCTCATGATCGGCAGCGCCGTGTGTGCGCTGTGGGGCTGGGGCCTGATGTACTGGACGCAGTCCTTCGTGCAGCGCACCTACAACATGAGCCCCGGCGATGCGGCTTCGGTGACAGCGAACGCGCACCTCGTAGGCGGTGCCATCGCCACCCTCGTGACGGGCTGGCTGATGGCGCGGCCCGCCATGGCCGATGCCAAGCACATCATGTGGCTGCTCGGCACGGGGACCTTCATCGCCACGATCGCCTCGGGGGTCGCCTACTGGACGCGTGATCTCATGGTGGCGCGCATCAGCTTCTGGATCTTCATCCCGGCCATCTACTTCTACATCGGGCCGTGCTTCGGGCTGCTGAACAACCTTGCGCCCTGCCGCATGCGCGCGATGTTCTGCGCGATGACGCTGTTCCTCGCCAACGTCGGCAACCTGATCATCACCCCGCTCGTCATCGGGGCACTGAATGATCACTTCGCCGCGCACTACTCGCAGTCCGATGCGCTGCGCCTGGCAATGCTGTGCATCGTGCCGACCGGCTTCTGGGCGGCACTGCACTACTTCATCGCCTCGCGCGACGTCGACAAGGAGCAGCTGCGCGCGCGCAGCTTTGCCTATTAGCGCTCGCTAAGCCCCCGCGCGGCTAGCGCGGCTGCGGCTGGACCTGGGGTGGCGCGGGCCGCGGGGTCGGGCGCGGACGCGGCGGCGGGCGGCCGGCGCCCGGCGGCGGCCTGCCCCCGCCCGGGGGTGGTGGACGCACGCCCGGCGGCCGAGCGCCAGGCGGCGGTGGCCGATACCCGGGCGGCCGATGAAGCGGTGGCGGCGGCGGCCGGCCGTGCGGATAACGGTTCCAGTAGTTGTTGTAGTAACTGCGACGGCCATACCAGGGGCGTCCGCGATAGTAGCTGTCCCAGTAGCTGCCGAAGCTGAAGGCGACGATCGGCAAGGCGAGAAGGACTCCGGCGTTCGCGACGATCACCGGCCCGCTCGGACCCTGGGCCTGCAGGTACTCCGCCGCCACCCAGCCACGGTTCGGCCCGACCTGCACGTCGCACCAGCCGTAGCCCTGCTCGCAGCCGAACACCTCGACCGACGTGCCGGTGCCCAGCAGCGCCACCTGCGGGTAGGCGACGCTCGGACCGGCGCGCATGTTGACGCTGGCGACCACGCTGGCGGAATACGCCGCCGCGGCGCCCGCAGCACAACCCATGACGAGCACTCCGCAAAGCAGTGCGAGCCTGCGTAGCAACACGTTCCTCTTCATCGGCTCACTCCTTCGTTGGACGCCGGCTGGTGAAATCCCCGGACCTCAAGTCTAGCCGCCGGGGCGCGCCTCGGAAACGCCGCTATGTTGCGGCGCGCCATGGCAGCGCAGGCGTCAGCGGGACTGAACATTTAAATGACCATATAACTCCACGGTCTGTCTGGAATTTGACGATGGCGGCCTGCATGGATGTGGAGTAAGAATGCGCAGGTCTTCTCGCTAAAACACCCCATCGGTACTAACACCAAAAGGAAGCAGGGGAAAAAGTATGCCTACCTCAATGATGGACTCGATTCTGGCCCTGGTGACACCCGACATGAAGCAGGCCATTGCGTCACGGCTGGGCGAATCGCCCCAGGCTGTGCAGGGGGGCCTGGGTGCCGCCACGGCAGCAACGCTCGGAGGACTTGCGGCCAAGGCCGGCGATAGCGGCTTCCTCAGCCAGATCATGAATCTCGCCAGCAGCGCCAACAGTCAGAACGTCCTGGGCAGCCTCTCCTCCATCGCCTCCGGGGGCACGACCGGCGGCGTGGGCGACCTCGTCAACAAATTCCTGCCGATGGTCTTCGGCTCGCAACAGGGTCAGGTCGCGAGCGCCATCGGCCAGTCCTCCGGGCTCGGCGGCGCCTCCGTCACCGGCCTTCTGAAGATGGCCGCCCCGCTAGTGCTCGCCTTCCTCGGCAAGGCGCAAAGCAGCGGCACGCTCAACGTCGGCTCACTCGGCAGCATGCTGAAGTCAGAACTCCCGAGCCTGCAGGGCTTCCTGCCGGCAGGGCTCATGAGCTCGCTGTCCTCGGGCGCCGGCACCGCCGCGACCGCCGTCACCTCCGGCGCCACTGCGGTGGCGAGCAGCGGCTCGCGCTGGCTGGTACCACTTGCGATCCTCGGCGCCCTGATCCTCGCGTGGCTGCTGTTCCGCTCCATGAGCGCACCGAAGGAAACGGTGCAGAACGCCGCTACGGCGACCACGCAGGCGGTCGGCAATGCGGCTAATTCCGCGTGGGCGGCCCTTGGGGACATGATCAAGGTCAAGCTCCCCGATGGCACCGAGCTCAACGCCCCCGCGCTCGGCGTGGAAGCGCGCCTCGTGAAGTACCTCGATGATCCGAACGCGGCCATAACCGATGACACCTGGTTCGACTTCGACCGCCTGCTCTTTGACACCGGGGCGGCGACGCTGCAGCCGGCCTCCCAGGAACAGCTCGGCAACATCGCGGCGATCCTCAAGGCCTATCCGAAGGCCAAGGTCGTCATTGGCGGCTATACGGATAACACCGGCGATGCGGCGATGAACGTCAAGCTCTCGCAGCAGCGTGCCGACAACGTGATGGCGGAGCTCGCCAAGCTCGGCGTGGATCCGGCGCGCATGAGCGCCAAGGGCTACGGCGAGGAGCACCCCGTGGCCGACAACGCCACCGAGGACGGGCGGCAGAAGAACCGCCGCATCTCGCTGCACATCAGCGAGAAGTAGCCACTTGCCGGCCGCGCGGGCCATTGCGGTCCGCGCGGCAGGCAGGCCTCGCTTCAGGGAGTCCTGGCGGCCGCCGGCGCCGGCGCCGCCGGCGGATCGGCGATCAGCACCTCGGTCTTGAGCCGGGTACCGCCTACCTGCAGCTGGTTCGGGATGCAGGTGGAGCTGTACTCGATGTTGCGGGTGCTGAAGAGCGGCACGATCCGCTGCTTGATCTGCTCGGTGAGCTCACAGTCTCCGGCCGCATTCAAAGGGTCGCCCTTGGGCGCCACGACGACGCTCTTCCAGTGCGCCGGGACCACCTTCGTATCCGGTCCCGGGCTCTGATCGCCCACAGGCTCAAGCACCTGAACCGTGGCCGAGACCCCCGGGAACGGACTCGGGCGCCCGAAGCCGCTGCTGCAGCCGGTCGGCATGACCTTCAGGTCAGGCCGGGCACCCAGGTCCAGCAGCACCCGCTTCATCTTGTCGCTAAGCCCGTCGCAGGAGTAGTGCGCGGTGAATCCCATGTACGTGAACTGCAGCTTCTTCGCCGTCCACACCGCCTGCACGCCGGCATCATCGGCGTGCGCGGCCGCCGCGCTGCCGAGGGTCACTGCGCCGATGAGGCCCAGCAGCACGCGACCGCGACCTGATGGGAAAACATTCATAGCCGTCACTCCGCTCGCGCCGCACCGCGGGCGCTCCTTAGGTTCTGACCCGATCGGCGCCGCGGCGTTCGCGCCGCGCCGGCTGCGCTTCGCGCCCTGGCCGATCGGGAACGCGACCGTCAGGGGCCGGCGGCCGGGAGCGCATCGAGTAGCCCCGGGAGCGCCTGCATGATCGCCGTCTTGGCGCGCGCGCCGGCGCGCGTGCCGTTGCGTTCCTCGTCCACCACAGCGTAAGCGAATGCGACGGAGCGGTTCCCCTTAGTCGCCCAGCCCACAAACCAGCCGATCTGGTGCTCGAGGTCCGGCTCAACACGGTCCGGCTTCACCTGGAAGCCCGTGCCGCCCTTGCCGTGAACGTCCCAGCCGTTGGAAAGTTTACCGACTGCGGTGATGCGCGCCGTCATGTCGTAGGCGCGCGCCGTGACGCCGAGCTGGCGCGCGATGAGCCGGTGCAGGAACGCGACCTGCTCGAGCGGGGAGATGCGCAGGGAGGAGTCGAGCCAGGCTTGCGTGAGCCCGTCGTTCATGCCCGGGTTGCCCGAGAGGTCCTGGTTGCCGTAACCGAAGCGCGCGAGGTAGCGCTGCAGGCGCTCGGCCCCGAGCCAGATGGTGAGCTGCTGCGAGTACCAGACCACGGAATTCGTGATCCAGCTGCTCGGGTCCACCGTCGTCTTCCAGGCCGGGTCGGAGGCTGCGTAGCTGTCGCGGTAGGGCAGCGCCGGGTGGTGGGCGTCGGTGAGGTAACCGGCATCGTAGCCCATGAGGCTCAAGGCGACCTTGAAGGTAGAGGCTGGCGTCAGGCGCTGATCGCAGCGGCCCTCCTGATGCAGGATCTTGCCCGTGGCGCCATCGGCGAGCACGGTGCACAGCGCGGCTGCGTCGGCGGCGCACGCAAACAACGCCCCGACGAGTATCAGTACTCCGAGAGCCCACCGTGACATAACAACAAGCGCCACCAACGGGGCGACCAACCCCAGGTAGGCCGATCATAGAGCACCGGCACGCGGGTGTCCCGGTGCCGGTGCACCGTGCCCTAGAGTGCCTGCGGTGTGGCCATCGAACCGGGCAGTGCCGCGCGCCGGCGCAGTGCGCCGCCGAGCGCCACGAGCGCGCTGCCCTCAAACACCAGGTCGATCCCGACCGCGAGCCCCAGGAACCACAGGCTCGACGTGGGCAGCTGGCTGAGGAGCATGACGCCGAGCACGACACCGATGAGCCCCGAGACCGCGGTCCAGCCCCACTGCGGGAAGCGCAGGCTCGCGGCGCCCACCGCGCGGAACACGCCGCCGACGATAAAGAGGGTGGCGAGCAGCAGCGTCAGTGTCAGCGCTCCGATGAGCGGGTAGCGGATGAGCAGGTACCCCGTCACGACCCGCAGCACCGCGCTCAACAGGTACAGAAAGAAGCCGGTCCAGGTGCGCGTGCGGAACGCATGCACCAGGGCGATGACGCCGCTGATGAGGAGCAACCACCCCAGCACGATCACCGTGATCAGCGTGGTCTCGATCTCCCCGAGAATGCACACGATGCCGAGGATGATGAGCGCGACACCGAGCGCGACGAACCAGCCCCAGGCGCGGTGCAGGTGCTCGAGGCCGAGCGCGAGTGATGCAGTGTCGGGTTTCGGGTCTGTCATGGTCCGTACCTCTTGTTCGTATTGGCGGGACCGGCGTCAGGGACGCGCACGGCCCGAGTGACCAAATGAGCATGGCCGAAGGCTGCGACAAGTGCAACGGGGCGCGATCGCGCAGCCCCGCGGGGCGCCCGAGGCTGGCGGGCGCTGCGGTTCTGCCCCTCAGGCTCGCGGCTGCGCCAGGACCTGCACCCAGTAGAGGCCATGGCGCGCCCCTTGTCCCGCGGCGAGCGCCAGGCCCATCTCGGCGAAGCGCGGGTCCATGATGTTCTCGCAGTGACCGGGGCTGTCGAGCCAGCCGCGCATCACCTCAGCGAGGCTCTCAGGCCCGTAGGCGATGTTCTCCCCGACGAGCTTCTCCTTGTAGCCGACCGCCCGCACCCGGTCCGCCGGGGAATGTCCGGTCAGGTCCTGGTGCTCGAAATAGCCGTGCGCGGCCATGTCGCTCGCATGTCCGAGTGCAACCGTTGCGAGCGTCCCCGAGAAGTTCAGGGGCGGCGCCGGGGCAAAGGACTTCGCGCCGCAGCGCGTGCCGTGCGCACGCGCCTCGTTCACGAGCTCGAGTGCACGCACCGCAAGCTCCGGTGCCCTGCCTGCCGGCGCCGCGGCCGGTGCCGCCGGGTGCTGGCGCACGAACTGGCCTGGCGCTTGCGTCTGCGAGTCTGCCGTGGCGGCGGCCAGCACCAGCCAGACATCCGGGGCACGTTCGAAGGAGCCGATCTCGCGCGCCGCCGGGCTCGTGAGCGCGGCGCAGTGGCCGCCGCTGAGTTTCTCGGGGAGCGCCGCGCCGCCCGCACGCACATGCACGCCCGACACTGCGCCTGCCGCGTAGCCCTGATGCGCTGCCAGTTCCACCAGGGGCCCGCCCTGCGCCCACTGCGCGGCCAGCTGATCAAGAGTCGTGCTGTGACGAAGCGGCGGCGAGAGAGCGGCGCGGCCGCCGCAGCCCCCCGCGCGTACGATCGCGACCGCGCCCACGGCATCGGCGCGGGCGGTGGCCGCGGTGCTGGCGAACAGCACCATCAAGAGCAACCCCACCCGACCGGGAAACGCTGAAGTCATGGAAAGCTCCCGTCACGCCTGTGCCCGGTGCGCCACGACCGGCGGGCCCGGGATGCGCATAAGGCTACTGAAGGAACGCTTCCGGCCGCCGGAAGATGACCGCCCGGTGCGGCACGGGTCACACAAATCCCCCTTCCCGATGGCCACGTTCGTTTCCGGGGAGCCGCGGCCGACACCTTATCTATACCCCCAAAACGAGAGAGGAACTTTGTTACTTAATCGGCATCCGCTCTGCCTCGCCAGGGGGCGGTGCCGGGGTCCGCCGTTGCCTACACTTCTGCAGCATGAACTGGTGGACTATGGAATTCGTGGTAGTGGATGTGGGGGCGACCCTGGTGCTGTTGCTCGGGTACCTCGCGCTCATGATCCGCAAGGCCGCGCTCTAGCAACGGCGGACGCGACCCGCAGGCGGCGTGCGCTAGCGGCGCAGCTGCGCGAGCAACTCGCCGAAACGCTCGATCTCGCCCAGGGTGTTGTAGTGCACCAGTGATACCCGCACGGCGCCACTCTCGATCGAGAGGCCAAGGCGCCGCATGAGGCGCGGGGAATACATGTGACCGTCGCGGATGCCGATGCCGGCGCGCGCCGCCGCCTCGGTCACGGCCGCCGGCGCTACCCCAGGAAGATTGAAGCACACGGTGGGCACGCGCTCACTGACGCGCGCGTCGGCGCTGATGCCGTAGATGGTGGCGCCGCTGGCGCGCAGCACCTTCAGGAGTGCAAGCGACAGCGTCTGCTCATAGGCCTGTATGGCCGTCATCGCGCTGTGGATGTCCGTCCGCAGCGTGCGCGCATCGGCCGCTGCTCCCCGCCCGCCGAGCAGGCGCCCGAGCTGGGCCAGGTAGTCGACCGCGGCGGCCATGCCGGCCACGTTCTCGTAGATGAAAGTGCCCGCCTCGATCTTTCCCGGGGGCGCATCGGGGATGAAGTCCTCGCGGAAGGTGGGCAGCTGCTCGAGCAGCTCGTACCGGCCCCACATGAAGCCCATGTGGGGCGAGAACACCTTGTAGCCGGAACACACCAGGTAGTCGCATCCGAGGGTCTGCACGTCGATCGGCCCGTGGGGACTGAAGTGCACGCTGTCGAGGAAGATCTCCGCCCCGGCCGCGTGCGCCATATCCGCCGCTGTCCTGACATCGACGATGCTGCCGAGCGCGTTGGAGGCCAGCGCGCAGGCGACGAGGCGCGTGCGGGCGCTCAGCAGCGGCTCAAGATCGGCGGTGTGCAGGCAGCCGTCGTCGCGCAGCTGCCACCACAGGAACTTCGCCCCCATGCGCTCGAGCACCAGCCAGGTGGCGATGTTCGCCTCATGATCAAGGTCGGTGAGGATGAATTCGTTGCGGGCGCCCAGGGACTGCCCGATGGCAAGGCTGAGCAGGCGTATGAAGGAGGTCGCGTTCATCCCGAAGGCGACCTCCTCGGGACGGCGGGCATTCAGGAGCGCTGCGACCTGCACCCGGGCGCGCGCGATGCTGGCATCCACGGCGATGCTCTGCGGGTAGCGGCCGCCGCGCTGCACGTTGTGCTCGATGAGGTGCTGGTTAACCGCGTCGAGTACCCCCTGCGGCACCTGCGCGCCGGCGGCGTTGTCGAAGAAGATAAAGGCGCCGGCGCGCTGCAGCGCCGGGAATTGGGCGCGCAGCGCGCTCGCGGGAAAGCCGCTGACCGGGGCCACGGCGGCGGCCGCACCGGCACTCATCGCCCCGCCCCGCTGTGCCTTGTTTGCTGCTGCATTTGCCGCAAAATCATAACTCGTCCCTCAGTCACGCCAGGACGAAATTAGGCCACCGGTACTATTCGCGTTCGCGCCCTTCAGGCGGCGGCGTAAAAACGCCCGCGCTGTGCCCGCATCGCCTCCAGGAAGCGCTCGATGTCCGCTTCGGTGTTGTAGAAGTGCACGGTGGCGCGCAGGTTGTTGTCCCGGAACGAGGTCACGATGTCCTCCCGCGTCAGGCGCGCAAACAACTCGGCGGTATCGCGCGAGGGGATCGCCACCATTGGACCGCGCCGCGCATCGTCCGTGGGCGTCACCGCCGGCCAACCCATCGCCTGCAGGCCCTCGAGACACTGCCGCGTAAGCTGCCGCACGCGCGCCTCGATGGCGTCGGTCCCCACTTCCAGGATGATCTTGAGACCGGCCTCGGCGGCGTAGCAGTTCACCACGGCCGGAGTTCCCGCCTCGAAGCGGCGCGCGGTGTGCGAGGGGCGGTTGGCCGTGATATCCATGGCGGTAATGCGTTCCTGCGCGAACCAGCCCGAGTTCGCGGGCACCAGCTCGCGGATCAGGGCGTCGCGCACGTAGAGGAAGCCGATACCGGCCGTGCCGAGCAGGTACTTGAGCATCCCGCCCACCGCAAAGTCGACATCGAGCGCCCGGACGTCGACGGTGAGTCCGCCGACGGCCTGATAGCAGTCGAGCAGTACCCGCGCACCCCGTGCGTGCGCGAGCTGCACGATGCCCTCGATGTCCAGCCGCGCGCCGTTTCTGAAGCACACCTGGGTGACGGCCACCAGCTGCGTCTCATCATCGATCGCGCGCGCGAAGTGCTCGAGCGGAATGTAGCCATCCGCCGCTCGCGGCACGTGCACCACGCGCGCGCCGCGCGGCTCCTGGGCGTGCCAGATCTGGGCATTGGTCGGGAACTCGAAGTCGCTCACCACCACCTTGTTGCGCGGGCCTTTGAACTCAAAGGCGCTCGCTAGAGCGTTGATGCCCGCCGAGGCCGAGGCGGTGACGGCGATCTCATCCGGGGCCGCCCGCAGCACCGCCGCCATGGCGGCACGCACGGCCTCGTTCTTCATGACCCACACGTCCCAGTTCGCGCCCACCGCCAGGCGATCGTCCATGTAGGCGTTGATGGCATCGCGCACGCTGTCGGCGAGTGCGCAGTACGAGCCGCTGTTAAGATAGGTCTTGCGCTCGAGCACGGGGAACCTGCGCCGCAGTGCTGCGAAATCGGTACTCATGACATGTATCCCTTCTGCGAAACCCGATGATGCACCCGGTGGCCGCCGTGTCTCTCACCGAGGTGCACGCCGCGCAGGCGCGCCTTGCGGGCCTCGTCGAGCGCACCCCGGTGGTGCGCTGCCAGGCGGCCGCCGCCACCGAAGTGTTCCTGAAGCTCGACAACCTGCAGCCGATCGGCTCGTTCAAGATCCGCCCGGTCGGCAACGCGGTGCTCGCACGCCCCGCCGCGAGCCTGGCCGCGGGGCTCTACACCTGCAGCTCCGGCAACAGCGCGGTGGCGGTTGCCTGGCTTGCGCAGCGCCTTGAGGTCCCCGCCACGGCGGTGGTCACCGAGGCCGCGCCGGCGGCGAAGATCGGGCGCCTGCGCGCCCTCGGTGCGCGCATCCGCCAGGTGCCCTTTGCGACCTGGTGGCAGGCGGTCGAGGTGTGCGCGCTGGCAGGCGAGTCCGGCACCTATATCGATGCCGTGCGCGACCCGGCAGCGCTCGCCGGGGACGGCACACTCGGCGTGGAGATTCTCGAACAGCTCCCCGAGGTTGAGGCGATCTTCACCCCCTTTGGCGGCGGCGCCCTTGCCTGCGGGGTCGCCTGCGCCGTGCGCGCGCTCAATCCCAAGGTGAAAGTGATCGCCTGCGAACTTCAGAGTGCCCAGCCGTTCGCCGCGGCGTTGCGCGCTGGTCGCGTGGTGCACACCGAGAGCCGCCCGGGATTCGTGAGCGGGGTGGGTTTTCATACGCTGCTGCCTGAGATGTGGCCGCTGTGCCGCGAGGTGATCGACGGCGCGCTCACGGTGACGCTGGCGGAAGTGGCCGCGGCGATCCGTCTCATGGCCGAGGGCAACAAGGTGATCGCGGAAGGAGCCGGAGCGGTGCCGGTGGCGGCCGCCCTGAGCGGCCGCCACCCGTACCGGCGCGTGTGCGCGGTGGTCTCGGGCGGGAACCTTGGGAACGAGGCACTCACGACGATCCTGGCCGGGGGCATTCCCTAGGAGAGCGCCGCAGGAGCCGCCGCCGGGCGGTGGCGCGCCTTCCAGAGGAAGTAGGCCACTGAGATCAGGATCAGCCACGGTACCCCGTACACCCAGGACACGTAGAGGTTCGCATCGAATCCCATGGTCACGAGGATCGCGGCCAGCAGCAGGAGTCCTGCGTACTGCATCCAGGGAAAGAACGGCATGCGCACGGGCAGGTCCTCGGCGCGGTTGCGGCGCCGGAAACTCAGATGACTTGCCAGGATGAACATCCACACCAGAATTGCGGCGAACAGTGCGACGCCGAGAAGGTAGCCATAGGCGTTGGGCGTAAAGATCGATACTCCGGCCGCGATCAGGATGCAGGCCCCGGAGGTGAGGATTGCCACTACCGGGCTGCCCTTGCCGCTCAGGTTGCCCAAGGCCTGCGGCGCATAGCTGCCGCGGGCGAGCGAGAACAGCATGCGCGAACACAGGTAGATGTTGGTGTTCATGCTCGAGAGCGCCGCGCTGATCACGACGAAGTTCATGATGCCGGCGGCATGCGCGATGCCCGAATGCTGGAACACGCTCACGAACGGGCTCTGCGCCACCACTGTCACCCCGGTCGCGGTCCAGGGCACCGTGGTGACGATGATGGTGACGGCGAGCACGTAGAAGAGGAACAGCCGGAACACCATGGTGCGCAGCGCGGCCGGGATCGCCACCCGGGGATTTCTGGCCTCCCCCGAGGTCACCGCGATCACCTCGATGCCATTGAACGAGAAAATGCCGACGATCACCGCCATCCACACCCCGCTGAGCCCCTTCGGATAGAAGCCTCCGGGAAGGCCGTCGAGGTTGTGAAATCCCACCGCCGGCATACCGAGGCCGAAGATGCTGGCAGCACCGAGAATGATAAAGAGCACGATCGCGGTCACCTTGATGAGCGCGAACCAGGACTCCACGGTGCCAAAGTTGTTGACCGAGCGTGAATTGAAATACAGCAGCACCATGCAGAACCCGAGCGACCAGGCCCACACCGGTATGTCGGGGAACCAGAACTGCATGTAGAGGCCCGCCGCCACCGACTCCCCGCCGATGGCGATCACCTGTGCGATCCAGTAGGTGTAGCGCACCACGAAACCGGCCCAAGGATTGAGGTAGGTCTCGGCGTAAGTGCCGAAGGAGCCCGCGGTCGGGTGTACCACCGCCATCTCCGAGAGGCTGAACACCATGACGAGCGCGACGAACCCGGCGATGACGTAGCTCAGGATCACCGCAGGCCCTGCGTAGCCGATCGCAAGGCCACTGCCCATAAAGAGCCCGGTGCCGATCGCTCCGCCGAGACCGATCATGACGATCTGCGTCTTGCTCAGCCCGCGCTTGAGCCCGCTCTCGCGCTCACTGATCTCAGCCGCCGTGCTCATGCGGCCGCGCTTGCGGTGGTGCTCATCATGCCCATGATAACGGCGCCGCCGGCCGCGGCGGCACGATCAGGTCTTTGATCGTGCCGCCGGCGGACGACAGGTTCGGGTGCGCGCCTTAGAACTTACGCGTGAAGGACACGCCGATCGTGCGCGGCTGCACGGTCAGGAGCGCGTGCGGGTCCTGGCTGGAGTTGATGCCCGACACCTGGGCGAGCTTGTTGGTGAGGTTGCGGCCGAAGGCGGTGATGGTCCACTCCTTGTAGATACCCCCGATGCGCAGGTCCCACAGCGTGTAGGAGCTCAGCGGAATGTTGAAGGGGTTTGACTGGCAGTACGCCTGCACCGAGTCACGATAGGTGACGTTGGTGCCGGCGGTTACCTGCCAGTTGGGCGACACCGGGCGCGTGTAGTCGGCGCCGAGGTTGGCCTGGAACTTCGGCACGTTCGGGATCGGATCCCCGGTCACGCAGAGCGTCGGGTTGGCGAGCTTCTGCTCAGGGTCCGCGCCCGTGACCACCTTGGCGTCCTGGTAGGAACCACTGAGTGAGCCGGTCAGGTACTCAACCGGACGCAGTGTGAGTTCGAACTCGGCGCCCTTGATGTGCGCATCGCCGACGTTGCCCTGATAGACAAAGGCGCCGTCAGCGGTGGTCAGCTGCACCTGCATATCACCCCAGTGGATGAAGTAGCCATCCACCTGGTAGTCGAGCAGGCCATTCCACAGCCGCCCCTTGATTCCGAGCTCGTAGTTTATGAGCGTGTCTGGCTCGTAGGCGGAGGGAATCGGCTCGAAGGGCTCACTCACCGCATTCAGGCCACCGCTGCGGAAGCCGGTCGAGACCGTGCCGTAAGCCAGCGCCTGCTCGCTGAACTTGTAGCTGAGGTTGCCTTTCCACGTGACCTTGTTGAAGGTCTGCTCCGGATCGTAGATCGGCACGTTGGTGGGAGTGCCGGGCGGGAAGCCGCCGAAGGGGTGCGTCTGCACCTGCACACCATTCAGGGTCTCGGTGAAGTAGCGCACGCCGCCCACCGCGCTCAGGGCGTCCGTGATCTTCCAGGTGGCCTCCCCGAACCCTGCCCACTGCACGCTCGAGCGGTGGTCGGTGCGGCCGAAGAAGGTGTTGCCAACGCCGGGGAAATTGAGGGCATCATCCGCGTTGTCGCTGCTGAACTGGCCGTTGACCAGGCCGTCGCCGTTCGTGGTAATCACCTGCACCGCCAAGTCCTGCGTCGACTGCTGCCGATAGGCGCCCGCCACGAAATTCACGGGCGACTGCAGGTCGCTCGCGAAGCGCACCTCGCTCGTGTTGGAGTGCACCTGGCGCGGCTCGAGCGTCTCGGCTGGCACCGGCACATCGAACGACACCAGCACCGGGGTCGAATCGAAGGTGAAGCCGGTGTCGCGATTGAGCTGGTGGTCGGTTGCCGTGAGCGTGCCGAGTGCGGTCTTCCAGGTACCGGTGAGGCCGAACACCTTGATGTTGTCACTCCAGGGACTCTGGGTCACGTCCGTGTTGCACAGATCGCAGCCATTGATCGGCGGAATTGGACCACCGGCGAAGGCGGCAACCCCGGGGGGCGTCCAGCGTGAGGAGCCATTGGAGCTCTCCGACTGGGTGGTGTAGTCGGCATCGATGGTGAGGTTGTCCAGCGGCATCCAGCGCAGGATCGCGCGGCCGCCCCCGACGTCATCATCGTTGATGCCTTTCAGAAACCCGAGCGCTTTGACCGGCAGCGTTTCGCCGTTGGACTCGGCGGTTACGCCGACGCCGACGCGGTACTGGTTGATATAGCCGCTGTCGTAGATCTTCCAGCCCACGATGCGCAGCGCCAGCACGCCATCCACGATCGGCAGGTTGAGCGCGCCGTTGACATTGTAGTTGTTGCTGCCGTGATCGGTGTTGGAGTCCTCGCCGGTCACGTAGCCTTCCACCTTGTCCATGACCGGGGCCTTGGGGATGAAGCGGATGGTGCCTGCCATGGAGCTGGCACCATAGAGGGTGCCTTGCGGGCCACGCAGCACCTCGACGTGATCCATGTCGTAGAGGCGGATGTCGGGCTGGAAGCCGCCACCATCATCGGTGTTGCCCTGCGAGATCACCGCCTCGCCGTAGTACACCCCGGTGGTCGAGTCACCGGTGGAGTTGATGCCGCGGATGACGTACTTCTTGTCGCCGGGACCGAGGTCCTGAATGGACAGGCCCGGCACCTGCCCGGCAATGCTCATGATGCCGGAGGCGCCCTCGCGCTGCAGGGTGTCGCCCGAGATCGCCTGCAGCGATTCGGGTACGTCCAGCACCTTCGCGGCGTTGAGTTTGGTGGCAGTCACCACCACTTCCTCGAGCCCGCTGGCATCGGCACTCGCGTCCGCGGCGGGCGCCGGCCGCGCGATGAGCGCCACGGCTGAGGCGAGGCCGAACGCGAGTACCCGGACAGTGATCTTTGCTGAATTTGGCACGATGTAATCCCCGTAACGTCGTTCTAATTAAGAGTCGCAGGAATGCACGGCCTTTGATGGCCCGGCTCTCCCCTCAGTCGTAATAGTTGATACTCGGATTGTCCCCCGGGCAGATCACGCCGACGACGTCGATGCCCTCGGCAGACGTGGCCTCGAGCGAATGCAGCTGCTTGCGCGGCAGGAAGATCACGTCCCCGGCGCGCACCTCGGTCTTGCGGTCCTCGGTCCACATGCAGCCCTCCCCCGACAGCACGATGATCGCCTCCTCATAGAGGTGGCGGTGCGGGGCGGCCTTGGAGAGCGGGATGTGGCCGATGAACTGCGTGATGACCTTGGAGCCGATGCGCTTGTCCACCAGCACCTGGAAGTAGCGCGAGCCCATGGCGGTGCGCTGCTCGGCGTCCACCGAGACCACGCGTTCACCGTACTGGGCATCGAAGTTCTGCGGCATCTGCTCAGGCCAGCCGAGGTCCCCGAGCGGACAGGCGAGCGCAAACACCCGCAGCACCTGCCCCGCCTGTGGGGTGAACTGCATCGCCTCCCCCGGGCGGATGTGCACGCCATCGGTCGCGCGCACCTCGAAGCTGCGGCCCGAGATGTCGACCGCGCCCTCTCCTGCCACGACGAAGAGAATCACGTCGCGCTCGCCAAAGCCGAGCACCGGGGAGGCGCCGCCCGCAGTCTCGAGCAGGACCTGCGTCTGGTAGAGGGCGCCGAGCTTTTGCGTTACGAGGTAGCGGTAGCTCAGGTGCCCGCGGCGCACCTCTTCGGCGAGCGCGGGACGTACGACGTAGCAGGTCCCGTTGAGCCGGGCACGCGGCCCGTCACGCTCCGTGACGATTGGCACCTGCAGGTTTTTCGGGCTGGCGGGGTCATCCAGCGGCGAGCCGTCGGGGAGGTTCGAATGCGCGCCGTCGCAGAAGGGGGGCGTGTTTGTCTGTTTGCAGCCACACAGCAGCACTTCCTCGTCAGCCGCCAGGACGACCTTGCGCGGCTCCAGCCCCGTGCCCTTGTGGGATCCGTCGCAAAACGGCTGGTTCGCCGATCGCCCGCAGCTGCACCAGAAGTACGTCCGGCCGCCTTTGAGGGTTACCAGACAGGGTTTCGGCCGCGCAACAACCGGTTCTGCCATACGGGCGATACTCTCCCGAACGTACCGGTTGTTGTACAGACACGCTTTAGGCTGACAGGCCTAATGTGCAGGGCAGGCGCGCCCCAAGTTAGGGCATCAGCCGGCGAGCGCGTCACCTGGCTCGCCGTCCGCCCGGGAGGTCCGGGCGGCGAGGCGCTCGATGGTGTGGTAGGACTCCTGGGTGATCTGCTGCGGGTCCGCGCACAGGTAGGGTCGCAGCACTTCCAGGATCTCATAGTAGCCCTCGAGGATCGTCGCCGCCGTCACCTCCCGGTCGTGGTACTCGGTGTAATTGATCCAGTTCTCCGAGATGATCCAGGTCACATCGACGATTGAACGCAGGCGACGCGCATCCGGGGGCAGCCGCATGAAACCGCGGCCGGCAAGTGCGTGCATGAACTTCTCCAGGTCCCGCAGGCGCCGCTCGCGGTTCTGGGCGAAGCGGCGGCGCAGCTGCGGGTCCTGGCGCAGCAGATCCGCCAGTTCGCGGTAGAAGAAGCGGTACTTGAGGATGAGCTGCAGCTGGCGTACGAACATCGCCGCCATGTGTTCCAGTGTCGGGGCCAGGTGATCGCGGTACCAGCCCGAGTCCATCTCGTCGATCGCCAGCTGGAAGAGCGCGAAGATGATGTCGCGCTTGTTATTGAAGTGGTACTGCAGGTTGCCCTTGCTGATGCCGCAGCGCTCGGCGATGCGGTTCGCCGAGACCGCAGCGGTCCCTTGCTCGTTGAACATCTCGAGCGCCGCCTGCAGGATCCTCAGCTGTGTCGTTCGCGTACCCATGCGCCTTAGTGTCTATCTCGACTGCCCACGCGGCTCTGTGGTTCCCTCAGGCGGCGACTCCCGCCGCCTGTGGGCCGCCGGCGAGCGCGGCCAGTTCGCGCGCCAGTGCCGTGCCCTCCTCGTCCGCCAGTGCGGCCTCCTGCAGCCGCGCGAGCCGCTGTGCGCCATCGGCGCGGTGGCGCAGCCGCTCCAGCTGCTCCACCAGGGTGCAGAAGCTGTGCCAGCCGCGCTCGTGGGTCTCCCCGTAGCCCTTGATGAGGCGCTGCGCCTTCGCCAGCTCCACCGCGAGCGCATAGTCTCCCGGGGCGAGCAGCTGCAGCCGCTCGAGCCATGCCTCGATGCGGCCATTCTCCTCCTGGAAGCGCAGCGTGCCACGCCGCCAGCGCCGGGCGCCCCCGAGCAGGTAGAGCAGGAGGAAGCCCGTCGCGGTCGTAGTGCGGATGTGCCGCCCGCCGGTGAAGCGCGCCAGGAAGCGGCTCGCCCCGGGGGAGCCAAGCACCCGGCGGCCGATGCCGGACGGCAGCGTGCCGGCGATCTCCGCCACCCGCGGGCGCATGAACTCGGTGACGCCGAAGAGCTGCCCGGCAGTGGCGCGGATCTCCTGCCCGACGCGGGCGCGGCGCGCGGCGCGCGTCTTCAGCTGCGCGACGCGCAGCGTATCCTCGAAGCTCATCCACAACGCCAGCGCCGCAGCGGTGGCCAGGGTGAGCGCCGCGCCCGCGCCGCCTGCAGGTTCGAGGGCGGCGATGCGCTCAAGCCGCGTGAGGTAGAGGGTCGCGTACTCGCGGTCCTGGTAGTCGAGCATCCGCCGCACCCCCTCGAGCGCGGTCGGCTGCACGAGCGCCGGCAGTGCGCGGATCCGCATCAGGAGCGGCTGCAGCGCGGGCGTGCGCGCCTGCTGGGGGATCTCGGACGCAAGCGCCGCGGCTTTTTCGGGCGCGCTTTCGGCGCCGCCGGCCTGCGCCTGAAGGTAGGCGTCCTCGAAAGCGGCAAGGTTGGTGCGCACCGCCAGGCCACCGCGGGTGATCGCCTCGGTGAAGCTCTGCTTGGGAAAGGGCAGCACGCCCGCCCCGCTGATGGCCCCGAGGAGTACGGCGCTGATCACCGCGTGGTGCTTCTGGGCGGTAGCTTCCATGTCGAAGAGGATGGCGCGCTTACCCTGGGTGCGCACCAGCTCAAGCAGTGCCGCGGTGTCGGTGACGCCCTGGCCGAGGGCGCTCTTCTCCGCGATCGCGTAGTAGCGGTGGGTCGAGGCGATGAGCGTGGTGCGCTCAGGGCTCACGAGCCCGCGCTGGATGGAGCGCCCCGCCTCGGCGAGCTCGGAAGCGACCACGCAGTCGACATCGCCCGGCACCGGCATGAGCGCCATGACCGGCTCGCGTCCCAGGCGCTCCGCCTCCGAACGGGCGAAGAACTCGAGGTAATAGATCGTGGCGCCGGTGCGCTGGGCGACGCCGGGCACGGAAGTCGACTGCACCAGGTAGCCGCAGCTCTCGGCGATGGCGATCAGCCAGTCGGTGAGCACCCCGCCGCCCTGGCCGCCGAGGGCTGCGATGGTGAGCTTGAGGGTACGGTCGGTCACGGCGCCTCTAGAGGACCCAGCGCAGCCGGCGGCGCTCGCTGCCGCGCTGCAGAGCGCCGATGAATGCCCGCCGCACCCGATCGAGCAGGCGGTCCCAGCGCGTCGGGTTGTGGATGAGTTCCGCGCGGTAGAAGGACGGGCACAGCACCGCAGCCTCGGCCACTTCTCCGCACACGCCGCAGCCGATGCAGCTGTTGTCGACGTAGGCGACCGGGTCCTGGCGCAGCGGGTCGGGGTTGGCCTTTACGGTGAGTGACGGGCAGCCCGACAGACGGATGCAGGAGTGGTCTCCGGTGCAGGTGTCGGCATCGACCCCGAAGCGCTCGCGCACCACGCGCTCACCGTTCTCGATCGCCTTCTTGGTCAGGGGGCGTACGCGCCGCTGGCGGTTGAGCGCGCATTCCCCCTCGGCGACGATCACCTTCGGCCCCTTGAACCCGGTGCTCAGCGCGTCGCGCAGCACCGCCATGGTCTCGCGCATGTCGTATGTATGCGTGCGCTTCACCCAGCGGATACCGACACCCTTGACGGCGTCCACGATCGAGTTGTTGCCCTGGCGGTGCACGCCGGCGGCGCGCGAGGAGGGGATGTCCTGGCCGCCGGTGGCGGCCGAGTAACCGTTGTCGACGATGATGGTCAGGTCATCGTGGCGGTTGAAGACCGCGTTGCCGATGCCACTGGTGAGGCCGTTGTGCCAGAAGCCGCCATCGCCCATCACCGAGACCGCGCGCCGGCCGCCCTCGCTGCCGAACGCCGAGGCTGCGGCGGCCCCGAGGCCGTAGCCCATGATGCTGTTGCCCATGTTGAAGGGCGGCAGCGTTGCGAAGGAGTGGCAGCCGATGTCGGCGCTGATGTGCAGCGGACCGGTCTCCTTCTGCAGCAACTTCATGGCGGCAAAGAATGGGCGCTCCGGGCAGCCGATGCAAAGTCCGGAAGGGCGCGGCGGCACCAGGCTCGCGAGTTTGCCGGACGGTACCAGGGGCGCCTCGCGGCTGCGGGTCGCTTCGGCCTCTGCGGGCGGGCGCGCGCTTAGGGCCCAGCGCGCCAGAAAAGCCTTCAATCCCGTGCGCAGCACGTCCACGGTGTATTCCCCGTGCATCGGCAGCACTTCCTTGCCGAGCAGGCGCGTGTCCACGCCGCGCTGGCGCAGGATCTGGCTCGCCGCCTGCTCGAGGTACTCCGGCTGGCCCTCCTCGATGATGAGCACCGCGCGCTTGCCGCGGCAGAAGCGCTCCCACTCCTCGGGTACCAGGGGATAGGTGACATTGAGCACGTACAGCGGCACTTCGCTCGCGCCAAAGGCATCCGCGCGCCCGAGCAGCTCGAGCGCCCGCAGCGTATTGTTGTAGAGGCCGCCCTGCAGGACGATGCCGATGCCCGCCTCGCTCCCGGGCATCATCTCGTTCAGCCCGCGCTCGATGATGAAGCGCAGCGCCGCCGGCAGGCGCGTCTCGATCTTCTCCTTCTCCTGCGCATAGGTGGAGGGCGGCAGGATGATGCGGCCGTAGTCGCGCACCGGGTGTGCGAGCGCATCGGCGCCGGAGAATGCCGGGCGACGGTTGTCCTGGGTGGTGAAGCGCCCGTACACGTGGCAGGCGCGGATGCGCAACATGAGCATGACGGGCGTATTGCTCGCCTCGGACAGCTCGAACCCCTGCTCGACCGCGCGCACGATCTGCGGCAGCTGCGGCCGCGGGTCGAGGAGCCATATCTGCGACTTCATGGCGAAGGCGTGGGTGCGCTCCTGCATGATGCTCGCGCCCTCGCCGTAGTCCTCGCCGAGGATGATGAGGGCGCCGCCCTTGACGCCGGCGGAAGCAAGATTCGAGAGCGCATCGGAGGCGACGTTGGTGCCCACGGTCGACTTCCAGGTCACCGCCCCGCGCAGCGGGTAGTTGATGGAGGCGGCGAGCATGGCCGCGGCGGTGGCTTCCGAGGCGCTCGCCTCGAAGTGCACACCGAGCTCGCCGAGGATGTCCTGGGCATCGGCGAGCACGTCCATCAGGTGCGAGATCGGGGCGCCCTGGTAGCCGCCGACGTAGGCTACCCCGGACTGCAGCAGCGCCTTGGTGACGGCGAGGATCCCCTCGCCGCGAAACTCCGCGCCCGCGCCCAGTCGCAGTGACTGGACTTCCTTGGCGAACGAGCGCTCGGCCACTGCTGTCCCCTGCCCTTCAGGTGGGCACGAGCGCGAGCACGCGCAGGGGACTGCCGGAGCCGTTGACGATCTTCAGCGGCGGGGCGATCACCACCGCCCCGGTCGGGGGCAGCTGATCGAGGTTGGTCAGGCTTGCGAGTCCGAAGCGGTTCGAGCCGTGCATGATGGTGTGGCAGGGGAACATCGGCTCGAACGTCGGCGCCTGCCCGGCATCCGTACCCACGGTCTCCACCCCTACTCCCAGGATGTCGCGCTCCTTGGCGAGGAAGGGCACGGCCTGCGGGTGAAAGCCGGGCGTGTGGGCACCGTCGGCACCGATGTTGAGGAAATCCCTGGCGCTCTTGCGGTGCGACCAGTCGGTGCGGATCAGCACCCAGGCATGGGCCGGGATCCTGCCGTGGGCGGCCTCCCAGGCCTCGATGCTGGCGCGGGTCACGAGGAAGTCGGGGTTGTCCTTGGCCTCGCGCGCCACGTCGATGACGCAGGCCGGGCCGATGAAGCGCTCGACCGGGATGTTGTGGGTGGCGTTGTTGGCGTAGTCCTTGCCCGTGACCCAGTGGATCGGGGCGTCGAAATGCGTGCCGGTGTGCTCGCCGCAGGCGATGTTGTTCCAGTACCAGGCGGGGCCGCGCGCGTCGTAGCGCGAGATCTCCTCCAGCGCAAAGGGTTTGGAGGGCGCGAACTGTGGTGGCAGCTGGATCGTCGGGGTCGAGGGTTCCAGCGGCACCGTGAGATCCACGACGCGAATGCGCCCGCCGATGATTCCCGCGACCAGTTGCTCCAGAGCGGGAGACGATTTGCCTTGAGACTGCGTTGCCGTGCTCATGACTTTCTCTCGTGTGCGGCGGGCGTCACGCCCGGTGGAGAAATGATTGACACCTGAAGTAACTGGCAATATAACATACGCGGCAGGCCTGCAATAGAGCTGCCGCGGGGGTCCAGCCGGTATGAGACGAATCGTCTGCGTGGGTGGCGGCCCGGCCGGGCTGTACGCATCGATCCTGCTGCGCAAAGCCATGCCGGGCGCGCGCATCGAGGTCTTCGAGCGCAACCGTCCCGACGATACCTTCGGCTGGGGCGTGGTGTTCTCCGACCAGACCATGGCCAATTTCCAGGCTGCCGACCCCGAATCGCACGCCGCCATCCTCGCGAACTTCCATCACTGGGACGATATTGCCATTTATTTCGGCGGCCGGCGGCTGGTGAGCGGCGGCCACGGCTTCTGCGGCATCGCCAGGAAGCGCCTGCTCGGCCTGCTGCAGGAGCGCGCCCGGGAGCTGGGGGTGGTCCAGCACTTCCAGCACGAGGTCGAGGACGAGTCGGCCTTCGCGGACGCCGACCTCATCGTCGCCGCGGACGGTATCAATAGCCGCACCCGCAGCCGCCACGCGCAGATCTTCCGGCCCGACATCGACGTGCGCCGCTGCCGCTTCATCTGGCTCGGGACCACGCGGCCGTTCGCTGAGTTCACGTTCGCCTTCCGGGAAACCGAGCACGGCTGGTTCCAGATCCACGCCTACCAGTTCAGCGCCGAGCTCTCCACGGTGATCGTGGAGACCCGCGAGGAGACCTGGGCGGCGCACGGCCTGGAGCGCGCCAGCAGCGCAGAATCAATCGCCTTCTGCGAGGCGCTGTTCGCGCCCTACCTCGACGGCCACCGCCTGCAGAGCAACGCCAACCACCTGCGCGGTTCGGCGTGGCTGAACTTCAACCGCGTCAGCTGCGCCCGCTGGCACGAGGGGCGCATCGTGCTCCTGGGCGATGCGGCGCATACCGCGCACTTCTCCATCGGCTCGGGCACCAAGCTTGCCATGGAGGATGCGATCGCCCTCACCCGCCACGTGAGTGCCGGCGGCCCGCTCGATGCCTCCCTGGAGGCCTATCAGCGAGAGCGCCACGTCGAGGTGCTGAAGCTGCAGAGCGCGGCGCGCAACCGCATGGAGTGGTTCGAGCACGTGGCGCGCTACGTGCACCTGCCCCCCGAGCAGTTCGCCTATAGCCTCCTCACCGGCAGCCAGCGCATCGGGCACGAGAACCTGAAGGTGCGCGATCCGCGCTTCGTGGCCGACTACGAGCGCTGGCTCGCCGAGCGCGACGGCGCCGCTTCACCCCGGCCGCCCATGTTCCTGCCCTTCCGGCTGCGCGACATGCAGCTTGCGAACCGCATCGTCGTCTCCCCCATGGCGCAGTACAGCGCCGTCGACGGCCTGCCGGGCGAGTGGCACCTGGTGCATTACGGCCAGCGCGCGCTCGGTGGCGCCGGCCTCCTCTACACCGAGATGACCTGCGTGTCGGCCACAGGGCGCATCACGCCCGGCTGCACCGGCCTGTGGAACGAGGCGCAGCGCGCCGCCTGGGAGCGCATCGTCGCCTTCGTGCACGCGCACTCCCCCGCCAAGTTCTGCCTGCAGCTCGGCCATGCGGGGCGCAAGGGCTCAACCCAGCTCGGCTGGGAGAAGCCCGACTCCCCGCTCCTGAGCGGTAACTGGCCGCTGCTCGCGCCCTCCGCGCTGCCCTGGTACGCAGGCGTGAGCCAGGCCCCGCGCCCCATGCAGCGCGCCGACCTGCTGCGCGTGCGCGAGGAGTTCGTGCACGCCGCGCGCCTCGGGGCCGCGGCGGGCTTTGACATGCTCGAGCTGCACATGGCGCACGGCTACCTGCTCGCCTCCTTCCTGTCACCCCTCACCAATGAGCGCACCGATGAGTATGGCGGTGCCATCGAGAACCGGCTGCGCTACCCGCTCGAGGTGCTGCGCGCGGTGCGCGCCGCATGGCCTGAGCGCAAGCCGCTCTCGGTGCGCATCTCCGCGAGCGACTGGGCTGAAGGCGGCCTGAGTGATGCGGACCTGCTCACCATCGCACGGGCCTTCAAGGAGGCCGGCATCGATCTCATGGATGTCTCCAGCGGCCAGACCGTGCCGTGGCAGAAGCCGGTCTACGGGCGCATGTGGCAGACGCCCTTTGCGGATGAGATCCGCAACGAGATCGGGCTCGCCACGCTTGCCGTCGGTAACATCTACGAGGCCGACCACGTAAACTCCATCATCGCCGCCGGCCGCGCCGACCTGTGCGCACTCGCCCGCCCGCACCTCGCCAACCCCGCCTGGACGCTCGAGGCTGCCGCGCGCCAGGGCTACGAGGCGCAGTGGTGGCCGAATCCCTACCTCTCCGCCAAGAACCAGCTCGAGCGCAACCTCGCGCGCGCCAACTCACCCGGAGCCGTGCCATGACCGCAACCCACACTCTGAAGGACAAGCACGCCGTGGTCACCGGCGCCAGCCGCGGCATCGGGGCTGCCATCGCCGCCGCGCTCGCCGCCGAGGGCGTGCGCGTGTCACTTTTCGCGCGCGATGAAAAGACCCTTGCCACGGTGGCGCAGCACCTCGGCGCCGCACAGGCGCTCGCAGTGAGCGCCGATGTCGCGGAACCGGAAGCGGTCGAGCGCGCCTTCGCGGCCGCGCGCGCGCGCTTCGGGCCGGTGGACATCCTCATCAACAACGCCGGCCAGGCCGCCAGCGCCAAGTTCACCGACACCGATGCGAAGCTCTGGAACCGCATCCTCGGGGTCAACCTGACCGGTACCTACCTGTGTGCGCGCGCCGCCGTCGGCGACATGCTGAAAGGTGGCTTCGGGCGCATAGTCAACATCGCCAGCATCGCCGGCCTGCGCGGTGCGGCGTACCTGTCCGCCTACGTCACCTCCAAGCACGCCGTCATCGGGCTCACGCGCGCGCTCGCGCTCGAATACGCCACGCGCAACATCACCGTGAACGCCGTGTGCCCGGGCTACGTCGACACCGACATCGTCAAGAATGCGATCGCCAACATCAGCCACAAGACCGGCCGCACCCCCGCGGAGGCGCGCGCGACGCTGGTCGCCACCAACCCGCAGGGGCGCCTCGTGACCTCCGAAGAAGTAGCCGAGGCGACGCTGTGGCTGTGCCGGCCCGGTTCCGACAGCATCACCGGGCAGAGCATCGTGCTCGCCGGGGGCGAAGTGACCTGAAAGGACTGCCGCGCCATGCCCAAGGACAAGGCCCGCCTGAAGCTCATCGACGCCCCGGTCGACGCCGAGACGCGCATCCGCGACGATCACCACCTCTCGGTGCGCCTGTGGCTGCGGATGCTCAGCTGCACCAACCGCATCGAGAGCATGGTGCGCCAGAACATGGCGGCGCACTTCCAGACAACACTGCCGCGCTTTGATCTCATGGCGCAGCTGGAACGCGCGCGGCACGGGCTGAAGATGAGCGAGCTGTCGATGCGCATGATGGTGACCGGGGGCAACGTCACCGGCATTACCGACGGTCTGGAGAAGGAGGGCCTGGTGGTGCGCGAGATGGATACCAGCGACCGGCGCGTGTACCGGGTCAGGCTCACCCCCGAGGGGCAGCGCCAGTTCCGGCGCATGGCGGCCGAACACGAGCAGTGGGTGGTCGCCCTGTTCGAGGGCCTGAGTGCGCGCAGCAAGGGGCAGCTGGTGGAGCTCCTCGGGGAGCTCAAGCACCACATCAGCCAGGGCACGGATAAAGAGAAGGTAGCCAGCCGATGAGCGTCTTCAATCCGCAGCCGCAGCACTTCCGCTTCGAGCTCACCGGGCGCGTCGGGGTCATAACGCTCAATCGCCCGGAGCGCAAGAACCCACTCACCTTCGAATCCTACGCGGAGCTGCGTGATCTGTTCCGGCAGCTGGCGACGGTGAGCGAGGTACGGGCCCTCGTCCTTACCGGCGCCGGCGGCAACTTCTGCTCCGGCGGGGACGTGCACGAGATCATCGGCCCCCTGACGCACATGGATGCCGCAGGACTCCTGCGCTTCACGCAGATGACCGGCGACCTCGTCAAGGCGATGCGCCACTGTCCGCAGCCCCTCATCGCCGCCGTCGACGGCGTGTGCGCCGGCGCCGGCGCCATCCTCGCCATGGCGTCCGACCTGCGCATCGGCACGCCGCGGGCCAGGACCGCCTTTCTCTTCACGCGGGTCGGGCTCGCCGGCTGCGATATGGGCGCCTGCGCGCTGCTGCCGCGCATCATCGGCCAGGGTCGCGCGGCGGAGCTCCTCTACACCGGGCGCGCCATGTCGGCGGATGAAGGCGCCGCGTGGGGGTTCTTCAACCGCCTGGTGGAAGCGGAGGCGCTGGCCGAGACCGCCACGGCGCTCGCCGCCGAACTCGCCGCGGGTCCGGCGCTTGCACACGCCATGACGAAGAAGATGCTGCACGAGGAGTGGGACATGCCCATCGATGCGGCGATCGATGCCGAGGCCCGCGCCCAGGCACACCTCATGCAGAGCGAGGACTTCCGGCGCGCCTACCGGGCCTTCGTCGCCAAGCAGAAGCCGCAGTTCGAAGGCAACTGAAGGCCGCCAGCCCCATGTCTGCCGCCACCGCATTCCTCGACTGGCCCTTCTTCGACGCCACGCACCGCGAGCTCGTCGGACGGCTGGACGCGTGGTCGGAAGCGAATCTCGCGAGCGCGGCGCACCCCGAGGAGCGCAGCGCGGTGGATGAGCGCTGCCGCGCGCTGGTGCGGGCGCTCGGTGAGGCGGGCTTCACGCGCTACGCCGTCCCGGCGCCGGGCGCCGCGGCGCGCTTCGACGTGCGCGCGCTCGCCCTCATCCGCGAACGGCTCGCCTGGCATGACGGTCTTGCGGACTTCGCCTTTGCCATGCAGGGACTTGGTAGCGGCGCGCTGTCCCTTGCAGGGTCGGCCGAACTCAAGGCGCACTACCTGCCGCGGGTGCTCAGCGGCGCAAGCATCGCCGCCTTCGCCATCTCCGAGCCCGAGGCAGGTTCGGACGTCGCAGCGCTCACCTGCCAGGCGCGCCGCGAGGGCGGCCACTACCTCCTCAACGGTGAGAAGACCTGGATCTCCAATGGCGGCATCGCTGACTTCTACTGCGTATTCGCGCGCACCGCGCCGGCGGAAAAGCGCGCCGACGGGTCCGTCGCCGCGCGCGGCATCAGCGCCTTTGTGGTGGATGCGAGTACCCCGGGCTTCAAGGTCAGCGCGCGCATCGACACGCTCGCGCCGCACCCGCTCGGCACCCTCACGCTCGAGGACGTGCGCATCCCGGCGAGCCAGCGCCTCGGCGAGGAAGGCAGCGGCTTCAAGCTCGCCATGCGCACGCTCGACGTGTTCCGCACCTCCGTCGCCGGCGCCGCGCTCGGCTTTGCCCAGCGGGCCCTGGATGCGGCGCTCATTCACGTGCGCCAGCGCGCCATGTTCGGCCGCACGCTCGCGGACCTGCAGCTGACGCAGGCGGCGCTGGCAGACATGGCCACCGAGATCGACGCGGCGCGCCTGCAGACTTACCGCGCCGCTTGGCGACGCGACCGGGGCGAGGCCGTGACCCAGGAGGTCGCGATGGCGAAGCTCTCGGCCACCGAGTCCGCGCAGCGTGCCATCGACCGCGCCCTGCAGCTCTTCGGTGGCCGCGGCGTCGTCTGCGGCTCGGTGACCGAGCGCCTCTACCGGGAGATCCGGGCACTGCGCATCTACGAGGGAGCCACTGAAGTGCAGAAACTCATCATCGCGCGCGAGCTGCTGGCCGTGGCGGGAGCACCGTGAGCGGTCCGCGTATCCTGCAGCCGGCGGGCTGGGCGGCGCCGCGCGGCTACAGCAACGGCATCCTCACCAGTGGGCGGCAGCTGTTCGTCGCCGGACAGGTAGGCTGGGATGCGAAGGGAAGCTTCACGAGCGCCAGCCTCGCCGCGCAGGTGCGCCAGGCACTGCAGAACGTCTGCGCAGTGCTCGAGGCCGGCGGTGCCCGCGCCGAGCACATCGTGCGCCTCACCTGGTTCATCACCAGCCGCACCGAGTACTACGCGGAGCTCAAGGAGATCGGCGCCGCCTACCGCGCGGTCATGGGACGGCACTATCCCACCATGAGCGTCGTGCAGGTCGTGTCCCTCATGGAAGCGCAGGCCAAGGTCGAGATCGAGGCCACCGCCGTCATTCCCGAGGGGTCCTAGAGCGTCCATGTGGCGGCCACCCGAGCGCATCCGCCACGATCCGGCCGCCGGACGCTGGCCGGATGCGGCCGAAGCCGAGCGTTCCCGATTGTTCTCCTCCGTGGCCGTCGGCCCGCTGACGCTCAGCGCCCGCACCTGGGTGCCGGCCATGGTCCCGTGGCGGGCCGGTGCGGACGGTAGCGTCACACCCGAAGTGCTCGAGTGGTACCGCTGTTTCGCCCGCGGCCGGCCGGGGGCGCTCGTGGTGGAGGCGACCGGGATCCGCGAGATCGCGAGCGGGCCGCTGCTGCGCATCGGGGATGAGCGCTTCCTCCCGGGACTGAAGGAGCTGGTGCGCGTGGTGCGGGAGGCGAGCGAGGGTGCGACGCGTCTCTTCATCCAGATCATCGATTTCCTGAGCATCCGCCGGCGCCCGGACCCGCAGCGGTTCCTGCGCGAGTTCCTGCCCCTGAGCGAGCGCCACCGCTTCGCCTGTGGCCCAAGCGGCGCGAGCGACGCCGAGGTGCGCGACTGGCTCGTCGGCCTCTCGGTGCCGCAACTGGCCGGCGTGCTCGAGCCGCGCGAGCTCGAGGCTCTCGAGTACGGCGCGCGCGAGCGGGTGACGGACACGGGCCTTGAACACATCCGCGAGCTGCCGCGCACGCTGCCGCGACTCTTTGCGCAGGCCGCTGGGCGTGCGCGCCGCGCAGGCTTTGACGGGGTGGAGCTGCACTTCGCCCATGCCTACACGCTCGCCTCCTTCCTGTCGCGCACCAATGCGCGCGCCGATGGCTATGGCGGCCCGCGCGAGCAGCGCGTGCGGCTGCCGCTGGAGGTGTACGCGCAGGTGCGACGCGAGGTTGGGAAGGACTTTCCCGTCGGCTGCCGCTTCCTCGCGGAGGAGTGCATCGAGGGCGGCAGCGGCGTCGATGATGCCGCCTACTTCGGGCGGCAGTTCGCGCACGCCGGCATGGACTTCCTGTCGCTGTCGCGCGGCGGCAAGTTCGATGACGCCCGGCAACCGAAGGTCGGGGAGGCGGCCTACCCCTACACCGGCCGCAGCGGCTACGAATGCATGCCGTCCTACTACTCCGACGCCCGCGGCCCCTTTGGACGCAACCTCGAAGCCACCGCACGGGTGCGCGCCGCACTGCGTGCGCAGGGCGAGCTCACCCCCATCATCGCCGCAGGCGGTATCCACAATTTCGCCCAGGCCGAGGCGGTGCTCACAGGTGGCCAGGCGGACATCGTGGGCTTCGCGCGCCAGGCACTCGCCGACCCGGACTGGTTCCGCAAGGTAAGGAGCGGGCGCGGTGCCGAGGTGCGGCTGTGTCTCTACACCAACTACTGCGAGGCGCTCGACCAGCGCCATCGACAGGTCACGTGCGAGCTGTGGGACCGCGAGGCCCTCGATGAGCCCGGTGTCGCCCTCAGCGGTGACGGCAAGCGCCGCCTGACGCCGCCCGCCTGGTCCTAAACGCGCGTCCTCAGCGGGCCCGCACCGTGCCCCTGCCCTTGAGATCCTCGTAGACGATCGCCAGCAGATACGGCTGCTTGACGAGGTTGCCGCCCCAGGTGCGATCCAGGTCATCGAGCGGGTGCGAGGCGATCAGCTGATCCTCGGTCAGTCCGCGCTCGATGGCGCGCGCGACGCGCGCGCGCACCTGCCGGAGCATCCCCTGGTAGGCGCGGAGGTCCTCGCGGCTGGCGATAGGACCGTGTCCGGGGATGACGCGCGTGTGCGGACCGCACAGGCCATACAGGGTGTCGTAGAAGGCGATCATGCCGTCGATGGTGCCGCCGTGCTCGAAGTCGATGTCCGGATAGAAGCCGTGGAAGAACGTGTCGCCGGTCTGCAGCACGTCCGCCTCGAGATACCGCACTATGAGGTCGCCGTCAGTGTGGGCGGCAGGCGCGTGGATGATCTCGAGCGTCTGGCCGCCGATGTACAGGCGCTGGGTACCGGCCCCGAGGGCGAGCGCCGGCACGCCGGCCGGATCCGGGGCGTACTGCGCGTCGGAGGGCTTGGCGGCGTGCTGCGCGGCCAGGATGTAGTCGTGCGTCTCGCGGCTGGCGATGATGAGCGCCCCGCGGCGCGCGAACTCGGCGTTGCCGCCCACGTGATCCCAGTGCCAGTGCGTGTCGATTACGTAGCGCACGGGCTTGTCCGAGATGCGCGCCACGGCAGCACGCACCCGGGCGTTGAGCTGCGGCCATTCCGCGTCCACCAGCAGCACTCCATGAGCATCGGACACGACGCCGATGTTGCCCCCGAAACTTTCGAGCATGTGCACCCCGTGACCGAGGTCGCGGTCCTCGAGCGGCGTGCGCTGCCAGTCCGGCAGATCCATCTTCAGATCCGGCGCCGCGTGCGCCGCCCCCCACAAGACCGCAACGGCCAGCCATGACAGCGTCCACGCCTGCTTCACTCGCTCGCTCCTGAGTCTCAGATGAGGTGCCGCCGGGATTTAAGCAATGCGCGCCTTTCACCGTCAAACCGGCGCGGCGCATGCGCTCCGACGCGGCGCTCTCCCTTTTGACGCAGGGACGCATCCCAGGGGCGGCGTACAATGGCGCCCCGCTGACTGCGAACACCAGGACCTGCGCCATGGCGAAGATGCGTGCGATGACCGTCACCCGGCCCGGTGGTCCGCTCGAGCTGCAGGAGCGTGACATTCCCGAGCCCGGGCGCCACGAGGTGCGCATCCGTGTGCAGGCCTGCGGGGTGTGCCACAGCGATGCACTCACCGTCGGCGGCCACATGCCCGGAGCCAAGTTCCCGCGCATCCCCGGGCACGAGGTCATCGGCACGCTCGAGGCGCTGGGTGCCGACATCGACGGCTGGGAGAACGGCACCCGGGTCGGTGTCGGCTGGTCCCCCGGCGCCTGCGGCTACTGCGCCAACTGCCGCCACGGGGATCTCTTTGCCTGCCTCAACATCCAGGGAGCCACCGGCGTCAGCCGCGACGGTGGCTACGCCACCCACATGCTGGCCCACGTGAGCGCGCTCGCACGCGTGCCGGCGCAGCTCGACGCGGTCGAGTCCGCCCCGCTGCTGTGCGCCGGCATCACGACCTTCAACGCCCTGCGCCACAGCGGCGCGCGTGCGGGGGACCTGGTGGCGGTCCACGGCATCGGCGGTCTCGGGCACCTCGGCATCCAGTTCGCGGCCCGGCTGGGATTTCGGGTCGCGGCCGTGAGTCGCGGTGCCGACAAGGCCGAACTTGCCCGCAGCCTCGGTGCGCACGAGTACGTCGACAGCGAACGCGGCGATCCGGCCGCGGCCCTGCGCGCCCTCGGCGGCGCGCGCGCCATCCTCGCCACCGTCACCGACGCCCAGGCGATGCAGTCGATCGTCGGCGGCCTGGGACCCAATGGCACGATGCTGGTCATCGGAGCGGTGGGTGCCTTCCCGATCAACTCCCTTGAGCTCCTGAGCAAGCGCGCCGCGGTGAAGGGCTGGTATTCGGGCACCAGCATTGACTCGGAGGACACGCTGACTTTCAGCCAGCAGACCGGGGTCGCCTCGATGAACGAGGTGTATCCGCTCGAGCAGGCGCAGGCCGCCTACGAGCGCATGATGAGCGGCAAGGCGCGCTTCCGGGTGGTGCTCAAGATCAGCTGAGATCGCGAGGGTCCGGCGAGTTGCGGTCACTGGCAGCCGCGGCACTCTTATTGATAGGCCCGGCGAGCCAGGCGGCGCCTGCCTGATTTATATAGAGTGTGACGTCGACGCTCTTTACGCTGCTGCGACCGCACATTCCGTTCCCCCGCGCGCAACTGTCAGAATCACCTGACAGTTAAGTCCGCGGTACGTATCTTGCAGGTCCCCTGCGGTAGACCAGAATTCGCCGGTGCGTGACAGCTATCAGGTGACGCGCAGGCCAAACGAACAGCTGCCGAGCGTAAAAGAAGAGGAAGCACCATGCGCACCGTCCCCCTATACCGCACTGCGGCACTGGTTGCCGTGCTGGCGGCTGGCGCCGCCAGCGGCGCCCCACTCGTCCTGCCGGTCGGCGGCACGGGCCCGATTCCGGTGTACGACGGGCGTCTGCCGGACCAGACCACGGTACTCGATGCGGCCTGTGGTTACTTCGCTGGCGGCGCCTGCTCCACCGGCACCAGTGTCAGCGCCCTGCAAAGCACTGCTCTGTCGATCGCCAGCAGCCCCGGCGGGGTCATCGAGGCGGTAGGCACAACGCAGCTCAATCCCTACGGCGCCAACGACGTAACGTTCGCGTTCATCTACGGCGGCACGGCTTCCACGAGCATCGCCTCGGCCTCTTTCTCATCCCTCGCCGGCTACAACACACAAGTGGAGGCTTGCGGACCGATTTTCGGCAGCCAGGTTGAAGGTTGCACCGGCGCGGCACCCGGCACCGCTACGCGCTCGGGTGGTACGGGCAACACCATTTCCTTCACGCCTTCGGGGACGGAGAAGGTACTGCCCAGCAATCTCTTCGTGATCTATCCCTATACGGACGGCTATGTCATCTACACGAACGCACCGACCAGTGCGCTGCAGGATCCGACGGGAATTCTGTCGGTCACCTTCAGTAATGGTACCAGCGCCGGCAGCAATCTTGATCTCTTTGGCCTGACCGCGCCCTCCACCGGAACCGGCACGGGCACCGGAACCGGCACGGGCACGGGAACCGGCACCGGCACCGGCACGGGAACCGGCACCGGCACGGGTGTCCCGGAACCGGGCACGCTCAGTCTCTTGGGACTTGCGCTGATGGGGCTCGGGCTCTCCCGCCGTCGCCGCAGCACCTGACCGTCTCTGTCCCTGCCTTGCGCGAAACCCCGGCCCCGGTGCCGGGGTTTTCATTTGCGGTGACCGTCAGTGCGCGGCGCGCGGCTCGGGCGCTGCCACTCGCGCTGCTGGTGTGCCCTTCCGGCGATCCTGCCAGCGCTGCAGGATGACGAAGAACGAGGGCACGAACAGCACCGCAAGACAGGTCGAGGCCAGCATGCCACTGAACACCGCGATGCCGATCGAGGCCCGGGCGGAGGCGCCGGCGCCCTTGGCGAGAACCAGTGGCAGGACGCCGAGGATGAAGGCGAAAGAGGTCATGACGATCGGGCGGAAGCGCTTCTCGGCCGCCTGTACCGCAGCCTCCGCAACGCTTGCGCCAGCCTCGTGCAGCTCACGCGCCACCTCCACGATCAGGATGGCGTTCTTGGCGGACAGTGCGATCAAGAGCACCAGCCCGATCTGCGTATAGAGGTTGTTGGCCACCCCGAGCGCCAGGAGCGCACCCCCGGTCCCCAGCAACGCCAGCGGCACGCCGAAGATGACCGCGGCGGGCGTGACCCAGCTGCCGTACTGGCCGGCGAGCACCAGGTAGACCAAAAGCATCGCGAGCGCGAACACGATATAGGCGGAGCTGCCGGCGAGCTTTTCCTGGTAGGACATGGCCGTCCACTCGCTCTGCATGCCCGGCGGGAGCGACTTCGCGGTCAGCTCATCCATCGTCTGCAGCGATTGCCCCGAGCTGAAGCCGCTCGCGGTCATGCCGTTCACCGAGCTCGACGGGTAGAGGTTGTAGAGGCTGATGAGCGCCGGCCCGTGGGTGTAGTCCACATCCGCCAGCGTGCCGATCGGCACCATGGCGCCGGTGCCGCTGCGCACGTAGTAACGGCGCAGGTCCTGCGGCGTCAGCCGATAGGCGCTGTCGGCCTGCACAAATACCGGAAAGACGCGGCCGAACTTGGTGATCTGGTTGGTGTAGGTGGAACCAAGGTAGGTCTGCAGCGCATCGAAGACGCTGCCCACCGAGACCGACAGCGCCTGCGCCTTGGCACGGTTGATGTCGGCGCTCAGCTGCGGAACGTCCGCGCGGAATGGCGTAAACACCCGTTCAAGCCCGGTTTGTGTGTTGGCTTCGCTCACCAGCAGATCAGTCGCGCGCTGCAGCTTCTGGTAGTCGAAGCTGCCATCGGTGATCTCCACCTGCAGCTGGAACCCCCCCGACATGCCAATGCCCTGGATGGGTGGCGGCGGCACCACCTGGACGCGAGCGGACTCGAGCGCCCCGAGGCGCTTCGTGAGCGTCTGGTACAGACCCTTGAGATCCTGGCCCTTGGCCTTGTAGCGCTCGTCCCAGTCCTTGAGGGTGAGGTAGATGACTCCGGCATTGGCGAGTGACGCGTTGCCATCCAGCGCCGAGACACCACCGATGCTTATCGCGTGATCGACGCCCGGGGTCTTGAGTGCCTCCTGCGTGATGTGCCCCAGCACTGCCTGGGTGCGCTCGAGCGAGGCGGCGTCCGGCAGCTGCACCGCCACGAGCAGATATCCCTGGTCCTCGATCGGGATGAAGCTCGTCGGCACGCGTGTGAGCGCGAACACTGACAGCACGATCAGGACACCGGCGATGAGCGCCATCAGGGCGCTGCGCGCCACCATGCGCGAGATGAGGCGTCCGTAGGCGCGCTCGACGGGGTCGTAGAGGGCATCGAAGCCGCGGTAGAACCAGTTCTTGCGCCGCTGCGGGTCGATGGGTTTCAGCCACAGCGCGCACTGCGTGGGCTTGAGCGTCGCGGCGTTGATCGCGCTGATCAGCGCGGTGGCGGCGATCACGAGCGCGAACTGGCGGTACATCTGGCCGCTGATGCCCGGCATGAAGGCCGCCGGCAGGAATACCGACATCAGCACCAGCGTGATGCCGATGATCGGACCCAACAGCTCGCGCATCGCGTTGATCGAGGCATCGTGCGGGGACTGGCCGCGCTCGATGTTCTGGCTGACGCCCTCCACCACCACGATCGCATCATCCACCACGATGCCGATCGCCAGCACCAGTGACAGAAGCGTGAGCACGTTGACCGAGAAACCCATGGCCGCCATGGCGGCAAAGGCGCCGATGATCGTGACCGGCACCGTGGTCGCGGGCACGAGCGTCGCCCGCCAGTTCTGCAGGAATACCAGGATCACCACCAGCACCAGCACCCCAGCCTCGATGAGGGTGCGGTAGACCTCGTGGATCGACGCCGCGACGAATTGGGTGGTGTCGAAGGGGATGCTGTACTTCAGGCCCGGCGGGAACTCCTTGGCCATCGTCGCCAGCCGCGCCTGCACCTCCTTGGCGACATCCAGAGCATTGGCCTCCGGCAGCTGATAGATCGCGATGCCAGCGGCCGGCCGGCCGTCCATCGTGAAGGACTGGCTGTAGGTCTGTGCGCCAAGCTCCACCCGGGCGACGTCGCGCAGCCGCGTGGTGGCGCGGCTGCCGCCGGCGGCCGAGTCGGTCTTGACGATGACGTCTTCGAACTGCGCGACATCATTGAGCGCCCCGGGCACGTTGACGGTGAGCTGGAAGTCCTGGCCGCTCGCCGCCGGCGGCGTTCCGACCTGACCAGCCGCGACCTCCTGGTTCTGCTGGCGGATCGCGTTGATCACATCGTTCGGGGTGAGGGAGCGCGCCAGGAGCTGCTGCGGGTCGAGCCACACGCGCATGCTGTACTGGCCGATCCCGAAGACACTGACATCGCCCACCCCCGGCAGCCGCGCCAGTACGTCGCGCATGCGGATCGAGGCGTAGTTGCTCAAGAACAGACTGTCGAAGTGCGGGTCGTCGCTGGTGAGGGTGACGATCTGCAGGATCGCGGTCGACTTCTTGCGTGTCACTACACCGTTGCTCTGCACCGCCGCCGGCAGCGAGGCGAGCGCCGAGGCCACGCGGTTCTGCACCAGCACCTGCGCGAAGTCGAGGTCGGTGCCGACCTTGAAAGTCACGGTGAGCGTGTAGTTGCCGTCGTTGGTGCTCGTCGACTGCATGTAGAGCATGTTCTCGACGCCGTTGACCTGCTGCTCGATTGGCAGCGCCACGGTATTGATGAGGGTGCGGGCATTGGCGCCCGGGTAGCGCGTCGTCACCTGCACGGTCGGGGGCGTGATCGGCGGGTACTGCGACACCGGCAACATGAAGATCGCCACGAACCCGAGCAGCATCGTGAGCAGCGCGATGACGTTGGCGAGCACCGGCCGCTCGATGAAGAATTTGGCGAGCACCCGCGCCTTCCTAGTGCGCAGCGCCGGAGGGTGGGGCCGGGGCTGTCAGGGGCTGCGCGGTTGGGGTCACGAGGTTGCCGGGGATCGCGTTCTGCAGTCCATCGACCACCACTTGGCTCCCGGGGCCGAGCCCGCTGAGCACGGCCCGCAGGGCGCCGTCGCGCGCGCCGATCTCGACGCGCTGCTGCACCACCCTGTGATCCTCGCCGACGGTGAGCACGTAGCTGCCCACCTGATCGCTGCTGACCACGCGATCGGGCACCATCAGGTGCGCGGCCGGTGCGCCCAAGGGGATGCGCAGGCGGGCAAACAGGCCCGGCAGGAAGATGCGCTCCCGGTTCGGTACCACCGCCCGCACCTGCAGGGTGCCGCTGCCGGTGTCGAGCCCGGTGCCTGCAAAGTCCAGCACCCCGTCGTGCGGATAGCCCTGCTCGGTCTGCAGACCGAGGGTGACGGCGATGGCCGGCACCTCGGCATTCAGAGGCTGGCCCAGCGCCCGCGCGGCCGCGCGCACGCGCAGCACGTCGCGCTCATTGACGCTGAAGTAGACGAAGGCGGGGTCGATCTGCTCGAGCGTGGCGAGCTTGGTGGCGGTGCCGGTGCTGCCGACGAGGTTCCCCGGGTCCACCAGGTGCCGGTCGATGCGCCCGGCGAAAGGGGCGGTGATGCGCGTGTAGCCGAGGTTGATCTTGGCGAGCGTCACGGCGGCGGCCGCCTGGTCACGCTGCGAGCGCCACTTTTCGACGTTCGCCTGCGAGGTCGCGTTGTCCTTGATCATGCGCAGCTGGCGCTCGTACTCGGACTGGGCGTTGGCCAGCTGCGCCTGCTGCGAGGCGAGCTTTGCCTGATAGGGCTCCGGTTCGATGACGAACAGCAGCTGCCCGGCCTTGACGAGGCTGCCGTCCTTGAAATCGACGCTGCGCAGGTAGCCCTCCACGCGTGCCACCAGATCCACGCTCTTCGAGGCAGCAACCGAGCCGGTTGCCTCCAGGTAGTCGGTCACGGGAAGGGACAGCGGTTTCGACACCGTCACCGCGGGCGCCGGCGGCGGCTGGTACTGGTTGCTGCGACCGCAGCCGCAGAGCGATGCGAGCGCGGCGCCGAGCACTAAGGCGATGACCAGGAACCGCGTGGTTTCGATGCGCTTCAGGATCACCGCGATTCCCCTTGGGCTTCTGACTCGGGCAGCGGCAGACTGGGGCCGCCCGCGGGCAGATGGCCCCAGTTAGTGCGCTGCTCCATCTCGGCGCGCGTGGCCGCGGGCAAGAGGTTGCCGCCCTGGCGCAGCTGCCAGCCACCGCCGAGGGAGCGGTACACGCTCACCAGCGCGAGCGGCACGCCGCCGCGCGCGCTGGCGAGGCCGTCCTCGACCTGCAGCTGTTGCTGTTCGGCGCTCAACACCGTCGTGTAGTCCGAGGCACCTTCCTTGTAGCGCACGATCGCAAGCTCGGTGGAGCGGCGCGCGGACCCGGCGGCATCGATGAGGGTGGCGAGCGTCGCCTGCGCGGCCGCGAAAGCCGCGCGCGCATCCTCTACTTCCTGCTGGGCCTGCAGCACGGTGTTCTGGTAATTGAGCACCGCCTGCTCGAACACCGCATCCTGCACGCGCACCGAGTTTACGATGCGGCCGTAGTTGAAGATCGGGAACACGAAGGAAGCCCCGGCGCTCGCGGCGCGGTTGTCCCAGTTGAACAGGTCCCCGATCGAGCCGCCGCGCACGTTGGTGCCAACGAAGCCGAAGCTGCCGGTGAGCGAGAAGGATGGATAGAGATTGGCCTTCGCCACGCCGATGGCGGCGCTCTGGGCCGCGGCGCTGAGCTCGGCCTGGCGAACGTCGGGACGGCGGCGCAGCAGATCCTTCGGCATGCCGTCGGCGACCCGCGCCGGTGCCGCGGGTATGTCGGTTTCGGCGCCCAGGCGCGCATCCATGCCATCCGGCGTGGCCCCGAGCAGCACCGCGAGTGAGTCCTTGTCGGCGCGCAGCGAGTTCTCAAGGCCGGGGATCTGCGCCTGCGTCTGCGCAAGCTGCGTGAGTGCCTGCTGCACGTCGAGCTCACTGGTCTCCCCGGCCTCAAACTGCGCGCGCGCGATACGCAGGCTCTCCTGCTGCGTCTTCAGGTTGTCGTGCGCCACGTGGATGCGCTGCTGCAGGGTGCGGACGTTGAGGTAGGTGCTGGCCACACCAGCCGTGAGACTCACGAGCGCGCTGTCATAGGCGGCCACCGAGGCCACCATCGCGGCCCGGTCGGCCTCGATGGCGCGGCGGTACTTGCCCCAGAAGTCGAGCTCCCAACTGGCGCTCAGGCCAAACTGGCTGGTATCGAGGATCGGGTCGAGTCCCGGGGCAATGAGCGTCGCCTGGCTCTGGCGCTGGTGCTGCACGCCACCAGCGAGGGCCTGCTGCTGCGGAAAGAGTTCGCCGATCTCGACGTTCAGCTGCGCCTGCGCCTGCAGGATGCGCGCGGCCGCGATCTGCAGCGAGAAGTTGTTGTGGTAGGCATCATCGATCAGGCCGTTCAGGGTCGCGTCACCGAAGAGCTGCCACCAGGCGGCCGTGTCGGGGGCTGCGGGGGCAGAGTCCTGCGGCGCGTCGATCCAGTGAGTGGCGACCGGGGCTGCCGGGCGCGTGAAGTTCGGTCCGACCTCGCAGCCACTCAACCCGGCGAGCGTCGCGGCGAGCAGCACAGCGGCCTGCGTCCTCGCATTGCCCCGCTCCCCGCCCATGCTCACCCCCGGGGCGGTCCCCCGCGCCGCCTTCTACCCGCCCGCCCGCTTGCGCAGCAGGTAGTCGCGGAAGGCATCCGCGGCGCGGGTGGTGCTCAGCTCCGCTGCGCGCAGCGGCGTGAGCCCGGAAGTCAGGTCCAGCGCCGCGGGAGACACGATCGCCTGCGCCGCCACGAGCACGACGCCGCTCTGGGAGTCGTAGACCACGCCCGCCACATTTATCGAGCCGACGAAGTTCGCCGGCTTGTCGCGCACGGTGTGTCCGGCGCTCATCACCAGTCCGACCGGCGTCAGTCGCAGTGCGGTCGACAGCACCGGGTGACTGGCATTGATCCCCATCAGGGTCATGTGTACCCGTACGACGCCGGGTCCGGGCGCACTGACCACGTTGAAGTCAGGCGCGAGGACGCGCCGGAACTCGGCGGTAAGTTTCGCGGCGATCATCTCCTGGTCAGCGATTGAAGTACTGCCAAAGTCGGCCTCGGGGCCGCGGTACAGGTCAGCCTGATCGATGAGAATGCCGTGGTACCTGCTGCGGTCGAAAGTGGGCGCCTGGTAGGCGCGCGTGGTGGACAGCCGCGTGTCCGTGATCGGAATCATCCCGCTCACGTTGACCAGTTCCGGTGTGGCGGGCTTGCCGGCGCAGGCCGTCAGCACAGACGCCACGGCCACGGCGGCCAGCGCTGCAATCCGCATGTTCAGCTGCCTCACGAGAGCTCTCCCTACGTTCTTATCGGTTGTGGTGGTGCCGCAAGCATCGCCAGTCACCGGCGCACGGGCGGCAGGAGCCTTTGCAAAGGAGTGTAATGCACCCCGGGATCGAACGGTATCTGGCAGTGCGCGCCCGACGTTGACCGCGAGCACGCCCGAAACCTAAGATCACCGGCCTGCGCCGGACCGACAGCAAATCGGCCGAGCTCGCATCGGTACTGACGTTATGGCGGCTCGCGCGCGCTGCGCCAGCGACACAAGAACAAGCATCTGCCTGCGAGGACTTCCATGAACGGATCTGCGCCTGTCGCTGCCCGGCTGTGCGGGGCGCGCGCCGCGCGCGCGCTGGCACTGTGCGCGTGCCTTTATTCCTCTGCTGCGCTCTCTGAGGAAGCCGCCGGGCCGGTGGTGCCAGCGCTCACGGCGCCAGCTGCCGCCGCCTCCTGGCCCCATACCGTGGTGCGCGAGGGTGCCACGGTCACCATCTACCAGCCGCAGGCGACTTCCTGGCCCGATCGCAGGCGCATCACCGCGCGCGCCGCGCTCGCCATCAGCCGCGCCGGGCAGCCCCAGCCGCTCATGGGCACCATCGAGCTCACCCTCGCGACCAGCGTCGATGAGGCCGCAGGGATCGTGAACCTTTCCGACCCGCAGCTGATCTCCTCGCACTTCCCGGCGCTCGACACGCAGCAGGCATCGACTCTTGAGGCCAAGATCCGCGAAGCGCTCGGGCAGATGCAGATCCGGCAGGTGCCGCTCACCGCGGTCCTGCTGAGCCTGAAACAGCTGCCGGTCGCCGCGGTCCGGGTCAACAACGAGCCGCCGGTTATCTTCTACGCAGACCACCCGGCGAGCCTTGTGGTGTTCGATGGTGAACCGGTGCTGGTACCGGCCGGCAAATCCGGCCTGAAGTACGCCGTCAACACCAACTGGGGCGTTTTCACGGAGCGGGGCACCTGGTACCTGCTCAACAGCGGCTTCTGGTACTCCGCTGCCCAGGTCGGCGGCCGCTATGCACCGGTGAGCCACCTGCCGCAGGCCTTCCTCGCCCTGAAGAAGGACCCGGGCTTCGCGGCGAGCGCTGCGTACATACCCGCAAAGCCGCCGACGCCGAAGGGCACCGCCACGCAGGTGTTCGTCAGCCAGAAACCCGCCGAGATCATCATCACCCAGGGAGCGCCGGCGCTGCGCGCCGTGAGCGGTACGGGTCTGCAGCGCATCGTGAACACGCCGAACGTGCTCTTCTTCCACCCCGCACAGAATCTCTACTACGTGCTGCTTTCGGGGCGTTGGTTCTCCGCGCGCGCCGTCACCGGCCCCTGGCAGTTCGCGACCGATAAGCTGCCGCCGGACTTCTCGCTGATCGTCCCGAACGGTCCCGATGGCGCGGTGCTTGCCGCGGTCCCGGGTACCATCGCGGCGCAGGAGGCAGTGCTCAAGGCGCAGGTGCCGACAACAGCCTCCCTCAAGCGCAGTGTCGCCAAAATCACCGTCGTCTACTCCGGGCCGCCGCGCTTTGCACCGGTGGAAGGCACGACGATGCTGTACGCGGTCAACACCAATACCTACGTTCTGCAGGTCAAGTCCGGCTTCTACGCCTGTGAAGGCGGCGCCTGGTTCGTTGCCCCGAGTGCGATGGGACCCTGGGCACTGGCGGATGCCGTGCCCGCGGTGGTGTACACCATTCCCGCGGCGAGCCCGGTGTACCCGGTCACCTACGTGCGCATCTATGCGGTCACTCCGGCGGTGGTCACCTTCGGCTTCACCGCCGGCTACACGCTCGGCTACGTGAGCTCCGGAGTGCTGGTCTACGGCACGGGCTTCTACTATCCGCCGGTGATCATCGCCGGGCCGATACCGATCTACTATCCGTATCCCTACACCTACGCAGGCTCGGTCTGGTACAACCCGACAACGGGTGCCTGGGCGCGCGGTGGCGTGGTGTACGGCCCCTACGGCGGTGCCGCCAGGGCCGGCAGCTACTACAACCCAGCGAGCGGTGCCTGGGCACACGGCGCAGCGGTCTACGGACCCTATGGCGGCGCGGGCGCCTGGTCGGCGTACAACCCGAGCACCGGCAGCTATGCGCAGGGCAGCGCTTCCTGGGGCAATGGCAGTGGCACGGTGAATGCGAGCTACTACAACGCGCGCACCGGCGTGTCCGGATCCACCAACCAGAACGTGAATCCCTACGGCCGCTGGGGCTCGAGCACCTTCTCCGGCGCCAACCAGACGGTGAACACGCAAAGCGGTGCCAACGCCAACGGACGTGCCGGCGGCTTCAACTCCTCAACCGGGGCCAAGGGGGCGGGCTACCAGAACGCCGTCACCGGCGGCAGCGGCGGCGCGGTCAAGACCCAGGGCGGTGATGTGTACGCAGGCCACGACGGCAATGTCTACAAGCACACCGATTCCGGCTGGGAAAAATACGACAAGGGCGGCGGCTGGAATCCGGTGCAGCCGCCAGCCAACCATCCGAGCCCGCCGGCGAACAATCCGGCCAGCCCCGGCGCCAGTCAGGGCAATCGTGGCAGCGACGTGAACAGCGGCAACTACCAGCAGCTGGAACAGGACCGCCTGGGGCGACAGGCCGGTGGCGGCGGCCGCCTCGGCAGCGCGCGCGAGACCGGCGGCAGCCGCCAGAGCGGCGGCCGCAGCCGACGCTAGTCGCAGCCACTACATCAATCAAAGCGAGCGAAGCATGAAGCCATTACTGTCCTGGGCCTGCGGTTGCCTCCTCCTTGTACTGTGCACGCCGGCGGTTGCACAACTCTCCGACGCCCAGCGCTCGGCCATCAAGAGCGCCTGCCGCGGCGACTACATGAGCGTGTGTTCAAGTGTGCCCACGGGCACGCAGGCATCGCTGCAGTGCCTGGTGCAGCACAGTCAGGACGTCTCGGCCGGCTGTCGCGGTGCGCTTGCGCCCGCGCTGCCGGCGCCCGCCGCCGGCACAGCGGCGGCAGGTGCAGCCCCCTCCGCGACATCAGCCCCTGTCCCGGCGACCGCAGCGCCTGCGGCGCCAGCCACAGCGGCTGCCCCGGCGTCCACGCTGTCCCCGCGCGACGAAGCACGCGCAGTGCGTGCGAACTGCGGCAGCGACCTGCAGAAATACTGTGCTGATGTGCGCCTCGGAGGCGGTCGCGCGCTGCAATGCCTGCGCGCGCACGCCGCGGATCTCACACCGGCGTGCCAGTCGACCTTGAGTTCCCTCGCCTCACACTAGGGGTCCGCTCAGACGAGTATCGCCTTTCAGGCGCCGAGGTATCGCGCGTCCCCTTGGGCCGGGCGCGGACCCGCGCGACCGTCATCTTGATGCTTCGCGTATGTAAGTTTTGCGATCGGTGAGCGGAGCGCCCGATCGATACGTTCGTCCAATGGATCCGTCGCTGCGCCTCTGCCAGTCTTGCGCTCGACAGTCACCCGCCCTGACATCGACAGAGGTACCCGGTGGAAGGTACAAATGGACTGAAAGCGGCCACGCGCGCCAGCGCGCCGGTCACCTCGAGCACGCTCAGCGTGAACGTCTTTACCGCCCCGGGTAAGGCTATGGTCGGCGAGCGCCCAAAGCCCTTCGGCGAAGCGCTCGGCTTTGACCCGATCACGTCGACTTTGATCTTCGGCGACTACGACGCGGTGCTGGTAGATGCAATGACGACGGTGGCTGAGGCCGAGGCTCTCGCGGATTGGGTTGCTCTGCACAACCGTAACCTGGAAACCATTTATATAACGCACAGTCACTTCGACCATTTCTACGGCCTGAGCATTCTGCTGGAGCGCTTCCCGGGCGCCCGCGCGATAGCAACGCCCAAGACGGTGAACGACATGCAGATGTCCTTCTCGCCTGCGGTGGAGCGCCTTGCCCGCCGCCTGTTTCCCGGGCAGGTACCCACGAAGTTGGTGGCGCCCGAGCCCTATGAGCACGACACGTTCACTCTGGAGGGTCACGAACTACGCATCATCGAGCAGGGGCGCACCGATAGTCCCGATACGACATCTCTATACGTTCCATCGATCGACCTGATCGTCGCTGGCGACGTTGTCTACAACCAATGCCGCATCTACGTCGGCGACACCACCCCCGAGAGCCGCAGCAATTGGATCGCGGCGCTGGACCGGTTAGCGGCCCTGAACCCGGCGATCGTTGTCGCCGGTCACAAGAAGCCTGGCGCGCCCGACTCGCCCTCGACGATCCAAGACACCAAGCGTTACCTGCAGGACTTCGATCGGGCGCGGCAAAGCGCGACATCCGACCAGGAGCTGTTTGATCAGATGACGGCGCTGTACCCGCATTGGGTCGCCAATCAGTCCTGGTTGATGTTCGGGTTTCCGACGCCATGATGCGCGTCAACCGCTCACGCAAGCGTAGCCGTTGCGCATGATGGCGGACTTCCGGGTTGAACTCGTCAGGCCGAGCCGGCAGCAGGAAGTGAATTACGGACGCGCCAGAGGGCGCATCAGCCTCGTTTATCGCGATTGGAGCCGTCAATGACCAACGGACAAATCGAGCAGAAGAGCTATGAGATGCCCCCGCGCGAGGGGTTCACCTGCACATATTTTATCACCGTTGCCGACATCGACCGATCGGCTGATTTTTACGAAAAGGTCTTTGGCGGCCGCGTTCTGAGCAGAGGCGACAGCAAGGGGGCGTCCGGGCACATTCAGATCGCCAATACGTGGCTCATTGTCAACGTTGGGGGCGGCCCGACCCCCGATAAACCGACGGTGACGCTCGGTGTGCCCGCTGACCCGGATCGGGTCACCAGCTTCATGAATATCCGCGTTGCGGATATTCAGGCGTGCTACGAGTTGTGGAAAAGTCGGGGAGCCGAGTTCATCACAGCGCCGATTGCCAAGTACGGCGAGATTCGCTGCTACATCCGCGACCCTGACGGCTATATCATCGAAGTCGGCCAGAGCACCGACCTCACCTACGGTTAACGCCAGGCTGCACGGGATGCGGATCCAAACACCGAACGCTGGCCAGGCGGCCGCTGGCGCAGGCTTCAGCCCTGCGGGTTGGCGGCGGCCGGCGCCAGGTACTGGCGACATTCCTCGACGTCGAGCTCGGGATGCCTGCGGCACGCCTCTTCCGTGGGTGCGGCGCGCTTGGGGGGCGGGTCGACGTGGGCGCCACGCGGTTTGACACACTCGGCGTAATTGCTGACCGGGTTCACGACCGCGACTTCGCAGCGCGGTCCCTGCCCTTCGTCCGCAGAATCGTCGGCAGCCGCGGCGAGCGCCGGCATCACGAGCAACCCCGCTAAGGCTGTCGTTGTCCACAAGCCCTTCATGCCGGCATTCTCGGTCGGGGATGCGCCGCAGCGCAACTCGCTAGGGCACCGGATCCGGCCCGAGGATGCTGCGGTTGGTGGTCGCGTAGCGCGAGCCTTCGCGCCGCTCGGTGCGCTGCAGGATCCCTGCCACCGCTTTCAGGAGCGCGGCGGCGCGTTCAAGCTCGCTGCGCGTCTCGGCGCCCGCTACCGTGAGGCCGGGGATGCTGTCGACGATCGTTGAGACAAGGTCGGACGCCTCGGCAACCTCCTGCCACAGGGCCTGGGCCTGCACATCGTATTTCGGGGTTACGACGGTGATCTGGTTCATTGTTGTCTGCGCCGCGGACGGCACACCAGTGCGTGCCGCGGCTCCTGCCTCCTGCTCTCCAAACACTTGCGGCGCAACTGGCGCGCCGGCGGTGCGCGCATCCGTGCTCAATGCTCCGGTCGCTCCTCGTGTCCCTGCGGATGCTGGGGATGATAGACCGGCCCGACCGGCTTGGCGGCGGTAACGCCCGGGGCTGAGAACGCGGAGGGCCTCGGGGTGGCCGCCACCGGCGGCCGACCCTCGTTGCGTGCAGCGTTCTGCATCGGACTCGTACGGGCCGTGTCGTGATGCGCGATCTGCGGCTGCGTGTAGGCCGTGTGCGTCTCATGAGCATAGTTCGTTTCGGCGCGGCTCGGCTGGGAGCGCGTGCCTGGCGCACCGACGTAACTGACGCGCGTCACGTTTGTCTCATGCACCTGGTTAATCACGGTCTCGTTGTAGGTGTTGTGTACGACGGTCGTGTTTACGTTCGTGACGGCAGTGTTGTACTGGAAGCGATTGCCGCTCCAGCGACCCCCGGCGTAGCCGTACCCGGTATAGCCGCCGCCGTAGTTGATGCCGCCGTAGTAACCGACGTGCGGTCCCCAATAGCCGGCATGGAACACGTACACGGCTCCCGCCAGTGCCCAGTAGCCCGGGGTCCACAAAACGCCGATCTGCGGTGGCGCGACCCAGGTGCCCGGTACCCAGAAGTAGCCCTCCGGGCCCCAGCGCCACAGTCCTGGCGTCCAGACATAGCCATCTTCCGGGCACGGGGGCTGCTCGTAGACCGGCAACGGCGGCGGCGGCTCGGAAGCCTGCTCCTGTGCCGCGGCGGGGGACTCCTGTGAATAAGGGGCGACGACGCAGGCGCCGAGCGCACCCGCGAGCAGGCAGGCCAGCGCCACTGAGCCGATCGGGTTTCTCATGCCACTCCTTAGGGCGCCTGCACGGGGGAAGTCATGCTACAGCCTTTCCTGCCACGCGTCCGCAGTGCGGCGATTCCCTTACACTGGCGCCGGCCGACCGCACACGCGGTCCTGAAGGCTTCACATGGCAGTGCGCGGCATCATGCTCTCCCTCGGAATGCTCGCTGCGCTCCTGCAAGGCTGTGCGACGCAACGCGTGCCGCCGGCCACCGCCTCGACTGCGGCATCAGCGCCGCCCCGGACGCTGCCGCACGCGCAGATCGATACTAAGCGCGACTGGTACCCGTGGCAGGGACGGCTGCAGAGCCTTGAGGGCCAAACCGTGGTGCGGTTCCAGATCGACCGCGGGGGCAAGGCGACCGCGATTAAGGTCGTGGCATCTGACGCCGCCCCGGTGCTGCAGGTGACGGCTGTGCAGCTGATCCAGTCCGCGCGCTTCGATCTGACTTCCGTGCCTTACGATGCCGGCAATTCCACCCCGTTTCTGGTCGGCGTCATCTTCTGTATCGAGCGCTGCGAGAGCCGCCCGCCATACCCGGGGACGAGCGATAGCATCATGATTACCGGCTCGCGCCGCTAGCGACTGTCAGCGACCTTCGCAAGGGGGGCACGCCAACCGCACCGCCCAAATCTCGGTGGTGCAGACGGACGGGGCTTCGTGACTTTTGCGGGCCGCGGGGCATGCGCACGCGCTGCGCATGCCCCGCGTGCACCGGCTTGAGCGACTATAGCCGCGAGCTGAAGTCCTTGACCTGCTTCTTGGCCTCGTCGCGCGCGATGCCATAACGCTCCTGGATCTTTCCCGTCAGGTACTCGCTGTTGCCCTCCGCGACTTTCAGATCATCATCAGTCAGCTTGCCCCACTGGGCTTTGGCCTTGCCAGCCAGCTGCTTCCACTGACCCTTTACCTTGTCGTCATTCATGGTGCTACCTCTATTGATGCCGATGTTACCGCTGCGGGATCGCAGGCGGTTTCTCGTGACGGTTAAAGCCTAGCGCATGGTCCCGCTTTCACCACGCCGTGGGCGACTCATGCAGGCGTAGGAAGCGGCTGATACTGTAGGTGTGCCCTCGTCTGCAAAGATGACGCCAACGTTACGATGCCGCGGATGACCCGGTGGGAACCCGGGATGCACTCCTGGCGCACTGCTCTGCCAACTCAAGGATGCGAACCCTGAAACCGCGCTCGCGCCGGATGATCGCCGCAGGCTGCCTGGCGCTCATCGCCCTGCTGCTGTGTGGTTGCACGCTGCCCTCGCTGCGTGAGCGGCCGGCCTCAAGCGCGTTTCAGGACACCGAACAAACGCAGCTGGCGCGCGCGCTGGCACCGGCCCTCGCCGAACATCGCGGCGTGAGCGGCGTTTACGCACTCCCCATCGCGACCGATGCATTTGCTGCACGCGCGCGCCTCGCGGCGGCGGCCGAGCGCTGCATCGACGCGCAGTACTACATGTGGCACGACGACGTCACGGGCAAACTGCTTTTCGAAGCGCTGGTCGAGGCCGCGTCGCGCGGCGTGCGCGTGAGGCTGTTACTGGATGACAACAACACCGCCGGCATGGACAGCACACTTGCCGCCCTCGCCGCGCAACCGAACATACAGGTGCGCCTCTTTAACCCGCTCATCCTGCGCCATGCCCGCTGGACGAACTACGTATTGGATTTCGAGCGCATCAATCATCGCATGCATAACAAGTCCTTCACGGTCGACAACGAAGTGACGGTGATAGGAGGCCGCAACATCGGCGACGAATACTTCGATGCCGGCACCGCCGTGCAGTTCGTCGATCTGGATCTGCTGGCCGTGGGGCCCATCGTCGACTCCATCTCCAAGATGTTCGATGAGTTCTGGAACAGTGCCTCGGCTTACCCGGCCTCGATGCTGGTCGGGTCGCAGTCCCCAGACAAAGCCGCCCGCTCACTGCAGGTGGCGTTCGCGTCTGCCCACACGGATCCGCGGGCAGCGCCCTATCTCGCCATGCTGAAGGCGAGACCACTGATCGATGAGGTGCGTGAGCACAAACTCGGATTTCAATGGAGCGAGACGCGCCTTGTTGCCGACGATCCGACCAAGGTGTTCTCTGACAGCCGCAGCCTGATCATGCTGCCCCAACTGCTCAAGGACACCGGCACCCCCCATGCGCAGTTCGACCTCGTATCCCCCTACTTCGTACTGATGCAGGAGGGCACGCGCGATTTCGAGGCGCTGGCTCACGGGGGAGTGCGGGTGCGTGTTCTCACCAACTCCCTGGCGAGCAACGACGTGGTTGCTGTGCACGCCGGCTACGCCAAGCACCGCCGCGCACTCCTGGATGCCGGGATTCAGCTCTATGAACTGAAACCGGTCGATCCCTCAGAACGGCATCACGCCGGAGGCAGCTCCGCCGGGTCCCTGCATGCCAAGACGCTGCAAATCGACGACTCCAGCCTCTTTGTCGGGTCTTTCAACTTTGATCCGCGCTCGGTGCGCCTGAACACGGAGATGGGGGTAGTGATTCAGAACCGTGCCATGGCGCGGGAGCTCGGCGCATATTTCGACAGTGGCCTGGTGCAGCGAGCCTACGAGGTCAGGCTGAGCCCGGACGGCAGCCGCGTGCAGTGGGTCGACACGACGCCCCAGGGCACGCAGGTTCTCGATGCCGAGCCCGGAGCGGGCCTGTGGCGCCGCACCCTCGTAAAGCTTCTGTCGGTGTTGCCGATCGACTGGCTGCTCTGAGGCGCCTGCGGCGCTGCCACACCTCAGCGCCTTCCGACATGCTGCGGGTGCGGCCGCCGATGCAACGCAACGCCACCCTTTCCTACTATCGGCGCTCTTAATCCTGCATGCGGAGCACTTCATGAGTCTCAAGTCCCGGGCGCGAACCGTGTCCAAAATCATGGCCGAAGCGATCTCTTCGGTGGATCCGAGCGGTCTGAGTGACGACGTATTGACGACCCTGAAAGAGGAGCACAACGAGGTAAAGGGGCTGCTGAGCGACTTGTCGGAGGCCAGCGGTGCAGCCAAGCGTAAAGAGTTGGTGAAGCGCATCCGCAAGGCTCTGGTGCCCCATACCAAGGCTGAGCAGAAGATCGTCTACGACGCGGTGCTAGCGCTGCGCGACACAGAGGCCAAGATGGATGGGTACGAGGGCTATCTGGAGCACGAACTGGCCGGCTCCACGCTCAAGCGCCTCGCCTCAATTTCGAATGGCGCTTCGCCGGAACATCACGCCACTGCCAAGGTGCTGCGTGAACTGGTGACGCACCATATCAGTGAAGAGGAAAGTGCATTGTGGGGAGACGTGAAGAGCCACTTTTCGCAGCAGCAGCGCGAGCGCATGAACCGCGCCTACCTCGCCGCCAAACGCCGCGTACGCGTTCCCGCCTGAAAGACCGCAGCGCCGCCGTCTCAAGAGCCCTCAGGACGCTGCCGGGCCCGATATGAAGCCGGCAATGGGTTCGGCCAGCAGCCGATCCAGCGCCGCAAGGTCTACCGGCTTGATGAGATGGGCATCGAAGCCGGCCACGCGGGCGCGCTCGATATCGTCGCGCTGGCCGTAGCCGGTCAATGCGATCAATTTCACCACCTCGTCACGGGCCCGAATCCGGCGCGCCACCTCGTAGCCGTCGATGCGCGGCAGCCCGATATCTAGCAGCACGATCTGCGGCCTGAACTGCAGGGTGCGCTCGAGCGCCTCCTCGGGGACATAGACTGACTGGGTATTGTGACCGTTCAGGCGCAGCAGGAGCGCGAGCGAATCCGCGGCGTCAGAATTATCGTCCACGATCAAAATCCGGCGACCCGCGGCGCTGGCCTCTTCCTCCTCGACACGCTTCTCCCCGGGGGCCGGGATTACCGGCAGACGCACCTCGAAGGTCGAGCCCTGCCCGATCCCGGGGCTCCGCGCCGCCACCGCTCCGCCATGCATCTCTACCAGGCGTTTAACGACTGACAGCCCGATGCCCAAGCCCCCCTGGGAACGATCCAGTGAACGCTCGCTCTGAACAAACAACTCGAAAATCTGGGGAAGCAGTTCCTTCGTGATCCCCATGCCGGTATCACTGACCGTGATGATGGCCTGTGAGTCCTGTTGCCGCATTGCGATGTGGATCGTACCCCCGGCATCGGTGTACTTGGCGGCGTTGGCGAGCAGATTCACCAGGCACTGCACCAGGCGCGCACTGTCCCCGTTCACGTACAGGGGCTCTTCACCCACTGCGCGCTCGATCCGGTGTGCCTTCTCGCGCACCAGCGGCTCGACGCTTTCAAGGGCCTGCGCTATCACCCCGAGCAGCTCAACCGGAGCACGCTGCAGCTCAATCCTGCCCTGTGTGATCCGCGAGACGTCCAACAGGTCATCGACGAGGCGGGTAAGGTGCGCGACCTGGCGTTTCACGATCCCGACGATGGCCTGCGTCTTCGGATCTCCCTCCGCCACGCGTCCGAGCAGCTCACTGGCGCTGCGGATAGGCGCCAGGGGATTGCGCAGCTCGTGCGCCAGCATGGCGAGGAACTCATCCTTGCGACGATCTGCGACACGCAGTGCATCCTCCGCATTCTTGCGCTCGGTGACGTCCCGCGACACGCTGAGGACGCTCTCCACCACGCCGCTGCTGCCGAATTCGGGCACCACCGAACTTGTATAGTGGAGCCCCCCCGTGGGGCCGGGGAAGGTGAACTCCACGGTGCGCGGCTCGCCGGTCTCGAAGACCTGCGTGAGCGTGCGCTCGAACACGTCGCACAGGTCCGGCGGCATGCCGAGTTCGCGGTTGGTGCGGCCGATCAGGGCGTCGCGCGTAAGACCCGTGTTGCGCGTGGCCGCCTGGTTGACGAATACGTGGCGCAGGTTGCGGTCGAAGCGGCTGAGGATGTCCGGAGAGTTCTCGGCAAGGGTGTGCAGCTGCTGCTCGCGCGTACGCACCGTTTCCTCGGTCTCGCGCAGCATGCGCATCTGGTCGCGGGTCTGGTACTGACGTCTGCGCCCCCGAAGCGCCGCCTGCACCGAGCTCAGGAGCGTGCGTACAGAGGTCGGTCGGTTCAGCAGTGTGACGTTCGTCAATGAGGCCCGCAGGCGCTCGGCCGCGTCTGTGGCGGTGGAACTGGAATTCTGGCCGAGCAGCACGACGGGAATGTCTGACCAGGCGGGTTGCCGGCCGAGGGCAGCGATCACCCGTGTGAAGTCTGGATCGCGCAGAGCAGCATCGGTGACCACCACCGCTCCCACTGGTTCGCGCAAAGCCAGTGCCAGGGTAGCGGCGTCCTGCACTACTTCACAGGCAATGCCACTGCGACGCAGACGCGCGGAGGCCACGTCGCCGTCGCGCCGCGTATGCGGAAGTATCAGAACCTGGTAGCCGGCCTCAATTTGAGCGGCTGCGTTCATACCGGCGCTGCGCTGAATGCGGGCGCAACGTTCGGCGCGATCACGTCGGTCGGCACCCCCGTGAGCACGCCCCGCAGCTGCAGCAGGGGCGGGCTCAGATGGATGCCGTGGTCGTCCACACTCAGCTCGCGAATCGACTCTTCGTGTGCACCGGTGCGCTTCTTCAGTACCGAGATGGCTTTCTTCACCATGCCGGCATATTCAAAGTAGCGCAGTAGCACCACAGAGTCCGCAAGATAGCTCGCCTCCACCGGTGAGGCCATGTTGCTGCCGATCAGGCCGCTCTGGGCGACGACCAGGAACGTCGCGACGCCATGATTGTTCAGATAGGAAAGCAGCTCGTGCAGTTGTGCGGTCAGGAAATTGTTTTGCGGCATCGAGTTGAGATAGCCGTTCAGGCTGTCGATGACCACCACGCACGCCTGGTCGCGCTCCACGCTCTCGCGCACGACCTGCGTGAATTCCCCCGGAGACATCTCGACCGGGTTGATCTGGGCGAGGAGCACGTCCCCGGGTCCCCGACCCTCCGGGACCTTCAGCCCCATGCCCGATGAACGCGCAAGAAGTGCAGCCTTGGTCTCATCGAACATGAAGACCGCAGAGTGTTCGCCACGCCGTGTGGCTGCCAGCGCGTACTGCAGAGCGATCGAGGACTTGCCGCAGCCGGGCGGCCCCGCCAGAAGCGTGCTGGTGCCGCGCTCCACACCGCCACCCAAAAGCGCATCGAGCTCGACCACACCACTGGCGATCATACCCCGTTCAAACGAGGCGCCGTGATGGGCGGCAATCAGGCGCGGAAACACGTGCAGTCCACCCCGGGTGATCACGAAGTCGTGAAAGCCGCTCGCGAAGTCGGTGCCGCGGAACTTGAGCACCTGAATCTCCCGCTGGGCCCGTCCGTAAGGTGGTGAACGGAAGTCCAGCGAGATCACCCCGTGCGCGATGCTGTGCAACTGCAGGTCGGGGCCCTCTGCCGTGCGGTCATCGAGCATGATGACGGTGCACTGGCGGCCGACGAAGAACTGCTTCAGCGCCAGGATCTGCCGCCGGTAACGCAGCGAGTTCTGCGCCAGCAGGCGCATCTCGGACAGCGAATCAAAGACCAGGCGCTCTGGGTTGCTGCGCTGCACGGCCTCGAGCACTCTGCGAGTCGTCTCGCTCAACTCCACTTCCCAAGGATGCAGCATGGTGAGCTCGCCCTCACCATCGAGCCCGCTCTCGTCCGCTACCAGCTCCAGGACCTCGATGCCCTGAATGTCCCAGCCGTGCGAATGCGCCCCCGCGGTCAGCTCGTCCCGGGTCTCGGACAACGTGACATACATGCAGCGCTGGTTGTTGCGCACGCCCTCGAGAAGGAATTGCAGCGCTGCGGTCGTTTTGCCGGCGCCCGGATGACCATCGAGAAGGTAAAGACGATCGGCGATCAGTCCACCATGAAGAATGTAATCCAAGCCCGGAATGCCAGTTTTCGAGCGTTGCATGTCCCGCGCTTCAGGTTATCTGCGACGCCTGCGATTTAGCCCCCATGCCAAGCTCTTGGCCACGCACGCGGGCCACGTGTCCTCGTAGGACCTCACCTACAGTAGGACCGCTCCATTCTGAAAGCCCCCATGTGAAAGCCGCGCCTACGATTGTCCCGTCAGGAACAGCTGCAGGGCCCTCCGACATGTCCGTGACAGTCGCGTTGCACTGTACGGCTGCCCCCCATCGCGCGAACCCCGCGCGCGCGTCCCAGCTGCTGATTGCAGCCCATTACCCGCAGCCAAAGAACACACCGCCAAACCGGCGGACGTATGGGCTTCATGGGAACCCCCCGAGAAATTTTTGAGGCGCGCAGGCTACGACGCCGTCAAGCTGCTGGCTGTCAGCGAACGAGCATATTCTGTGTAAGCGTAGCCAATTACGCGCCCGCCAGACGGTGGCCCCGGGCTTGCCGCTACAGATCGCGATCGATCCATGGCGGACTCTTGCGCAGCAGGTCACCCGGCTTTGGTCCGGCGGCCGGCACACACATGCCAGCACGGAGGCCAACCAGCGATTGCGCAGGGAGGCGCATGGACCCTGCCCGCAAGCCGCGAGGCATGACCGGGAGCGTCCGATTCACAGCAGGATTTGTCATGTTTTTCGTTTCCGCCGGTATCCCGACCGCCAAGGATGGAAAGCTTACAAACCCCGCGCTGCGGGCGAAATCGGCTGCGGCCTGAGCGCGCGTCAGCGGATGACTACTCAGGCCGCCTTGCCACGCGTCGCGCGACGGCGCGGATCTTTCTGTCCCGCGCGCGAGCTCTTCACGGGGGCGCGGCGTTCCTGCATGCTGCGGCGGAGAAGTTCCGCCAGATCGATGACGTTCGAGGGCTCCGGCGTGGCCGGCGCAGCTTCCAGCGATTCCACGCCTTTGACTTTGCCCGCTGCCAGCTTCCGCTTGATGAGGGTATCCATGCGCCGGCTGAAATCCTCGCTGTAGCGCTGCGCCTGCCAGGGGGCCGTCATCTGCGCAACCAGGCGCCGTGCCATCTGCAGTTCCCCCGTCTTCAGGCGCGCCGCGGCGCCGCCTGGCAGCGCCAGCGCCTTCTCGGGCCGCAGATCGCCAGCCCAGCGCAGCACCTCGAGCACCAGCGCATTGTCCACCGCCATGAGCGCCGCCAGGTGCTCCTTATTGTGGATTACGATGCGCGCGATCCCGGCAACGTCGGCGGCGCGGATGGTCTCACGCAACAACGCGTAGACATGCTCGGCCTTGGCAGCCGGTTGCAGATAATAGGGTCGTTCAAGAAGTACCAGCGGCAGATCGGCACGCTTCACGAAGGACTCGATCTCGATCGTCTGCGTCGACTTCGGGAACGCTGCGCGCACTTCCGCATCGGTGACAACTACATAGCGACCATCGCGCTGACGCACGCCCTTGACGATATCCTCCATTTTCAATTCCCGCCCGGTGCGCTTGTTGTACCTACGGTAACCAACCGGGTCGAGCGTGCGGCGGTCAAGCCACTGGAAATCGATGCCCGAGTCGCGCGTGGCGGAATACAACCCCACCGGCATGTGAACCAACCCGAAGGTGACCGCGCCTTTCCATATCGCGTGCGCCATGCAGCTTCTCCCCCGTTAGCCTTTCGCCATCGTACGACAACGCCCGTGATCGTGGCGTCGGACGGACTCTGGATAACGCCGGTCGGAATGCACCTACTAAGATACCCTCCCCTCGCCCCGCAGCGCCGCACAAGGTTGCCCGGTACAAGAAGGGTCCCAGCAGCAGACGGCGTCCAACCCCGTTGAATCAATCCGGCGACCATCCTGTGACGCGCCGCCACTTCATCGTCGGCAGCGCAGTGGCGGCCCCTCTGCTCGGTCTGCCGCTCGCGGGTGCCAGTGCGGAGGTTGCGCCGCGGCCGGCCGCAGCGCAGATGGTCGAAACGAGCCTCTCGATCAACGGGCGGCCTTACCAACTCTATCTTGATTCGCGCGTCACGCTGCTGGACGCGCTGCGCGAGCACGCCGGGCTTCCGGGCACCAAGAAGGGCTGCGACCGCGGTCAATGCGGCGCCTGCACGGTGCTGCTCGACGGTCGACGGGTGAATGCCTGTCTGCTGCTGGTGGCGGCCTGCGCCGGACATTCAGTGACGACGATCGAGGGTCTCGGTACAACCTCACGGCTGCACCCCATGCAGCGGGCATTCCTGGAACACGACGGGTTTCAGTGCGGCTACTGCACGCCCGGCCAGATCTGCTCGGCCGTGGCGCTCATAGAGGAGTTGCGACACGGGACCGCCAGCGTGGTCACCGCGGATCTGGGCAGCGGCGCGCGCATCGCCGCCACCCCTGTGGAGCTGCGCGAACGCATGAGCGGCAACATTTGTCGCTGTGGTGCCTATCCCTTCATCCTCGCCGCCCTCCAGGACGTCCTCGGCGCTGCGCCCGTGGCGCCTGAGCGAGGCTGATGTGGAGCCCTTCAGCTACTTCAGGCCCCCGGATCTTCAGCAGGCACTGGCGCTCGCCGCGGTGCCCGGCTCGCAGTTTCTGGCGGGGGGCACCAATTTGATCGATCTGATGAAGGGCGGGATCGAGAGACCTCAACGGCTGATCGATCTGGCAGAGCTCCCCCTGAGTGGGATCGAAGTGCTGCCTACCGGCGGTCTTCGCATCGGCGCACTGGTGCGCAACAGTGATGCCGCCAACCATGCGTTGATTCGCGATCGCTATCCGCTCCTGAGCCGTGCCCTGCTCGCCGGAGCCTCGCCGCAGTTGCGTAACATGGCCACGATGGGTGGCAACCTGTTGCAGCGTACCCGCTGCGGCTACTTCACCGATACAGCGTTTGCCGAATGCAACAAGCGTGTTCCGGGCAGTGGGTGCGCCGCACGCGCTGGCTACAACCGCATGCATGCCATCCTCGGGGCCAGCGACGCCTGCATCGCGACCAGTCCTTCCGACATGAGTGTTGCGCTGTGTGCGCTCGATGCACTCGTGCGCATCCAGGGCAAGCACGCCCAGAGGGACGTGGCAATTGGCGATTTTCACCGGTTGCCGGGCCGCACGCCGCAAACCGATACGCAGCTGCGACCGGGGGAGATCATCCTTGGCATCGACCTGCCGCCGACGTTTGCGGCCGTGCCCTCGTGCTACCTGAAGGTCAGGGACCGCAGCAGCTATGCGTTCGCGCTGGTCTCGGTCGCCGTCGCGCTGCGCCTCGAGGGCGTTACCGTGCGCGATTGCCGCATTGCGTTGGGGGGCGTGGCCCACAAACCCTGGCGCCCCGTGGCGGCCGAGGCACTCTTGCGAGGGCAGGCGCTCGGCGCGACGAACATTGCCGCCGCGGCGCTGGCAAGCACACGCGAAGCGCAGCCGCTCAGGGACAACGCCTTCAAGGTACCCTTGGTGCAACGGGCCCTCACGCGTGCGCTGCAGCTGGCCGGCGGTGCGGCGTGAGTGCGGTGGGCGCGCCACTGAACCGCGTGGATGGTCCCCTCAAGGTCACCGGAACCGCGACGTTCGCGGCCGAGCACACGCTGCCACGCCTGTGCTATGCGAAACTACTCTTCAGCACCATTGCCCGCGGTTCGATCCGCAGCTTCGACACCCGGGCGATGCAACGTGCCCCGGGAGTGATCGCTGTGATTACTCCCGACAATGCGCCGGCCCTTCCGGAGCACGGCCGCGCGGGCGTCGAGCCTCCGGCCGGCCGCGTGCTCTCGCTGCTGCAGGATCGCTCGGTCGCCTATAACGGACAGCCCATTGGCGTCGTTATCGCCGAGACTCTGGAGCAGGCGGTCTACGCCGCAGCTCTCGCGCGCATCTCGTATGATCCTCAGGAGGCGCAGTTGAATTTCGCGGTGGCCAGCCAGGGAGCGCATGCTCCCAAGCCGACTCCTCAGGCGAAGCCGGATTACTCGCGGGGCGACTGGGACGCCGCCCAGGCTTCCGCGGAGGTGCGTATCGAGCAGTCTTACAGCACCCCGGTTGAGCACCACAATCCGATGGAACCCCACGCCACGGTGGCATGGTGGGATGCCGACCGGCTCACCGTCTATGACTCCACCCAGTATGTCAGCGGCGTGCAGAAGACGTTGAGCAAGGTGCTTGGCGTGGCGCCGGAACAGATCCATGTCATCTCCCCCTACGTGGGCGGCGGCTTTGGTTGCAAGGGCTCGATGTGGTCACACGTCGCGCTCGCGGCCCTGGCCGCACGCAGGGTCGGCCGTCCTGTGAAGCTCGTCCTAGAGCGCACCGAAATGTTCGGTCCCGTGGGTGCGCGGCCGCGTACCGAGCAATACCTGCAGCTCGGCGCGCGGCGCGACGGTTCGCTCGTCGCGGTCTCGCACAGCGTGCTCTCGCACACCTCGTTGCTGGAGGACTTCACCGAGCCCTCTGCCACCGTGACGCGCATGCTGTACGCGTGCCCGAATCTGAAGACTCGCCAGCGGCTCGTTGCGCTCAACGTCGGCACCACTACCTTTCAGCGCGCGCCGGGGGAATCCACCGGTACCTTTGCTCTGGAAGTCGCCATGGACGAACTGGCCGTGGCGACTGGTGTCGACCCGGTGGAGCTGCGGCTGCGCAACTACGCCGAGCGCGACCCGGAGAGCGGACGGCCCTGGTCCAGTAAGTCATTGCGTGACTGTTATGCCGATGCCGCGCGGCGCTTCGGCTGGGCGGCCCGGAGCGCGCCCCATACCATGCGCGACGGCGACGACTGGATCGGCTGGGGCATGGCGACGGCCACCTATCCTGCCAATCGCATGAAGGCCTCCGCCTCCGCCCGCTACCTCCCGGACGGCACCGCGGTGGTTGGCACAGGCACGCAGGAACTGGGGACCGGCAGCTACACCGTTCTCACCCAGGTCGCCGCCGACGCTTTGGGCCTCGACCCGGGAGCGGTGCGTCTCGAGTTGGGTGATACGGCGCTGCCCGAGGCGCCCGTCTCCGGGGGCTCCATGACGGTCGCCAGCGTTTCCCCGGCGGTCCAAGCCGCCTGCGTCCAGGCGCGTGAAGCACTACTGCGTCTGTGCGTGACGCAACGCGTCCCGGGGGTCACCGCCGCCTCGACGAACGAACTGATCGTCTCGGGGGGTTGGATCGCCGAGCGTGGACATCCGCAGCGGTGCGTGCGCATTACAGCCGTGCTCGCACAGGCGCCCGGTGAGATCTCGGCTACTGCGACGACCGCGCCGGGGCCCGAGCGCCAGCAGTACGCCATGCATTCCTTCGGCGCAGTCTTTGCTGAGGTGCGCGTCGACGCGGATCTGGGCCGTGTACGGGTGCCGCGCATTGTCGGCACCTATGGCGTCGGGCGTCTCCTTAACCGCAAGACAGGCATCAGTCAGCTGGTCGGTGGCATCGTCTGGGGAGTCGGCATGGCGCTGCTGGAAAGCAGCGAGTTCGACGAGCGCACCGGCCGCATCGTGAACGCCAACCTCGCGGACTATCACGTCCCGGTGCACGCGGATATCGAGACAATTGATGTCGAGGTGCTGGACGAGATCGACCCGCACGTGAATCCCCTCGGCGCCAAGGGAATCGGCGAGATCGGCATCACTGGCGTCGCCGCGGCTTTGGCAAATGCCGTGTTCCACGCCACCGGCCGCCGCGTGCGCAGCCTGCCCATCACCGCTGACAAGCTGATCTGAAGCCTACGCATCCCACAAATGAAAACGGCCGGCGCTCGTGCGCCGGCCGCCCTTTTCCGTCAGTCACGAGTTACGACTGGCCGCTCTTCTGACCGGGCTTGCGCGAACGTTCGGAATCGCTCCCGGGATTCGTATTGCCACGGGACGGATCCTTTCGGGAGCCCTGCTTCTGCTCCTCGTCCTGATGTTGCCCGTGCTGACCGCCGCCCGGCTGTGGACGGGCCTTCTGATCTTCGCGGTTCTGTTGTGTGCCGGGATTCTGGCTGCTGCTCATGGAGAGTCTCCTGCTGTGTGAGTGAGGCTGCACACTAGCGCCGCGAGGGCGGCCTGAATGTCGCAGGGGCGACATGGGAACTGTAGGAAGGTGACCACGTACCGAACCTTGAGGGCGGCGGCGCCGCCGCCCCGCCTACGACCGAGCGATGCTCAAGTTCCGTCGGTGCATGCCGACGTCGTAAGGCTGCCCTGAGGCGCTGGGCCAGAAGGCCGCGATGCCCTATAACCTAGCACCGGAGGTAATACCCATGAAGCATGCTTTTCTCTTTGCCCTCACAATCCTTCCGATGGCGGCGCTGGCGGCCAGCGGGTCCCCCGACTCCTCGTTCTACAAATCGCTGGCCGAAGGCGGCATTGCAGAAGTGCGGCTCGGCAAGCTTGCACAGCAGAAGGCCACCGATCCAGGCGTCAGGGATTTCGCAGCGATGATGGTCAAGGATCATTCCGCAGCGAACGCGCAGCTGCGAACCTTGGCCAGCACCAAGAACATAAGACTTCCCAAAGGACCCAGCGTGGCGGCGCGCGCCAAGAAGGCCGAGCTTGAGGTGCTATCGGGCCACACCTTCGACACGTCCTATGTATCGAGTCAGATCAAGGCCCACGAGGACACGCTTGCGCTACTGCAGAAGGAAATAGATTCCGGCAATGACGCGGATGCCAGGGCCTTCGCACAGAAAGTGTTACCCACCGTTCAGGCGCACCTGCTGGCAGCGGAAAAGTTGCCGACACAGTAAGCATGAGCCGTCACTAGGATGGTTCGAGGCGCGCGCTGCGGCGCACTGCTAGCCGGGCCTAGCGGTTTACGGCGAACCGAATGCTAAGGCTTATACCGCCGGCGACGTTCTTGGTGCTCACCGTGCCGCCGGCGCCGGCTACCCGGTGCCGGATCGCCAGCAGCCGCACGTCGGGGTCAGCCTCAAGAACCGTAGCCGTCGGCAATGGCCCGACCGTCAGGCTCAGGGTGCCCCGATGCTCGACGGCGAGCAGGCGCGCGACCGAACCACTGCACATCTGCAGCGCCGCCTGCACCGCCCGGTAGAGCGCCACGCGTTCGCGAGCGCCGACGAAGGGCTCCTCGGGCGCGATGTCGGCTTCGAAGTTGCCCTGGCCCTGCGTGTTCAGGTGATCGACGTACCACCGCAGTGCCGCGAACAGGCCGATGTGCATGAGAAGGCCCGGCTGCAACTCTTCGACCACCCGCCTTTCGGTGGCGACAACCGCGTCCAGGCTGAGCTGTGCGCGACTGAGTCGCTCGCGCAGCTCCGGCTCCTGCCCCCGCACGCTGTGCTGCAGGTGGCCGAGGTCCATTTTCGTCGCCACCAGCAGGCCGCCCAGTTCGTCGTGCAGCGCGCGTGCCGTGTCCGCACGTGCCTCATCGAGCTGACGCTCGAGATAGGCACACAGGCCCGACCATTGCTCACAGGAGAGACCGAGTTCTCCCTGCGCCATTGCGGATTTTGGTTGCGTAACCGCAATCCCCGTGCCGCCGGAATTGCGGCTACCGCGCGGCAGCTGCTCCGGGGGTATCATGAAGGCAGGTTCCCTATAGTGCAGCCAAGAGCCTCGTGACTTCGTCTCCGCGTCGCCGCCGCGTCCTCATCGCCGACAACAACCTGGATCTCGTCCTCGTTTTGAGCGAGCTTATCGCCATGGACGCTTCGCTCGAGCTCGTCGGCCATGTTGCAACCGGCGCCGCTGCGATCGAGAGAGTCAGCTCCGAGGCGGTGGACATCCTGCTGCTGGATCTGGGGCTTGAAGACTGTCACGGGTTCGAGGTCCTCGACAAACTGGTTAAGTCCGGATCTGCCACCCGGGTCATCGTGCATACCGGGCACTCTTCGGCGGAGCTGCAGGCGCACGCCAAGCGCCGCGGCGCGGCCGCTTACGTCGTGAAAACAGGGGATATCGACGAGCTGCTGGCGACTATGCGGGACGTCTGAAGAGCGGGCGCCCGGAGCTGCGCGATACGAGCTCGACTGCCCACTCCGCTACCGCGTGCCGCAATCCCACCAAACTGCCGACTTCAGCCTTGGCCGTACTGCCGCACTCGTAGCGGCGCCGCCGCTCGTACCAGTCCACCAAGGTGCGTTGCCTGTGAAACTCACGGTAGGTGAGTATCTCCGGCTCGAGTATCTCGTCCCCGTTCACGTGCTTAGCTCCCGTAACTGCCCCGGTAGCGATCCTCGCGGCTTTTCGCGCTAGTGTCGGCCAGAGGCCCGGACGCTCGCGTTGTCAGCGTTTTCTTACACGGTAAGCCCAGGCGCCATGCGGCGCCCGGCGAGCGACTCCTGGCGGGGATTTTGGCCCAAAGCCAGCTTCATGCTGCGCTATAGGACCGGGTGACAGCTTGAGGCGCGCCTCACTGTGAAGAGGGATTGATCGTGAACTTCGCGACTCGCCCGGCGCCGGCGGTTGCCAGGCAGAAGGCCTCAATAGCCGCATATTAAGGAGTGCCCCGCGGGCAGACACTCAATTACCCTCTGGGGACCAGCGGAAACAGCATTGGCACCCGCCGACGATAGGCCGTGTAGGCCTCGCCCAATTGCGCGCTGAGCCAGCGCTCCTCCCGGCGTGCCTTTATGAGAATCCCTGCCGTCACCAGCAGCGCGCCGCCGACTCCCCAGATCGTCCCCTTGGCGAGCGCCGTCGCGTAAACAGCCACGAGGATTCCAAAATAGATCGGATGCCGCACGATCGCGAAGGCGCCGGAATCTACCACCACATGACCGACCTTGCGCGTGATGCGACCTGACCAGAGGCGCCCCATGCCGATGCGCGCCCACCACGCAAATGCGATGGCCGCCGCGATCACGCCGACGCACAGCCATGCCTGCAGCCGATCGACCTGCCATAACCGCAGGCTTCCGGAGTACCCGTGCGCCGGAATTCCCAGGACGAGCGCCCCCACCACCAGCAGGCTGCGGTATCCAAGTTGTGCGCGCGCACTCTCCTGCTCCTCGGTGTGCGCCGCCCAGCCCGCCGCGAGCAGCCAGGAGATTCCCCACAACAACCAAAGCACAATGATTGCCAGACCCGGGCGCATCAGAGCGACCGGACTGACGAGGAGGCTTGAAGCACCTCAGCCCCCGCCATCGCCCGACTCAGCCCGGAGGCCCATCTCGATGAGCGCGCCGAGAGTGTTGCGCGTCTGTCGCATGGCGCCCGCCCCCACCCGCGCGAGTAACCTCACATCGATCTCGGAGCGTGCCGTCTTCTGCACCTTGGCTGCGGCCCTGCCGCGCTCGGTGAGCGTTACGGTCAGGCGGCGGCGGTCGTGCGCGTCGGCGGCGCGCTCGAGGTAGCCACGGGCCACCAGAGTGTCGACGAGCTGCCCGGCCGCCTGCTTGGACACTCGCAGCTGCCTGATGAGCTCCGCAAGCGGTACCGCACCCTCCTCCAGGGCAAGGCCGCCGATTAGGTAGAGGCCATTGCCGGGTACGTCGTCGTAGCCTGCGGCATCGAGTGCCGCGCGCATCGCCACGCCATAGGTCGCGCGCGCGTGACGCAGCAGCGCCGGCATCGGGATTTCCGCGGCGGGTGCTTTGGGCCTTGCCATGCGCGGACTTTATAGTCCTGAGAATATACTGTCAACTTACTTGACTAATAAGGATGAACCGCGATGCAAACCTCACCTAGCGGACCTCCTCGCCAAAGCCTCGCGGCCGGTTGGCTGTAGGTGCAACCCCACCGCAACTCCCGGAGCGTACGGACGGCATCTGACTGTGAGTTGGTATCTACTCGGGTCTGTCGTGATTCAACGAGGACACATCATGAAGCGATCGAGCTGGCTGACTACAGGCACTTTCTTGCTTTTGGGTCTGATGATGAGCGCGGCAGGCTGCGTGGTGCACGATGGCCCCGGCTACAACGGGGGCTACCACGAGGGCTACTGGGACCGCGAACACAATCGCTGGTGGCATGAGAACGCCTGGCACGATTGCGGCGAAGGCGACGCTCACTGTCGTTGATGGAGCCAGGAGGCGGACCGTGTGGCCGGCCGCCTCCTTAGTTCTGCGCAAGCGTGAGGCGCCAATGCGCGTGCCCCGCGCGCCGCGATTTGTAATCGCCTGCATCTGACGCCGCGCTCTGCGGCGCACGCCCTCCGCCGCGGCTTGCGGCATTCCCCATTACATAACGCACCGCTGCTCGGCAACGGTTGACATAGTCCCTGGCTCGCTCACGTTACCGCCGCTTGAGCTGGTTGCTAATTTCAATAAACAGGGGATATCTCAATGAGAAGCAATAAATTGCTCGGTCTCGGCATGGTGCTGAGCCTGGCATTCACGGGCGAGTACGCCCTGGCGGCGCCGCGCCTGGGAGACACGCAAACTCCGGCGCTGGCGAAATCGCAGCCCGCATCGCCCGGTGCGGTGGCCGAATTTACCGTGTACCTGCCCTTGCGCAACGAGAAAGAGCTGGATGCGCTGCTGAGCCAGTTGCACGACCCGAAATCACCGCAGTATCAGCACTGGCTCACACCAGCAGACTTCCTGCAGCGTTTCGGGCCCGCCGAATCCGACTTGGCGAAGCTGCGCGCCGCCCTCACTGCCCGCGGCTTCACCGTCGTGAGCAGCAATGCGCACGGGATGCGCGTGCGCGGTGAGGTTAGCGCCATCTCGAACGCCTTCGGCGTCGCCGTGCACACGCGGGCAGAGGCGAATGGCCGTGCCCGCTTCATGGCGAAGAGTGCCTTGCAGATGCCGAGTGAGCTTGCGGCCCTCAACGTGCGCGTCATGGGACTCGAGGCCTTACCGCCGCGCCAGGTGCACGCGCGGGCCAGTGGGCCGCTCAAGGTGGAGAACCGCTACGGCGCGACCGGCCCCTACTGGTTCACGGATCTGAAGCAGGCGTACGACTATCCCGCCTACGGCTCCAGCACCGATGGCAGCGGTGTCAGCGTCGTCATTCTCATGTCGGACCTGCTGTTCCCTGGGGATCTGGCAGCGGCTTTCACCCACGAACAGTTCACCGCCATCACCGGCAAGCCCGCCCCCTCGGTCACTACCGTCACCGTCGATGGCGGCGGCGTCGAGAACGGCAACGGTTCCTTCGAGGCCAGCCTCGACGTGCAGCAGGTGCTCGGCGCCGCGCCGAGCGCGAACGTCACGCTGGTGAGCATCCCGGATCTGTCGGACCAGAGCATCATCGACGGCTATACCTACATTGTTGACACCAACACATTCGATCTCGTCAATTCCTCCTTCGGCGAGTGCGAGCTCGAATACACGGCTGCCTTCAACGGCGGGGTTGATTACACGTACATCCTGCAGCAGGAGCACGAGATCTACGCGCAGGGTAACGCCGAGGGCATCACCTTCGTGGCGAGCTCCGGCGACGAGGGCGGCCTGATTTGCCCCGGCCCGGACTACGCACCGGGGGTGAACTCAACCTTCGTGCCGGGTGTCAGCACCCCGGCGAGTGATCCGGACGTTACCGCGGTCGGCGGTGGCAACCTCATCACCGTCGCCGCCACGCCACCGAGCCTCGACTCGGCCTACGTGAGAGAGAGCGCCTTCGCGGATCCGGAAATCCCGTACGACATCTACGGCATTGGTGCCCTGGTGTCGGGCGGCGTGTGGGGTGCCGGTGGCGGCGTGAGTTCCGTATTCGGCAAGCCCCTCTACCAGTACCTGGTCAAGAGCGGCTCGAATTCCGGCCGGACGGTTCCCGATGTCGGCATGCAGGTGGGAGGCTGCCCCTTGGGCTTAGCCAGCTGCGGGGCGGATGATAGCGCCGCCGTCGTGGCCTTCGGGGTCGGCATCGGTGGGGGATATCATGGGGTGATCGGTACCTCGGTATCCTCGCCCGAGTTCGTCGGCGTGCTGGCGCTCTACGAGCAGCAGTTCGGCAAGCATCATCGCCTGGGGAACGTGAACTACTTCCTCTACGCGGCCGGTGCGATCCAGACGCTGGCCGGGGGTGTCAATGCGCCTGCCCCGTTCCAGTTCTTCCGTCGCAACATTCCCGGCTTCGACGGTTACTGGAATGCCAACTACCCGAGCTACAACTACAACTACATCTACGGCAACAGCAGCCCGGATGTCCGCAAGCTCCTGGGCGTGAGCTTCCGGCCCGCGGCGGGCCTGCCTCAGACGCCCACGAACCCGTAGCAGTCCGTTACTGCCTTTCGGAAAATGAAGGCGTTCGCCGCAAGGCGAACGCCTTTTTTCTGGTCAGGTCAGGAGCAAGATGCCCGCGCGGCGCGTAACGCCCGTCAGCCAGGGTCGGGCGCCGCAGCCGGCGTGCCCGCAGGCTCCGGGGGCGTCTCGGTCTTCAGTGCCTCCTGCTCCGCCTGGTGAGTCATGACGATGATGCTGATGCGCCGGTTGATCGGGTCGCGCGGGTCGCCGCGATTGAACAGCACCGAGGAGGAAAGGCCCACCACGCGCGCGGTCTTGTCGGTCGAGAGGCCCGCCGCCTCCAGCGCGCGGCGCGCAGCGTTCGCGCGTTCACTCGAGAGATCCCAGTTGGTGCGACCGCTGCCCCCGGGATAGGGCGTCGCATCCGTGTGGCCGGTGAGACTCAGGTGATTGGGCACGGTGTTCAGATAGCTGGCGAGCTCGGTGAGGATCGCCTGGGTATAGGGCTTCAGGTGCGCGCTGCCGATGTCGAACATCGGCCGATTCTGCTGGTCCACGATCTGGATGCGCAGGCCCTCAGGGGTGATGTCGAGCAGCAGCTGATCCTTGAAGGGCGCGAGCGCCTGGCTGTTCTCGATGGCCTTTTTCAGGTCATCCATCAATGACTCGAGCTGCTTGCGCTCCGCCGCCGTGCTCGCCTCACGCTCGAGCCCTGCCTTCTCCGCCTGCGTGTGCAGCTCCGCTTGCGCCGGCGGCGTCGGGGGAGCCACCGGCGCCCCGATGCCGGGCCGCACCTGCGCGATTCGCGGCGCATCGAGTCCGCCGCGCAGGTTGATGGGGCTGGTACTGGCACCGCCCGGGCCATTCATCCCTGGCGCCGGCTTGACGCTCTTGCCCTGCTCCATGCTCGGGTTTTTGAAATAGTCGAAGATCGCGGCCCGCTGCTCTTTCGAGACCGCGGTGACGAGCCACATCACCAGAAAGAACGCCATCATCGCGGTAACGAAGTCCGCGTAGGCGACCTTCCACGCACCCCCATGGTGGGCGTGGCCACCGCGCTTGTAGCGCTTGACGACCACCATCGGCCGCTCGCCCGCCTTGCGTGCCATGGCGGGTTTACCGTGCGACTGCGTCGGCCGCGGCGCCCGCGCTGCTTGCGGCGGCCGCGGGGCGATCCTTGTTCTTCAGGCGTGCCTCGAGATCGGCAAAGGTCGGGCGCACTTCACTGAAGAGAAGCTTGCGCGCGAACTCCACCGCAACCGACGGCGCGTATTCGCGCACGCTGGCGACGAGTGCCATCTTCACCACCTCGAAGGCCTTGCCCTCCTCGTTCGCCAGGTGCTCCATGGCGGCCGCAATCGGGCCGACGAAGCCGTAAGACACGAGAATGCCGAGGAACGTGCCGACGAGCGCCGCGCCGACCTTGTGGCCGATGGTGGCGGTGTCGCTGCCCTCAAGGGACGCCATGGTGTTCACAATGCCGAGCACCGCGGCCACGATGCCAAACCCCGGCAGCGCGTCGGCCACCTTCTGCACGGCGATGGCAGGTTCCGCGGCCTCCTTGTGGTGGGTCTCGAGTTCGTACTCGAGCAGCGTCTCCAGCTCCTGCGGGTCGAGGTTGCCGCCGACGATCAGCCGCAGGCAGTCGGTGATGAATTCCACCATGTGGTGGTCGGCGAGCACGTGCGGGTACTTCTTGAACAAGGCGCTGTCGTGGGGCTGCTCGAGGTCGCGCTCAATACTCATGACGCCATCACGGCGGATCTTGGTCAGGATCTCGTACATGAGCTGCAGCAGTATCACGTAGTGCTCGCGCTTGTAGCGCGGACCCTTGGGGAGCGAGAGGGCCCCGAAGACCGCCGCCTTCACCACCTTCATGGGATTGCTGATCAGGAAGGCGCCGATGGCGGAGCCCACGATGATAAGGATCTCAAAGGGGTGCCAGAGCGCCAAAATCTTGCCGCCCTCGGCGGCAAAGCCGCCGAGGATGCACCCAAGGACCACCAGTGATCCGACTATTTGCAGCATTTAAATATGTGTCCCGGGAGGCTCCGCCCCTTGCAGTGATATCGGCCCCCGCGGGACAAACCTTGAGCCCCCCCGGGGCTCACTCGCCGCACCAGACACCCCTATGCGGGCGCCTTATGCTGACTGAGCTCAGCTGCGCGGATCTGGCGCACGATGCACGCCGCCTCGGCCGCGCCCAGCCCATGGTTGCCAAAGCGATAGAAGTGCAGCGCCGCCCCGAGATTCGCGAAGTGCTTGGCGTGGCGCACGCTGCGCCGCAGGCGCGCCCAGGCGGGCACGAACGCCTCGAGTTCGTTGTCTCCCGGAGGCTCATCCTCGGCCGGTCCGTCGTGGATCACGCGGGCGAGTTCGATCACCTCCCGCCGATCCAGCCGCAACACCCGTGGCGAGCCGTGCAGCTCAGGCAGCACGACGATCATGCCGCGGTACCTGCGCTGCGCGGCTCAGGTTCCACCTAGTCGACCCGGAAGACAGTGCCCGTGCCGCCGCCACCGCCGGATGTCATCCCGTAGAGTGTGCCGTCCGCGGTCTCGATCAGGCTGCCGTAGGGTGCCGCGCCATCCTGGGCGCCGGTGAAGGAATACAACACCGACTCCGTGCCGCCGGAGGAAATCTGCAGCACCGCCCCGGCGCCGTAGGCCCCGCCATTGCGGGCCACGGCGTAGAAGTTGCCGTCACTGCCTGACAGCAGGTCACCGAACGGGTTCGCGCCGTCCGCACCCGCACCGAGGGAGACCAGCACCGACTCCGTGCCGTCGCCGGCGAGTTCGACGACGGCACCGGTACCGGTGGCGCCTCCGTCCCGCGTCAGGCCGTAGAATTTACCATCGCTCCCCTGGACCAGGCTGCCGGCCGGATTTGCCCCGTCGCTGCCGGAGCCGAAGGAGTGCAGCAGAGTCTCTCCCCCCTGCAGGGTCATGCGAAATGCGATGCCGCTGCTGTAGGCGCCGCCGGCGCCGGTCATGCCGTAGAGATTGCCGTCACTTGCCTGTATCAGGCTGCCGAAAGGTGTCTGGCCATCACCCGCAGCGCCGAAGGAGTGCAGCACCGCCTCACTCCCCTGCGGGCTGATGACGAAAACGGTGCCAGCCCCGTAGCTGCCCCCATGTACGCTCATCCCATAGAAGTTGCCGTCGTTCGCCTGCAGCAGACTCCCATAGGGATCCTGGGCGTCGGCACCGGCGCCAAAGGAATACAGCACCGTCTCGATGCCGGAGGCGCTGAGCCTGAAGACGACGCCATGATTATAGGTGCCGCCGTAAGCGGTCACGCCGTAGAAGTTGCCATCGCTGCCCTGGATGAGACTGCCGTGCGGGTTAGCGCCGTCAGTACCCGCGCCGAAGGAGTAGACCACCGTCTCGCTGCCGTCGGACGCGATGCTGAAGGCCGCGCCCCCACCATAAGCCCCGCCGATGTACGACAGGCCGTAAAGGTTGCCGTCACTGCCCAAAAGCAGGCTGCCGTAGGGGGTCGAGCCGTCGGTGAGACCGGAGAACGCATACACCGTGGACTCAGCACCTGCGGTGCACGCGATGGCGATGCCCGTGACATCCGCGCTCCCGACCACGCCATTTGCGTTGGATGCCGCACAGCCCAGCGCGGGCGGGTGAGCCGTGACCGTGACGTCATAGCTGGCCCCGCTCGGAAGCCCCGTAGGCATGGTGAACGTCTGTGCGTTGGCAAAGACCGCGAGCGTGTCGGTACCGTCCGTGAGCACCAGCCCCGAGCTTCTCAGGCCACTGATCGTACCGCCTATCGTGAAGGCACCCGGGCCGCAGGTGATGACGACGTTCGTGACCGCGGCGGCAACCATGGTGCCGCTGCCGTTGCCGACCGCGCAGCTGAGGCCTGTCGGTTGGGTCTGCACGATGATCGCGTAATGCGCACCGCTCGGCAGCTGTGTCGGCATCGTGAACACGCCCGCACGGAAAGGCACGCTGAGCATATCGCCGCCGTTAGCAAGCACCAGGCCCTGGGCGAAGAGCCCGGATACGATGCCCCCGAGAGGATAGGTCGTCGGCCCGCAGGCCACCGCCACGCTGCTCACCGCGCCGGCGGGCATGACGCCTGCGCCGTCGCTGACAACGCATTGCAGGCCGGCGGGGGCGCTGCGCACCGTCACCTGATAGGCAGTGCCGATGCTTAAGGGCACAGGGAAGCGAAACCCGGTCGCCAGCGGCGGCAGCGTGAGGAGCGCTGTACCGTTGGCCAGCACCAGGCCTGAGCCTGAACCCAATCCGCTCACTGTGCCGCCGAGCGCGAAAGACTGCGTCGTGCAGTCGATCAACACGTTGGTGACGTTGCCCGCGGGCATCGTGCCGCTGCCGCTTTGCACCGTGCACGTGGCTCCCTGCGGCTGGCTGTCGACGCTGACCGCGTAGGAGCTGCCATAAGGCAGCGATTGGCGCAGGGTAAAGGTCGTGGCGCCGGCATCGACCGCAAGCGTATCGGCGCCATTTTTCAGCACGAGTCCTGCGGCACTGAGTCCGCGGATGCTGCCACCAAGGGTGAAGGACCGGTCGGAGCAGGTGACGACGATATTCGCGACGTTCGCCGACCGCACCATGCCCTCGCCGCCGGCAACGCTGCAGGCCTCTCCGGCGGGCGCCTGCCCGACCGTCACCTGATAGTGAGTGTCACCGGGTACAGAGCTTGCGAAACTGAACGTGCCACTGCGGGATACGACGGTGGACTCCTGGCCGTTGTCCACGAGCACCAGCTGCGAGCCGTCCTCGAGTCCGGCGACGGTGCCGCCCACCGTGTAACCGCCTGTGGGGGAGGAGCCGGAGGAACCGCAGCCCGTGGCGAGGGTGGCGGCAGCGGCGAGCAGAACCCAGAGTGCACGGCGAAGTGCGTGCGTGCGAGCGATGCCCATGGTGCGCGGCCTTAGTCCCTTGTGCTGTGAAACACGGCCCCGCGCGCCCCTCGGCCGCCGCGTGGCCACCCATCCTTAGGGGTTAGCGGCAGCGCCGGCGCGAACTTGATGCGCGCCCGGTGGCATTAGGTTCAATCCGTGGCCCCCCGGTAACGGCCCGCCCCGATGCGGCAGTGCAACCGAAACTCAAGTCCGAGGCCCGTGCGGCCGTTAGCAGGATTAGGTAGTGTGCGAACCTCGCCCGGCGGCGGAATGCCGCACTCCGTACTGTCCCGGCGGAGCTATCGTGGTTACGATCGGGCGAGGTTCGGGAGCGTGAGGCAAAAGGACGTTCGCGATGTTCGACGGCGCCAACACCATCGTGCTTTATGAGGAACTCGCCTTTCAGGACGTGCTCCCGGTTGCGTGGCGGGCGCTGCCCGGAGCCGTCGACGGTGAGACCGCCGCGGGCTACACCGAGCGCAACATGCGTCTGCTGCAGGCGCGCGAGGCCATGGATCAGCTGGGTCCGACGGAGAACTCGGACGAGGCCTCAGCCAACGCGGCCGACATCATCCGCCTGGAGCTCAAGGTAAACCTGCTGCTGGACCTCGTAGGCCAGATCCTTGCCAGCAACCGCCCCCGCCCCACCGCCGTGCCGGTGCGCTTCAACTCCCTGGGCGCCGTCTGGCGCAGCAGCCCGCCGCTGCCGGATGCGGGCACGCAGGGAATCGTCGAGATCTACCTGCACGACTGCCTGGCCGAGCCCCTGCGGCTGCCGGGCCGGATCGCAAGCGTCCAGCCTGATGGCCACATCAAGGCGCGCTTTGCCCCGGTCGGCGAAACCGTCGCCGACCTCCTGGAGAAGCTCGCCTTCCGGCGTCATCGGCGCCTGGTGGCCGGCAGCCGCCAGCCGCCGCGCGGCTGAGATTCGCTCACCGGTCTGATACTGACGTCACAAACGCCGGGCCGGCCGCCGCCCTGATCGCAGCAAGTTACAAACCACGTCACACCGCCTGCGTGGGCGCTCGCGCAACATAATCCCGTCTTCGCGTAGTCAATAACAAGGTCTACTGTTGAAAGGCGACGGGTCTCGATGCTCAGGGCAGATCGTCTCGCGAGTGCGGAGCTGATTTCCAACACCGCCGCGGCAACCCCCGCGACGGAGGCGCTCGCGGCGCGCCTGCCGAGCGGCACGTCGAGCGTCATCCAGCGCACCGGCGCACTCATCCGTCAGGTCGCGCAGCATGATTCCACGGTGCTCGTGTTGGGAGAATCCGGCACCGGCAAGGAAGTCGCAGCGCGCGCCATCCACGACCTCAGCCCGCGGCGCGCGCGTCCCTTCGTGGCCCTGAACTGCGGCGCGGTGCCGGCTGAACTCCTCGAGTCCGAACTATTCGGCCACGAAAAAGGCGCTTTCACCGGCGCCATCTCCACGCGCAAGGGCCGCTTCGAGATCGCCGAGGGGGGCACGCTGTTCCTGGATGAGATCGGGGACATGAGCCCCTCGATGCAGGTGAAGCTGCTGCGCGTGCTGCAGGAGCGTGTTTTCGAGCGCGTCGGCAATCACGTGCCGATGCGCTGCAACGTGCGCATCGTTGCCGCTACCCACCGCAATCTGGAGGAATCCATCGGCCGCGGCGCCTTCCGCGAGGATCTCTACCACCGCCTCAACGTCTTCCCCATCGAGATGCCGGCGCTGCGCTCGCGCATCGAGGACCTGCCACAGCTGGTGCAGGAGTTCATCGCACACAACCAGGCAGAAGGCCGCCCGCGGGTCGCGTTCTCGGCGCAGGCGCTCGACGCCCTTGCCCAGTGCGCCTGGACGGGCAACGTGCGCGAGCTTTCAAATCTCATCGAGCGCCTCTCGATTCTCTGCGGCACCCGCACGGTCGAGATCGCCGACCTGCCACCGCGCTACCGGGCGCATGCGGCGGGCGTGGCGGCCGCATCCCCGGCCCCGCGCACTGGCGAGCCGCCTGCCGCCAGCGTCGCTGCCGCGCTCACAGAACCGCAGGTGCTCGCACTGCTGCAGAGCGAGCCTGCGGTGGTCGACCTCCCGGTGCCGGCGCTCAGCGCCGAGGTCGCATCCCTCGCCGAACTCCCCGACGCAGGCCTCGACCTGCGTACCCACCTGGCCGCGATCGAGCGCGCCCTCATCGAGCAGGCGCTGGCGCGCACCCAGGGCACCGTCGCCCACGCCGCCCGTCTCCTGAACCTGCGCCGCACCACCCTCGTCGAACGCCTGCGCAAGCTCGGCATCCTCGGCGCCCCGGGCGCGACGGAAGTTTGACACCCCGCGCGGCGCGCAAGCGCGCCGGGCGTGACCGAGCGCACGCTTTCTCCCCGCTCCCGCGGCAGGCACGGCTCTTGCACTGAGGTTCCTACGCGCACTCATTCAGGCGCGGGAGGAACCGATGACCGATCAACCCGAGGCAGCCTCGAGACGCATCCAGGGCGGCGAACACGTCACGCTGGAGCCGGTCGCGATTGCGGAGGTCTCGCGGCGCATGCTCGAGCTTGCGCAGCGGGTGGCGCGCAGCGAATGCACGGTGCTCATCGTCGGCGCCTCGGGCACGGGCAAGGAGGTTCTGGCGCGCTACATCCACCGCCAGTCCGCGCGCGCCGCGAACCCCTTTATCGCCGTCAATTGCGCGGCGCTCCCGGAGAGCATGCTCGAGGCGATCCTGTTCGGTTACGAGCGCGGCGCCTTCACCGGCGCGCACGCAGCGCACGCCGGCAAGTTCGAGCAGGCCCAGGGCGGCACGCTGCTCCTCGATGAAGTCACCGAAATGCCGCTCGCGCTGCAGGCGAAGCTGCTGCGCGTGCTGCAGGAGCGCGAGGTGGAGCGCCTCGGCGGGCGCGGCGCGCTCGCGCTCGACGTACGCGTGGTGGCGACCACCAACCGCCGCCTGCGCGAGGAGGTGGCCGCGGGCCGCTTCCGCGAGGACCTCTACTATCGACTGAACGTCTTCCCCCTGCCGCTGCCGCCGCTGCGCGCGCGCCGCGAGGACGTGCTGCCGCTCGCGATGCAGTTGCTCGGCGCGCGCTGCCGCGCCGGTACCCTGATCCCGGCCCTGAGCGCCGAGGCCGCGCACCTGCTCCTGACCTACCCGTGGCCGGGCAACGTGCGCGAGCTCGACAACCTGCTGCAACGGGCGCTGATCCTGACAAGCGGACCCGTGATCCACCCCGAGCACATCCAGTTCGAGCCCCTGACGGATGAGACGCCCGCGGCGCCGGCGACCCCCGGGTGCGCCTCGCTCGCCGGCTCACTCGATGAACACGAGCGCCAGATGATCCTGGCCGCACTGCGCAGCGGCAAGAACCGCAGCGCCGCCGCCCAGACCCTCGGCATCAGCGCCCGCACGCTGCGCTACAAGCTCGCGCGGCTGCGCGAGGCCGGGGTCGAAGTACCCGCCACCTGAAAGCCGCCTGAAGTCGGGGTGAATCCATCATGAGCCAGATGCAGATCGAGCAGGTCCTCGCGCAGATCCGGTCCCTGTCGGCCCAGGCCGGCGCGGGCGTCACCGCCCCGGCGGCGCCCGCGGCGGGCGGGGTGAGCGAATTCGCGCGCCTCCTGCATCAGGGAGTCGATTCGGTCAACCAGACCCAGCAGCGCGCGGGTGCGCTTGCGGATGCCTTCGAACGCGGCACGCCCGGTGTGGAGCTCCCCGACGTCATGCTCGAGCTGCAGAAGGCGAGCGTCTCCTTCCGGGCGCTGAACGAGGTGCGCAATCGCCTGGTCAGCGCCTACCAGGAAATCATGAACATGCCCCTGTGAGAGTCCCTCGCAGCGGGTGAGCACACCCGGCGGCCCCCACTAACTCCCAACCAGCTCTGAACCCTACGATGGCGAACGAACTTACAGCTCCCCCGCTCGGCGCGACGCTCCTGTCCTCAGCCATGAAACCGGTGCTGCTGCTCTTTGGAATTGCCGGGGCCGTGGCCGCGGGCCTGACCGTCGTACTCTGGTCGCGCGGCCCGAACTACAGCATCCTCTACGCGAACCTCGGCGCCGAGGACCAGGCCCAGATCGCCCAGGCGCTCGACGCCGCACAGATCCGCTATCGCCTGCAGCCGGGCTCCAACGCCATCGAGGTGCCCAGCGAGCGTCTGGCCGATGCGCGCCTGAAGCTTGCAGGCCAGGGACTGCCCGAAGGCGGCGGCGGCTTCGCGACGCTCGACAAGGATCCCGGTTTCGGCGTCAGCCAGTTCGTGGAGAACGCGCGCTACCAGCACGCCCTCGAGACCGAGCTGGCGCGCACCATCGCGAACCTGCGCCCCGTGGCAGGCGCGCGCGTGCACATCGCGCTGCCGCGCCAGTCGGCCTTCGTGCGCGATCACCGCGCTGCCAGCGCCTCGGTGTTCGTGCAGCTGAAGGCCGGCCAGCGGCTCGAGCAGCAGCAGGTGCAGGCCATCATCAACCTCGTGGCCTCCAGCATCCCAGAGCTCGAGGCAAGCCAGGTCACGGTGGTCGACCAGCAGGGGCGCCTGCTGTCGCAGCCGCCCGGCCACGATGAGTTCTCCCTGCGCGAGGAGCAGTTCGACCTCGTACACCGCCTGGAGGATGACTACCGCCAGCGCATCGAGGCGCTGCTGACGCCGCTCGTGGGCGCCGGCCACGTACGCGCCCAGGTGGTGGCGCAGCTGAACATGGCGGTGAGCGAGGAGGCCCGCGAACAGTACCGGCCCGAGAGCCAGATCGTACGCAGCGAGCAGACCTCCGAGCAGACGAGCCACGAGGGCGGTGCCGCCCAGGGCATCCCCGGGGCGCTCTCCAATCAACCTCCCGCCGGCGGGGTCGCCGGCGCACCCCCCGCCGCCGCGCCCGCCCAGGCGGCTCCGGCTGCCGGCGGCGCCGGCAAGAGCGGTGCCAATGCCGCGGCGGCGCCGCCGGCGCCGCCACCGCCTGAGAACACCACCAAGGAGATGACGAAGAACTACGAGATTGACCGCACGCTCGCCTACACCCGCGAGCCGGCCGGCAAGCTCAAGCGCCTCACTGTCGCGGTGCTCGTCGATGACATGCATGCCGTCGACAAGTCCGGCAAGTCGCAGAACACTGCCCTCACCGCTGCGCAGCTGGAGCACATCACGCAGCTGGTCAAGGACGCGGTCGGCTTCGACCAGTCGCGCGGCGATACCGTGAGTGTGGTCAACGCCTCCTTCGCGACCGAGGCCCCGGAGCCTGAGGGTGAGCTGCAGGCGCCGGCGCTCTGGGAGCGGCCCTGGTTCCGCGACCTGCTCAGCATCGTCTGCGGCGCGCTGGTGCTCATCGTGCTGGTGCTCACGGTGCTGCGTCCCCTCGTTCGCAACCTGATCACGCTGCCGCGCGCGGAACGCCTGGCCGCCCCCACCGCCACCGGTACCACGGCCCTGTCGCAGGGGTCCGCCACGGCCCTGCTCGACCCCGCGCAGCAGCTGAGCCAGGCGCGGGCCCTGGTCACGCAGGATCCGAAGCGGGTCGCGCAGGTGGTGCGCGGCTGGGTGGAACAGGATGGCTGAGCAGGCACAGCCGGCGGCGGCAGCGAAAACCCCTGCCCCACCGCCGCCGGCCGCGGCGGCCGCCGCCGCGGGGCGCAGCGGCACCGAGCGTGCCGCCATTCTGCTGCTCACCCTCGGGGAGCAGGAGGCCGCGCAGATCCTGCGCCACATGGGCGCCAAGGACGTGCAGCGCGTCGGGGTTGCCATGACGCGCATGCAGGCGGTCTCAAGAACGGACGTCGAGCAGGTGCTGCGCGACTTCACCGCCAATGTCGAATCGCAGACCTCGGTGGGCATCGGCACCGATGAATTCGTACGCAAGGCGCTGGTGCACGCGCTGGGCGAGGACAAGGCCGCCGGCGTCATCGACCGCATCAGCATCGCCCGCTCCACCAAGGGGCTCGAGGCGCTGAAGTGGATGGACGCGCGTGCGGTGGCGGAACTCATCCGCTTCGAGCACCCGCAGATGATCGCGATCGTGCTCGCGTATCTTGAGGCGGAACAGTCGGCCGAGATCCTCGCGCTACTGCCGGGCCCGATCCGCGCCGACGTGATCGCCCGCATCGCAACCCTCGATGGCATACAGCCCAACGCCCTCTCGGAACTGGATGACATCATCGAGAAGCAGTGCACCGGCAAATCCTCGGGCAACAACGCGGTGCTCGGCGGGGCCAAGGCCGCCGCCGAAATCCTGAACGCCCTGGAACCGGCCGCGGAGAGCGCCATCATGGAGGAGATCGGCAGTGCCGACCAGGCACTCGCCACGCGCATCCAGGACCTCATCTTCGTCTTCGAGGACCTCATGGACCTTGATGACCGCAGCATGCAGGAGCTGTTGCGGCAGGTGCAGGGGGATGAGCTGCTGCTGGCGCTCAAGGGAGTAGACGAGTCGCTCAAGGACAAGGTCTTCAAGAACATGTCGCAGCGCGCGGCGGACATGCTCAAGGACGATCTGGCCGCCAAGGGCCCGGTGCGGCTTGCCGACGTCGAGACCGCCCAGAAGAGCATCCTGCAGAACGCGCGCAAGCTCGCCGAGGCCGGCACCATTGCCCTCGCCGGCAAGGGCAATGAGTATGTCTGAGCGTCCGGCCGCCGCCCGCCTGATCGAGCGCTGGCTGCCCCCGAAAGTTGAGGGGGCGCAGCTTTCCAACCGCCGCGAGGAGCGTGGCGCCGCACCTGCGGGCAAGCCGCCCGGGGTGCAGCAGGCCGAAGCCGCCGGCTACGCCGCGGGACTGGCGCGCGCGCAGGCCGAGCAGCAGCCGCGCCTCGCAGAGCTCAACGCAAAGATCGTGCGCTTCACCACGCTGCTCGGGGAACTCGCCGAGCCACTGCGCCTGCTCGATAGCGAGATGGAACGGGCACTGCTCGCCCTCGCCCTCGCCCTCGGTTCCCAGCTCGCGCGGCATACCCTGCGCCACGAACCCGCCCAGATCATCGCCATCGTGCGCGAGTGCCTCAGGCAGCTGCCGCTCGCCTCGCGCGAGGTGCGCGTACGGCTGCATCCCGAGGACGCGGCCGTGGTGCGCGCACAGCTCGCACCGGTCGCGGGCGAGCACGCCTGGACCCTCATCGACGATGCCACGCTCACCCGCGGCGGCTGCCTCATCGAGAGCGAGCACTCACAGCTTGATGCACGCTTCGAGAGCCGCCTGCAGGCACTCGTGGCGAGCGCGCTCGGCGATGAGCGCGGCGCCGAACGCGCCGCGGCCGCGGCCGCAGGCCCTGAAGGGCCGGCATGAGTAGCGCGCCCTCACCCGAGCGCCCGGGGCTGTGGAGCGAGCGCCTCGCGCGCATGACGCAGCGGGTCGAGCACACGCCCACCCCCCAGGTACAGGGCGTGCTCACCCGCATGGTGGGGCTCACGCTCGAGGCGATCGGCTGCCAGGCCTCCATCGGGGACCTGTGCCAGCTCACCGCGCGCGACGGCTCGCAGATCGAGGCCGAGGTCGTCGGCTTCGCCGGCGGCCGGATCTTTCTCATGCCCACCGGAGACAGCCACGGACTGGCCCCCAATGCGCCGGTGATTCCGCGGATGGGGGCCGGCACCATCCCGGTGGGCGAGGCCCTCCTCGGACGCATCATCGATGGGGCCGCGCAACCGCTCGACGGACTCGGCATCCCCGACTGCGAGGCGCGCATCCGCCTCACCGGGGTGCCGATCAATCCGCTCGCGCGGGCGCCCATCAGTAAGCCGCTCGATGTGGGCATCCGTTCCATCAACTCCCTGCTGACGATCGGGCGCGGGCAGCGCGTCGGTCTCTTTGCCGGCAGCGGCGTCGGCAAGAGCGTGCTCCTCGGCATGATGGCGCGCTATACGAGCGCCGATGTCATCGTGGTCGGGCTGATCGGCGAGCGCGGCCGCGAGGTACAGGAATTCGTGCAGCGGATCCTCGGCCCCAAGGATCGCACCCGCGCGGTGGTGGTGGCGGCGCCGGCCGACAATCCCCCGCTGCTGCGCCTGCATGGCGCCTGGGTCGCGACCGCGGTCGCGGAGTACTTCCGCGACCGCGGCCTGAACGTGCTGCTGCTCATGGACTCCCTCACGCGCGTCGCCCAGGCGCAGCGCGAGATCGGGCTTGCGATCGGCGAGGCCCCGGCGACCAAGGGCTACCCGCCCTCGGTGTTCGCACGCCTGCCGCAGCTGGTCGAGCGGGCCGGCAACGGCCCGCCGGGCAAGGGCTCCATTACGGCCTTCTATACCGTGCTCACCGAGGGCGATGCTCTGGATGACCCCATCGCCGATGCCGCGCGCGCGATCCTCGATGGCCACGTGGTGCTCTCCCGCCGCATCGCCGAGAGCGGCATCTACCCTGCCATCGATGTCGGTGCCTCGATCAGCCGCGCGATGCACGAGATCACCCCGGCCGGCCACGCAGCACTCGCGCGCCAGTTCCGCCGCGCGCTCGCCACCTATGAGGACAGCCACGAGCTCATCAACCTCGGCGCCTACCAGCGCGGCAGCGACGCCCGGGTGGACGCGGCCATCGCGCTGTGGCCGCAGATTCAGCAGTTCCTGCAGCAGGACATGCACGAGCGCGTCGACCTTGCCAGCAGCCTGCGAGCGCTCGATGCTCTCTTTCCCGCGGGTGCCGCTTCGTGAGCGCACCAGCACGTGTGCGCGCGCAGCGCAGCCAGGGTAGCCCGTGACCCAGCTGCGACTTCTGCAGAGCGCCCACGAGTTCCTGGTGCGCCAAGAGCGCCGCCAGGCGCAGGTGCTGGCCGAGTGCGAGCGGCAGGTGCGGGCGGGGGAGCTCAAGCTCAGCGAGCTTGAGCGCTACCACGCCGTGTACCAGCGTGACTTCGGCGTACGGGTCGAAGTTGGCATGACCGCAGGACACGCGTGCACCTACCAGACGTTCCTCGCGCGCATTGCCGAGGCGGTGAGCGAGCAGCAGCTGCTGCTGGCACGCACACGCGCTCAGCACGCCGACGAGCTGCGTAAGTGGGGCACTGCAGCCAGCCGCTGCGCGGCCCTGAACCGCCTCCTCGAGCGGCGCGAGCACTTCGCGAGGCGGCAGGCCGATAAGTCCGCCCAGGCGGAGTCCGACGCGCATGCCCAGCGCCAATGGGTACTCAAAGGAGCCCGCCGTGGCCATTAATTCGACGCCGCCCCCGACCCTCACGCCCGCGCTGGCCCCCAAAGCGGCCCCTGCCGGCAGCAGCGCCGTGAAACTTCCCACCCACGCACCGGGGACCCCGGTGTACCCGCCGCAGAGCCTTCCGGGTCGAGCGCCCCTGAATGCAGGGTCATCGGTGCGCGCGCCCGCACTGCCTGCAACCACCGCCAGCGCGGCCCCCGCGACGACCGCTGCCCCGGCTAACGCTTCAAGCGCACTCGCGCAGGCGTCAGCCTCGCCGAACTCTTCCCGCGGACGCCCCAAGACGTCCGCCGCCGCCCGCCCTGACGCAGCCGCGAACAGTGCCGTCGGCGCGCCTCTTGCGGCAGGTGCAATCTCCGCGACTGACACGGCCCCGGCGGCCGCCGATGAATCCGCCTCCGACCTTGACGCCGGGCAGGAGTCGCCCGCGGATTCCGGGCGTCCGGGAGCTGCGGCAGCGGGGGCGCGTGAGGCTGCGATCCAGGATCCGGCCCCCGCCAATACCGCCGGGCCGGTAGTGCCGTTCACCAACCCCTCGCCGGCCTCACCGGATGCCACGGCTACCAGTGCCGCGGCCGCGCCCGCAGCGGCGGTAGCGCCGCCCGCGCCGGTCGCGCGCGCCGCGGCGGGCGCATCCCTCGCCGCTTCCGGCGTCAGCTCCGCTGACATCTCATCCAGTCCGCACACCTCCGCCGCGCCCGCGACCAACACGGCGCAGACCAGTACCGACCCGGCGGCGCTCCTCGCCGACCCGGCAAACGTGCGCAGCAGCGGCGCCGCCGCGAACGCGACTCCTGCGCTCACGGTGCACGCCGAAGTGGGGGCGAGTGGCTGGACCGAAGAAGTCGGCGCGCACGTCGTGTGGATGGCGCACCAGGGTGTGACGGATGCGTCGCTGCGCCTGCAGCCCGAGCATTTGGGTCCCCTCGAGGTGAAGATCTCCGTGCACGACAGCGAGGCGAGCGTCTGGTTCGGCGCGAATGCCCCGGCGACCCGCGCCGCACTCGAGCAGGCGCTGCCGCAGTTGAAGGAGCTGTTCGCCGCCCAGGGACTGACGCTGACCGATGCGGGCGTCTCGGGCGAATCCTCGCGCGATGCGCAGTACGCGCCGCGAGCGGGTGCCTCCGCCACGGACGCGCAGAATGCGACCCCGGTCCCAGTTGCCGCGCCACGCCGCGGGCTCATCGACACCTACGCCTGAAGAGGCACGCGCCGGTCAGCCACGGCCGCGCGTCAAGATTCCGTCATCGCCGCGCGCGGCGCTGCGCGTTCTACGCGTCGCGCGGCACGACTGCGTGCCGCGCCTCGCCTCGAGTGTGTGTCAGTTCACGAATGAGACACTGGCACGGGCGTTGCAACAGGCCTGTACGCCGGCATTCCCGCCGGCACAGGAGCATTGCGACAATGGCCGAAGCAACCGCCGCCCCCGCAGCGAACGAGGCAACCGCCGGCAAGAAGGGCAAGGGCAAGCTGGTGATGCTCATCGTGGTCGTGCTGGTGCTGGCCGGCGGTGGCGCCGGCGCCTGGTGGTGGACTTCACACGCGGCACCGAAGGTCGCCGCCGTCCCGCCCCCGGAGCCACCGCACTACCTCGCCCTCGACCCGCCGTTCGTCGTGAACTTCGAGGCCGAGCAGGTCGTGCGCTTCCTGCAGATCACCGTGCAGATCATGTCGCGCGACCTACCGACGATCGAACTGCTCAAGAACAACGACCCGGTGGTGCGTGACCGGCTGCTGCTCCTGTTCGCGAACCAGACCTACGCCGTGCTGGCGACCAAAGAGGGCAAGGCGGAGCTGCGCGCGCAGGCGCTGCAGACGGTGCGCACGGTGCTCGGCGAGACCGGCGGCCACCCCGAGAAACTCGAAGCGGTGTACTTCACCAGCTTCGTCATGCAGTAGCGCCGGCGTTCCGCCAGCGAAAGACCGACGATGACCACAGACAAGATCCTCGAGCCGGCAGAGATCGACGCCCTCATCATGGGCGTCGCGACCGGCGCGGTGAGCACGCAGCCCGGCGCCACGCCCGGCACCGTGCAGGCGTACGACTTCAGCCAGCCGACGCGCACCGTGCATGGCAAGCTTCCGGCGCTCGAGCTCATCAATGAGCGCTTCGGCCGCGCCTTCCGGGTCAGCCTCTACAACCTGCTGCGGCGCGCCGCGGACATCACGGTCAAGCCGCTCAGAATCGAGACCTTCGGCGAATACACCCGCTCCTTGAGCCCGCCGGTCAGCCTGAACCTGGTCAAGGTCGCACCGCTGCGCGGCACCGGACTCATCGTCCTCGATCCGGCGCTGGTATTTACGATCGTCGATCATTTCTTCGGCGGCAGCGGCCGCTCCTGGAAGATCGAGGGACGCGAGTTCACCAGCATCGAGCAGCGCATCATCCACATGCTGTTGCGCAGCGTGTTCGCGGACCTGCGCGAAGCCTGGGCGCCGGTAGCCAACATCGAGCTCGAATACCTGCAGTCGGAGGTCAACCCGCAGTTTGCACCCATCGAGTCCCCGGCAGAGCTGGTACTGGTGAGCGCCCACCACATCGAGCTCGCCGGTGGCGGCGGTGAGATGCACATCACGCTCCCCTATTCGATGCTCGAGCCCCTGCGCGACGTGCTCGACGGCGGGCTCATCAGCACCCGGCTCGAGCGCGACCCGCGCTGGAGCAACAGCCTGCGCGAGGAGATCGAGGAGGCGGAGGTTGAGCTGCGCATGGTACTTGGCCGTACCTCCCTGACGCTCGCCGAGCTGCTGAACCTCAAGCCCCAGGACATCCTGCCGTGCGATTTCTCCGGCAAGGTCGTCCTGTGCGCCGAGGACGTGCCGGTGTTCCGCGGCAGTTTCGGCCTCTCGCACGGCCAGCAGGCCGTGAAGATCGAGGAGCGTCTGCGCCGCTCCGCGCCGCCCGTCCACGAAGTTTCGAGTGTGAAAGTCTGAGGTGACCCATGAATGCCCCTGCTGAAATGGCCCGTGCCGCCGAGTTCGACCAGGTCCAGGACGAGGGCGCGCCGGCCGCCCGCGACGTCAACCTGGAAGTGATCCTCGATGTCGCGGTCACCCTGTCGATGGAAGTCGGGCGCACGCGCGTGCCGATCCGCAGCCTCCTGAAGCTCAATCAGGGCTCGGTGGTCGAGCTCGATCGTGCCGCCGGGGAACCGCTCGACGTGTTCGTGAACGGCACGCTCATCGCGCACGGCGAGGTGGTGGTCGTGAACGAGAAGTTCGGCATCCGCCTGACCGACGTCGTCAGCCCGGCCGAGCGGCTGCGCAAGCTGAGGTAGGCGATGTTTGCTGCTCCACAGGCGGTGCCGGCTGCGCATGCCGGGGGCGTCGGCGAACTGGCCCACGTGGTGGTCGCGCTCCTGATCGTGCTCGGCGTGCTCCTGGTGCTGGCCACCCTGGTGCGCCGCGCGCGCAGCTGGAGTACCCGCGGACCCAGGCACCTCGAAGTGCTCGCCGACGTCTCGCTCGGCGCCAAAGAACGGGCAGTACTCTTGCGCGTTGGCGGCGTGCAGCTGCTGCTTGGCGTCGCCCCCGGGCGCGTGAGCGCGTTGCACGTGCTGACGCAGCCGCTCGAGCCGCTCGTCCCTGCCCCCGAGAGCGCCGCCGGCGGGGTGTCTTTCCAGGCACTGCTGCGGCGGAGCCTGGGCATATGAAGCGCGCACACCTCACGCTGCCCGTGCTGCTGGCGCTGCCCGTCATCGTCCAGGCGGAGCCCGGCCTGCCGGCGCTGACCGTGCATACCGTGGCGGGCGGCGTGCAGAACTACAGCCTCAGCCTGCAGCTGCTCGCGCTCATGACGGCGCTCACGGTGCTGCCGGCGCTGCTGCTGACCATGACCGCCTTCACCCGCATCGTGATCGTGCTCGGCATCCTGCGCCAGGCGATCGGGGCCGGACAGACCCCGCCGAACCAGGTGCTGCTCGGGCTCGCCCTGTTCCTCACCTTCTTCGTCATGACCCCGGTCGTCAACCAGATCAACGAGGTCGCGATCCAGCCCTACTCCCAGGGCACGATCGAGGCGGGCGCCGCGCTCGAGAAGGCCGTGGTGCCCCTGAAGAAATTCATGCTCGCGCAGACCCGCGAGCTCGACATCGCCACCTTCGTACGCATTTCCGGGGGTTCCGGGTTCGCAAGCCCGGATGACGTGCCGCTGTCGCTCTTGGTGCCCGCGTTCCTCACGAGCGAGCTGAAGACCGCATTCCTCATCGGCTTCCTGCTCTACATTCCGTTCGTCATCATCGATCTCGTGGTCGCAAGCGTGCTCATGTCCATGGGCATGATGATGCTCTCGCCGGTACTGATCTCGCTGCCCTTCAAGCTCATGCTGTTCGTGCTGGTCGACGGCTGGTCGCTCGTCATCGGCACACTCGCCTCGAGCTTCTACTCCTGAGAGGCCCGCCAATGACCCCCGAAACCATCCTCAGCATCGGCAGTCGCGCACTGGAGATCACGCTGCTGCTGGCAGCGCCGCTGCTGGTAGTGGCGCTGCTCACCGGACTCGTGGTCGGCGCCTTCCAGGCGGCCACGCAGATCAACGAGAGCACGCTGTCCTTCATTCCGAAGCTGCTGGCGGTCGCGGCGACTCTCGTGATCAGCGGGCCGTGGATGCTCAAGGTGCTGATCAGCTACACGCGCGAACTGTTCGAGAGCATCCCGCAGCTCCTCAACTGAGGCCGCCGCCATGATTACCCTCGACCCCGGACAACTCGAGCACTGGCTGCTGCAACTGTTCTGGCCGTTCGTGCGCATCGGCGCCTGCTTCATGATCGCGCCGGTGTTCGGCGCAGCGACGGTACCGGCGCGCGTGCGCGTCGTTCTCGCAGGCGGGGTCGCCGCCCTCGTGGCGCCGCTCCTGCCGGCAGCCCCGGATATCTCGCCCCTCTCCGGTACCGGCCTGCTGATCACCGTGCAGCAGGTGCTACTCGGGGCGGCTCTCGGATTCTGCCTGCAGCTGACTTTCGACGCCGTGACGCTCGGCGGCCAGATGCTCGCCAACAGCATGGGGCTGTCCTTTGCATTCAACCTCGACCCGCAGCGCGGCGCCTCCAGCAGCACGCCGGCGCTCGGCCAGCTGTTCACGCTGCTCGTCACCCTGACCTTCCTCGCCCTCAACGGTCCCCTTACGCTGCTCGAGACCCTGGTACGCAGCTTCACGACCCTGCCCATCGCCCAGTCGGGCCTCGGCGCGGCGGGGCTGCACGCGGTGGTTTCCTGGGGCACGGAGCTCTTCGCCGGGGCGCTTGCGATTGCGCTGCCGGGCATCACGGCGCTCATGGTGGTGCACCTGGCCTTCGGAGTGATCAGCCGTGCGGCGCCGGCGCTCAACCTGTTCGCGGTAGGCCTGCCGGTGTCGCTGGTGTGCGGCTTCCTCGTGGTGCTGGCGGGCCTCCTTGCCGTGCAGAACACCTTCATCCAGGAACTCGAGCATGCCTTCCGCACGCTCGGCTCGCTGATCGGCGCCGGTTAGGCCATGGCCGAGAACGAGCAAGGCACCGAACAATCGACAGCACGGCGGCGCGACCGGGCGCGCGAGGCTGGCCAGGTGCCGCGCTCGCGCGACCTGAGTACCGCCGCGGTGCTGTTCCTGAGCGCGCTCGCCTTCAAGTTTCTCGGGCCCTACAGCGGCGCCCACCTGCGCTCGCTCCTGGAGACGGGCCTGTCGATCCCTCGCGCCCAGGCGCTCGATGACTCGCGCACGCTCATGGCGCTCGAGAGTGCCACGGCCCACGCTCTCGTCGCCTGTGCGCCACTCCTCGCGGTCACGGTCATCGCTGCCCTGGCGGCGCCGCTCGCCGTCGGCGGCTGGAACTTCACGCTCGAGGCCCTCAGCCCCGACCTCAACCGCCTGAATCCGGTCGCAGGCTTCGGCCGCATGTTCTCCGCGCGCGGCGTCGTGGAACTCATCAAGGCCTACCTTAAGTTCATCCTGATCGCCGTGGTCGGCGCCGCCGTGCTGTGGAAGCACGCTGCCAGCATCGCCGTGCTCGGGCGCGTGCCACCCGAGACCGCCCTCGTCCAGGTTGCGGCTCTCGTCGGCGATGCCTTCCTGTGGCTCGCCGGCGCCGTGGCGCTGATCGCCGCGATCGACGTCCCCTGGCAGTTGTGGCAGCACTCGCAACGCCTGCGCATGACGCGCACCGAGGTGCGCGAGGAGATGAAGGAGACCGACGGCGCCCCGGAAACCAAGGGCCGCATCCGCAGCCTGCAGCGCGAGCTCGCCCGGCGCCGCATGATGGCCGACGTGCCCAAGGCCGACGTCGTCGTCGTGAACCCGACGCACTATGCGGTGGCATTGCGCTACCTCGAGACGCGCATGCGCGCGCCGGTGGTGGTGGCCAAGGGCCTCGACCTCGTGGCCGCGCGTATCCGCGGCGTCGCCGAGGAGCACCGCATACCGATATTCGAAGCCCCGCCGCTGGCGCGCGCACTGCACCGGCACGTCGAGATCGGCGCCGAGATCCCCGCCTCGCTGTACGTGGCGGTTGCCCAGGTGCTCACCTATCTTGCGCAGCTGCGCACCGCCACCCGCTACGGACAGGCGGCGCCGCCGGTGCCGGCGCTGGAACTTGATCCGGGAGTGGGCGCATGAGCAACGCGACCACCGCACCCACCTTGAGCTTCGCCGACGTGCTGCGTCACGGGGTGGGTGTGCCCGCCGGCGTGCTCGCAGTGCTGGCCATGATCGTGCTGCCGCTGCCGCCGTTCGCGCTCGACCTGCTGTTCACCTTCAACATCGCACTCTCGATCGTCATCGTCATGGCGGTGTTCTACGTCGCGCGGCCGATCGAGTTCGGCACCTTCCCGACGGTTCTGCTGCTCGCGACCCTGCTGCGGCTGGCGCTGAACGTCGCCTCCACGCGCGTGGTACTGCTCAACGGCCACACCGGCTCGCAGGCCGCCGGCCACGTCATCAAGTCCTTCGGCGAGTTCGTGATCGGTGGCAACTTTGCGGTCGGCGTGGTGGTGTTCGTGATCCTCACCATCATCAACTTCGTGGTGGTCACCAAGGGCTCGGGACGCATCTCCGAGGTCAGCGCCCGCTTCACCCTGGATGCCATGCCCGGCAAGCAGATGGCGATCGATGCCGACCTCAACAGCGGCCTCATCAACCAGGACGAGGCGCGCACGCGCCGCCTGGAAGTGCGCTCGGAAGCGGACTTCTACGGCGCCATGGACGGCGCCAGCAAGTTCGTGCGCGGCGATGCGCTCGCCGGCATCCTCATCCTCTTCATCAACATGGTCGGCGGCCTTGCCATCGGCACCATCGGCCATGGCATGGGCTTCTCTGCGGCGGCCCGTACCTACACGCTCCTCACCATCGGTGACGGGCTGGCCGCGCAGCTGCCGGCACTGCTGCTCTCGACCTCGGTCGCCATCATCGTCACCCGCATGTCGCGTTCGCAGGACGTCGGCGGGGAGCTGCGCCGCCAGCTGTTTGGCAATGCGCGCTCGCTGAGTGTCGCCGCCGCCCTGCTGACCGTCATGGGTCTCATTCCGGGCATGCCGAATGCGGTGTTCCTCATCAGCGGCGCCGCCTGCGGCACGCTCGCCTTCACGCTGGCGCGCCGCGGCGTCGCGCGCGCCAAGCCCGCAACGCCTGCACTGCCGGCCGCCCCGCCCGCCGAGACGCGCGAGCTCACCTGGGATGACGTGCCGCCGGTGGACCGCCTCGGCCTCGAGGTTGGCTATCGGCTGGTGCCGCTGGTGGATTCGAAACCCCGCGGCGACCTGCTGGCGCGGGTGCGCGGCGTGCGCCGCAAGCTCTCGCAGGAACTGGGATTCCTCATCCCCGCCGTGCATATCCGCGACAACCTCGACCTGGCACCGAATGCCTACCGGATCACTCTCGGCGGCGTCGCACTCGAGGAAGGGATCATCCACATCGACCGCGAGCTCGCCCTGAATCCGGGGCGCGTCTTCGGACCCCTGCAGGGCATCGCCACCCGCGACCCGGCCTTCGGCATGGAAGCGACCTGGATCGAGCCGGCCGCGCGTGATCATGCCCAGACGCTTGGCTACACCGTGGTCGACCCGGCCACCGTCATCGCCACGCACCTCAGCGCCCTGCTGCAGGCGCACGCGCACGAGCTGCTCGGGCACGAGGAGGTGCAGCAGCTGCTGAACGTGGCGGCCAAGTCGGCGCCGAAACTGGTCGAGGACCTCGTGCCGCGGCTCCTGCCGCTCGCCGCCCTGGTGCGGGTGCTGCAGGGACTCCTGGCCGAGCGCGTGCCCCTGCGCAACATGCGCACCATCCTCGAGACGCTCGCCGAACAGACCCCGCGCGCTGCCGACCCGGCGATCCTGCAGAGCCAGGTGCGCATCGCTCTCGGCCGCCAGATCCTGGCCGACATTGCCGGCACCAGCGGCGAGATCCCGGTGATGTCACTGGATGCGGAGCTCGAGCGGCTGCTGAACGGCGCCCTCACGGCCGGCGCGGGCGCGGCGCTCGAACCGGGGCTCGCGGAGAAACTGCGGCAGCGTCTGGCGGAATCGACGCAACGTCGCGAGAACGCCGGGGAGCCCGCGGTGCTGCTGGTGGCGCCGCCGTTGCGCGCAGCGCTTGCCACCTTCGTGCGCGCCAGCGTCCCCGGCCTGCATGTGCTGGCGTGGAATGAAGTGCCCGACAACCGCAAGGTGCGGCTGGTCGCCACGGTCGGTCGGTGAAACAGGACCCTTTGCGGAGAGAATCGATGCGAATCATTGTCCAAGTAGCCCCCAACACCCGCCTCGCGCTGCGCGGCATCCGCGAGCGCCTCGGTGAGAACGCCGTGATCCTGTCCTCGCGGCGCGTGCCTGAGGGCGTCGAGGTCACCGCCGGTGCGGACCTCAGCGAAGCGTCCGTGCCGGAGATGGCGCCCGCCGCCGCCGCGGTCACCCTGCCGCCGGTGAGCGCGGCCGCACCCGCACCCATCCTGCCGGCCGTGCCCGTCATAGCTCCTGCCGTAGCCGCGCCGGCGCCGCCAGCGGCGCCGCTCGCGCTGCGCGCTGCGCCCGCCGGCGCCGGCGATGCGGTGGGGCAGGAACTGAAGTCACTGCGCTGCATGCTCGAGACGCAGCTGGCGCAGCTGGCCTGGAGCGACCTTACGCGCCGCCTGCCGGTGCACGCGGAGCTGCTGCGTGAACTCACCGAGATCGGACTCGCACGCGACCTGGCCGAGCGCATCGCCGAGCAGCTGCCGGAGGGCTCCGACCTCGCGCATGCGCGGCGCTTCGCCTTCACCGCCCTCGCCCAGTACCTGCCGGTCACCGGGGAGCGCTGGGCCGAAGGCGGCGGCTGCCTCGCCTTCGTCGGTGCGACCGGGGTCGGCAAGACCACGAGTCTTGCGAAGATCGCGGTGCGCTGGGCGCTGCGCCAGGGCGCGCGGGAGCTCGCGCTGGTGGCGGCGGACTCCACCCGCATCGGCGCCCAGGACGAGGTGCGAGCGCTCGGCCAGCTCCTCGGCGCTGCGGTGTACGTGCCGGAGCGCTTCGCCGAGCTGCCTGCGCTGCTCACGCAGCTGTCGGATTTTCGCCTGGTGCTGATCGATACCCCGGGGGCGAGCCTCAGGGACCCGAAGTTCTCCGCCCGCCTGGCGGTACTGTCCAGCTGCGCCTCGCAGCTGGAGTCGGTGCTGGTGCTCTCGGCCAACACCCAGGCCGCGGCCCTGGATGAGGTGCTGCGGCGTTTCGAGCCGGCCCACCCGGCCTGCGCACTGCTGACCAAGCTGGATGAGGCGGCAAGCCTCGGCGGCTCGCTCTCGGCGCTGATCCGCGCGCAGCTGCCGCTCTCCTACGTGAGTGACGGGCAGCGGGTGCCCGAGGATCTGCGCCCGGCGCGCACCCTTGACCTCGTTTCACGCGCCGTGGCGCTCGCCAGGGAGAATTCCGCGAGCGCTGATGAAGACCTGCTGCGCCGCCGCTTCGGCAAGGTGTCCCATGTCGGCACCTGAACTGAGCCTGATCCGCAACACCTGCCTCGAGCACCTGCAGCGTCCGGTGCGGGTGATCGCCGTGACCGGCGGCAAGGGCGGCGTCGGCAAGACCAGCGTCGCGGTGAACCTCGCCACGGCGCTCGCGCGCCGCGGCCGCCGCGTCGTGCTCATGGACGGGGATCTCGGGCTCGCCAATGCCGACGTGCTCCTCGGTCTCTCCCCTGCCTACACCCTCGCCCACGTGCTCGCCGGCGAGCGGGCGCTGGAGGAGGTGCTGGTCGAGACCCCGCAGGGTTTCCACCTGCTGCCCGGGGGTTCCGGCTGCGCGGACCTCGCCCAGCTCGATGGCGAGGCCCACCTTGGGCTGGTGCGCGCCTTCAGCGCCCTGCCGCTGCCGCTCGACACCCTGCTGATCGATACCGCTCCGGGCCTGGGACACGGGGTGCTGCAGTTCTCGCAGGCCGCGCAGCACGTGCTCGTGGTCCTGTGCGACGAGCCCGCCTCGCTAACGGATGCCTACGCGCTCGTCAAGGTACTCAATCGCAGACACGGCGTAAGCCGCTTCCAGGTGCTCACGAACCTCACGCGCGGCGAGAACTCGGGCGCCCAGCTCTTTGAGCGCTTCGCGCGCGTTTCCGCCCGCTTCCTGGATGTCACGCTCGAGTTCGCCGGCGAAATCCCCGCCGATGAGGCGGTGCGCCGCTCGGTGCGCGAGCAGCGCACGGTGCTCGAGGCCTACCCCGGCAGCCCCGCCGCACGCGGATTCAAGAATCTCGCCGCCCGTGCCGATACATGGGCGATACCCGAGGGCCCGCGCGGCAACATCGAATTCTTCGTCGAGCGCCTGGTGCAGCTGCCGCGCACCCGCCCGGTGGCGGTCTCGTGAGCGCAGTCAACCGCTACGCCGCCGTACCGGGCACCGGGGGGGCCGGCGATGAGCTGATCGTGCGGCATGCGGAGCTGGTGAAGCGCATCGCCTATCACCTGGCCGGGCGGCTGCCGCCCTCCGTTGCGGTGGAGGACCTGATCCAGGCGGGAATGCTCGGCTTGATGGAGGCGGCGGCGAACTGGTCTATGAATCGCGGTGCAAGTTTCGAGACATATGCGGGCATCCGTATCCGCGGGGCGATGATCGATGCCCTGAGGAAGCTCGACTGGGCGCCGCGTTCGGTGCACCGCCAGGCGCGCGCGGTCGCGAGCGCGGTACGCGAGATCGAGCAGCGCACCGGGCGCGACGCCCGCGATGCGGAAGTCGCGGAGCACATGGGACTGTCCCTGGATGACTACCACCAGGCGCTGCAGGACGCTGCCTGCTGCCAGCTGGCAAGTCTGGAGGACAACGGTGGTGACGGGCATGCGGATGATGCCGACCCGTTTCGGGACGCGGCCGATGATCAGTTTCGCGCCGCGCTCGCCGCGGCCATCGCGCGGCTGCCGGAACGCGAGCGCATGGTGATGTCGCTCTACTACAGCGACGGGCTGAACCTGAAAGAGATCGGCGCGGTGCTTGATGTCACCGAGTCGCGCGTGTGTCAGCTGCACGGCCAGGCCCTCACACGCCTGCGGGCGCGACTCGCCAGCTGGCGCGACGCGGGCCCGGAGCCGCAGTCATGAGGCGGCCGGGGTCGAGGAACGCTGCCACTGCAGGAGCGGATGAAGCATGGACGTCCTGAGCCTCACCGGCCTGATCCTCGCCCTGTTTGCCGTGCTCGTGGGCGCGGTGCTCAAGGGCGCCGGCATCATGTCGCTGGTCTCGGCCGCCGCCTTCATGATCGTCGTCGTGGGCACGGTTGCCGCGATCTGCATACAGACGCCCTGGGTGGTGATGCGCCGCGCACTCTCCATCTTCTCCTGGGTGGTGCGGCCGCCGCTCGGCGACGGGCGCTCGCTGATCGCCAAGATCGTCGAGTGGAGCAACACCGCGCGCAAGCAGGGGCTGTTGGGACTTGAGCCGCAGATCGCACGCGAAAACGATGAGTTCGTTCGCAAGGTGCTGCAGCTGGTCGTCGACGGCAACGAACCCGACAGCATCGGCAACGTCATGAACGTGGAGCTGCAGGCGCGCGAGCACGCCGACATCACCGCCGCCAAGGTGTTCGAGGGCATGGGCATCTACGCGCCCACGCTCGGCATCATCGGTGCGGTGCTCGGCCTCATGGCGGTGCTGCAGAACCTCGCCGACCCGAGCCGGCTCGGCCACGGCATCGCCGCCGCCTTTACCGCGACTGTGTACGGCATCGGGCTTGCGAACCTGTTCTTCCTGCCGGTGGCCGCGAAGCTGAAACTCATCATCCAGCGCCAGACGCAGCTGCGCGAGATGGTGATTGAGGGAATGCTGTCGATCGCGCAGGGCGACAACCCGCGCGCCATCGAGGCGAAACTGCAGGGCTACCTGCACTAGGACTGATGCCATGAGCCGCCGCCCGCGCCGCCACGAAGAGCACGTCAACCACGAAAGCTGGGCCATCCCCTATGGCGACCTGATCACCCTGCTGCTCGCCTTCTTCGTCGTGATGTACGCCATCTCCTCGGTCAACGAGGGCAAGTACCGGGTGCTCTCGGATTCGCTCTACACTGCCTTCCGCGGCACGCCGCGCACGCTCGAACCGGTGCAGCCGGGCGAGAAGGAGCTGGGCAATGGCGCGGACCTGCGCACCGGGCTGCCGCAGCCGCTGCGCGGGCAGCCGCACGCGCTGCTGGTCGGACCTGCGAGGTCAGCGGCCGCGAGTGCGCCCTCCGAGGAAGTGCGCGCCCGCAGCGCCGCGCTCGCCCAGGCCTCCGCGGCGCTCGCGCACGTGGCCGATCAGGTCGAGCAGGCGATGGCGGACCTGGTGCGCCGCAACGTCGTGAAGGTGCGCCGCACGGACCTGTGGATCGAGGTGGAGATCCGCGCCGACCTGTTGTTCCCGAGCGGCAGTGCCCAGCTGTCCCCGGCCGCGACCGGCATCATCGATGAGCTCGCGGACGTGCTCGCGCCGCTGCCGAACTCCGTGCGGGTCGAGGGGCACACCGACAATGTGCCGATCCGCAACGCGGTCTTTTATTCGAACTGGGAGCTGTCGGCAGCACGCGCCGGCAGCGTGGTGCGCATGCTCGCCGGTCACGGCGTCGGCCCGCAGCGCCTCGCGGTCGTCGGGCTCGGCGAGGAACACCCGGCGCAGAGCAACGACACTTCGCAGGGGCGCAATGCCAACCGCCGGGTGGTGGTCGTCATCCTCTCCACCGGACTCACCGACACGGACTCGTTGCAGCTGGGTACCCCGCGGCCGCAGGTGCTCCCGCAGGCCCTCCCCGCGCAGGCGCCCGAGGCGCCCGTGAACCCGGCACCCGCTGGCACGGATCATGCAACTTAACCCTGCGAGCGAGGCCGCCCGCGACGGCATCCCGACACGCGCAGTGCGCGTGGCGCGCCCGTTCGGTGAGACACGTTTCACAGGAGTTTTCGCATGCTGACCGAGCTGCAACGGCTGAGGCTCGATGAGTACCTGCTCATCGGACGGGCGGTATTCCTGGTGTTCTCTTTCGTACTGGCGGCGGTCACCTTCGGCGCCTGGCGGCGCGCGGCCATCCGCCAGACGGAGCTCTCAACGGCGCATGACGCGGACATGCTCAAGCGCCTCGATGGCCTGGACGCGCGCCTGGTCGCCGCCCGCAGCGCCATCACGCACATCACCGAGACGCTCGAGCGCGTGAGCCGCAAGGACACTACCGGCAACCGCGCGCTCGCCGGCTACCCGATCGCCATCCGTCTCGCGCGTGGCGGCGCCGGCGTCGATGAGCTGGTCGCCACCTGCGGCCTGTCCGCCAACGAGGCGGAACTCGTCTGCCGCATCCACGGCGTGCCGGCAACCGCCGCATAAAGACCGCGCACCGGCACCTCAGTCACTTTCTCACCCGTACACCACGACAGGACGTCCCCATGGCCGCCAAGCCCGCACCCTCCCCCAAACCCGAGAGCGACCCCGCGTTTGCCTTCGTGCAGGAGCTGGCGGCCGAGCTCAATTCCGGCAAGGTCGAGCTGCCGAGCTTCCCGGACATCGCGCTGCGTGTGCGCCAGGTGCTCTCGGACGAGCTGGTGCCGACCGAGCAGGTGGTGCGCGTCATCAATTCCGAGCCTGCGCTCGCCGCCCAGCTGCTGCGTATCTCCAATTCGCGCGCGCTGAACGCAAGCGGCAAGCTGCATACGGACCTGCGCACGGCGGTCGCACGCATGGGATTCAACCTGGTGCGCAGCGCCGCCATCAGCTTCGCCATGGCACAGCTGAAGAAGGTCGAGTCGCTCAAGGGACTCGAGCAGCCGCTCGAACAGCTGTGGCAGCGCAGCGCCGCCGTGGCGGCGATGTGTCACGCCGTGGCGCGGCGCCACAGCAACATCAACCCCGATAAGGCCTTGCTGGCGGGCATGCTGCACGGCTTCGGGCGCCTCTACATCCTGACGCGCTCGGCGCGCCACCCGGCTCTCTTTACCGACACGGGCGCACTGAACGCGATCATCCGTGACTGGAGCGCGCCGATCGCCAAGGCGCTGCTGGAGAACTGGTCGATGCCCGAGGAGATCATCACGGCGGTGAGCGAGTACGAGGATCCGGATCGTGACCACGACGGGCCGCCGGACCTCACCGACGTGCTGCAGGTGAGCTGGATGCTCGCCGTGTTCCGGCAGTGGCCGGAATCGATCGAGCTGAATCTGCAGGGCATCAGCGCCTGCGCGCGGCTGCGCATGGACCTCACGGCCTACGAGAAGCTGATGAGCGAGTGCGACGGCGAGGTCGAGGCGCTGCGCCAGGCGCTGGGGATGTAAGACTTAAGGATGCGTCCGCAACCCGGACGCGAGGGATCAGACCGTGCCGAGCATGCGCCCGGCATTCGAGGCTGCCAGGTCCCCGCGCGGCCCGTAGGTGGCCGCCCGATCGGTACGGCCCCGCAGCGCCCGCAGCCGCTCGTCCACACGCTTCAGGTGCGCGCTCACCATGAGCCCGTTGCGATCATTCAGCTGCCGGCATTTGAGCGCGCGCTCGCGGCATTCGCGAAGCATCGCTGCGAGCCCGCCCGTGGGGTCACACCACTTGAGGATGCGGCCCAGACCGGCCGCGTCGGGGCTCTGCCCGTGCATGCTGCACAGGGAATTGCGCTGCGCCTCGGTCTGCGCGAGTGCGGCGACCTGCGCCTGGCGCAGCGCGGTGGAGCGCTCGAGGGCCTTGAGGTCACCGGAGGCGATGACGACCCGCTCCTCCTCGAGGAGCATGTACAGCACCTCGAGGAGCTTCAGTTCCTCCTGGACGAGTTCCGCGAGATGCTCGCGGCACAAAGAGGCTTCCATGCGGCGCTTACGGCTCTTCGGTGGTGTCCGGGGTGGCGAGCGGGGCAACCGGCCCGCCATGCAGTCCGGTCAGTGCCTGCTCAACCTGCAGCAGCCCCGTGGCGACCTGCTCGGGCTCAACCTTGTAGGTCCCCGCTTCGATGGCGCTGCGGATCGCGGCCACCCGCGCCGGATCGACAGCGGGTGCCTCGCGCAGCGCCGGCTCAAGGAGTGCGAGGCGGGCCGCGGTATCGGTGATGTGCACGTCCTGGGAAACGCCCGGCAGCTCCGCCTCGGGCACAGAGCCTGCCCCCGCAGCGCTCGTCCCGGTGCTGCGGGCCGTGCCCACGGCAGGGGCGGCGCCCTGCGCGCCTGCATTTAACTCATTGATCTTGTGGGACACGTCGACCTCCTTCCAACCCTCGAACCCCGTTAACGGCCAGCCGCTCAATATCTTTAGGGTGTGGCATAGACAATTCCCGTGGCATCCACCACGCCCTGCACGATCTTCTGTGAAGCCAGATTCTGCACGCGTACGCGGGTGCCTTCGCGGGCATCTTCCAGCGCCCTGCCCGGGGCGCGCACCTCGATGCCGGGGAGCGCTGCGACCACCGTGACCGCCTGTCCCTGGCGCACCACATAGTCGGCCTGGAACAGGTCGGCGGTGAGTGCGGTCCCGGCGGGCAGGTTCCTGCTGAGCGTGCGGTGCGCGAGCGTACCGGCATCGCTCAGGTAGGCGCTGCCAAGACCTGCGACGCGACGGCTTTCCGCCGCGACATCCTCAGCACCGAGCCGCGCGCCGCGCGCCTGGGTCTGGCGCAGCACCAGAACCTGGATATCCGACTCGAGGCTGACCGGGACGTACAGCGCCCACACCGCCGGCGGCAGCGTGCAGCTGACCCGCACCGTGACGCGCGCGCCGAATTCCGCCGGCCCGAGCGGCGCGGTGGTGAGTGCCCTCGGGCAGCGCGCCAGGTGCAGGCGCGGGTCAGGATCACCGGCCCGCACGTGCACCTCGTAGGTCACGCCGCGCAACTGCGCGCGCACCTGAGCCTCGGCGGCCTGGGCGATGCCCGACAGCGGCTGTGACTCGGTAGCCGGCGCGACCGCACCCGCAAGAGGAGCCACGCCTGAGAGCAGTGCTGCGAGCACGCGATGGCGACGAACTATTGACGCTTTGGGCATGGCGGGAACTCCTGGGGGACTTTCACGCAGCGGAATGTGCAAGCGCCGCGCCAGCGGAAGCCTGCGGGCCATCGCGCGGCAAGCGCTTGCCGCCGGTGCGCGTGACGCCGTTCACCTTTCTTCCTCCTGGCGGGCACCGCGCGGCGTCGTAAGACACGAACAGCCGCTGGCACGCGTCTTGCTTTGTCGATGTCAGGCTTTTGCCTGGAGACGAGTCCATGCCTTTGAATCTCGATGCGTATCTGGGTGTCCATCAGGACGCGCTGCGCCTGTACGGACGCCGTACCGCCGTGCTCGCCAACAACCTGGCGAATGCTGATACCCCGGGGTTCAAGGCACAGGACCTCGACTTCAAGAGTCTGCTCGGTGCGGGCGCAGGCAGCAGCAGCGCGGGCGCGCTGCCGCTCGCCGCGACACACGCCGTGCACCTCAGCACCGTGCCCTCGCTCTCAGGTGCCGCGAGCGGCCTCAAGTACCGCGTGCCACTCGCGCCAGCGCTCGATGGCAACACCGTGGACCCGCAGCTCGAGCAGGCGGCCTTCGCCGACAACACCGTGCGCTACCAGGCGGCACTGACCTTCCTGTCGGACAAGTTCAAGAGCCTGATGACGGCGATCACCGGCCAGTAGGCGCGGCATCTCTTTAAGGAGCGACCATGTCCTCATTCAAGGTATTCGAGATCGCAGGTTCGGGCCTGTCCGCCCAGTCGGTGCGACTGAACACCGTCGCCAGCAACCTCGCCAACGCCGACAGCGTCAGCGGCGACCCCGCCTCGGTCTACAAGGCACGCCATCCGGTGTTCCAGGCCGTGCACGCGGCGCTCAGCTCCACCAAGGCCTCGCAGGGCGGCGCCGCAGTGCGCGTCACCGGCATCGCCGAGAACAACGCGCCCGCCACGGTGCGCCACGACCCGGGAAATCCCCTCGCGGACGCCCAGGGCAACGTCTATGCACCAAATGTGAATGTGATCGAGGAGATGACGGACATGATCTCAGCCTCGCGCGCCTACCAGAACGACGTCGAGGTCATGAGCACCGCCAAGGATCTGATGACGGCCACCCTCAAGCTCGGCCAGTGATACCAAGACTCCACCCGAATCCTTAAGGACCCAAGATGTCGCACCACTCCATACCCCTGGGTGTCGTAACCCACGTGCATGCCGCCAGCAGCTCCGCAGGCTCGGGCACCACCGGCAGCTCCGGCAGCAGCAGCACCGACAACAGCTCCTCCAGCGCCAGCGCCTCGGGACTTGCGGCGCTGCCTGCCAACATGCAGATCAGCCAGACCGGTTTCCTGCAGCTGATCAGCACTCAGATGCAGAACCAGGACCCGCTGAATCCCACCGATCCCACGCAGTTCCTGGCACAGATCGAAGGCCTGAGCGAGGTCTCGAGCCTGCAGAGCCTGCAGACCTCCATCACCGGCCTCGCCTCGGGGCTGCAAGCCTCGCAGATGATCAGCGGCACGTCCCTCCTCGGGCATTCAGTGCTCGCGCCGGGGACCACCGCCAACATTGCCAGCGGCGGCACGGTAAATGGCGTGGTGAGCGCGCCTTCCGGAGCCAGCAGTCTTGCGGTCTCGGTGACGAGCTCAAGCGGCGCCCTGGTGGACGCATTCAACGTGAGCCCGCAGGCCTCCGGCTACACGCCCTTCAGCTGGAACGGCACGACGAGTACCGGGAGCGCGGCGCCGGCCGGCCAATACACGATTCAGGTCAACGCCCAGGTCGGCAACGCCACTCAGTCGGTGAGCCCGCTGCTCTACAGCCAGGTCACGAGCGTGACCATCGATCCGTCGACGCAGGCGCTCGACCTCAACACCAACAACGGCACCATCCCCCTGAGTTCCGTGGTCAACATCCAGTAGCCACTCATTTATTAATACGGAGATATCCGCATGTCCCTCAACATCGCCCTCACCGGGCTGACCGCAGCCAACGAAGATCTGTCGGTCACCTCCAACAATCTCGCCAACGCGGCCACCGTCGGCTTCAAGGGTTCGCGCACGGAGTTCTCGGACCTGTTCTCCTCCAGCCAGCAGGGCGTGGGGGCGGCCGCCGTCGGCAACGGCGTGACGGTCTCCGAGGTTTCCCAGCAGTTCTCGCAAGGCAACATCGAGACGACCGGCAACACGCTCGATCTTGCCGTCAGCGGCAACGGCTTCTTCATCCTCAGCAACAACGGCGCGCTCAACTACACCCGCGACGGGGAGTTCCAGCTCAACAGCGCAGGCGAGATCGTCAACTCCCAGGGCCAGGCGCTGCAGGCCTACCCGCCGCTCACCAACGGCGGCTTCAACACCGGAGGGCTGGCGAACATCTCGCTCACCACGGATGAGAGCTCGCCCCAGGCGACCACCACCGCGGCGATCACGGCCAACCTCCCCGCCAACGCCACGGCGCCGCCGGACGCACCGTTCTCGCCCACCGACCCCAACAGCTACAACAACACGACCTCGCTCACCGTCTACGACTCCCTCGGTGCCGCACACACCGCGAGCCTGTATTTCATCAAGGGCGCCGCCCCCAACGCCTGGTCGACGCAGCTGTACGTCGATGGCACCGCGGTCGGCGCGCCCCAGGCACTCAACTACACCTCGAGTGGCGCGCTCCTGACGCCGGCGAACGGCCAGGTCACCTTCCCGGCCTATACCCCCGCCACCGGCGCGCAGGCGATGAACATGACCTTCAACTTCTCCCAGACGACGCAGTACGGCGGCAACTTCGGCGTCACCGCCGTGCAGCAGGACGGCTTTACGACCGGGCAACTCACGGGCATCAACATCGACCAGACGGGCGTGGTACAGGCACAGTTCACCAACGGCCGCTCGGTCGACCTCGGACAGGTGGCGCTCGCCAACTTCGCCAACCCGCAAGGGCTGGCGCAGCTTGGGAACGCCACCTGGTCGGCGACCAATAACTCCGGCGCCGCCGTCAATGGCGTGGCCGGCAACTCTGGCTTCGGCTCGGTGCAGTCAGGTTCGCTGGAGGAGTCCAACGTCGACACGACCGCGGCCCTCGTCGAGATGATCACCGCGCAGCGCGACTTCCAGGCCAATGCGCAGATGATCCAGACCGAGGACCAGGTCACGCAGTCGATCATCAACATCCGTGGCAGCTGATCGCAAGCGCCGCCCGCATCCACCGGTGATCCATGGACAAGCTGCTGTATGTCGCCATGTCGGGAGCCAAGGAAACGCTCGCCAGCCAGGCGGCCAACAACGACAACCTGGCCAACGCCGCGACCACCGGCTTCAAGGCATCGCTCGCCGCCTTCCAGACGCGCAACGTCACCGGCGCTGGCTACCCCTCGCGCGCCTATGCCACCGCCTCCACGGTGGGCTGGAACGACACCGTGGGCGAGCAGCAGACCACCGGCAATGCGCTCGATGTCGCCGTGCAGGGCGCCGGGTTCCTGGCGGTGCAGGATGTCGCAGGCGCCGAGGCCTATACGCGCGCCGGTGATTTCCACGTCGACACCAGCGGGCAGCTCGTGACAACGGGTGGCCGGCCGGTGCTCTCCGACAACGGGCCGATTGCGGTGCCGCCGGCCACCTCGATCAGCATCGCCGCGGACGGCACCGTCTCGGTGGTGCCGCTCGGGCAGCCGCCGAACTCGGTCGCCGCGGTCGGGCGCATCAAGCTCATCAACCCGCCGCGCGATACGCTCGCCCGCGGCGCCGACGGCCTGTACCGCACCACCGACGGCACGACGCCGGAAGCCGATGCCAGCGTGCAGCTGTCTTCAGGCGTGCTGGAGTCGAGCAACGTCAACATCACCGGCTGCCTCGTCAACATGATCGAGCTGGCACGGCGCTTCGATGTGCAGATCAAGGCGCTGCACACCGCCGAGGAAGACGGCCAGGCTTCCGCGAAGCTCCTGCAGTCCAGTTGAACCCCCGCTCTTCAAACGTCCTCATTAACAGGTAGGTAAGTCATGGATCCGGCATTGTGGGCCGCCAAAACGGGGCTCGACGCTCAGCAGACGCAGATGACGGTCACGGCGAACAACCTCGCCAACGTCTCGACGACCGGCTTCAAGAAGAGCCGCGCGGTATTCGATGACCTCCTGTACCAGAACCTCTCACAGGTGGGCGCCAACACCTCGCAGAGCACCCAGGCACCGACGGGTCTGAACCTCGGGACCGGCGTGCGCGTGGTCGCCACCGAGAAGAACTACACCCAGGGAAGCATCAACACCACCGGCAATTCGCTCGACCTTGCGATCCAGGGCCGCGGCTTCTTCCAGGTGCTGCAGCCGAACGGCACCGTCGGCTATACCCGCGACGGCAGCTTCCAGGTCAACGCCCAGGGCCAGCTCGTCACCGCCGCCGGTTACCCGGTGCAGCCGGCCATCACCATCCCGACGGGCGCCCAGAGCGTCACCATCGGCTCCGACGGCACGATCAGCGTGCAGCTCGCAGGGCAAAGCGCGCCGCAGACGGTGGGCACGCTGCAACTGGCCGACTTCATCAATCCGCCGGGGCTGCAGGACACCGGTGGCAACCTCTCGGTCGAGTCCGCCTCCAGCGGCTCGCCGGTCACGGGTAACGCCGGACTCAACGGCATGGGAACGCTGCTGCAGGGCTCGGTCGAGAGCTCCAACGTCGACGTGGTCGAGGAGCTCGTCAACATGATCGAGACCCAGCAGGCCTACGAGATGAATTCGCGCGCGGTCGAGACCACCGACCAGATGCTCACCTACGCCACGCAGAACATGTAGCCCGACCATGCGCAGCGCCATTTTCATGCTCTTGTGGGCGCTCACTCTCTGCGCCCTCGCCGGCTGCCAGGCAACCCGCAGACCCGCGAAACCCGACGACGCGCTCGCCTGGACGCAGGAGCCGATGCCCCCGCCCACGAACGGCGCGATCTACCAGGCCGGGCGCGAGGTGGTGCTCGCGGAGAACCCGGTGGCCCACCACATCGGGGACATCGTGACGATCGTCCTCAACGAACAGACGGCGGCGCAGAAGAGCGCCACGACGAGCACCAGCAAGGACACCACCGTGACGCTGCCCGCCCCCACCATCATTGGCAAGGGCGTGACCATCAAGGGCGTGCCGATCCTCGATAACAGCATGAACAACGCCACGAAGTTCCAGGGCCAGGGTGCAAGCGCCGAGAGCAACAGCCTGACCGGCTACCTCACCGCCACGGTGCTCAAGGTGCTGCCGAACGGCAACCTGTTCATCGCCGGCGAAAAGCAGATTGGCCTCAACCAGGGCAACGAATACGTGCGCGTCACCGGTGTCGTGCGCCCCATCGACCTTGCCTCCGATGACTCCATCCCCTCCTACAGGGTCGCCAGCGCCCACATCATCTACAGCGGCAAGGGCGCCATCAACGACGCCAATGCGCAAAGCTGGCTGGCGCGCTTTTTCAACTCTCCATGGGCACCCTTCTGATGCATACCGCACACACCTTCGCAGGAACTGCCACGGCACGATGCCGCGCGCGCGCCGCTGTCCTCCTCAGTGCGCTCTTGGCGCTCATCTGCGTGCCCGCGGGCGCCGACCGCATCAAGGACATCGCCACCGTTGGCGGGGTGCGCAGCAACCAGCTCGTCGGTTACGGCCTGGTGGTCGGCCTTGATGGTACCGGGGACCAGACCACCCAGGCGCCCTTCACGATCCAGAGCATCGAGAACATGCTGCAGCGCTTCGGCGTCACCATCCCGCCCAACACCAACCCACAGCTGAAGAACGTGGCGGCGGTCACGGTCACCGCCGATCTGCCGCCGTTCGCCAAGGCCGGCCAGACGCTCGACGTGACCGTCGGTACGATCGGCAACGCCTCGAGCCTGCGCGGGGGGGATCTGATCATGACACCGCTGCGCGGCGCCGATGGCCAGATCTACGCCATCGCGCAGGGGAGCCTGGTCGTCAGCGGCTTCGGCGTGAACGGCAAGGATGGCTCGCGCATCTCCCTGAACGTGCCAAGCAGCGGCCGCATCCCCAACGGCGCTTCCGTCGAGCGCGAGGTGCCGGTGCACTTTGCCGCTGACCCGCACCTGATGATCAATCTCAATACTCCGGACTTCACCACCGCCGCGCGCGTGGCGGCCGCGATCAACAAGACCTTCGGCGCCGACACGGCCGAGGCTCTCGATGCCGTGTCCATCAAGGTCGCCGCCCCGGTGAATCCGAACCAGCGCATCTCCTACCTGGCGAGTCTTGAGGTCGTGGACGTCGAGCCGGGGGAGGCGCCGGCGCGCGTCATCGTCAACGCCCGCACCGGCACCGTCGTCATCAGCTCCCACGTGCGCGTCATGGCGGCCGCGGTCGCGCATGGCTCGCTGTCGGTGACCATCACCGAACACCAGGACGTGAGCCAGCCTGCGCCCTTCTCGCAGGGACAGACCGTGGTCACCCCGCGCAGCAGCATCGACGTGCAGCAGACCGATGCCCGCATGTTCGTATTCCAGGCTGGCGTCAATCTCGATGAGATCGTGCGCGCGGTGAACCAGGTGGGCGCAGCCCCCGGTGACCTCGTGGCGATTCTCGAGGCGCTGCGCGAGGCCGGCGCCCTGCGGGCAGAACTGGTCGTCATCTAATAGCCGCCCGCGCCGCCGCCATGACCACCAACATAGCCAACAGCGCCAGCAGCGCCGGCGTCTATGGTGACTTCTCGGGACTCGAGAAGCTCAAGAGCGCGGTGCGCCAGCAGGACCCGAACGCGCTGCGCCAGGTGGCACAGCAGTTCGAGAGCCTGTTCGCCAAGATGATGCTCAAGAGCATGCGCAAGGCGATCGGCAAGGACCCGATCTTCGGCAGCGACCAGGCGGAGATGTACCAGGGCATGTTCGATGACCAGCTGTCGCTGCAGCTCACGCGCGGCCACGGCCTGGGGCTGGCCGACATGCTGATGAAGCAGCTGCGCGGTGCCGCAGGCGCGGTCACCGGCGCCGCCCCGGCCGCCAAGACGTCCGCCGCCCGGCCGGCGCCCACGCTCGCCACACCCAACACCGCCGCGGCCACGCCGGCCAGCACCGCCGAGCGCACGCAGTTCGTGCGCACTCTGTGGCCGCATGCGGAAGTTGCCGCGCAGCAGCTGGGCGTGCAGCCGCTCGGCCTCGTGGCCCAGGCAGCGCTCGAGAGCAACTGGGGACGCAGCATGCCCAAGAGCGCCAGCGGCACGAGCAGCAACAACCTCTTCGGTGTGAAGGCGACGGCGGCGTGGAGCGGGGATTCGGTCTCGGCCGCGACGCAGGAGTTTCAGGCGGGCGGCATGGTGGGTGCGCGCAGCGCCTTCCGCGCCTACCCCGATTCGCAGGCGGCGTTGCAGGATTATGTCGCAACGCTCAAGGGCAACCCGCGCTACAGCGCCGCCCTCGGGGCGGGCGATGACGTGACCGCCTTTGCCAATGCCCTGCAGAAGGGCGGCTACGCCACCGACCCGAACTACGCGGCGAAGGTCGGGAGCGTCGCCCAGCAGGTAGCGGTGCTCCTCGGCAGCGGCGGTGAGACGCAGGTCAAGTTTGCCGATGCCCGGCCGATAACCGACGGTACCACCGCGCTCTAGGGGAGCGAACGGCATGGCTGATCTTCTGTCCACCAGCGTTTCCGGCCTGCTTGCCTTCCAGCAGGCCCTCGACGTCACGAGCAACAACATCGCCAATGCCTCGACGCCAGGCTACAGCGTCGAGACCGCGAACCTCACGGAGCTTCCCGGGCAGGCCACCGCGGGGGGCTATGTCGGCAGCGGCGTCACGGTCGATGGCATCACGCGCTCTTACAGCGAGCTGCTCGCCCAGCAGGTACGTGGCTCGCAGGCAAGCTATTCGAGCCTCAACACGCTCGCCACGCAGGCGACCCAGGTCGACAACCTCCTCAGCGCCTCGAGCACCGGCATTACTTCCGGGCTGCAGAGTTTCGTCAATGCGCTGCAGACCGTGTCGGGTTCGCCCTCCTCGAGCGCGGCGCGCCAGGCGCTGCTGAGCCAGGCGCAGGCCCTCGCCCAGCAGCTGACGGGCTACGATGCGCAGATCAGCCAGTACGGCAGCACGCTCGAGCAGCAGATCAGCGGCGATGTGACGCAGGTCAACACGCTCGCCAGTGGCATCGCATCCCTCAATACCCAGATCGCCAATGACCTCGCCGGCACCGGGCAGGCGCCCAATCAGCTGATGGACCAGCGCGACAACCTCATCGATCAGCTGAGCCAGTACGTGAGCGTCAATACCGCGAGCGAACCCAACGGCATGCTCGATGTCTATGTCGGTACCGGCCAGGCAGTCGTCACGGGCGGCACGGCGCAGCAGCTCTCGACGCTGCCAAATCAGTACAACGCCTCCGAACTCGACATCGGCATCACGAGCGGCGGCGGTACCGCGGATGTGACCTCGGAGATCACGGGCGGGGAGCTCGGCGGCCTCATCGCCTCGCGCACCCAAGTACTGGATCCGGCCCAGAACGCCCTCGGCCAGATCAGCGTCGCTCTGGCAACCATCGTGAACCAGCAGCAGGCTGCCGGCATGGACCAGACCGGCGCCGCGGGGCAGCCGATGTTCACCGTGGGCGGCGTGCAGACGCTTGCGAGCAGCGCCAATACCGGCAACGCCACGCTCACCGTGACGCGCACCAGCCTCAGCGCACTCACTAGCGATGACTACACGCTGCGCTATTCAGGCGCCGCCTGGCAGCTGCAGGATGCCACCACCGGGCAGGCGGTGGCCCTAAGTGGCGCGGGCACCAGCGCCAGCCCCTTTCAGGCCGCTGGCATCTCCATCATCGTCAACGGCGCCCCCGCCGCCGGTGACAGCTTCCTCGTGCAGCCCACGGCCGCCGCCACGGCAGGACTTGCCGTGGCGTTCACCGACCCGTCGCAGATCGCCGCCGCCTCGCTCGCCCAGACCGGCGTGGGGGCGGCCAACACCGGCACCGGCACGATCTCGGCCGCGACCGTGGATCCTGCCAACTGGGTGCCGGACACCTATACCCTCACTTTCACGGCGGCCAACCAGTACCAGGTCACGAGCAGCGCCGGCACGGTGGTGGCCACCGGAACCTACTCCGCCGGAGCGCCGATCAGTTTTGAGGGCGCCCAGGTGAGCGTAAATGGCGCGCCCGCAAGCGGCGACAGCTTCACCGTGCGCGCCAGCACCGCCGCTGATGCCGGCGACAATAGCAATGCGAACGCGCTCATCAGTGCGCTCGGCGCCGGCAGCCTCGGCGGCGGGACGACTTCCCTGAGCGGGGCGGCCAACAACCTCATCGCTCGCATCGGCATCATCACGCAGCAGGCGCAGTCAAACGCCGCCGCGCAGCAGTCCGTGAATCAGGACGCGACCACGGCGCGCAGCAACATCTCCGGTGTCAACCTCGATGATCAGGCCGCCAAGATGCTGCAGTACCAGCAGGCCTACCAGGCGATGGCGCAGGTCATCCAGACCTCCGGGCAGATGTTCACCTCCCTCATCACGGCCATCACGGACGGCTGACCATGACCATCTCGACGCTCACGTTCCAGACCAACGCGGTAGCGCAGATGGACGCGCTCGAGACGGCGCTGGCGCAGACCCAGTCGCAGCTTTCGACGGGCACGCAGCTGCAGAACGCGGCCGACAATCCGACCGCCATGACGCAGGTGAACGAGCTGAACGCGCAGCTGTCGGCCTCCCAGCAACAGGTCAGCAACGGCAATACCGTGACCTCGGGGCTGCAGCTGGAGCAGAACGCGCTCAGCAACGCCACCACTGCGCTGCAGAGCGCCCGGGATATCGCGGTCGAGGGCAACAATTCGGACCTGAGCCTCACCGACCGCCAGGGCCTGGTCGCGCAGCTGCAGCAGCTGCAGCAGACGCTGCTCGCCAGCGCCAACAGCCAGGACGCCCAGGGGAATTACCTCTTCGGCGGCACCGCGAGCGGCTCGGCGCCCTTTGCCGCGGGCGGCGCCTCAGTGAGCTACCTCGGCAATGATCAGGTGAACCAGGTGCAGATCGGCCCCGACCAGAGCCTCTCGGTCGGAGATGCCGGCAGCGCGGTATTCATGAACATCCCCGCCGGCAATGGCACCTTCACCACCGCGGTGGCGGCCACGAACACCGGCAGCGCCTCCATCGACACCGGCAGCGTCACCAACCCTGGCGCCTGGGTCCCGGACGTTTACACCGTCTCCTTCAGCAGCCCGACGCAGTACCAGGTCACCAACGGCGCTGGCGCGGTCGTCGCATCGGGCGCCTACACGAGTGGCAATGCCATCGCCTTCAACGGGGCCGAGGTCACGATCAGCGGTACGCCGGCCGCCGGGGACCAGTTCACCGTCGCCCCGGCGGGCAAGGCGAGCGTCTTCAGCACCATTGCCGGGCTCATCACGACCTTGAATTCGAGCACGCTCAGCAGCGCCCAGATCAGCACCCAGGTGGGCGGCGCCATCCAGCAGATCGATGCCGCCCTGAATAACTTCAACAACGTACAGGCAGGCGTCGGCGGGCGCCTGAACGCCGTCACGGCCGCCGCCGCGAGCGCGCAGACCACCCAGACCAATCTCACCGCCTCGGTGTCGCAGCTCTCGGACGTCGACTATGCGGCCGCCGTCACGAAACTGAGCGGCCAGGAAGTGACGCTGCAGGCCGCGCAGGAGTCCTATGCCTCGATTGCCAAGCTTTCACTGTTCAACTACCTCTCGTGAGCGTGACGCAGGTCGCGTTTGCGGGGCCCGGGAGCCTCAAGTTCCCGCACCTCGCTCCGATATAGGGGTTGAACCGAAGCGGCCCGAACCGGCCGCAGGAGATAGCAGTGCGACGGACTGGTGTCCGGCGCCTGAAGCCAACATCAGGAGTCCAAGACCATGTCACTAGTCCTCAACACTAACCTTGATTCGCTGGTCGCGCAGAACAGCCTCAGCACCTCGGGCAGCCAGCTGGCCGATGCGCTGTCGCAGCTCTCCTCGGGCCTGCGCATCAATAACTCTGCCGACGACGCCGCCGGCTACGCGATCGCGCAGGGCATGACCTCGCAGATCAACGGCCTGAACCAGGCCGCGCAGAACGCCAACGACGGCGTGTCGCTCACCCAGACTGCTACCGGTGCACTTTCGGAAGTGACCACCGACCTGCAGACGATGCGTGACCTTGCGGTGGAGTCGCTCAACGCGAGCAACAGCTCGACCGACCGCTCAGACCTCAACGCGCAGTTCCAGCAGCTGGTGGCCGACATCAACAGCGTCGCCACCAACACCCAGTTCAACGGCGTGAACCTGCTCGACGGCAGCTTCCAGGGTGCCACCTTCCAGATCGGTGCCAACGCCGGCCAGACGATCACGGTCGCCTCGGTGGCCAGTGCCAAGGCCGGTAACCTCGGCGCCCTCTACACCGGCGCCCTGACCGCGGCCGGCACCGCCGGTGCCTACAATGCCGGCACCGCGCTCGCCCCGAACATCTCCAACGGCGACACCGTCACCTTCCAGGTCGCGGTCACCCCCGCTGGCGGCGGCGCGGCCGTGAATTACACGACCAACGCCATCACGCTCACCGGCAATGCCGCCACGGACCTGGCCAGCATCGCCGCGGGCATCAACCAGGCGGTGGCCTCCCAGGGCGTCATCGCGACCGTCAACGGCACGACCGGCATCACCCTGAGCGGCAATACCTCCCAGGCGGGTGCCGCGGTAGCCGTCACGGTGGCGAGCTCGACCGGCACGGTGGCCGGCGATGCGACCGCGCTTGCGGACCTCGGCGTCGACTCGAGCGACACGATTGCCACGACGGGTGCCTCCTACCTGAGCGCCAGCAACGTGAACACGGTCGACAACTCCAACCAGTCGCTGGTGCAGATCGATGCCGCCCTGCAGCAGCTGGCGACTTCGACCGCGAACCTCGGCGCGTACCAGAACCGCTTTGACGCGCTGATCTCCGGGCTGAACACGGATGCCACGAACCTGACCAGCGCCAAGAGCGCGATCGTGGACACCGACTACGCCGCGGCGACCTCGAACCTGTCGAAGGCACAGATTCTGCAGCAGGCGAGCACGGCGATGGTGGCGCAGGCCAATACCATCCCGGAGAACATCCTGACGCTCCTGCAGAAGCTGCCGTGAGGAAATGAGTTCCAGGTACCGCATGCCTGGTAACTCATGTTGGGGGGGCGGGTGCACGGGTGCGCCCGCCCCGCCCCTTTTGCACTGAACGAGTCATGGACCTGAGGCCGAAACCGTGAGCACCACCATCGACAGCAGCTCCGCGAGCAGCGACAGCAACGCGTCCTCGCCGGTCGTCTCGGTGGCGAGCAACAGCAGCGCCGGCGCCGCCGGCGGCTCGGTGATCGACGTCAGTTCGCTGGTTTCCCAGCTGGTCGCGGCCACCGAGGCTCCGCAGGAAACCCTGATTTCCAACCAGACCCAGCAGGTCTCCGCACAGATCTCAGCCTTAGGCACGCTCAAGAGCGCGCTTGCAACCTTCCAGGGCTCCCTCACCGCGCTCGACACGCCGGGCGCCTTCCAGATCGCGACCGCGACCAGCAGCGATGAGAGCGCCTTCACGGCCTCTGCCAGCGCCGGCGCCCCGCAGGGCACCTACAACGTAAGCGTCTCGCAGCTCGCCCAGGCGCAGCAGTTGCTCTCAGGTCCGGTCGCGGCGACGACGCCGATCGGCAGCGGTACGCTGACGCTTTCGCTCGGGGCCACGAGCTTCAAGGTTAACGTCGGGGCGACCGACACGCTCGCCGACATCGCCGCCGATATCAACTCTGCCCCCGGGAATCCCGGCATCAGCGCCACGGTGCTCGAAGGAATCGACGGCGCGCACCTGCTCTTGTCGTCCTCCCTCACCGGGGCGACCAACACGATCCAGGTCAACGAGACGGACGGCGGCAATGCCCTGGCTTCCCTGACCTATGGCACCGGCAACACGGCCAACTACACCCAGGAAGCCGCGGCGCAGGATGCGGCGTTCTCCGTTTCCGGGGTGGCCTTCACGAGCGCCACGAACACGGTCACCGATGCCATGAGTGGCGTGACGCTCAACCTCCTGAGCACCACGACGCCCGCCACCCCGGCGACCCCTGCGACCCCTGCGACTCTCACGATTGCGACCGATACCGGGACGCTTCAGACCAACGTCGCAGCCTTCGTGACAGCGTACAACACGCTGCAGAGCACCTTCGCCACCTTGGGCGGGTACGATGCCTCCAGTGCCAGCGCCGGACCGATGATGGGCAATGCCGTGCTCACCGGGATCCAGAACCAGGTCCAGCAGGCGCTCTACAGCGTCGTCGCCACGGGCTCCGCCGCCTACAACACGCTCGCGAGCATCGGCATCACCACCCAGAGCGATGGCACGCTGAGCCTGAATTCGGGCACGCTGTCGGCAGCGCTTGGGACCAACTTCAGTGCGGTGACCCAGCTCTTCAGCGGCTCCGCTGGTGTTGCCAGCACCCTCAATACGGAGCTTACGGCCGCGCTCGGCTCGAGCGGCTCGATCACCGAGGCCGGGCAGACGCTCACCAGCCAGGAAAATTCCCTCACCGCCCAGAGCAACCAGCTCAACCAGCAGATGGCGGCCCTGAGCGCGAGCCTCACCCAGCAGTACTCGGCGCTCAACACGCTGTTGTCATCGCTGCAGAGCACCTCCTCCTACCTCAGCCAGGCCTTTGCAAGCCTGCCGCAGGTGCAGGCGACGCAGAACGCTTAGCCCCAAAGCCGCGCACCGGCGCTCCCGCGCCTTAAGTTTGCCTCCGGCGCGCCGCTATAGGTGTAACGGTACGAGGGAGCATGGCAACGGTGAGCGGCTTCGCACGCAGGGCTAATCTGGCGGCTTATCAGAGTGTCGCGATCGAGGGCGGCGTCGCGGGCGCCGATCCCCATGCCCTGGTGCAGATGCTTCTGGATGCCACCGTGGAGCGCATCCTCAGCGCGCGCGCCTGCGTCGAGCAGAACGAGCGGGTGCGCAAGGCGAAGCTGCTGCACAGCTGCGTGACACTGATTGCGGAGCTGCGCGGCAGCCTCGACCTCATCCGCGGTGGTGCGCTGGCGCAGAACCTGAGCGACCTGTACGAATACATCGCCAAGCTGCTGCTGCTCGCCAACGTCCGTGACGACCTCAGGCCGCTGAACGAGGCCCTGAGTCTTCTCGGGGAGATCCGCTCGGCCTGGGTCGCGATCGGGCCCGAGGTGCGCGCGGCGGGCAAGGATCAGCGCTTGGTGCCGTCGCGCTGACGCTTGCCGGGCTGGTAGGGAATGCTCGCATCCAGCGTGGTTCCCTGACCGGCAACGCCCAGTACCCGCAGCGTCCCGCCGAGCTCCGCGAGTCGCTCGGAGGTCGCGAGCAACCCGAAGGAGCCCGGCTTGCTGCGATCCTTGTCGCCGAGCCCTATCCCGTCATCGCTGATGCGCAGGCGTACCGCCCCGTCCTGCGTCCACACATGGACGTCGATCTTGCGCGCGCGGGCGTGGCGCACGACGTTGGTGAGTGCTTCCTGGAAGCTGCGGTACAGGGCGAGCGAGCGGCGCCGGCCAAGATCCGCCGGGATGTCATTGTCGGTCACCACGATCCGCAGCCCCGACTGCGCGGCGCACTCTTCGGCATAGCGGCGCATCGCAGCCCCGAGCCCCAGGTCCTCGACTCCGGGGGGCTGCAGTTCGAACACGATGTGCCGCAGCTCCTGCAGGCAGCGATCGGACAGATCGCCGACCTGCCCGAGTTCGCCTGAGCCCGGAGGGGACTCGCGGATGCGGCTGCGCAGAGTCTCGATTTCGGCCTTGAGAGTGGTGAGCTCCTGGCGCAGTCCGCCGTTGAGCTTGCCCGCGAGGGAGGCGCGCTCTTCCTCGCGCAGATGCTCCAGGCGGTTCGCCAGCGCGCGCACCCGCGCATTGAAGCGGTCGATCGCCTCGCGCTGCTGCACCTGCTGGCTCACATCGGCGTCGACGGCGATGTAGCCTATGGCCTCACCGTTGTCATCGCGCAGCGCCGTGGCGCGCGACTGCGTCCAGCGGATTTCACCCGTGGGGCGCTGGTAGCGAAACTCAAGACTGACGGGGTCGCCGCGCATCAGGCGCTCCCAGCCCTCGTTCACCCGCTCACGGTCATCGACATGCACCGCGTTGAACCAGCCATCATCGCGCGCCTGCTCGATCGGCAGGCCGGTGAGCTCCAGCCAGTGAGGATTGGCGTAATCGCAGGCACCATCGGCGTCCATGAGGAGAATCCCGATGGGCGCGGAATCGGCGAGCTGACGGAAGCGCTCCGCGGTGCTGCGGCGCACTTCCGCGTGCAGCATCTCCCCTTCCGCACGCAGCTGCGGCCGCAGGTCCGTGACGGTCGCGACCCGATGGGTGACCCGGCCGCTGGCATCGCGCAGCGCGACGATCCGAACCGAGACCGGGATCAGGGATCCGTCGCGATGCAGCCGGCAGGTTTGCAGGGTGGCCGACCCGGTGAGGTCGGCGGCCTCGCCAGCCGCCAGCATCGGCTCATGCTCGCTGGCCGGATAGATCGCCAGGAACGGCTGACCCCTGAGCTCCTCCGGCGTACTGCCTGCGAGCTGCGCATAGGCCTCGTTGACGGTCAAGAGCGTGCGGGTCTGAGCATCGGCGACGGCAATGCCGAGCGCGTTGTGCAGAAAAGCCTGGGCCCACAGCTCCGCGTCGGGGCTGCACTCGGTCATGGCGGGACCCGGCCCGGGAGGCCGGTGGCGCAGCACCGCCGGGATGATGGCGGGGGACGCACTAGCGGTGTTTCCATTTGGCGACAGTTCTGCTATCGTCGATTAACATTATGTAACATTCTGCGAGCCGCCCTTCCGACTGCCCCCGAGGCGGTCTGCTCGCGATCGCGCGCATGCCAGCCGCTCAGGCGGCTCGGCAGAGGCGTATGTTGCTTGAGCTCGGCTTCTTGTCAATCCGCGACTCCCCTTTTCCGGATTTTCTCTAGCCTTTTCATGAGACTCGGTCTACCACCGTTGCCGAGCCGCGGGCGCGCGTTACCCCTTTTCCTGTCGCGCCGCCGTGAGAGAGCTTGGCCACCTTTTACAGAACATTAATAGGCCCCCCACATTCAGGACCGGCTCGAACACCCACCGATGCGCATCGTTCTTCCCGCCTCCCCCGAAACGTCCCGATCGATGAGTCCCCTCAACGAGCTGGTGCGAAGTCTCGCACGGCTGGCGGGCCCACAGGCGTATTCCATGACAGCGCGCCTGGTGGGCGAACGCGATGCCACCCGCATCGAGCTTAAAGCCACGCGCTCCGGCCACGGGGAGTTTCAGGAATACGCGTACCAGGTGAGCATGTACACGCTCGAGTACGACGGTCCTTCGGCGGTGGCCAAGGAATTCGCCCGCAATGCGCGCCGGGCCCTTGCCAACGCCCCCACATCCTTTCGCAAATTGAGCTCGGGCAGCCGGTTCCAGCGCTAGCCCGCTCCTACGGAGCTTCACGTGACCGACATCGGTGGCGATTTCATGGCGCTGCGGGACTTTCTCGCAGGCGACCTGCCGGCGGATCAAGTGCGGGCGATCGAGGATCGTCTCGAGCGTGACCCGAAATTCGTGCGCGAGCTCGAGCTGCATCTGCGGATGCGCGAGGGGCTTGAGCAGGTAGAGGCGCAGCGCGCGCATGCCATGGCCGCGGCGCGCCGCCGGGAGCTGCGGGCATGGTCATCAGGACTTGCGGTGGCGGCGGGCTGCGCAGGACTTGCGTTGTTGCTGTGGAGCCAGGAGGGCGCCCCCGGATCCTCGATTCTGCAGGCGAGTGGGCAGCCAAACCGGGCCAGCGCAGCTGCGCCACCGGTTGCTGCGCAGTTCACCTTCATCCCGGTGCGCGGCGCCTCCAGGCCCGAACTTGACCTGCCCGCGGCTGGCCTGATCGAACTGCGCGCTTCGCCGGGCGGTACTGAAGGCTCCGGGTCCTACCGCCTGACGCTCGTGCGCCAGGATGCGCTGGGTCGCTCCGAGCTTTTGGGCGCACTAGCGGACGTTACCGTCGGCACCGATGGCTACCTGCACTCCTACGTCGACGCTGCACGCCTGTCGCGGGGTGATTACCTGCTGCGCATTGAGCCTGAATCCAAAGCGGCAGGCCCGGGGCAGGCCTTCCAGTTCAGACTGCGGCCACAGGGTCACTGAAGAGTGTGGCTGGCGGCGGGTAACTGGAACCCCGCCTCGACTTCGACGGCGACCACGCCCGTCACCGCCCGGAGCTTCCCCACATCGCCGAGCTCCACCGAGCCGGTCAGCACGCCGACGCCTGCAAGGGTTGCCGTGTGACACAGCCCCAGAGCCCGACAGGCGGCCGCAACCTCGTTGATCCAGCGGCGGGCGTCGTCAGAGACCGCCACCGCGACATTGACTCGACTCACTGCACTACTCCCTTGTTGCAATCCGACCGGGCAGGTCCGCGACGCATCCAACCTGGCACGAGACCCGGAGTTAGTGCCCTGTGGCGCGATGGGCCTGCGGGCACGAGGGCAGGTGCGCGAACATCCCGCTACTGACATGTGCTCGCACCTGACACAGGCCGTCTCTGTGATGCGACTCATCCTGATCGCCAATATCTGCCTTCCACTGCGCTCTGAGCTCCCCAGTCGCGCCTAGTCCGTTTAAACATCGCGCGAGTTGTCCGAGCTCAACTCACCTCTGTTTCCGCGCACCAGGGTGTCTCACTGCCCGACGGAATTTCTTTCATCGCGCCAAATGAGATTCGCTGTGCGTTTGGGACAGTGAACTCTTGCTGCGCGTTTTGCGGGAACGTCATCCGGCGGTGCTAGCCACGGATTTTTCAGGACAAGCCTCCAGACGCCGTGGCGCCACATCTCAGGAGACGTTTATGAAATCTGCGCTCGCCACTTTCTTACTCGTTGCAGCCCTTGGCACCACCTGCGCAGTGGCGCAGGAAGGCAACGGCGGCCCGCCGAAGGTGCTCTCGATCATTGTGAGCACCCCGGTACCCACCACCGTGCCCGCGACCGGAACGAAGCTGGTGCAACCGAAATTCAAGTAAGTAGCGGCGACGCAGGCTGAAACCCACGCAGCGGCACGCAAGAGGCCGCTGCGTGGGATCCTGCCTGTCCCACAGCCGGCATCGGCAGAGTGGCTGCCACCGCCCCGGCCGGTCACTGCCGCGCACCCGCGACGCGCGCTGCTGCGGTGTCAGTGCCTGGGATCGACAGGCTCTCCTGCCGTTTCCAGCGCGGTCACCGAAACCTGGAACGTCGCCCACAGCGCCGGGTCCGAGGTGCGCTCGCGTGCCATCACCGTGCGCATCGCCTCACCCAGCGCGGCCGGTGCGCTCATGGAGTCCTGCACCAGGTGACGGTAGAACTCCGTCATGAGCTGCGCACTGGTCTCGTCCGCGACGGGCCAGAGCGAGGCCACCACCGCACGCGCACCGCGCGCGAGGAGCGTCGACTCAAGTCCCACGGGACCCTCGCTCGCGACCTGCGGCCCGACAGCCGTATCACAGGCACTCAGCACGGCAACGTCGGCGCTCAGGGTCTGGAGCGAAAGGTCCGACACGCGAACGGCTTCCTCCACCGACTCGCCCTGTGAATTGTAGGCCCCGAGAATCACCGCGGACAGCTGCGGGACCTGGCTGTCGGCAATCGCATGGGCCGCGATGTGGATGTAGCGATATTCCGACCAGTCGAGCGCCAGCGCCCGCTCACGCGTCGCCTGCAAGCCCGTCAGTTCATCCACCTGGGTCGGTGAGAACTCTGAAAGGATCCGCCGCGCCTCCTCCGCCGTGAATGGCAGGCGCCGCAGTTCATGGTACGGGGCGTTGGCGATCGCAATCTCTGCGGGCACCGGCACGGCGGACTTCTTCAGGGCCTGCATCCGCGGATCGTCCGCCTGGTAGACCGGATCATCAATCAGCAGGAGCTTCCGCGGAGCCGGAAGGTAGGCGCGGCTGCGCTCGTGAGCCATCAGCCAGGCGGCCGGAGCAACCGCGATATCGTGGCGCGTGGCCACGAAGGCGCCCGCGCCCGTGCCTGCGCTGCGCAAGGCTGCAAAGGGCACGTAGCTTAAGCCCCGGTCCGGGATCACGATCCACAGCTGTGCCGGCGCGAGGACTTTTTCTACCGGCAGGATGATCATCTGGTACAGGCGCTGTGCGTCCTGCCGACGCCGCTCGAGCGGCACGTCCACCAGGCGCGTGAGGGAGCGGTGAAACTTCGCGGCGGCATCCTCGATGGATGCCGTCGCCGGAAGCCGCGTCCATTCAACAGAGCCCGGCAGGATCACCCAGACGTAGGCAGACTCGGCGCCGAGCCAGTAGGCGGCCAGCGCTGCGCTGGCCGGAAGCTTCGGCAAGCCCTCCCCCGCATTGGGCGGCGTTCCGGCTGCAGTCGCGGCCCGCGTCCGGCTCGCAATCTTGGTATTCACCGCGTCCGCCTGCCGCTCGAGGTCTGCGATGTCGGCAATCAGGTGCCGCGCCTGCGGATCTTCGGAGCCGGTGCGGTCGAGCCGCGACTCCAGCGCAAAGCGCCGCGCGGCCATCTCGCGGTACAGCTGCGTACGGCGCGCCAGGTCTGCGGTGAGCGCGCTGCGCACATCCGGGAGGTATTGCTGAGCGGCGAAGTCGGCGAGTGCGCGAGCGCGCGAGCCGTCCGCGGCGAGGAACGCCGCCCTCGCCAGCGCCGCCGCTGCCGCCAAGTCCCCCGCGGAACGGGCGACCTCAAAGCGCGCGCGCAGCAGCTCGACCTTCAGTTCGTACGCTGCCCGCAACGGTGTGCCGAGCTGCATCCGCAGCTCGGGGTTGGCGGTCTGCTCGCGTACTGCATCCGCATGCGCGAGCGCTTCATCAAGTGCCTTCAGAGCCTCCTGCGGTCTACCCACCATCCGCAGCACCCTCGCGAGCTCCAGATCGCCCTGGAACTCCTCCGCGGCGCTGCCCCGGGCATGCAGCAGAGGCAGTGCCGCGGCCAGATCGGCGCGCGCTTCCGTGGGTCGATCGAGTTCACGGAGCACGATCGCGCGCTGCACCTGTGCCTCCGCCCGGATCAGCGAATCGGTACTGCGGTCGGCCGCCACTTCCGAAAGGCGCGCGCGCGCCTCCTCCAGCCGCCCCGCCTGTGCCGTGTGAACGGCCGTCTGGATGCGGATCCGAGCGAGCGCGGGCGGGGGCACGGCCAGCTTTAAGGCCTCCGCGTCAAAAGTCAGTGCCTGCTCGAGTTTCCCCTGCTCCGCGTCGACGTTGGCAAGTGCTCTGAGGGTCGACATCCGACCGCGGCTGTCAAATGCGGCTGAGCGGATCGCCAGCGCACGCTCCAGGAACTGCCGGGCCCGGTCACGGTCACCAATCGCGTAATAGGTCACCCCGATCCCGTGCAGGCTGCGCGCCTCGTTGCGCGAGTCATGCACCTGCTGAGTAAACGCCAGCACGCGGTCAAAGAGACCCAAGGCATCATCGAAATGACCCAGCTCGTAGTTAATCAGCGCGGTGTTACTCATCACCGTCAGGTAGAGGGCGGGTAATCCCCCGGGCACGACCTCGCGACTCGCCTGCTGGAACCAGCGCAGTGCCTCAGACAGCCGTCCCTCTCCCCACAGGCACACGGCGTGGTTCTGCCAGGCCTGGACGCGGTGCTGCGTGTCCCGGAGCGCCCCGAACAGGCCGGCCGCACGCACCGATGCGGCGATACACTCGGTGTAACGCCCCTGGTACTGATAGGTGAGCGTGAGGTTCGTCGTCTGCAGACCAGCGTCATAGCGCTCGCCGCGCCGCAGGTGGAACAGACTGACGCTTTCCAGGACTTGGGCCGAGCGCTTGAGCAGTTCAGGCGACCCCATCTCCGCCCAGGAGGTCGCCTGCAGTGCCAACGCACGTGCGCGCCGGTAGGGATCTTTGCCCCCGAAGGCCGCCGCGGCGATCTCGGCCCACTCGGCTGCGTGCGACCAGTCCTGCAGGTTGCTGTAGTCAATGGCCGCGACCGCCAGCGCCGCCTGACCGCGAAGCTCGGAATCCTCGGGTGCCACGAGCGCCTGCGCCGCGTCGGCAAACCCTGAGGCTGCTCTGACGAAGGCCGCCTGCGCGTCCGGAGAGCTGGAAGTCAGCGTCCCGTGGGCGAGCTTCTCACTCTCCGCATACTCGGCATCAGCCCGTGCCAGCGCCTTATACGCCGCGATGCACTCCGCTGGTGCAGTGACGCTCGCCATGTCGAAGGCGCTGATCGAGGCGCTGCCGGCAATGCCGGTGCGCTCCTTGCCTGTCACGCGCACCCGGAGCGAGGTTCCCGGGCTTATGAGGAGCGCCCGCCGCGTCCCGGTGCGGCGCTCCGGGTGATCCACCTCGGCCAGAACCTTATCCTGCGCATCCAGGACCTCCACCCGTGCGTCGTTGTCGCGCTCGGTGACTTCTAACAGGTAGGAGTGGCCTGACACCACGGTCAGGGTGGCCATCGCGGGGTCCAGGCCCAGAGTCCTCAAGGGTCCGGCAGCGGCGGCGGGTGAACCCAGTGCGTGTATACACGAGGCCGGCGCGCCCATCGCCAGGGGGGCGACTGCGGTCAGAAGTGCGAGGAGCGTTGCGTATGCCGCCAGCGGCCCAGGCGCGCTGCGCTGCGGTGGCCCGTATTTGCGGCTTATACTCACCCTATGTCTGCCGTTAATGACCAAGCAGCTCCCGCCGCCCTGCTCCCCGCGGACGCGGAAGTCCCCGGATCCGTGCCGGACCCGGTTTCACACCTCGGGGCAGTGTATCGTGACTATCCGGGCCTGAGTGCGTTGATCCTGAGACGCGTGGGTGACCCTGAGATTGCAGCCGACATCCTGCAGGACGCTGCCGTGACCGCCCTGGAGAAGTTGCGCAGCGGACAGATCACCCGGCCCGAGAACATGGGTGGTTATCTTTACCGGGTTGCAATCAACCACCTGCGCAATCATCGCCGCAAGGATCGAACCGCAGTCTCAGGTCCTGCGGGCCTCGATGAACTGCCCAACACGGATGGCGATCCGGACTGGGACCATGTCGGGCGGCATCAATGGGCTGAAGCGGCGCGACGGATTCTCGATGAGATGCCCGTGGCGCGCGACCGGGAGCTGCTGCTGCGATTCTATCTGCACGACGAAGAGAAGAGCGACATCTGCCGCGAGCTGCGACTGTCCGAGGAGCACTTCAATCGCGTGATCTTCCGCGCCCGTAATCGCTTCCGCGAGTTGCTGAAGCAGCACGGTCTCTGGAAGGCCGATTTCTTCACGATCGTGGCGGCGCTTTTGTGTCTGGCGCGCGGGGTGTCTGGCATACCTCACCTGCCGCCACCGGCCGCCGCCTCGTCGCCGACGGTGGCGACCGTTCCCGCCGCGGTCCTCACTGGCTCCTGAGTAGCCGACCGCCTCCTGACTGACGGTCAGCCCGTCGCCGGGGCTGCGGCCATCTGCCCAGCCGCAGGCGTACGCGCCACGCAGTCGGCGACCTTCCGTGCCGCGTGACCGGCGCTGCCCTCGACAGGGGTTCCGTCGCAGGCCCTCGAGCGCGCAGCGCCGTCACCGTATCGGATCGGGCTGCACTCCCGGATTCACAGGGACAGACGCCCAATCCCTGGGTGCCCGCCTCCGCTACGATCTTTTTCAGCGCGCTCCAGCTCGTTAGTTAGTCAACCTCACGCAAGTCGTGCGCGCGGGAATCACGATCTGATGACACGCGCCTTGATTGCCGCCCTGATACTCGTGTGCGTCGGATGGGCGCTCGGCGCTACCCTGCAACATCGGCGATCTGGCGACCAGACGCGCCCTCCTGCCCCTGACGACAAGGCTGCGTGGGAGTGGGTCGGGGCTGAGCGGGGCGCCAACATCTACGTGAGCCCTGTTGCTCCCCGGGAGCCAGACTCACCTGCGTCCGCCTGGATCAATCGTGAATTCTCCCCAGGCGCGGCCTCCGTGGGCGGGAGCCTCATGGAACTGCAGCAATTCGATTGCCGTCGTCGCAGGATCCGCCGGCTCTCAAGCGCCCGGCCTTATCGGGATCTCAATGGTGCCGCTCAGCTGCAGATGACCGCAGACGCCTCCGGCTGGCAAGCGGTCACCCCCGGGACAGCCGCCGAGCGGGTGATGTTCGCGGTCTGCGCGAATCGTACGCAGCGCACGCTGGGGACCCAAAACCCCTGAGCCGCCGCGACAGCGAGGGGCAGGCTACCGACTCGCTAACTCACCCTCTGACGCTGCGCCAGGAGAACCAATTCAACGTCGGTAGATATTCCGAGCTTCTGCTTGATCAGGGAATGATAGTTCGCGACCGTCTTGCCGCTCAGGCTCATCAGCGTTGCGATGGAAGCCACGGAATGACCGCCGGCAAGCAGACGGAAGATCTCGAACTCGCGGGCGCTCAATATATTGACGGGATTCTCATCCGCGGTGACTTTCAAGATGGCGAGCGACTGCGCAATGTCGGGACTAAGCGCAAGCTTGCCCTGAACGATATCCGCGATGGCAGACGCGAGACTTTCGGGAGCACTGCTTTTAGTCACGAAACCGCGCGCACCGAGCTGAATCGCCCGCTCGGCCAGGGAGGCATCCTCGTGCATGCTGAACACGAGGATTTTCGCAGAAGGCTTGCGCGCGATAATGCGCCGAATGGCATCCAGACCGCTGACCCCGGGCATCGAGAGGTCCAGCACGGTCACATCCGGTTCATGTTCCATGAACAGCGCATAGGCGCGATCCGCATCGGCCGCCTCGGCGACGACGTGACAGCCGGGCTGCTGCTCGAGCAGGCGGCGAAAGCCGGAGCGAACGATCGCGTGATCATCGACCAGCATGATGCGGATATTGGCCGTGTTCACGCCGGGGATTCCCTGGAAACGGCAAAGGGCAGCGAGACCGTGATCCGCGTCCCCCGCCCCGGTTCCGAATCAATATGGCATATGCCGCCCAGGCCCTTGACCCGCTCGCGAATTCCCGTGAGCCCAAGTCCGCGGCTGACCGAAAGCTGGAAAAAGCCCGCACCGTCGTCGGACACCACCAATGTCAGGTATCGGCCTTCAGGGGCGGACACGCCACTGGGCACCGTGCCCGCTGGATTGAGCAAAATCTCCACCCGCGCGTTGCGCGCCCTGGCATGCACCGCGATGTTCGTGAGGGCTTCCTGCACCACACGATAGATCGCCACACCGACCTCTCCGTCGATGCCGGAGAGGTCACCTTCGATCCTTAGCGCGCAAGCCACCTCGGGGTTGCGCTGTCGGAAGCTCGCGATCTGCTCACGCAGCCCGGCCTCGAGCCCCAGGCCCTCGAGGTACGCGGGCCTGAGGCGCCGCAGCATGCTGCGCACGCTCTCCTTGATGTGCCCGGTGACCTGGACGATTGCTTCCGCGCTTTCGCGCACCGATTCCCCGCCCCGATTGCGGATCGCCACGGCATCCGCATGAATCGCGCTCACGCATTGACCGATCTCGTCGTGCAGATCGTGGGCGAGATTGCGCCGCTCGCTCTCCTGGGCCGTGAGGAGCTGCCGCGTGAGACGCTGGTTCTCACTCACACTTTGTTCCAGGGTCTCCGCCATGTGATTGAAGCCCACGCCAATGCGCGACATCTCCGGTAAGTCGAATTTCGGCAGTCGCGCGGACAGATTTCCAGCGCGCAACTCCCCGAGCCCCTGGAGGATCCGCTCGATCGGCCGCAGCGCATGCGATACCGCCCACCACACCAGCACGTTGACTAGGAGAAAAAACGCCAGCAACAGTCCCAGGAGTCCGCGCGAAGTGGTCCACATCTCGTCTATTTCGTAGGTGGGATCCGGGGAAATCACCAAGACGCCCACCGGCATGCCGTTGAAGGAGACGGTGCGGGTCTGCGAACTGCTCGGCGGCGAGGTCATCTTCACGAGCGTCGTGAACCAGGCCGGTGCTTGCGGCTTGCGCCCGCTCGTGTCCTCGTTGCTGTCGAGGAGCTGCCCGCGGCTATCGTAGAACTTGACGTTCAGGTGGCGAATGTCACGCAGCTCGCGCAGCTGGAACAGCGGCACCACGTAGCCATGCTCCGACCAGTGATCGCGCAGCACATCCAGCTGCGCATCCAGAAAGTGGCCGGTCAATGTCAGTGTTGAGCGTGCCTCGTCGCGGACGTCATTGCGGGCTTCCCTGACCACATACACGCCGCCCGTCCCGGTCAGGAGCGCCAGCAGCGCCGTAATAATCAGGCTCAGCCGCAGCTTCAGCGTAGTCCCTGCGGCGGCACTATCCTCGCCGCCTTGACCCACCTGAACGGCGGGTTCGGCGGCCTCCGACGGGACGGGCCGACCAGCCGCCGTCAGTGGCAGTCCAAGAGCGCGATCTACCGCCACCTTAGCCCGACCTCCCTGGCAAGCGCAGGACATTGCCCCGCTCCGGGCTCATTCCTTAACCACGCGCTCCCCGCTACGAGGCAACTGATGTCAAGAGGCTGCGACAATCGACTGACTCCCGCCCGGGGGCTGCCCGGCTGGCACGATTGTCTCACCGGAGGTTCGGGAATATCTCACGGGGAATGCCGGGATTCCTTCCCAACGTGGGCGATGATCGGCCACATAGACTCGTGGCCATTGATGCTCCCGACTGGGTATTTTTCCCGTTCTCGCGCCACTAAACTCCCTTGCCCGAGCCTTAAGGACATTCTAATGCCGACCCGAGCTCCCGCCCTGCCTGCCGCCGCCGCCCTGCTTACTCTCATAGCGGTGGGAGGCGCCAGTCCGCCGGCCGCCGCGGCGGCGAACTCCGCCGGATACCTTATCTTTGTCTCGAACGAAAAGTCCGGAGACGTGACCGTCATCAACGGGACGACCTTCAAGGTCCAGGCGACTATTCCGGTCGGCAAGCGTCCGCGCGGCATCCACGCAGGTCCGGATGGCAAGACCGTTTATGTTGCCCTCAGTGGCACCCCCATCGGAGCTCCGCCGCAGCTGGACGCGCAGGGGAATCCGATCCTGAAGAAGCCCAAGGACGACGATGACGATGATTCAGTGCCGGCGGACAAGTCGGCCGACGGGATCGGGGTCGTGGACATCGCCCGCGGCCAGCTCACCGGCAGGATCCTCGCCGGCTCGGACCCGGAGGAATTCGCGCTCAGCAAGGACGGCAGCCGCCTTTACGTCTCAAACGAGGACGTCAAGACTGCCAGCGTCATCAACATCGCCACGGGCAAAGTCGAACACATCATTCCGGTCGGGCAGGAACCGGAGGGCGCCGCCACTGCGCCGGATGGCATGCGCTTCTACATCACCTGCGAGGCGGGCGGCGATGTCTATGCCGTCGAAACCACGCACTACAGCGTAGCAGGGCACTTCAAGGTCGCGGTGCGGCCGCGCAGCATGGCCTTCCTTCCCAGCGGAGCCATTGCCTTCGTGCCCTCCGAGTCGACCGGTCAGCTCAACGTGATCGACACCCACGAGCTGAAGATTCTGAAGGTCATCGACCTCCCCGCTGGTTCCCGGCCGATGAGCGTCAAAGTGTCCCCGGACGGCGCGCGCATGTATGTCAGTGAAGGTCGCGCTGGCACCGTCTCGGTGCTCGACGCCCACAGTTACGCACTGCTCGAGAGCATCAAGGTGGGCCAGAGGCCCTGGGGCATTGTGCTGTCACCGGACGGGAAATATCTATTTTCTGCGAATGGACCCTCCAACGACGTCTCGGTGGTGGATCTGTCGACCAATAAGGAGATCGCCAGGGTCAAAGCCGGCGCCAGTCCGTGGGGAATCACCATCGCCCCTGGCGCGACCTGAGCCGTCGAGCGCACCCCACACCCCCTACTGCCCGATGATGAAGACCTCCTGGGCGGTGATGCTGTGGGTGAAGCCGTCCTTGTAAGCGCGCGTGCGCAGCACCGCAGGGGCTTCGAGCCTGATGGGATGCTCGTAACGGGCATCCTTCGGCCCCGGCTCACTGCCATCGAGCGTGTAACGGATGTCGGTGTCTGCCTGTGCTCCCTGCAGCGTGACCTCCACGCCGTGCGCAAACGTGCCGCCGGAGGGAGTGATCGAGGGCGGAGCCAGCACCGGGCGCCCGGGCAGACTCTCGATCCACTGCTGCAACAGCGCGACGCCCGCGCGATCGATGGTCTCGCGCGCAATCGGCGGCATCCGGACGTCATCGGTGGTATTGACGCGCAGATAAGCGATCGAGCGCCAGATGTCATTGGGTGCGATAACCCGGGGGTGGTCAATGCCCTGATCGATCAGCACGGGTCCATTGATCAGCTGCTGCTTGTCGAGCGGTGTGTCGTACCGTGCGTCAAAGTAGGCAACGGTGCCACCCGGACGATGGCACTGTGAGCAGTTCGCATCGAGGTAGGAACGCGCCCGATCTTCAAGGTTGCGCGTGCCGTCAGTGTGGGCCGCGAGTTTCGGCAGCTGGCCGGGATCGGTCTTCAGCGCCGGTTCAAACAGGCCAAGGTGGTTCCAGGCGCGCAGTTCGTTGTCGGCAACGCCGGAAGGATAGGTGATGCTGCGGTTGAGTTGACGCGTCTTCAGGCCGAGCACTCCTCCGGCGAGGCGGTTATGGCAGGCCAGGCAATCCTTGCGGCTCGGGTAATACCAGGTCTGTTCGTGGGACTCGCCGCCCTTTGAGCGCACGGGGATGGCCTCGGTGAGGCCCTCCGGAAGAAGATCCGCATCGCTCAGATCGGCGCGCCATTTGTAGACCACTCCGTAAACGCCGCCGAGCGCGTCGCATACCAGCAGTCGTGTTTCGAGGCGCCGCCTGACTTCGGGATGGTCCCCATCGGTGGGCAGCTCGAAGGTCTTGACGAAGACCGTGCCTTTTGGAAACTGCCACTCCCCGGTGGCGGCGAAGCGGATCGTGCCCTTCGGGACCGCGATCCAGCGCGACTTGGACGCGCCATCCGACCAGAACGCCTCGACCAGATCGTAGGGAATGAGTCCCGCACTCGGGGTGAGGCTGCGCGCATCGCTGAACGCGCCGGTCTGCGAAAGCAGCGCCGGTATACGCCCGTGACCGGTCTGCGGCATGTTGAGGTAGGCCTTGGGAGCGCTGCGGCCTCTCAGGCCGTACGGAGCAGCATCGGGTGCGACCGACGCCGCCGCCGCGACTGCGACACTGAACCAACAGCCAACGAGCAGCAGTGCCGGCAGTGCGCAACGAGCTCTGCGCGGCACCGGCGGGGCGGTGAACTCGTCCAACCGGCGACCCACCGCTGTGTGGCAAGAAATAGGCACGCTGCGCGAAATCGTACTGGGGTACCGGCGGCAGTGGCGAGTCAGCGGTGTGAATTCAGGGCGCGGGCAGGAACCTCGCGCCTGAATGGGTGCGTTCCTGAGCTAGTCGATCAGGCGCTTGAGTGCCCGGCCGCTCCTCGATTGTAACTCCGTGCTGGTGAGCGTGCCGTCGTGGTCGGCATCCGCTTTCTGGAACAGCTTCTGCACCAGCGCCAGATACTCATCCTTCGACAGACTGCCATCGTGGTCAGTGTCCGCCGCCTTGAAGGCCTTCGGCCCGATTACGCCCTGGACCTCTTTGGTCTCAAGCGTGCTGTCGCCATCCTTGTTCAGCTTGTCGAAGTGCGCCGACGCGGCGGCCTTCACTTCATCGAGGCTGAGGCTCTGGTCGTGGTCCGTGTCGTACTTGGTCACGACATCAGCATCACTTGCCGCCCATGCCGGCATGAGGGGAATTCCGGCAAGGGCGACAGCCCCGGCCGCCAGAAGCATTCCTTTCCGATAAGTCATTGAAAAATCTCCAATACCGTTATGCAGTTGACGCCCGTTGGTGGGGCGCGGACCACTTTCGTTCCCGCGCCCGCCAGACGGGGCCTTGAGAGTATCGCAGAAGGCGCCTGACCTGAGGCGAGGCGCTCCGGGACCATCGCAGCCTGGACTTTGCAGATGGAGGCACGACGATTCGGTACAGGCTGGAAAAAATGACCGGGGGCGTGCTCACTCGCCCCCGGTCATCAACTCTGAGCAATCACTGCCCGGCAAAGTCTAGGGAATCCCCTGCGTTCGCAGCCAGAGCGCAAATCCCAAGGACGTCTGGGAAGGCTTCCCTTCGTCTCGGGAGTAGCCTGCCGCGACCTTGAGTCCATGACGTGCAGCTCCGAGTGCGGGCAAGTTCGGCGCTTTGACCCTTAAAGGGAGAGCCTGAGACCGACGAAGGCCTCCAACGGTGCCGCCGGGCTTAAGAAACGATTGTCCACGCCGGGGCCGTTCGTGACCCCATTCGGTGGGATGCCCGGAGCCCCGACCCCCGTCGGATCGCTGAGAATTCCCCAGGTCCCATACTTCTTGTTGAAGAGGTTGTTGACCGAGGCGAACAGCTCGAGGTGCCGGTTCGGTCTGAAGGTCGAATGCAGGCTGACCGTGGTGTAGCCCGGGATCGGCGCGAGCTGGTTCGACTCGTCGCCCACGTAGTACACGCTGCTGACGACGTTCACGGTTGCGCCGATTGACCAGGGCTCGATGATCTTGTAGTCGGCGCCGACCTTGAGACGGTGCTCGGGAATGCCAGGCAGCCGGTCGCCGGGATTGACCTGGATGTCTCCATTCGCATCCTGAAAGGGGTTGGACGGTGAGGCCACTACGAGCGAAGACTCGAAGGTCGCTTCCACGTAGCTGTAGTTGGCGAAGGCCGAGAAACGCGGACCCCGGTAACCGATCCCCGCCTCGAAACCCTGCCGGCGCGTGTCACCGATGTTCTGGAAAAAGCCCTGGCTCACGGAGGTTGCAATGCCGAAGATGTCATCGTGCAGCAGCGTCCGGAATGCGCTGAGGTTCCAGGTGAGCTCGCCATCGGCACCCGCCGTGTTCGGGTAGGTGCCGCGCAGACCCACTTCATAGGTGTGGGAGATCACCTGCTTCAGGTTCGGCGGGTCGCCCGCTAAGTTGGTAGGCAAGAGACACGGCGTCAGGGGATTGGAACACTCGATCTCGCTCGCCGTCGGCGTACGGGTGTTGGTGGACCAGCCCCCGTAGAGTGTCATGGTCGGCAGCAGCTTATAGGTCGCGCCGACCGCGGGGTTGAAATGCACGAAACGGTTGTAGCCGTCGAGGTTGGTGCCCAGCTGGTCGTAGAGGTCGATATGGGCAACGTTGTAGCGGCCGCTCGCCGTGACAGCCAGGTCCGGAGTGACATTGAGCGTGTCGGTCAGGTAGAAGCCGAGGGCCTTATTCACAGAATCGACGCTGACCGGGACCGGGTCGCCGAAGGCGTCGGCGCCCGGCGAGTTTTCGGGGGTGTAGACGTAGAGGTTGGAGGGTTCCACCTGCAGATTGGCAGGAATGACCCCGATCTGGGCACCGGTATAGAAACTGGTCGACGCGTAGTCGACCGCAGCGCCGGCGCTGGCCTGGTTCGCCATCCCGAAGATCGGATCACTGTTCGTCAGCTGCAGTGTCGCGCCGCGTCCCCAGGCGTCGACGAGTTCAAAGTCGTTTTCCCCGATGTAGGTAGTGCCGCCGTTCGAGATGTCAGGGAGCGTCTGGCCCGCTGCATTCATCAGCGGCGTTAGCCCGTCGGGCTGGCAGAGGATTCCTGCCGGCGTCGTGCACGCCATGTAGTTGGTGGTATTGCCATTCACCACGCTCTGGCCGTAGTGCCGATAGTACGCGACGCCCTGCAGTGACCAGGTGTCGCTCAGGCGGAACGCTGCGTTGAGCGTAAAGAAGTTCAGGTCATTCTGATTGGTCTGCGGGCCTGTGAAGACCAGGGCTCGGTTGACCGCCAGCTCCTGCATCGGGGCGGGTCCCTGGCCATTGAGTTCGTTGTGTGCGCCGCCGTAGCTCAAGTCAATGACGACGCGCTCGGTGTGGTAGCTGAGGGCGCCGTAGACAGTCCGGGTACGGTCGTCCGAATACTGCCGCCAGCCGTCGAAGTCCACTCCCTGCACCGCGGCGTAGACTCCAAATGGGCCGGAGTTCATGCCAAATTGCGCGACCACCGAGTGCTGCCCGTAGGAGCCGCCGGACAGTTCCACCTCTCCTCCCTGATAGGTGAATCCATTCTTCATGCTCACCGAGATCGCGCCGCCGAGCGCGTTGCGTCCATAGAGCGGGCTCGCACTGACGAGCTCCACCTGGTTGATGGCGACGTTGGGGAAGAGGTCCCAGTTGACGGTGTCGCCAAAAGCCTCGTTGATGCGCACGCCGTTCTGGTAGACAGCCAGCCCCTGGGGGGTGCCCAGGACCGGTGAGGCTTCGAAACCCCGGTACAGGATGTCAGGCTGGAACGGGTCATCCAGGTCGTCATTGATATTCACGCTGCTGAGGTTCGAATTCAGCGCACCGGTCAGACTTGGGGAGCCCTCGCGTGACAGGTCAGACGAGGTCAGCACCTGCACGTTTCCGGGAATCTTGTCGATATCGATGGTCGTGCCGGGAATCGGAGTCGTTCCGATGACCACCACCTCGGGCATGGGACTCGCCGAGGATGAGGGGTCCGCCGCCAGCGCATTCGCGCCCCAGATCCCGACTGTCACCAGCGACACAACCGCATGCGCCGATCCGCGTCGGTAGCGGCTTTGGGTATTTGTTGAAATGGTCATCCCCTCGTGAAGTGCGCGGGATGATGGTGTTCGGCGTCTCGGCCGAACAAGGGAGATTCTCCCGAGCATGTCCGGGAAACACTCCTGTAACAAAATGTAATTCACCTCATAGGGATCGTCGGCGCGACCAGACCCAAGGGCGTCGACTACCTACGGCGAATAGTCCGCACGGCGGTCGCCGAACCACCGCTAGTTCGGCGCCGGGTACAGCTTCGCCCAGCCTTTGAGAGCGTGCGCGATATGGGTGTGTGCCATCGGAAGTGGCCCGCGGGAAGCGCCGCTCGAGTAGGAATGCATCTTGTGTTCTTCAGGGTCGCGCGAGGGGCGATGCCGCTGATGGCGTGGTGATCGTCTCGCCTGATCGCACAGCGACGGCATTCAGCGGGCAACCCGTGACGGAAGATTCCCGCCCGGATGCGCAGGAGTGCAGCCCCCCGATGCGCCACATGCTCCGCCGTCAGAGCGCCCGGGGCGGCGCAATGCGACACCGCAGGGCCTCTGCGGACAGCGGGCGAGTTCTCGCCGAATCTACCCTTGTGGCAATGCGGTTCGTTCTACAGAATCGGTGCCATGTTCGTCAGCGCCCGCTTGGGGAGAACAGTGATGGTCCAGTTGCGAGTAGCTCGCGGGTGAAAACCACAGCTTGGTCCGGCCTGCGCGCCGGTTCGGTCGGTGTACTCGCGTTGAGTGTTGCCTGCATGGCCGCCTCTTCCCGGGAGGCTGCTGCACCGCTGCCCGTCAAAATTGCCGTGTTCAAGTTCGAACTTGACGATGAAACTCCGGCAGCAGCGCTGCAGAATAAGGCCACAAGTACCGCCGCGGCCATGGACAAAGTCAGCGCCGAGGCACGCTCGGAGTTAGCGCAGTCCGGCAAATACAGTGTTATCGACGCCGGCGGTACCGATGTGAGCACGGTGCCGAACAAGGCCCTGCGCGATTGTGAGGGTTGTGAAGCCGGCATAGCGCTCAAACTCGGCGCCGAGCAGGCGCTCATCGGCGTGGTGAAGAGAGCCACGCAGACGGACTACTACGTGTGGATCCAGATTCGCGATGCCCGCACCGGCAAGGTCCTGGACCAGGAGGCGGCTAATTTCGCCGGCAGCGAGGAAGGCTGGGGCTCCGGGGCGCGGATGCTGATCAGACATCAGATCCTGCCTGCTAAAGACTGATGGACCTCTAAGGCCGGTTATAGCAGCGGTTGTTTCGCTAACGGGTGTGCTGCGAGAACAAGGGCTACCCGACGAGATTTACCGGGTGACAGCGAAAAGATTCTGCTCCGTCGACGGCGCGAGTTGACCAAGCCGCACACAGGATTGTGAAAAACTCCCGGAGTGCAGCCTCGAGGCCAATGACCTTGGGGCGCGACATGCCAGTCGATGGCTATTATTCTGTGTTTTTGTTCCCGCGGGATATGCGGACACTTACACTGGACAAATACTCGACACTTCGCTCGTCTACTGACTGCATATCGATCTTGAGGGTTGCGAGCACAGAATCAAAGTTGCCCGCGCGCATGGCTTGCTCGATCTCTTGCGCGCGCGAGTAGACCTGCGCGTACAGTTCCGGGCCCAGGCTTTGTTGCATGTAGTAAGCGTAATCGGCGTCCGCCGGACATGAGCCGTTTACCCTATAGTTCGACCAGGGATTGTCAGGATTCGCCGCTGAGCACTCGTGTCCAGATCGCACGCGGCCAGAGCAACCGCCATTCCGTTTAGCGGGTCGCTTGAGTAACGTCCATCCGCTAACAGCGAGCCCGCGTAGTACAGCGCGTCTGCGTCACCCGACCGAACAGCTGCGCGCAAATTCCCGTCTACCGTCTGCAGCTGCCTCGTTTTCTCGGCATCGGACATGCTCGGTGTTGTAGAAATTTCCGCAATTGCGTCGGCAGCTGTCTGCTCTTGTGCAAGAGGGTCGCCAGCAGCCAAGCCTTTGCACGCCAATAGGCCGCGGGATAGCCGCGTTGCTGCTGAGGTAGATCTGCGAATGGGTCGGTTTGTGCAAGTCCCAGGCAGCGGCGAGTCTTTCTCTCAAGATCAGTGCGAGCCCATGGGGAGCATTCGGCATACCTTGGAGCTGCTGCTGCAGCTGAGCTTCCGGACCTGCACTCCCCCGATACATCCTGGTCACGTGTGCACACGAGTCTAGTGCTGGCGCGATGTACCACGCGGCGCGTCCGTCCCCATTGATGGCCGCCGACAGCGCGGCTCTCGGTAGTCCTCCGAGTTACGGAACCTCGAATTCCAGTCAGCCGTAGTACCGGGCGGTGAAACCGCGCCCGTAGCATCTGATGCTGATCCCGGATGTGCCCTAGCGGCGGGAACCGGTGCGCTGCCCACCGTCGCCGCCCGAGTCACCTGTTGCCAGGGATGTCCACTTTGGGTTCGAAGAAAAACGAAGACTCCTACTGCGACCGCTGCCGCGCCAACCATGCCGACCCAAAGTTGGCGATTCACAAGACGACCCACCTAGCATGGGAATGCATAAGAACCGTAGCAGGTGATACTCGTCGCGCCTCTCCCCTACCCGTCCCCGGGGTTGCAGCAAGTTGCTCACAAGGTCGGCCGCAAAGGCTTCTAAGAGGAGAGATTTAGATGGTCGGAACGCCGAGATTTGAACTCGGGACCCCTTGCACCCCATGCAAGTGCGCTACCAGACTGCGCCACGTTCCGACTCCGGATTGTTCTTATTTAGATCAAACGCGCGGGCGGGGAGCTGCCGCGCGGGGTCGTGATGATACGCCGTTTCGCCGCGCCGTTGGGCGCCTTGAGCATCAGCGGCGCAGTACCTTCATCAGCTCTTCGAGCTCAACCCGCACCTGCTTCACGATCTGCTGGCTCTGGGATACATCCGTGCGTGCCTCTTCACCACCGAGCTTGTTACGCGCGCCACCGATCGTGAAGCCCTGATCGTAGAGGAGGCTGCGGATCTGGCGGATCACGATAACGTCCTGACGCTGGTAATAGCGGCGGTTACCGCGACGCTTCACCGGCTTCAGCTGCGGGAATTCCTGTTCCCAGTAGCGCAGCACGTGCGGCTTCACGCCACACAGCTCACTCACCTCACCGATCGTGAAGTAGCGCTTGCCGGGTATCGCCGGCAGCTGAGCGTTATTCTTTGGCTCCAACATAGGCTTCGACCCGTGCCTTTAGCTTTTGCCCTGGACGGAAGGTCACGACGCGGCGTGCGCTGATCGGGATTTCCTCGCCGGTCTTGGGATTCCGACCGGGACGCTGGTTCTTGTCGCGCAGATCAAAATTGCCGAAGCCCGAGAGCTTCACCTGCTCCCCGCCCGACAACGCGGCACGAACCTCTTCGAAGAACAGATCCACGAGCTCGCGCGCTTCACGCTTGTTGAGCCCGAGCTGATTGAACAACGCTTCCGCCATCTCCGCTTTAGTCAGGGCCATTTCTTTATTCTCGAATTCTTGCGTTCAGTTTCTCGCGCAAACCCGCGACCACAGAGGCCATGAGGCGCTCCACATCTTCGTCGGTAAGAGTGCGAGAAATATCCTGAAAAATCAAGCCTAAAGCAATGCTTTTTCGACCTTCTTCGAGGCCCGGGCCCCGGTATACGTCGAAAACGCGGAGTTCACGCAGGAGGCTTGATGCCGACAAGGTTACACGCTCGGTGAGGGTACTTAAAGCCACCGATTCATCCACCACCACGGCAAGATCCCGCCTCACCTGCGGGAAGCGCGAGATCTCCTGATACAGCGCCCGCCGCACCTTAAGACCCGCCATATCCAGCTCGAACAGCACCGGCGGATATGTAAAATCCATCGACTTTATGAGCAGCGGATGCAGCTCCCCGATCCAGCCCACGGGCTCATCGCGCCGCAGCACGCGGGCGCTGCGCCCCGGATGCAGCGCCGGATGCAGGGCGGCGGTGAAGGTGAACTCCTCTGCCGCACCCGTGCCGGCGAGCAGCGCAGCGACGTCTGCCTTCACGTCATAGAAGTCCACGCTCTGCCGCCCCTCCTTCCCCGTGCCCCACTGCTCAGGGGTGCGCGCGCCGCAGGCGACGCCGGCGAGAGAATCAATTTCGCGGGTCACGCCCTGCGCGACCGCGAAGCGCGTGCCGTGCTCGAAGAGCCGCACGCGCGCGATCTGGCGGCGGTGGTTTTCGAGCGCAGCGCGCAGAAGTCCCGGCCACAGTGACACGCGCATGACCGAAAGATCACTCGCGATAGGGTTGGCAATGGCAAGCCCCGGCTCCCCGGGGAAGAGCTGCAGCTGCAGCGCCGGATCGACGAAGGCGAGCGTGATCGCCTCCTGGTAGCCGCGCGCTGCGATCGCCTCCAGCAGCGCGCTCTCGGCAGGCAGCGACTCGGGCAGCGCCCGAAAGCGCTGCGGTACCGGCGCATCGGTTTCCGGGATCGCCGCAAGGCCTACGATGCGCGCCACTTCCTCGATCAGGTCGGCCTCGCTGTTGATGTCGAAGCGGTACGAGGGGGGCGTTGCCTGCCACCCGGTCGGCTCAGTTGCCACCTGCATTCCCAGGCCCTCAAGAGCCGCCCTGACCTTCTCTGCCGCAAGCTCCACGCCCAAGAGGCGCCGCAGCTGCGACGCCCGCAGCTTCACCGCCGCCCGCTGCGGCAGGTACGCGGACGACTCGGTCACGGTGACGGCACCCGCCGCACCGCCCGCACTGGCGCTCAGGAGTCCCACGGCCCGCTCGATGGCCCGCGCGCCACCCTCAGGGTCCACGCCGCGCTCGAAGCGCTGGCCGGCGTCGGTGACGAGGCCCAGGCGCCGGGCGCGCCCGAGCACGGCATCGGGGGTGAAGAACGCGGCCTCGAAAAAGATGTCCCGGGTTTCCAGGGAGACCGCGCTCTCGAGCCCCCCCATGATGCCGGCAAGTCCCACCGGTCCGCCCTCGTCCGCGATGACGAGCATGTCGGCGTCCGCCTTGAAGGTGCGGCCATCCAGGAGCGACACCGCCTCCCCGGCGCGCGCGTAGCGCACCTCGATCCCGCCTTTGAGCTTGGCCAGATCGTACGCGTGCAGCGGCTGCCCAAGTTCCAGCATCACGTAGTTGGTGACATCGACGATCGCCGAGATCGAGCGCACGCCCGCGCGCCGCAGACGCTCGCGCATCCATTCGGGCGCCGGCGCGTGGTTGTCGATACCGCGCACGATGCAGCCCGAGAGGCGCGGGCAGGCGGCCGGCGCACTCAGCTTCACGGGCAAACGGTCCGGATGCGCAGGGACGACGCCGGCGATCGCAGGGCCGCCCACTCGCGTGCCGGTCAGGGCCGCCACCTCACGCGCGATACCGATGACCGACATGGCATCGCCGCGGTTCGGCGTCACGTTGAGGTCGAGCACTGCATCATCGAGATCGAGGTACTCGCGCACAGACTTACCGTTGGGTGCGTCGGCGGGGAACTCCAGGATCCCGGCGGAGCTGTCGGACAGTCCCAGTTCCTTCGCCGAGCACAGCATCCCTTGAGACTCGACCCCGCGCAGCTTCGCCGCCTTGATGCTGAGGTTCCCGGGGAGCGCGGCCCCAATCTGCGCGAGCGCGCTCTTGAGGCCCGCGCGCGCGTTCGGCGCGCCGCATACGATCGTGAGCAGCACCCCGCTGCCCATGGCGACGCGACAGACCCGCAGCTTGTGCGCCTGCGGATGCGGCTCGCAGCTTACGATCTCCCCGATGACCACGCCGGTGAAGGGCGGTGCCGCAGGGGCGAGTGATTCGAGCTCGAAGCCCGCCATGGTGAGGCGCGCGCCGAGCTCCTGCGGGGCCCAGGGCACCTTCACCCATTCGGCCAGCCAGTGGACGGGGATCTTCATGCGCTGAGCATCCGGAACTGCCTCAGGAACCGCAGGTCGCTCTCGAAGAAGAGCCTGAGGTCGTTCACCCCGTAGCGCAGCATCGCCAGGCGGTCGATGCCCGCCCCGAAGGCGTAGCCGGTGAAACGCTCCGCATCGATGCCGCTCGCGCGCAGCACGTTCGGGTGCACCATGCCGCAGCCGGATATCTCCAGCCAGCCGGTGTGCTTGCAGGTGCGGCAGCCCTGCGCCTCGCAAAAGACGCACGACATGTCGACTTCGGCGGAGGGTTCCGTGAAGGGGAAGTACGAGGGCCGCAGGCGGATCGCCACCGGCTTCTCGAAGAAGGCCGCAAGAAAGCCGCGCAGTGCCGCCTTCATGTTGGCGAAGCTCACGTTCTCTCCGACCACGAGGCCTTCGAGCTGGTGGAACATCGGCGAGTGCGTCATGTCCGAGTCGTTGCGATACACACGCCCGGGCGCGATGATCGCAAGCGGCGCGCCGTGCTCCTTGAGCGCGCGGATCTGCACCGGGGAGGTGTGCGTGCGCAGCAGGCGCCCGTCAGCGAAATAGAAGGTGTCGTGCATCGCCCGCGCCGGGTGGTTCGCGGGGATGTTGAGCGCCTCGAAGTTGTGGAAGTCGTCCTCGATCTCAGGACCGGACGCGACCTCGAAGCCGGCGCGCCGGAACAGCATCTCGATGCGCAGGCGCGCCTTCGTCACCGGGTGCAGGCCGCCCGCCTCTTCGCCGCGCCCGGGGAGCGTCACATCGAGACTGCCAGCGGCGAGCTTGCGCTCAATCGCCACGCGCTCGAGCTCCACCCGGCGCGTCTCGAGCGCCGTCTGCAGCTGCACCTTCGCCTCGTTGATGCCCGCGCCGGCCGCCGGCCGCTGCGCAGCCGGCAGCGCGCCCAGAGCCTTCAGCTGCTCGGTGAGCGTGCCCTTCTTACCCAGCCAGCGCACGCGCACGTCCTCGAGCGCCGCAAGCTCATGGCATGCGGCGACCTCGGCAAGCGCCTGGCCGGTCAGGGCCGTCAGGTCCGACAAGACCCGCCCCCTTTGCCGTTCAGGTGATACCGAGAGCGGTCTTGGCCTGCTGGGCGATCGCTCCAAACGCCGCGGTGTCGTGCACGGCGATGTCGGCGAGCACCTTGCGGTCGATCTCGACGCCGGCCTTGTTCAGGCCGTTGATGATGCGGCTGTAGGAAAGGCCGTACGCGCGTGCCGCCGCGTTGATACGCGCGATCCACAGCGCGCGGAATTCGCGCTTGTTCGCCCGCCGGTCGCGGTAGGCGTACTGGCCCGCCTTGATGACGGCCTGCTTGGCCGCGCGATAGACCTTGCGCCGGGCGTTGTAATAGCCCTTCGCCTTGGAAAGAACCTTCTTGTGACGACGTCCGGCCGTCACGCCACGCTTGACTCGTGCCATGGTGTGCTCCGCTTACTTGTGATTGGGAAGAAGCTGCTCGAGACGACCTACGTCGGTCTTGTCGACGAGGCTCGAGCCGCCGGAGCGGGCATGACGCTTCACCTTGCGGGTCTTGTGACCGAGGTTATGGCGACGGTTGGCCGCATAGCCCTTGAAGCCCTTCGCTGTTTTGCGAAAGCGCTTGGCCGCGGCCCGGTTGGTTTTCAACTTGGGCATCAACGTTACTCCTGTTGTGTAGCCCCGTTCGCAAGGTGCAAATGCACCCGCTGGCGGGCGAGCGCCCCGCCTTTACCGCCTTGCGGCGCAAAGACTGGAGCGCTACTTCTTTTTCGGTGCAAAGACCATGATCATCTGCTTGCCTTCCATGAGCGGGTTCTGCTCGACCACCGCGTGCGGGGCCAGGTCAGTTGAAACCCGGTCAAGGAGCTTGCGCCCGATGTCCTGGTGCACCATCTCGCGGCCACGGAACCGTAAGGTCACCTTGGCCTTATCACCCTCGGCAAGGAAGCGGGTCAGGTTACGCAGCTTGATCTGGTAATCCGACTCGCCCGTACCGGGACGAAACTTAACTTCCTTTACCTGAATCTGCTTCTGCTTGCGCTTGGCGGAGTGGGCTTTCTTGTTCTGTTCGAACAGGAACTTGCCGTAGTCCATGATGCGCACGACGGGCGGTTCTGCCGTCGGGGAAACTTCAACGAGATCCAGCTCCGCCGACAACGCCATCTGCAGGGCGTCGTATCTGGACATCACTCCCGCCTGCGACCCGTCGGCCGCGATCACGCGCAGTTGCGGCGCACTGATGTCTTCGTTGCGCCGTACGCGCTTTGTTGCACTAGCGATTCGTCATCCCTCCACTACCTCGCGCCCGCGGCTTTCGAGCTCGACACGGAGCCGTTCGGCGAACGTCTCCGGGACCATCGTGCCCAGATCCTTGCCGCTACGTGTGCGCACTGCAAGTGAGTTTGCGGCCACTTCCTTGTCGCCCGCTACCAATAGATACGGAACACGCCTGAGCGTGTGCTCGCGGATTTTAAAGCCGACCTTCTCGTTACGCAAGTCGGATTCGACCCGAAATCCCTGATTTTTCAGGGATTCCGTGATCTTGCGGACATACGCGTCCTGCCGGTCGGTAATGCTCAGGACCACCGCCTGGGTCGGGGACAGCCAGGCCGGGAGCTTCCCGGCGTGGTGCTCCAGCAGGATCGCGAAAAAGCGCTCCAGCGAGCCGAACATCGCGCGGTGCAGCATGACGGGCGTGCGCTTGGCGCTGTGTTCATCGATGTAATAGGCCCCGAGGCGCTCGGGCATGTTGAGGTCCACCTGCAGCGTCCCGCACTGCCAGTCGCGACCGATGGCATCGCGCAGCACGAACTCGAGCTTGGGTCCGTAGAAGGCCCCCTCCCCCTTATTTAAGGTGTACTCGATCCCGGCCGCTGCCGAGGCCGCCTTGAGCGCACTCTCGGCCTGATCCCAGATCTCATCCGAGCCCACGCGCTTCTCGGGGCGGTCGGCGTACTTGATGCGTACGTCCTCGAAACCGAAGTCCCGGTAGATATCGAGGATGAGGCGCGTGATCTTCACGCACTCATCGGTGATCTGAGCGGGTGTGATGAAGACGTGGCCGTCATCCTGGGTAAAGGCCCGCACCCGCATCAGGCCATGCAGGGCGCCGGAAGGCTCGTAGCGATGCACCTTGCCGAACTCGGCGAGACGCACCGGCAGATCGCGGTAGCTCGTGAGCCCGTGCTTGAAGATCTGCACGTGCCCGGGGCAGTTCATGGGCTTGATGGCGTAAGTGCGCTCATCGGGGGTCTTGGTGAGGTACATGTTCTCACCGAACTTCTCCAGGTGCCCCGACTGCGCCCACAGCGCCGCATCCATGAGTTCCGGTGCACTGACCTCCTGGTAGCCGGCCGCATTCTGGCGCTCGCGCATGTACGCGATGAGCGTCTGGAATATGGTCCAGCCCTTGGGATGCCAGAACACGGCTCCCGGGGCTTCTTCCTGCAGGTGGAAGAGATCGAGCTCCTTGCCGATGCGCCGATGGTCGCGCTTCTCGGCCTCCTCCAGGCGGTGCAGGTACTCGTCCAGCTGCTTCTTGTCCGGCCATGCGGTGCCGTAGATCCGCTGCAGCATCTCGTTGCGCGAATCCCCGCGCCAGTAGGCACCGGCGACCTTGGTGAGCTTGAAAGCCTTGAGCTTGCCCGTGGAGGGCACGTGCGGTCCGCGGCACAGGTCCACCCAGTTGCCCTGGCCGTAGAGGGAGATCTCCTCCTTCTGCGGGATCGAGGCGATGATCTCGGCCTTGTAGACCTCGCCCATGTTGCGGAAGAACTTCACCGCCTCATCACGCGGCATGACGCGGCGGTTGACGATCTCGTCCTTCTTCGCAAGCTCAGTCATACGAGCCTCGATCGCGGCCAGGTCCTCCGGCGTGAAGGGCCGCGCGAAGGCGAAGTCGTAGTAGAAGCCATCCTCTATGACGGGGCCGATCGTGACCTGTGCTTCCGGAAACAGCTCCTTCACCGCCTGCGCCAGAAGGTGCGCCGTGGAATGGCGGATGACCTCGAGCCCATCCGGATCCTTGTCCGTGACGATCGCAAGATCCGCGTCATCGTTGATGACATAGGCGGTATCGACGAGCTTGCCGTTGACGCGCCCGGCGAGCGCCGCCTTGCGCAGTCCCGGGCCAATGCCGCCCGCGACCTCGTCCACCGTCACCGGGTGATCGAAAGTGCGCTGGCTGCCATCGGGCAATGTGACTACGGGCATCGCTTCAGGACCTGACTTCTCGCAAAACCGCTTTCCGCCGCCGCGCCTCTCGCAATGGTAAAAAAAGGGCGCTCCGGGGGTACCGGGCGCCCTCTTCTCCAACATTGGTAGGCGCGAGTGGGATCGAACCACCGACCACCACCATGTCAAGGTGATGCTCTACCACTGAGCTACGCGCCTGAATCGTTCATCCTACGCACGGCAAGGGGGCGCGAACGATACAAGACGCCGCCCCGGTAAGCAAGCTAATCTGTGACTTTCCAAGCACTTACGTTTGGGTGACGGGGGGTGGGAAGCCGAGCTCGAGCTGCTTCAAGCGCCCGATCTCATCGCGCAGCCGCGCGGCGTCCTCGAACTCAAGATTGCGTGCCTTGCGCAGCATCTCCCCCTCCAGGCGCTTGATCTGCTTGACCAGGGCCTCGGGCTTGAGGTCCCGGGCGGCCTCCTTACCGCGGCGCTTCTCACCCGGCAGCGGCGCCTCCGCGCGCGCGCCCTCCATGATGTCCTGGACCGCCTTGATGATGCCCTTGGGGGTAATGCCGTGGATCTCGTTGTACTCAAGCTGCTTGGTGCGCCGCCGGTTCGTCTCCTCGAGGGCGCGCTGCATCGAGCCCGTCATGCGGTCGGCATAGAGGATGGCGCGGCCGTTGATGTGGCGCGCCGCGCGGCCGATGGTCTGGATGAGTGAGTTGTCCGAGCGCAGGAAGCCTTCCTTGTCGGCATCGAGGATCGCGACGAGCGCGACTTCGGGCATATCCAGCCCCTCGCGCAGCAGGTTGATGCCGACCAGCACGTCGAATTTCCCGAGTCGCAGATCGCGGATGATCTCGGTGCGCTCCACCGTCTCGATGTCCGCGTGCAGGTAGCGCACTTTGACGCCGTGCTCGTTCAGGTAGTCGGTGAGGTCCTCCGCCATGCGCTTGGTGAGGGTCGTGATGAGAACGCGCTCGCCCTTGTCGGTGCACTTCTTGATCTCGGACAGCACGTCATCCACCTGCGTGCCCACCGGGCGCACCTCGACCTCAGGATCGACGAGCCCCGTGGGCCGTACCAGCTGCTCGACCACCTGCGCTGAGTGGCCGGACTCGTACTTACCCGGGGTCGCGGAGACGAAAATCATCTGCGGGGCGAGCTGCTCCCATTCCTCGAACTTCAGCGGCCGGTTGTCGAGCGCGGATGGCAGGCGAAAGCCGTACTCCACCAGCACTTCCTTGCGCGAGCGGTCGCCCTTGTACATGGCGCCAAGCTGCGGGATCGTCTGGTGGCTCTCATCAACGAACAGCAGCGCATTCCTCGGCAGGTAATCGAACAGGCACGGCGGCGGCTCGCCCGCGGCGCGCCCGGAGAGATAGCGCGAGTAGTTCTCGATGCCGGCGCAGTAGCCCACCTCCTTGATCATCTCCATGTCGAACATGGTGCGTTGCTCGAGGCGCTGCGCCTCGACGAGCTTGCCATTGTCGCGCAGCTCCTTGAGGCGCTCGCGCAGGTCCTCGCGGATCTGATCGACCGCGCCGATCAGCCGCTCGCGCGGGGTCACGTAGTGGGTGCCCGGGTAGACGGTGAAGCGCGGCACTTTCCGGTTGATGGCACCCGTGAGCGGATCAAAGAGCGTCAACGCCTCGATTGAGTCATCGAAGAGCTCCACCCGCACCGCCTCGCGCTCGGACTCGGCCGGGAAGATGTCGATGACATCGCCGCGCACCCGGTAGGTGCCCTGGGTGAGATCGAGCTCGTTGCGCGTGTACTGCATGTCGGCCAGCCGCCGCAGCAGGCGGCGCTGGTCCATGCGGTCGCCGCGCACCAGGTGCAGCACCATGGCAAGGTAAGAGGCAGGATCGCCCAGCCCGTAGATCGAAGATACCGTGGCGACGATGATGGAGTCCGGGCGCTCGAGCAACGCCTTGGTCGCCGACAGGCGCATCTGCTCGATGTGCTCATTCACGGACGAGTCCTTCTCGATGTAGGTATCGGAGGAGGGCACGTAGGCTTCCGGCTGGTAGTAGTCGTAGTAGGAAACGAAGTACTCCACTGCGTTGTGCGGGAAGTACTCGCGGAACTCGCCATAAAGCTGAGCGGCCAGAGTCTTGTTATGGGCGAGCACCATGGCGGGGCGCTGCACCCGCTGGATCACCCCCGCTGCCGAGAAAGTTTTTCCACTTCCCGTGACTCCCAGGAGCGTCTGATGCGCCAGGCCCTCGCCGATCCCCTCCACCAGCTGCTCGATCGCCCGCGCCTGGTCTCCGGCCGGTGAATAGTCCGCCACCAGCTCGAAGCGCCGCGCCTCCTGGCGGTGGCGATACTCTTCTATAGGGACGGGGGGAGCTGTGTGGGGCCGCATCGATCCGCCATGGCTTGCCTGAGGGGTAATCCCTTAATATAGCTGCGCGTTATGAATTGAAGCGAACCACAGGAAATTCAAGTGACTGTGCCCGTATCCCGCCGCGTCCAGCGCGTCAAACCCTCCCCCACGCTGGCCGTAACCGCCCGCGCGGCCAAGCTCAAAGCCCAGGGGAAGGACGTGATCGGCCTCGGCGCCGGCGAGCCGGATTTCGATACCCCTGCGCACATCGCTGAGGCCGGCATCGAGGCCATCCGCAAGGGCTTCACGCGCTACACCAACGTCGATGGGATCGATGAGCTCAAAGACGCCATCATCGCCAAGTTCCAGCGCGACAACGCCCTCACCTATGAGCGCTCGCAGATCCTCGTGTCTTCGGGCGCGAAGCAGACGATCTACAACCTCTGCATGGCGCTGCTTGATCCGGGCGATGAGGCCATCATTCCGGCGCCCTACTGGGTCTCCTACCCCGACATGGTGCTGCTCGCGGACGGGCTGCCCGTCACGCCGTTCGCCGGCATGGCCCAGGGCTACAAGATCACACCCCGGCAGCTCGCCGCCGCCATCACGCCCAAGACGCGGCTCCTGCTCCTCAATAGTCCCTGCAATCCGACCGGTGCCGCCTACACGCGCGCAGAACTCAAGGCGCTGGGTGACGTGCTGCTCGAGCACCCGCGCATCGTCATCGGCACGGATGACATGTACGAGAAGATCTACTGGGAGCCGGAGCCCTTCACGAGCCTCGTGACGGCGGTACCGGAACTCTATCCGCGCACCGTGACCATCAACGGGGTATCCAAGGCCTACGCCATGACCGGCTGGCGCATCGGCTACTGCGGGGGCCCGAAGGAAGTCATTCAGGCGATGAGCACCATCCAGGGCCAGTCGACCTCCAACGCCTCGAGCATCTCGCAGAAAGCCGCCGTCGTGGCGCTCAACGGCGAGCAGGGCTGCGTCGGCACCATGAACGAGGCCTTCAAGGCGCGCCGCGACTTCGTGGTGCGCGCACTGAACTCGCTTCCCGGCGTCAGCTGCCTCCCGGGCGCGGGCACCTTCTATGCGTTCGCGGAGGTGTCGCGCGCCATGACGGCGCTCGGCTGCCGGGACGATGGGGAGTTCGCGGAGCTCCTCCTCAACGATGCCGGCGTGGCGGTGGTGCCAGGCTCAGGCTTCGGCGCGCCCGGGCACATGCGCCTGTCGTTTGCGACCAGCATGGAGACGCTCGAGAAGGCCCTCGCCCGCATCGCGCGCCTCCTCTCCGAGCGCATCGCGGCCTAGGATCCGCAGGCACAAGGCGGTGATCTGGCGCGCTTCCTTGACTCAGCGGGCGCCATTACCGGAGAATTCGCGCCCTTCGAGAAGCCTGCCTGTTCCCCGGTAGCTCAGCGGTAGAGCGTCGGACTGTTAATCCGTTGGTCGTTGGTTCGATTCCAACCCGGGGAGCCAATTAGCCCTAATCAGCGTTGCTCAAGTCGTCTCACCGCGCTCGCGGCTCAACTATTTTCGTCCTGAAAACAGCGACTTACGCGCTCAGCGCGTCACACTCAGTAAATTGACAGCAGTCCACGTCTGGGGGTACTCGTAGGGGCAGCCGCCTCACGGAATTTTGCCCGCCCCCACGCGCGCCGCCCCCAAACGGGCCTTTAGTTCAGTTCAGGGCCCATGCCGACTCCCCAGACCGTCATATCGGGAGTCATATTGTTTAGTTCTATAACGTTAAGGGCGGACCGCGCGAGTGGTCCGCCCTTCTCGTTTGGGAGGACTGCGATGAGGCGATGGGACCGGCTGGTTGATGCATATGTAGAGGAGTACGCCGCGCGCGGGATCGGCGCAGCGACGGTTTCTCACACGAGGGCGGGGCTGGATCGATGGGGGCGATGGCTTAAGCAACGGCGGCCGCGGGTGTCGATCGAGCGGATCGATGCGGACGTGATCACGCGCTACATCGCCAGCTGCTCGAGCTTCCGGGCCAAGGCGACGGTGTACGGGACCTTGAGCACGATGCGCGGGTTCGGGGACTACCTCGTGCGCCAGGGGCTATGGACCAGCAACCCGCTGCGATGGATGCGAGGGCCCAAGGTCACCCCGTACAGCCGGCTGCCTAAGCGGATCGATCGCGCGCACATGCAGGCATTGTGGCGCGAGGCCGGCAACCGGCGCGGCGAGTGCAGTGCGCACCTGTGGGTCACCGTACTTGCGCTGTTGTATGGGACGGGGCTGCGGCGTGGCGAGCTCGAACGGCTCGACGTCGACTGCTTCGACCAGACGCACGGCACGCTGCGGATCGATGGCCGTAAGACCGGCATGGAGCGCTGCGTGCCGCTGCCGCCGATGGTCCTGCAGTGCCTCGAGGCTTACCTGCCGCGCCGCCACAACGTGCTCGAGCGCAACGCAGCGATTGGCGAGCGAGCGCTGCTGGTCACCCGCACCGGCAAGCGCCTAGCAGCGCAGACGATCAGTAACTCGATCCACCGGATCGCACGCGCAGCGGACGTCTCGTTCCACAGCCTGCACCAGTTTCGCCACACCTGCGCGTCCGATCTGCTCGAGGCCGGGGTCCACCTGGCCGAGGTCCAGCGGGTGCTCGGGCACAGCGTCATCGCCACCACCGTGCGCTACGTGCATGTCGCGGATCCGCAGCGACGCGAGGCGATGCACCGGCATCCACTCAACGACTGGCTGTCGCTATGCCAGGAGGCTGCATGAGCACCGAGCAGCTTGATCCGCTGGTCGAAGGCTACCTGAGCTACCTCGACAAGGTAGGCCGCAAGACCCCGCGCACGATCGTGGACGTGCGCTGTACGCTTCGGCGCGTGGTATCGGGACTGGAGCGTCTGCGTCCGGGCATCCCGCTGTGGTCGGTGACGCTGGAGGACTTTCTGCACTGGCTGGAGGAGGAGCGGCGCGCCGGCCGCACGGCCATGTCACTGGCCAAGTACTTAAGCCACGTGCGTGGGTTCCTCGAGTACGCCTGGCGCAGCGGTCGTGCGACCCGCAACGTGCTAGATGGGTTCAGCCTTCAGCACACGGTTCCGCGCACCGCGCCTAAGCATCTCACTCTTGAGGAGGCCGAGCGCCTGGTGCATGCCACCGCGGTCGCAGGTCCCACCGCACGGCGCGACCGGCTTGTCATCCTGCTGCTTTATGGCTGCGGCCTGCGTACCAGTGAGCTTTGCGCGCTGGATGTTGCCGACATCAGCTTGGAGCGCCACGAGCTCAACGTGCGGCACGGCAAGGGCGACCGGGCTCGGTGCATACCGATCCCGGAAGGCCTCTACACCGAGCTCCTCGCGTACCTGCTCGAGCGCGGCAAGCGCGGCGCGCTATTTCGCACGGCGGCCAAGGCACGGCGCATCTGTGCCAAGGACGTCTGCGACATCGTGAGCGTCGCAGTCGAGCGTGCGGGCCTTCGTGCCGGCGTCACCGCACGCACCTTACGCCACAGCTTCGCCACGCATCTGATGGATCGTGGCGTGGACCTGGCGATCATCGCCTCCCTCATGGGTCACCGCAGCCCCCAGGAGACCGGGGTTTACCTTCATGTGCTACCGCAGCGGCCGGAGGCCGCCGTGCGCACGCTTCCGATCGGAGAACCCCGATGAAGTGGTCTTATTGGATCCAGCTCTATGTTCGCACCCATTGTGTCGCTCGGGGACTTCGGCCGTTGACGCTGGCCGCCTACGAGACCGTCCTTGAACAGTTCCGGGACTGGTGCCGCATGTGCCGCCAGCAGCGCGAGCCAGATCACGTCACGGCCGCGGACGTACTGGAGTACCTGCAGCACCTGCGCGAGGTGCGCGGCAACGGTGACTCAGCGGTCAACCGCCAGTTGACGATCCTTCGCAGCTTCTACCGTGCGATCGTGGCCATGGGTCATCTTGACCCTTCCGCCAACCCGCTCGCCGGGTTTCCCTCGATCAAGGCGGTGCCGCGCAAGCTGCCGATCTCGCTGAACGCCGAGCAGGTCGGGCATCTTCTCGCTCAGCCGCGCGCCGACACGGTGATTGGCGTTCGTGATCGGGCACTTCTCGCCTTGCTCTTCGGCACTGGCATCCGCGCGTCCGAGTGTTCAGGCTTGCGGTGCGGCCAGGTCGACCTGGCAGGGCTGACCGTCAGCGTCCGCGGCAAGGGCGGTCATGAGCGATCGATCCCGCTCAACCCGCAGCTCGCCGACGTACTCAAGGTTTACGCCCTTGCGCGCGCTCCGGCACTTCCGACCGCGCCGTTCCTGCGCTCCAGATTCGGCCGACCGATGAGCCGCGGCGCCATCTACGAGCGCGTGCGTACCTGGGGTCAACGTAGCCACATCGGAGTGCCACTGTGCCCGCATCGACTGCGGCATACATTCGCGACTCACCTTGTGCGTGCCGGCGTTGGTCTCGTGACCATCCGCGATCTCCTCGGGCACCGCCAGATCACCAGTACACAGATTTATCTGCATGTGACGGCTGAAGACCTCAGAAGCGCAGCCGCTCGCCACCCCATCGGCTCTCTGCTTTCGACGGTCCAACATCTGCTGCCCACCTGCGGATTGCCGTTCCAACGTCCTCGCGTTCGCACCGCTGACGGATAGCTGCAGCTTTCCGAACATCGAACAGCCCGTCGGTCGATCGCTGCGCGATCGGCCGACGTCTCCCTTTGGCTGGAGCCCCAAAAGTTGGGCTTTATAGCCCCCGCGCGATGGTCGCGGTAGCATCAAGATCGATGTTAGCCGCCGCTCGCAAGCATGTTACAGACCACGTCACTCGTGCCGCGAACGATGACTTCATCAACGGCGGGTCCTGCACTCGAACTAAATAT
>Ga0302326_10000273_pt1 | contig 150559 bp, 139 predicted proteins | sample Palsa_T0_3_FD_202264 | JGI IMG/M metagenome (GOLD analysis project Ga0302326, IMG submission 202264) | Peat permafrost microbial communities from Stordalen Mire near Abisko, Sweden - Palsa_T0_3 | ecosystem: Environmental > Terrestrial > Soil > Palsa > Peat permafrost | place: Sweden: Abisko... | reverse complement strand
AGTCTTATCTCATACAAGATGAGCCTGGAGGAGGGGGCTGTTTCGCATACAAGATGAGCCTGAAGCGCAGATCGGTGATGCTGAGTATTGACCATCAAAGTGAACAACAAACCGGGATTGAGCCTGGACGAGATCCGGGCTTTTTTGAAAGCCAGCGAAGCCGTGCATTTCGAAGGCGAGAAAAAGGAGGAGGTTTACGCTTGGGTGAGCGGGTGCCTGGGGGAGCAGAACTGGGTGGAGTTGGGGCGCACGGCGCGCGGTTTGGTGCGGCGGTATATGGAGAAGATGACCGGGTTGAGCCGGGCGCAGATCACGCGTCTGATCACCCAGTACGGGCAGAGCGGAGAGGTGCGCGCCCAGCGCAGCCAGCGGCGTCGCTTCCCTACCGTGTACACGCCGGAGGACATCGTTTTGCTGGCCAGTGTGGATGAAGCTCACGAGACACTCAGCGGACCGGCCACGCAGAAAATCTTACAGCGCCAGCTTTATGACTTCAACGACCAGCGCTTCTACCGATTGGCGGGGATCTCGGTGGCCCAGATATACCGTCTGCGCCAGACCCCTGGGTACCGGAAACGGCGGGTGGTCTATCAAGGCACACGCGCCGTGCGGGTGGCCATTGGCGAGCGGCGGGCGCCCCGACCCGAGGGCCGGCCGGGATACTTGCGGGTGGACACAGTACACCAAGGAGATCGGGACGGGGTGAAGGGAATCTATCACATCAACGCGGTGGACGAGGTGACGCAATGGGAGGTGGTGAGCGCCACGTCGCAGATCAGCGAAGCGGCTCTCAAACCCGTGCTGGAGGCCATGCTGCGGCAGTTTCCCTTCCGCATCCTGGGGTTTCATTCCGACAATGGCAGTGAGTTCATCAACCACATCGTGGCCGAGTTGCTCAGCAAGCTTTTGATCGAGCAGACTAAATCGCGGCCGCGGCACTGCAATGACAACGCCTTGGTGGAGTGCAAGAATGGAGCGGTCATCCGCAAGCACATGGGCTATGGACATATCGCCTCAGCGCACGCCGCTGCGGTGCAGTCTTTCTACCTGCAGTACTTCAACCCTTACTTGAATTTTCACCGGCCGTGCGGCGTGCCAGAGCGGATGATCAACGCCAAAGGAAAGGAGAAGAAACGGTATGGCTGGTATGCCACGCCCTGGGAAATCCTGCGCCAGTTGCCGGGCGTGGCGGGGTACTTGAAGGGGGACTTGACGACCCAAGAGGTAGACGGCTGGTCGCGGCGGCAAACAGATATGCAGGCGGCCACCGCCATGCAAGCGGCCAAACGGAAGTTGTTTGCGAGCTTCCCGGAACGGCGGACAGCATGAGGCTAATCACCGCGGCAACCTCCGCTTACCACCGACGCCACCCTCCCGTTGGTCGGCCCTGCGGCACCGCAGCGAGCGCCGGCATCAAAACACAAAAACCTTCCTATGAAAAGGAAAACCAAAACCATCCCAGCCCGAGGCGCTGTGCAGCCTCCCGTTGGTCGGCCCTGAGACGGTGGCACACGAATCGACATTCAAAGAAAGGAGACCCGCATATCCGATACCGATTCCCCAGGCTCATTCTTGGATGAGAAAATGCTCGCTGCTGCCTCTGCCGGCGCTAGCCGGCGGGACAGGCCTGCACCTATCCCGCCGGAAGCGCTACGCGACTACTGGAAGGCGGCATAAAGAAAGCTTTCGACGCCGGCCTCCACCAGCCCCAAGTCCAGGCCGGTAGCGGTAAAAGTAGTGGGCGCGGTTTCGTTGGACAACAACAGGAAGCCCAAGGAAATATTGACTCCGCTCTCTGAAAGCGTCGAGCTCACAGGTAGCGTCTGCAACACACCGGCGGGCACCGTATATGTCTGCGCCGAAGCTAGCGCCCGGCAACTGAAGAAGCCCACTATATAGTCGGTGGTGCTGCCGTTGACGGCTGCCAGCGAGAATCCCGTGATGCCGACGTAGGAGCCGGTGGCGCCGCCGGTCCAATTCACCGTCAGCCCCTTCGACCGTGTCACGGTCGCAAGGTCGGACACGTTCGTCCATGTCACCGGAGCCGCGATATCGACTTGCGGCGTGGTGAAGGCGCCCACGTCCGGGCCGCCAGTGCCGCTGAACGTGAAATCGCCGCCGGCAGCGGGAATGAACGATGTGTTGCCGATCGGAGTGGTGTAGCTGAAGACGCCCTTCAGCGTCTGAAGGGGCATGGCAATGGCGCCGCCCGGACCGCTGATATTGATGTCCGGTCCGGCGTTCAGGGAGGTAAACTGGAATGACAGCGGCAGGCTTGTGGTACTGACGTCGCTGGTGGTGAAGGAATCCACGAAGCAACTGCCGTTGGAGCTGAACCCTCCCAAGGCAGCGGCGAAACCTCCCTGGTTGAATTGGGCGGACGTGATCTTCTCGAAGCTCGCGGACCCGGTGTCGATCGTGCTGCCGCCCACAGTCACCCCATCGACCGTTATCCCAGGCATGGTTAACTGGCTCACCGAAATTACGCCGATGCTGAGACTGCCCCCCGGTTCGGTGATTTGATTCAGAAGAGTGCTCGTAAGCAGACTATTGCTGTCGGCGCAGGTGCGGCTGCCTTTGGCGGCCACCGGCACCGTCCCGAAGTTGCTCGCGTAACTGCCGGTGACTACTTCCACCGAGTTAAAGCAGCCTAAGACCCCATCGGGAACATAGACGTTCAGTTGGTCCAGCCCTTCGTACGACGACCGTCCCGCATATTGCACAGTGGCAGCAACGCCGCCGATATAAACCTGGACCGGATTGGTCACCTGCACCAACGTGGCATCGCCCGGTACCGGGCCCAGCCCCGTTCCCCATAGCTCCAGGATTTCGCCCGGATTGGCGGCCGCCGTAAAACTCAGGAAGGCGCCGTTGTTATTGGCGTTGAAACCAGCCACCGGCCCGGAGCCGTTGTTCTGCGTCAAAAGGCCAAAGTCGGCTGCCACCACCGTGATGGGAAAGGGCGCGCTGGTGCCTGCGCTCGTGGTAACCGTGATAGTGCCCGTGCCCACCGGCGTAGACGACGGAAGAACCGCGTCGATCTGGTCGGCACTGAGAAAATAAAACAACGGATGCGTGATAGTCCCGTTCACCGTCACGTCGATGGTCACGCCATTCAGCGTGCTTTGCAGGGGCGGGTTTTGCAGCGAGGTCGCTGCGGATGCCATATTCGTACCGTAAATATCGAAAATCGAACCTTCCGCAATGCCGTAATTCGGCAGTCCCGGCAGGGTAAAGCTGTAGTTGTTCAACAGGCCGCCGACCGTGGGCGTCTGCCCCAGCGCAGCACCTGCGAAAATGCCCGCCAACGCGAGCGCGAAACCGGCAAATCTCATAATCCCTCCATGTGCATAGTGCGCCGAAGCTGCGGACTGTTACAGACAATACGGAGTTCCGGGCCTCACCCATGCCCGCTAGGTATTCTCGCACATGCTGTCAAGACTTAAAACACCTTCGTCGGGATTTTCCCCGATTTATGTATGCCGCAATCCCAAGCTCCACCCGGCCCCGCAAGTGGTAGTCTCAAGAAATGCACTCCCCATCGCCAGCCTTACCTTTTGCAGTCGTTGCCGCGTGCGCCTTGGCCCTTTCGGCGCCGGCCTACGCCCAACCCGCTCCGGCCGGAAAGACCGCCGAGCAGGCTTTCAAGAACATTCAGGCCCTGCAGGGCACGCCGGCCGATCAGGTGCTCCCCGCCATGCAATTCATCGCGGCGTCGCTCGGCGTGGAATGCGACTTCTGCCACGTGCAGGGCAAGTTCGAGGCTGACGACAAGCCGGCTAAAGCCACCGCGCGCAAGATGATCGCCATGACGCTCGGAATCAATAAGGACAGCTTCGGCGGCCACAAGGAAGTGACGTGCTACTCCTGCCATCGCGGCAGCCACGACCCGGTGGGTACGCCGCCGGTCCTCACCAGCGACGCCCAGCCTGAGCACGCCGAAGCCGCCCCAACCGCATCCGCTGCCGCCGCGCCTACCGCCGATCGGATCCTGGAGAAGTACGTCGCGGCGGTGGGCGGCGCCGAAGCGCTCCACAAAATCTCCAGCCGCATATCGAAAGGCAACATCGCCGTGATGGGCCGCGAAATACCCATCGAAGTCTTCGCCAAAGCTCCGGATAAGCGTATGTCCGTGACGCATTCGGCATCGGGCGACAGTATCACGGCCTTCGACGGGCAGGGCGGATGGCTCGGGAATACCGGGCGTCCGGCGCGGGACATGTCGGGGCAGGAAGCCGCGGCCGCCAGACTCGACGCCGATTTCTACTTCGCCACGCACATCAAGGAGATCTTCAGCGGATTCCGCGTCGGGCATCCCGAAAAGATCGGCGACCAACCGGTTTATGCATTGATCTGCATGCGCCAGGGCCAGCCGCCGGTGCGGCTCTACTTCGACCAGTCCTCCGGCTTGCTGCTGCGCCAGGTGCGCTATACGGACACGCCCATTGGCCGCATGCCCACGCAGATCGACTACGCCGATTATCGCGAGGTGGATGGCGTCAAGGTTCCGTTCCGCTGGACGCTGGCACGGGTCAACGGGCGCTTCACGATACAGATCCAGGAGGCGCGCCAGAACGTGCCGATCGACGATGCCAAGTTCGCCAAGCCCCCTGCCCCCGCCGGCTCGGATACCAAGCCTTCCACGCACTAGAATACTGGGGAACCTGTGGGGCAGACCCCCTGGTCTGCGCGGGTCCCCCCGGACCCGCCCGCGCTACCGCCGGCCGCCACCGGACGCTGAAACCGCGAAGCGACCGCGCAGCCCCTCGCTATACTCGCTCATGAAATCGATCTGCTGCTTCCGCAGCGATTGCTTGGCCGCGATCCGGTCCCCAAACTCCATGTAACTTTCCTTGCCGGCGAAAGCGGGCCAATGCGCCAGTCCCGGGCCGTTCGGATCGCCGCTTTTGGCAAACGCCACCCACGCCGCGCTCATGGCTTGCGAGAGCTTTCTGTCTTGCTCGTTGTAAGTGTCCGGGTTGACCGAAAAATCCCCCAGGAACGACGCCTGCGTTCCGTAAACCGAATCGGGCAGAGTCTCCCAAATGTAAGGAATCTCGGAAGCATGAAAGGCGCCCCAATGAATCTGGCGCCCGATGCCATTCACCCGCGTGAACTGATACTGGAACGTGTTCGGATTCAACTTGGCCGCGGCCCGCAGCACCGAACGCGTGCCATACAGGAAGAGCAGATCGCCCGAAGCCTGCGCCGCGGCGGCATGCGCTTCGGCATCGCTCGAGGCCGGATACAGGCTCAGCAGCCGGTCCGCCAGCGATCCGACATTCTCTGTTGCCCACTTGCGATACTGCTCCACGGTCCGCACCGGAGGACCGCCCAGCAGCGTGCCTTCATCCGCATTGGTGCCGGCGATCAATGCCACGTGATGGAACTTGCCTGACGCGAACAGCCGCGCCGGATCGTCCGGGATCGCCCATCCATCCACCACCGGCATGTAGGCTTCGCCCCGCTCCGTGGCACGCGCGGAAGCATCGCTGCGGGTCATGGGCGGTGGAAGGGTTTTCAGAAGCTCGGCCGTGCTCTTGGCGCGCAATGCCGCCAGATCCGCGCCCAGCTTCTCGCCGAATTTCGTCATCGGCACGCGTCCATACCAGGACTCCGTGATATGGCTGATGGGGCCGAACATCCATGCCGCACTCTCTGAAATCGCCTTTTGAAACAGCCCATCGGCCTGCGGCACGACCATCAACAGGCACACTGCCGTGCCGCCCGCCGATTCTCCGAAGATGGTCACATTGCCCGGATCGCCGCCAAACGCGCCGATGTTGCGCTTCACCCATTGGAGCGCGGCCACCATGTCGAGCAGGCCATAATTGCCGGAGGCGCCCTGCGGCGATTCCCGGTCGAGCTCGGGGTGCGCCAGGAATCCGAAGATTCCCAGCCGGTAATTGATGCTCACCAAAACTACGCCTTGCGCCGCCAGCGCCTGGCCGTCGTAGGCGCTCTGCGAACTGGCGCCGATCTGAAAGCCGCCGCCATAAATCCACACCATCACGGGCAGCTTGGCGGTTGCGGCATGGGCAGGCGTCCAGACGTTGAGTCCGAGGCAGTCTTCGCTTTGCGGACCGGGCAGCGGCAGCGCCTGTGGACAGTTGGCGGGAAAACTCTTGGCCACCAGAATCCCTTTCCATGGCTTGGCCGGCTGCGGCGGCTTCCAGCGGAGCTGGCCTGTGGGAGCGGCCGCGTAGGGAATGCCTTTATAAACGCGCACCCCGGTTCCGCTGCCGGAAACCCAGCCGGTATCGATCTTTACGAGTGTGTCGAGGTCATTGGCCAGCGCCGATGCCGCCAAAATCAGTACGCCGATAATCAGCTTCATCTCAAGGATGATGACACAATTTTGGTTGTGGGGCAGGTTGGCAACCTGCGGGCCGAGTGTTAATCGGCCCACTTTGCGCAGATTCCCAATCGGCGCGCAGGATACCATCCTTGCCCCACAGGCAAATTCCCCGCAACGGCTGGCTGTAAGACTCGCGGTCAGGTAGGTGTGGCCGTACTTGCGTGCCAGGTCCTGCGCGGAGGGTCTTCCTTGGTCCGCGCCGCCGGATTCGCGCGCATTTTCATGGCCGTCCCGCGGAGTCACTCGAGAACTTGGATCTCCGGGTAAAGCGGCGACGAAATCGTGAGCCGCGAGATGCTTGCGCCCTTGAGGTACGCATCGAAAAACCTATGCACGCAGTACGCCGTAACGGCAAGCTGGCGGCGCCCGTAGATACCGGTAATACCCGCCATACGGAGTGTCCCCAGCACGATATGGCTCTTCAGCAGGCCGCCATCGTCACTGAAGAGGAAATGGTTCGCGCCACGGATCAGGATGCGCAGCCGTCCATCCGGAGGCAGACGATCGTAAATCGATTGGATATTAGCCAGCACCTGACGGGTCTCCGGGTCGGACGAATGAATTTGATCGCTCAGGACGAACATGAACGGCTGATGCAGGCCCTCTCGAACGACGCTGCCGAATGGAGCGCCGTCCAGATCTATGCCGGCCTTGCACCTGGAATCTTCGTGGCAAAATTGCGCGGCTGTCGCCCCGCCAAAGGAGTGGCCAAATACTCCCACGCGCGTCAGGTCGAGCCGTCCCGTGAGCCTGCCGGACGCGTCCGAGCCGTTCAATCGCGCCAAGCGGTCGAGCGCGAACGCGATATCGGCGGTCCACGCCGACAGCAGTTTGCTCACACAGCCCGCCTGCTCCGGGTTCCGCAACTCCAAACAGCGCTCCGGGTTATTCTCGGGCGTCCTGCGCATCACCCGACCGTCGGGAAAAACCACGACACTGGTGCGATAGGGAGCGTCGAAGCCCACCACAACGTAACCGTGGCTCGCCAGATCCTCGGCGAGCGTCGAGTAATTCGTCACTCCGGCGGAAGCCCCCCCGCGCATGATCGCCACAGGGTAAGACCGCTGCCGCGGCGACACATCGGCGTTGCGAATACTATGCGCGTGGACACGCGACAGATCTCGCGTCAGGAATTTGTCGATCAGCGTGCCGCGGTCGCGTTCGATGGCCGCTCGCCAGGGAGCGGGCAGGTAGTCGTCCATGGTTGCAGGTGATTGGCCAGCCGCCGCCGGATACCAGACCCAGGCAAGCAGTTCGCGCTTGGTTCCCGGAACCGGCGCTAGCATGTCCGGCGTCGCGTCGTCGGCCCAAACATAGGTCGCACGGCCGACCGCGAATGACCCCGTGGGTATCGGGAGTGTGGTCTCGATCCTGTGCTCAAGCCAGAGCGACCCGAACAACACCACCACTCCGAGAACACCCAAGGCCGCCAATAAAGCGAAGCTTCTGAATATCCGCCGGGCTAGCCGCGTTCTAGACATCGGGCGCCACCTGGACGGGATCGGCGAGGGTCACTATCATCGTCGGAACCTCCGCAGCCTCGACTTAGCCGCAATAGAGAGTACTTTGCACTATAGAGTAGTTGGAGGCCATTGTCAAGCGGCGGCCTGCTGAACGCTCCCAGCGTGCCGGCTCATCGGGACGCCGCTTTGTCGCGCCATGCATTATCCTTGTGGCTGGAATGCCCTTCATCACCGAAGATTTCCTGCTCCACAATCGCACTGCGAAACGTCTCTATCGCAACTTCGCCGAGAGTGAGCCGATTCTCGACTATCATTGCCATCTCTCGCCAAAAGACATCGCCGAAAACCGGCAGTTCCGGGACCTGTCCGAAATCTGGCTGGAGGGCGATCACTACAAGTGGCGCGCCATGCGGGCCAATGCCGTCGCCGAACGCTATTGCACCGGCGATGCCACCCCGTACGAGAAATTCCTGGCGTGGGCCGGCACCGTGCCGCACACGCTGCGTAATCCGCTGTATCACTGGACGCACCTTGAGCTGCAGCGCTACTTCGGCATCGACGAGCTGCTCGACGAGCACAGCGCCCCGCGCATCTGGGACCGGGCGAACGCGCCGCTAGCCACGCCGGAATTGCGCGCGCACGGCATCTTGAACCGGTTTCATGTGACCCACCTGTGTACCACCGACGATCCGGCCGACGATCTATCCTGCCATCGGGCGATTCAAGCTTCAAGCCTGCCCACCCAGGTCTTTCCCGCGTTTCGTCCCGACAAGGCCTTGAACGTCCATCTGCCCGATGTCTTCAACCCTTGGGTGGAGCGGCTGGCGGCCGCCAGCAACGTGAATATCGGCTGCCTGCGCGACTTCACCGATGCCCTCCGGCGCCGGCACGACGACTTTCACTCCCTGGGCGCGCGCCTCTCCGACCACGGGTTGAACCGCTGCTACGCCGATTTCTGCTCCGAGCCGGCGGCTGCCACCATCTTCGAGAGGGCGCGCAACGGGCAGGCGGCCGGCCCGGTGGAGCATACCCAGTTCGCGTCGTATATGATGCTGTTCTTCGGCCGTCTGGACGCGGAAAAAGGCTGGACCAAACAACTGCATCTGGGCGCATATCGCAGCGCCAACACGCGCCGGCTCCAGGAGGTCGGACCGGACTCGGGCTTCGATTCGATCGGCGATTGGCCCCAAGTGGCCGCGCTGGGCGCATACCTCGACCGCCTGGAGATGGAAGACGCATTGCCGAAGACCATCGTCTATAACGTCAATCCCATCGACGATTATGCCTTCGCCACTATGATTGGCAATTTTCAGGATGGTAAGACTGCCGGCAAGATACAATTTGGCAGCGGCTGGTGGTTTCTGGATCAGAAGGAAGGCATGGAATGGCAACTGAATGCGCTCTCGAATACCGGCCTGCTCTCGCGCTTCATCGGCATGATCACGGACTCGCGCTCTTTTATGTCTTATCCGCGGCATGAGTACTTCCGCCGCGTGCTGTGTAACTTGATCGGAGCGGACATGGAAAGTGGCCTGATTCCGGACAGCGACGAGCTAGTCGGGCCGATGATCCAAAATATCTGCTACCGCAACGCCAAAGACTACCTGGGCCTTGTGGGGCAGGATGGCATCCTGCGGGCCGATTGTTAATCGGCCCTGCCGCTTCACCCGCGCGCCTCCCTTGTGGGCACCAGCCACCGAATCACCCCAAACGCCACCAAATAAATCGATCCCGCAATCACAAACAAAGGCCCATAGGCGCCATGCGACCAATCCAGCCAATACCCCACCAACGGCGCCACCAGCATGCCCCCCACCGCCCCGCCAAATCCCCCCAGGCCCACCACCGATCCCACCGCGCCGCGCGGAAATAAATCCGAAGCCAGCGTAAATAAATTCGCCGACCACCCTTGATGCGCGGCCGTGGCCAAGCCGACCAGCGCCACCGCCACCCACATATTGGCGCGCGCCGCGCCGACGAACATCACTGGTGTCACCGCCGCGGCGCAAACCAGCATGGCCGCCGCGCGCGCGCGATCGGGCGCCCAGCCGCGCTTCAACAGCACGGACGGAATCCAACCGCCGCCGATCGATCCCACCGCCGACGCCTGATATACCACGATGATCGGCAGTCCCAAATGCGCCAGATCCAACCCATACACGCGATTCAAGAATCCCGGCAGCCAAAACAAATAGAACGACCACGCCGGATCCGTGAGGAACTTGCCCAGGATGAACGCCCAAGCCGGACGGCTGGTGAGCAGGCTGCCCAGCGCCGGACGCGCGAGTTCTTCTTCGGGCGTTGGCCGGTCCGCCTGCATACCCGGTCCGCGCAGCGACCACCACCAGAGCAGCACCCAAACCAAACCCACCGCGCCGGTCGCGATGAACGCCGAGCGCCATCCGTAATGCAGCGCCAGATACGGGACTGCCAGCGGAGCTAGAATCGCGCCGATATTCGCGCCGCTGTTGAAGATGCCGGTGGCCATCGCGCGCTCCCGCTGCGGGAACCAATCCGCCACCGTGCGGATAGCTGCCGGAAAGTTCGCGGACTCGCTCAGCCCGAGGGCGAAGCGCGCCACTCCGAAGCCCACCACGCTGCGCGCCAGCGCATGCCCCATAGCCGCCACGCTCCACAGCGCCACGGCCACCGCATAGCCCAGGCGCGTGCCCGCCCAGTCGATCAGCCGGCCGGCGAAGGGCATCGTCAGCGCATAGGCCAGTTGGAACGCGAAAACGATCCAGGCGTAGTCCGCTTCGCGCCAGCCCAGCTCCTTTTCAAGCACCGGCTTGAGCAGCCCGAGCACCTGCCGATCGACGTAGTTGATGGTGGTGGCGAAGAACAGCAGCCCGCATATGTACCAGCGGATCCGCGGCGCGGATTGGCGTGCGAGCAGCTCTGGCATCCCCATGAAGTCGCCGCCTATTACTGTAGCTGAACTGCTGCTACCAAAGCTGAACTGCTGCCACCCAAGCTGAACTGCTGCCACCCAAGCTGAACTGCTGCCACCCAAGCTGAACTGCTGCCACCCAAGCTGAACTGCTGCCACCCAAGCTGAACTGCTGCCACCCAAGCTGAACTGCTGCTGCTAACAGATGAAGTGCTAAGTGGGGCGGACCCCCTGGTCCGCAGCCGACCCCCTGGTCGGCTCAACTTCGGTGAGAATTCCAAAGCCTTTCCGCAACTGCTTTCTTATGCCGTCCTACCGCAGACGACTTCCGCATATCTATGAGCCCGGCCACGCCGTCTTCCTCACCTGGCGTCTCCACGATAGTCTGCCGCCAAATCGAGCCTTCCCAACCAACTCCCTCACCTCCGGCCAAGCCTTCGTCGCGATGGATCGACTGCTGGACGAAGCCCGCACCGGTCCGTTCTACCTCCGCCAACCGGCCCTCGCAGACATGCTCGTAGAAGCCATCCACCACAACGCCGGCATACTCAGGCACTACGTCTTACATGCCTACGTGGTCATGCCAAACCACGTTCATCTTCTGGCCGCTCCGGCGGTACCGTTGCCCATACTGACGAAATCGTTGAAAGGCATCACCGCCAAGCGAGCCAACAACATATTGGCATTGAAGGGAAGCCCCTTTTGGCAGGAAGAGAGCTACGACCACCTGGTGCGCCATGCGCGGGAATTCGACAAGATCCGTAGCTACATTGAGGAGAATCCTGTGCGGGCAGGCTTGGCGCGGGAAGCCAGCGAGTACCGATGGTCCAGCGCTGCCAATCCAGTGCCATCCGCTGGTGGGGCGGACCCCCTGGTCCGCGGGCGACCCCCCGGTCGCCCACTCAGGCTAATTTCAGATTTGTCCGACTGAGAGTGCGAGCAACTCGGCATCTTCTATTGATGCCGCAATGCACTGACGGGGTCGGTTCGCGCCGCCCGCCAGGCAGGGACCAGGCACGCGATGACCGCCACAAGCAGAATGAACACGGGCACGGCAATGAAGGTGATGGGATCGGCGGCGCGCACACCATAGAGCAAGCTTGCCATAACCTGCGTAAGCCCGGATGCCAGGGCAAGGCCCATTCCAAGTCCGCATGCCGCGAGCGTCACGCCATAACGGACAACCATCCAAACCGCTGCGCCGCGGGAAGCTCCCAGTGCCATCCGAACGCCGATCTCCGCGCGGCGTTGCGTGACCGTGTACGATAGCTTTCCGTAAAGCCCGGCCAGCGCCAGAAACCCGGCGATGCCCGAGAACGCCGCCAAAACCACCGTCTGAAGTCGTCGCCGCGCGGCGGCGTCATCGATATACGACTTCATAGTCCGAATATCGGTCAGCGAGCTTCCGCGCGGTCTAAAGGGAGCGTTTCATCTGTACACTACAGCGGGCTGCTGGTTTTTAGGAGCGATTCCCAGTTGGCTGGCACCCTTCCTGCCGGTCCAGGTGCGGGCTGACTTTCGGGATGCGCGTGCGGCGGAAGCAATTCCAAACCTTTGATCATTCCCCGCTTCTCGTAATCGAAGAACCAGTGCTCACCCGGCTCAAAGCTGGTTATGATCGGATGCCCTGTTGCCGCCGCAATGCTTCGATGCATGCTGACTGGGAGAACTATCACAGCATCCGATGTGCCCACACTCCGCACACCGGCGGAGATGAAACCACCAACCTTTCGGCGACGCCAGGCATTCCACACACCCGTCGCCGCTTGGTTTCGAAGCGAGATTAAATCCGCGCTGATCTTTCTTCATTTTCGATTTTCCCTTTAGACCTCGCATGGTCCAGCAACGAGTTTAAGCCACCAGCAAGATTTTCCCGATGCCACCCTTTTCTGCCGCTGCATGAGCCTCGGCCGCTTCACTGAGTGGCAGTTTCTGGCCAATCGGGATTACTAGCTTGCCATCTCGCACCGCTTCCGCCATGAACTGGAGCGTTTTCCTGTCGAATTTCGAGAATACTGGCGCCACCTTTACAGATGGGTACTTCGCGGCGTTCTGCGGTGCCCCGACAACCGAAGCATACACTCCTCCCGGCTTGACCTTGGCGATCAGCTTCTCGGCGGTTCTTCCGCCAACCGTATCCGCAACCGCATCGAGCGGAGGAAGATTCGCAATCGCGGTGTCGTCATCGGTTACGGCCGCCTGATCCGCGCCTACAGTCTTCGCCTCATCCATCTGCCTCTTCAAAACCCCCGCGATCACAGTTGCCCCGCGTTCCTTCGCAGTGAATACCGCCGAACGCCCGACATTTCCTACAGCACCTACGACCAGAACCGTCTGGCCCGCTTTGATTCCCGTAGCGGAAAGGAGCTGGTTGCCGGTCGTCGTCACCAGCGGCAGCGCCGCCGCCTGGATCAAATCGAGCCCCTTGGGGACCTTCGCCAAGACCGCTGCCTTCACGACACAAAGTTCGGCGTAAGTATCGTCCGCCATAGCGAACACCTGGTCGCCGACGGAAAAGCCTTCCACTCCCGGCCCAATCTTGACCACAGTCCCCGCCATATCGACCCCTATAAGACCCGGGAACTTGATGGGATAAAAATCCTTCGTTAATCCAGCACGCCGCTTGTAGTCGATCGGATTCACGCTCGCGGCGGCGACCCGCACCAGCACCTCGCCCGGACCGGCCACTGGATCGGGATAATCCTCAAACTTCAGTACTTCCGGACCGCCATATTGGTGGACAACAACTGCTTTCATATTTTATCTCCGAGCTGGCAAAACACGCATTAGTGAACAGTTGGATAGAGGAAACCGGGATGGGTTCGTCCCTCACGTTCGCGTTATTTTGCCATTACGCCAGAAGTGGGGTAAAAAATCAAGTGGATGATAGTATCGGCCGACACCTTCGCAGTCCGTGCAGCGACAAATGGGAGAACTTGAGAATTTCGAACTGGCTTGCTTGCCAGGTTGCCTGATCACACGTCAGCAGAATATTCCAATCTTCCCCATTTTCATTAACCTGCAACCCGTTCGTCGGCCGTCGGTACCCGGCCGCTACCCACTTCAATGCTACCCTGAAGTAAAGGGAGGAAGCGGTCGGCGTCCCTGCCGGGGCTGCCAGCACGCATGTGAAGTGCCCCTTCATCCAAAAATTCCCGGCCAGCCTGGCTTAACACAATGCAACGCAATGTTACGGAATGTTACACAGAATCAAAAATCGGCGCTTCGCATCAGGTGACACCCGCCCGGCCAATCCGCCCGTATTGATTCGGCCGAAGCGCTCACCCATCTCGGACCAATGCGGGCTTGGCCACGCGGCGTGGAAGTCTTAGGACTGCTTGCGGGTTTGGCTGGCTACGAACTCGCCCATGGCCGATACCAGCGACTCGATGCGTTCGCTCAGCCGCCGGTCCGCTGCGCGGGACTCTTCGCCCCAGGCTTCTATCCGCGCGCTAAGGCGGCCGTCCATCTCCGCGACCTGGACGGTCAGCTTGCTCAAGTTCACGGCGACTTCGTCGATGTGTCGTTGCGTGTCGCGCCACAAGCTGCGGAATTCCTCGCGGTATTTGCGGCGTTCCGCAGCGAGGCCAGCGGTGACACGTTCGATACGTTCGAAGCGTTCTTCGGTGGTCACGACGCTACCAATATAGCGCGAACCACGGCGCCCGAATTGGTTTCGCCATTTTTGCAACTGCAAGTAAGGAAGCGCCTTATTGGCTTCGTTCGTCCAAAAATGATATCTATGGCCACCGCTCTCTTCCGAAAATCTCTTCACTCGTCGACCCTGCGGGACCGGCGGAATCGCCGTGCCAAACTCTGTCCACCGAAAAAGCAGTAGACTATCTGGAAGCCATGCGATCAAACGCAAATCCACGGCATGCGGAGTTCGCGCGCCACAGAGATGAGGAAGTCCACGCTATGAACAGCGCAAGATTCATCGACAACGTCTGGCTGGACATCCGCTACGCCCTGCGCACCGCGCGCAAGAATCCGGCCTTCGCCGCCACGGCCGCCATCGTCCTGGCGCTCGGCATCGGAGGCAATGCGGCCATGTTCTCCGTGATCCGCGCCGTGCTGCTGAAGCCCCTCCCCTACACCGACCCGGACCGGCTCGTGCAGGTGTCCGTCGACAATCCGCGGTTCAACACGCCAGGCGGCGCATTCACTCCGCGCCGCTATGAAGAGATGCGCAAGACTGTTCGGTCCTTCGCGGGCTTCGGCGTTTTCTCGCGCTTCACTGAAGATATGGCGCTCTCCGGCGCCGGCGATCCGGAGATGCTCAAAGGCGCGCGCGTCTCGGCCAATTTCCTGGATGTCCTGGGCGTGCGCCCGGCCCTGGGACGCGCCTTCATTCCCGAAGAGGACACGCCCGGCGGTCCGCCCGTCGCCATGATCAGCTCCCGCTTGTGGAAGCGCCGCTTCGCCGCGGATCCCAAGCTGGCGGGAAAGACGGCCATCCTCAACGCCGTGCCATATACCATCGTCGGCGTCCTGCCCGCTGGCTTCGAGTTTCCGATTCCGGAGCTCGACGTCTGGGTCACCAGGCCGTCGGAAACGTCCGTTTTGCCGTCGCACTTCTGGCCGTTCGTCTCCACGCTGAAAGGCGTCGCGCGCCTGCGCCCCGGGACCGCACTGGAACAGGCGCGCGCCGAAGCCGACGTACTGAACCGGCAATACGTCACGGCCAACCCCGAGAGCCTGGATGGCCGCCCCGGTGCGACGCTCCGCCTGATCCCACTGAAGGAAACGCTCGTGGCGGATGTGCGCCCCATCCTCTGGATGCTCTTCGGCGCAGTGGGCTTCGTCCTGTTGATCGCCTGCGCGAACGTGGCCAGCCTGTTGTTGACCAGGAGCGCCTGGCGCGCGCGTGAATTCGCCGTACGCGCAGCCATCGGAGCCGCACGCACCCGCCTGATCGCGCAATCGCTGGCCGAAAGCCTGGTGCTGGCCGCTGCGGGCGGCTTGCTGGGGATGGTGTTGGCGAAGTGGGCGCTGGCCGCTATCACCCGCCTGCCCGCGTTTACCGTCCCGCGCGCGGGCGAGATCCGGTTGGATGGCGCCGTGCTGGCCTTCAGCGTGGCGATATCGTGCCTGACCGGAATCCTGTCCGGGCTGCTCCCCGCGCTGCAAGCGCCGGGTTCCAACATCGCCAACCTGCTGCGCGAAAGCGGGGCAACGGCCGGCCGGACCGGTCGCGCCATCTCCAACAGCCGCAGCCTGCTGGTAATCGGCCAGATCGCTCTTTCCATCGTGCTGCTGATCGGCGCGGCGCTCCTGATCGAGAGCGTGGCCAACCTCCGCAACGTCAATCCCGGATTGCAACCGGCGAATCTGTTCACCGCGCGCATCGCGCTCTCGCCCGCGCGCTATGATACGAACTCGAAAATCCTGGCCTTCTTCGACGAAGTCTTGCGGCGCACCAATACGCTTCCCGGCGTGCGTGGCGCGGCCCTGGCGCTGGCGCTCCCGCAATCGGTGGCGCTGCGGACCAATGTACAGGTTGGCGTACAGCCCGAAGGCGATGTGACCAAGTGGCCCATGTGTCAAATCCAGAGCGTCACCCCCGGATACTTCCACTTACTCGGGATTCCCATGCGGCAGGGCCGCGAGTTCGACGAGCGCGATAGCCGCCTTGACGCGCCGGCCGTCGCGATCGTCAACGAAAGCTTCGCTCGCTTGTTCGTGCCAGGTGGAGACAACTTAGTCGGTCAAGTCATGCGCGAAGGCATGGACAGATCCGGTTGGCTGCGGATCGTCGGCATCGCGGGCAATGTGCGCGAAGGAGGGCTGGCCGCGGACGTCACGCCGGAGTTCTATGTGACTCCGCGGATGCACAGTTCGCGGACGGCTTATCTGGTTGCCCGCACCGGATCGGATCCCTTGCGGCTGGCCCCGGCCATCCGCAGCCAGGTGCTGGCGGTGGATCGCGATCAGCCCATTTCGAATATCGCGACCATGGATCAGATCGTCGAGGCCTCCATGGGCAGCCGCCGCCTGACCATGCTGCTGCTGGGCTTGTTCGCGGCGGTCGCGCTGCTGCTGGCTACGGTCGGCATCTACGGGGCGATCGCGTTTTCCGGCGTGCAGCGCACCCATGAGCTGGGCATCCGGCGGGCATTGGGTGCGCAGAACCGCGATATCATGCGGCTCATGTTGGGACAAGGCCTGACCCTCGCCCTGATAGGCAGCGCCCTCGGCATCGGCGGCGCGCTGGTGCTGACCCGGATTATGCGCGGGCTGCTATTCCACATCAGCCCGGCCGATCCCGCGACTTACATAGGGATAGCTTTACTGTGGGTCGTGGTGGCGCTGGCCGCCAGTTACATTCCAGCGCGGCGGGCCGCTCGCATCGATCCGTCGCACGCCCTGCGAGTGGGATAAAGAATTTTGTGTTTGCTTTCTTGGCGGCCTTGGCGGTTCCTTTGCGTCTTGGCGAGAAAGGCTGCTTACAGCTTCCGAATCTGCCTCTGCGCCAGCCGGCTCCACTTGGCGATGAAGCGCCTGCGGAAGCGCGGCGCGGTCCTCACCGCGTCCGCCGCCCGCGCATACGCGTCGCGCGCCTCCCCTGCCCTGCCCAGTCCTTCCAGCGCCTGTCCCAGATAGTATAGTCCCTCCGGATCGTATGGCCGCCGCTCAAGGTATTCCGTCAGAAACCGGTGCGCATGGTCGTACTGCCGCGCCGCCAGATACACCGCGCCCAGCTCGCGCAGGATCTCGTTCTGGCTGTGCTTGTCGTTCTGGTCCATCACCGCCTGAAAGTGCTCCAGGGCATCCTTGAGGCGGCCCTGCTCGCGCGCGATACGCCCCAACTGGAAATGCGCGTCGGTCTCGCCTGGATCGATAGCCACCGCGTTCCGGAACCGCTGAATCGCTTCCGTGTACTGGCGCCGCTGCTGGTAGATCAGTCCGAGCTGATATTGCGCTTCGCCATCGTGCGGGTTCAACGCCGCCGCGTTCAGCATTCGGCGGAAGTTCTGGCCGCTGCGCAGGCCCGCGCCCAGGTTGCCGATCTCGCTGCCCAGATAGTAATACGCGAAGAACAGGAAGAAAGGCGACGCCAGCCATCCCAACAGAAAATGCAAAGGTCCCCACAAGAAAGAAGCTGCCACCACCGGAATCCACGACAGACAAACCACCGCCGCCGCGATCCCGTTTTCGGTCCCGAAAACCGTGCGCACCACGAAAAACATAAGGACCAGAAAATAGAGTTGCGCCGCGCCGATGAGAATCAGGAACACCGGCAACGGAAGCGTCCACCCCGCCAGCGCCACCGGCAGGTTCGCAGCGGACCACGCCATCGCGGTGCAGGTCAGCAGCGGCGAATAGTCGCGCTGGAAGACGCTGCCCAGTCCGCCTCCCAAGCGAGCCAGCAGCCCGCTGAGCAGCAACACACCCGGAACATAGGCCACCGCCAGCACCAGCAGCGGCATGTAGAAACTGACCGCCAATCCGGATTTATAAAGCAAGGTAACGGCCAGCACCGCCAGGCTGGCGAAGAGCAGGCTGCCCTGATCCAGGATCGCGCTGATCGCCGCCGCGGGCTGCCCGAACACGCGCAACAGGAGCTTGATGTTATCGATCAACACAGCAGCATAGCAACTCTGATCGCAGCGTCGCCCCCGCCTGTGCCATAGTGAGTCTAATCATGGAACTCGCAGTCCTCCGCTCTCCGGTCGGCTTCCTGCGACACATGCTCGGGGCGTTGCCCCACGAGCGCGCGCTGCGTGAATATGAATCCTGGTGGGAAGCCGAAGGCCGTCACATTTCGGACGCCACAGATCGCACCGGCACGCCCTGGCTGCGCATGTTCGACCGCGGCGGACGGCGCGTGGACGAAATCCTGTTCGCGCCCGAATACTGGCGTAGCCTGCGCCAGGGATACAAAGCCGGCGCGGTGTGGCGCGCCTTTGAGGACCAGTCGCTTTCCGCCAGCGCGCTGCTCGACTACATCACCTGCTTCTACGATCCGGGCTTGACCTGTCCCTATGTCGTATCGCTGGCCACCGCCGTGGCGCTCGACCGGCACGGCAGCGAAGAGTTGAAGGCGCGCTTCCTGCCCGCGCTCCTGCGCAGGGACGACACCGTCTGGCAGGGCGCCACCTGGATGACCGAGATCAAAGGCGGCTCCGATCTGGGCGCGAACGTGGAGACCGTCGCGCGTCTTGCTGGAGACCGCTGGCTGCTCACCGGCGACAAATACTTCGCCAGCAATGCTGGCGCGGAATTGGCCGTGGTGGCCGCGCGGCCCGAAGGCGCGCCGCCGAACGTCCGCGGCTTGGCCCTGTTCCTGCTGCCGAAGCGTCGCGAAAACGGCGAGTTGAACTACACCATCCGCCGCCTGAAGGACAAGGTCGCCACCCGCTCCGTGCCTACGGGCGAAATCGAATTGCGCGCCAGCGAAGCCTGGCTGCTGGGATCGGCAGATCACGGCGTGCATCTGATTCTGGAAGTGCTGAACCTCTCGCGCGCCACCAACGCGCTCGGCAGCGTGGCTATCGCGCAACGCGCCCTGGCCGAATCGGCCCATTTCGCGCAGCAGCGCATCGCCTTCGGCAAGCCGATCTTCGATCATCCGCTGATGCGCAAACAGTTCGACGAACGCATCGAAACCCTGCAGGACAGCTTCGCCTTAGGCTGGGAAAGCGTCGTACGGCTGAACGAAGTGTGGCGTGAAAAACCACCTTATTCGGACCGCTATCACCTGTTCCGCCTGGTCGCCCACCTGGCCAAATACTGGACCTCGGATATCGCGCCGCAGATCGCGCGCTGGGCCATGGAAGTACACGGCGCGCTGGGCGTGCTGGCGGAGTTTCCGGTGGAGCGCTGGTTCCGCGAAGCCATGGTGCTGACCATCTGGGAAGGCACCTGCCATCGCCAGATTCTGGACGGCCTGGAAGTGATGGAGCGCAAAGGCGCGCATCGACTCTTGTTCGAGCAACTGCGTGACGCCGCCGATCCCATCGACCTCGCGGAGATGCGCCGCCGCGTGCAAGCGCATCTGTCGTTGCCGCAGGCGCAACGCGAGGCCGGCGCCGAGGAGATGTTCCGCGAACTGGCGATCTTCACGGCGCGCACGGTGCGCCGCGCGTCCAGGAGCTAGTGCGCTACGCGACCGGCAAGCCGGCTTGCTGCCAAGCTTTCCATCCGCCATCGAGCGAAATGGCGTCGGTATAGCCCATCTTTTGCAGGTTGTCCGCGGCCAGCGCGGAGCGGTAGCCGCCGCCGCAGTAGAGCACCAGGCGGGTACCTTTATCCGGCACCTTGGCCTCGATATCGCGCTCGATAATTCCCTTCCCCAGGTGCACCGCGCCGGCGGCGTGCCCGGCGGCCCATTCGTTATCCTCCCGCACATCCACCAGCACGTGCGGTTCGCCCGCGGCGCGCAGTTTCTTGTAACCTTCGATATCGATCTGCTGCACGCGCGATTTCGCATCGTTGACGATTGCCAGGAACGCCTCACTGTGAACCATGCTTACTCTACCCTCCTGATTTGCGCGCCCGCCCGCGCCAGTTTCGCCTCGATTTTCTCATAGCCGCGGTCGATGTGGTAGACGCGGTCGATGACCGTCTCGCCGCGCGCCGCCAGCGCCGCCAAAACCAGCGACGCGCTGGCGCGCAAATCCGAAGCGATCACGCCCGCGCCGCTCAGCTCCGATGGCCCCGCCACGATTGCCTGGCGGCCTTCCAGCCGGATATTCGCGCCCATGCGGGCCAATTCCTGCGCATGCATGAAGCGGTTCTCGAAGATGGTCTCGACCACGATGGCGATACCCTGCGCCTGCGTCATCAGGGCCATGTACTGCGCTTGCAGATCGGTTGCAAATCCTGGATATTCTTCGGTGGTCACATCCACGGATCGCAGCCGCTTCGGCGCGCAAACCTGCACGGAGGACGCATCGGTCTGGGTGACTTCCGCGCCGGCCTGCAGCAGCTTGGCCACCAGCGCGCCCAGGTGTTCGGGCACGCAGTTCACGATCTTCAGATCGCCGCCGGTAATGGCTCCGGCGATCAGGAAGGTGCCCGCCTCGATGCGGTCGCTGATGATGGTGTGATCCGCGCCGTGCAGCTTTTCGACGCCGCGTATGTGAATGGTGGAAGTGCCGGCGCCCTCGATTTGCGCGCCCATCTTCACCAGCAGCGCGCAAAGGTCGGCGACCTCCGGCTCGCGCGCGGCATTGCGCAGCATGGTCTCGCCGCGCGCCAGCACGGCGGCCATGATCAGATCTTCGGTGCCGGTGACGGTGATGCGGTCGAAGTGGATGGCGGCGCCGCGCAACCCTTCCGGCGCTTCCGCTTCGATATATCCGTGGGACTGTTGGATGCGCGCGCCTAACTGCTCCAGGCCGTGCAAGTGCAGGTTGATGGGACGCGCGCCGATAGCGCATCCGCCGGGCAGGGAGACGCGCGCGCGACCGGTGCGGGCGACCAACGGGCCCAGCACCAGGCTGGAGGCGCGCATGGTCTTCACCAGCTCATACGGGGCTTCCGATGAAACGATGCGCGGCGTATGCAGGCGGATGGTTTCGCCGTCGACTTCGGCCTGGCTGCCGATATCGACGAGCAGCCGCTGCATGGTGCGGATATCGCGCACGCGGGGGATGCGCCGCAGTGTGACTGGTTCATCGGTCAGCAAGGCCGCCGCCAGAGCCGGCAGCGCCGAGTTCTTCGATCCGTTAATGGGGATCTCGCCCTGCAAACGAGGGCCGCCTTTGATTACGAATTTATCCATGGAGTGCCTCCGAGATGCGCCCTCCGGCGGCGGCTAGCAAGCTTTCGGCGGTTTCGCGATCTACGTTCTTCTTGGCCATGACTATGGCTGTGCGGACGCTGTTGTTGGCGAGCGCCAGCAGCTCCGCGGCTGCATCGTAAGTTACGCCCGCGGCTTGGGCTACGATGCGCCGCGCACGATCGGCCAGCTTGCTATTCTTCGGTTGCACGTTCACCATCAAGTTGCCATACACATATCCGAGCCGGATAAACGCCGCAGTGCTGAGCATGTTCAGCACCAGCTTAGTCGCTGTGCCCGCTTTCATGCGCGTGGAGCCGGCCACGATCTCCGGGCCGGTCAACGCCGTGATCGCAATATGCACGGCGCGTGCCAACTCCGAATCGGGCGTACAACTGACGCCCGCCGTGACTGCCCCCAGGCGCCGGGCTTCCTGAATCGCCCCCAGCACGTACGGCGTGCGGCCGCTGGCGGCGATCCCCACCAGCACGTCGCGCGCGGTGAAGCCGCGTGCGCGCAGGTCGCGCGCGCCGATAGCCGGATCGTCCTCAGTGGTCTCCGTGGCGCGCGCCAGCGCCTGCTCGCCGCCCGCCATGATGCCTTGCACCAATTCGGCATGGGCGCCAAAAGTAGGCGGGCATTCGGCGGCATCCAGCACTCCCAGCCGTCCGCTGGTGCCCGCCCCGATGTAGAACAAGCGTCCGCCGCCCTGCATGGCCTCGACGATGGCTTCAACCGCGCGCGCGATGGCCGGAAGCTCGCGCGCCACGGCGCCGGCCACCTGGCGGTCCTCGGCGTTCATGATTTCGAGGATGCGCGCGGTGGGTAGCGCGTCGATGCCTTCCGACGCGGGGTTGACCTGTTCGGTCAGCAGATTCTCAAGCATTTTCTCAAGCGCTTCTTTAAGCGACGCCGGCCTTCCGCATTACGGCGAGCGACGTTTCGAGGCCTAGCCGCGCGCCCGCCTCGGGAGTCATGTCCTTCAAGCCGCGGCCGAAGACTTCCACGCTGAGCGCATCCTGGTAGCCGATTTCGTGAAGCGCCATCAGGAATGCGTTCAGGTTGATGACGCCCTCGCCCGGCATCAGCCGCTCGTTGTCGCGGATCTGATCGGGCGGCAGCTTGGGTGCGTCGTTGAAGTGCACGTGGACGATGCCGTCCTTGCCGGCTTTCACGATGTCTTCCGTGGTCGCGCCGGCGTGGTGCCAGTGCCACGTGTCTAAAAGCAGACCCACATTCGAGCCGCATTCGCGCGCGAACGCCAGCATCTCGGGCATGCGCCAGATGAACTCGTTGGGATACATCCGGCGCAGGTGCAGCGGTCCCAGAAACTCCAGCCCCAGCCGGACGTGGGAGCGCGCCAACACGTCCGCGCACGCCCGGAAGCGCCGCAGATACAGTGCGCGCAGCTCGGCTTTGGGCGTTTTGCTGGAAGGCATGATCCAGGTGATCATGCGCGGGCAGCCGATGGCCGCGGAAAAGGCCGCCGCATCGCCCAGCTTTTCCAGGTCTTTACCGAATGCGCCGTCGTCGTTGCGAAACTCCACGGGGAGATTCACCGCGGCCGGTTTGATCTTCAATTCTTCCAACAAATTGTTGGTGGCGGGCAGGCCGGCTTTCATGGCTGCCGCGAGATCCACGTCGACGCCGGGATAGCCGACCTTGGCGGCCAAGCGGGCGAAATCGGGCCAAGGTACGCGGCCGGCGACCACGGTTGGGTTCAGAGAGAGGTACACGTTCTATTGTGGGCGGAATTGGGGCGGTTGGCAAGCGCCTCAGATGTCACGCAAAGACGCCAAGCGACCGCAAAGACCGCAAAGAACGCATGCCTATTGACTTCATTTCCGATTTGCCTTACAATGTTGGACAAATGGCTAAACTTGATTCACTGGGTCAATTCGAGCAGTTGGTGCTTACCGCCATTCTGAGCTTGCGCGAAGATGCCTATGGGGTAACGATTCATTCCAAGGTGCAGGAACTGGCCCGGCCCAAGGCAGTCTCCCTCGGGGCAGTTTACGTCACACTCGACCGGGTGGAGGACAAAGGCCTGGTCGCGTCCTGGATGTCGGATCCCACGCCCGAGCGCGGCGGACGCGCCAAACGCTGCTATCGGCTGGAAGCTCTCGGCGAGCGCGCATTGCAGGAATCGGCGGTCACCGCAAAACGTATCTGGGAGGTTATCGCGGAGGTTTGGGGCAAGGAGTGGGCCAAAGAATGAGGAAAGCGGTGGGGGAAAGAGGCAGGCTGATGCATTCCGGCCCGTCAAAAACCGCGGAGGCGATCGTCGCCGTTTTCATCCCGCCTGCATGCCGCGAGGAGGCGCTTGGCGATCTGCACGAGCGGTACATTTCCCCGGGCCAATACGGCTTGGACGCATCGCGCACGATCCCGTTGGTGATCGTCAGCAGAATACGTCGTACCGCGGACCCGCAAGTGCTCCTGATGCAAGCCCTCGCCTGGTACGCGTCGTTCTTGGGCGCGGCTTGGCTCAACGATAGAGCCTTTCTGAGTGAGCCATGGGGACTTCCGCGGCTCGCGATTCCCGCGGCGATGGCCATGTTGGGCTTGACCCTGGAGGACGCTTATGCGAAGCCTGGGCCGCGATCGCCGTTAGACCTGGCCCGAGGGCCCCTGCTAGGGGTTGGATTAGCGCTCGCATCGCAAGGCATGTTCCGGATCGGTAACCCGACTTTGGCGGTTCCGACCTGGATCATGCTTTACGGATGCGCCATAGGCTTACTATTGTCTTGCGCTGTGCGGATGTTGTTTCCGCCAGCGACCGATCGGCTCCAGGGAGCCAAGGTACCGGCGGATTGGCTAAAGCAGTCAGGTGGGCCACCCGGGAGTCCGGAAGCCGGCATGCGAGCCGTCCAGGGTGTCGCCGCTGTCGTGGTCACTCTGTTGTTGATTCTGTTGATTGCGTATCAGGTGTGGCAAACCGCGAAGAAAGGATGAACATCTTATGAATTCGAACGCGAAGACTGCGATTATTTGCGCCGTGCTGACTTGCGTAGCCGGCGTTTTGTGGATGGCGACGACGAGCCAGCGCTCTTCAAACACGTTGACCTATTCTGAGTTCCTCGAGAAAGCACGAAACGGGCAAATCGCCGACGTCATCGTTATGGGCGGCAACTCCGGGGCGACTCAGGCGATTTGCCGGTTGAAGGATGGCAGTGCTGAGCGAACAGTTCTGCCCTCGGACTATAGAGACGCCATGGTGGCCATGCAGGATAAGCTGGTCAACGTGGAGATCCGGGACTCTTCCTCCGGACCCCTTCGGCTGTTCAGAAGCGCAACACCTTTTTTTCTGGTCTTGGGCGTTTGGATCTTTCTGGTGATTCGCAAGTTTCCGAATGGCCGGTTCATCCTCCCCTAGAGACAGATAGATCGCGACATCGCGGCGCCCGCGACTGCAACTGAACTACGTGAAGCTCAGCGAATGGAAACGGCCCGGCCGCGGTTTGGCCGCGACAGGAAGCCGGAAGATATCCGTCGGGAGGCCATCATGGGACTGGCGTGGGTGCTTATTGATTGCATTGTGATCCGACTAACGCAGACTGCGTCGGACCGTACTGTCGAAAGGTAACTACTTTATGGAATGTAAGGATTAGCACTCTCCTATTGTCAGGCAAATTGTGGATATAATAATGGCGGATATTGTCTTCCCCGTTCGAGGCAATGTATGCGCCCTGTCATTTGCGCATCAGGCACAGCGTTGTGCGTTTTATCGGTATTGTGCGGAGCCGATCTGACGGTTGTTCTCGATTTTGAGGCCACACACTCGGCGCAGTCGGTAGCCGAGATGAAGGCCGAAACCGAGAAGCTGCTCACGGCCTCGGGCGTCAGTGTCGATTGGCGCACCGCGGATGGCTTCGTTGCTGGTGAATCCTTCCCTAAACTCGCAGTAGTCAAATTCAAAGGTCAGTGTGAACTTACGCCGGTTGCTCCGCCGGCTCCGGAAGACGGGGCGCCGCTGGGATTCACGTACCGCGTCGACGGGCGCATGATTCCGTTCAGCGAAGTGGAATGCGACCGGGTGCGCGGAACCCTCGGCCAGGCGCATATGGGGGTTGCCGGCGGGGAGCGCGACCTGTTGTATGGCCGGGCCCTGGGACGGGTGCTGGCGCACGAACTTTTCCACATTTTGAGCGGCAGCAAGGCGCATGCGAAGCGGGGCGTGATGCAGAGATACCTGTCCGCCGCGGAGTTGGTTGGGGACCGCATGTAGCGGGGCGATTTCCCTATTCCCTGCAAGTTTGCGCCGATTGGCAATCGGCGCGCAGGATGCCATCCTGCCCCACATCGCCGGCGGGCTCCATGGCGGATTCGACCAGATTCACCAGGCCGGAAAATTCGCCGCTGTGCTTGAAGCCGCGGTTATCCGCTTTGGGCAGTTCCATATCGAGCACTACCCGCGATCCTGCGCGGTCGCTGTCGCCGCCCGCATAGTTCCGCGACAGGGCGATCACACGGCTGCCCAGATACACCGCCTCCGAAATGTTGTGAGTGACGAACAGGATGGTAGTGCCGGTGGCGCGCCAGAGATCCAGCAGCAGATCCTGCATGCCGGCGCGCGTGTTGGGGTCGAGAGCGCTGAAAGCTTCATCCATCAGCAGAATGCGCGGCCGCGCGATGAGGGCCTGGGCAATCGCCACGCGCTGCTGCATGCCGCCGGAAAGTTCGTCCGGATATTTGGCGGCATCCGTCCGGCGAAGGCCCATGCTCACGAGTTGCGCCATGGCTTCCCGCCGGAACCCGCGCCGCGCGCGGAAGAACGCCGGGGTGACGCGGCCGATGAGCGAAAACTGTTGCACTTCGAGGCCGAAGGTCACATTATCCAAAACCGTTTTGTCGGGGAAAAGCGAATATTTCTGGGGGACGTAACCGCGATGGCGGTCCGGTTCGCGAATCTCCGCGCCGTCCATAGTCACGCGCCCGCGGGAAGGCAATTCCTGTCCGAGCGCCAGGCGCAGCATGGTCGTCTTACCGGAGCCGGTCTGCCCGATGAGCGTGACAAATTCGCCCGGCTCGATATCCAGGCTGATATCGTCGAGGATGCAGCGGAGCGACTCTCCGGAAGGGTAACTCACCGAGACATTTTCGAAGCGCAGCATACGGTCGAGCCTAGGTCACGCTTCTCTAAACCACGGATGCAGCCAGCGGTTCGCCAGCCGCATGGCCTGATCGATCAGGAAAAGCAGCAGCGCCACCCAGAGCACATACGGGATGATGACGTCCATCCCCATGTGACGGCGCAAGAGCGCGATGCGATAGGCCAACCCGTTATCCGAGGCGATCATCTCGCCCGCGAACAGGAACAGAGCCACCGATTTGAGATTGATCCGGATGCTGTTCAACACGCGCGGGAAGACCTGCTTGAGCACCACCAGGTAGGCCGTGTCGAAATTGCCGGCGCCCAGAGTGAAACCCTTGACGATCTGTTCTTTCGGTACGCCACGGCTGAGATTGAAGGAATCGAGAATGATGGTGGGAGTGACTCCGATTACGATCAACATGATCTTCGATAACTCATCGATGCCGAAAGCAATAAATAGAATGGGAAGCACGGAAAGAGCGATGATCTTGTCGAAGAAAAGGATGAACCGGAGAAAGAAAGCTCCAATATAGGGAAAGACGCCGATGTGTAGGCCGAGCACGGCCGCCGGAAACAAGAGCGCCAGGGCGATCAGAAAGCGGCGCGCGCTGGCTGCCGTATCGTTCCACAACATGCTGTTCCGGACGCGCTGCCAGAGGCTCGCGCCGGCGCCGGCGGCGTCGTCCTCGGCCGCGGGCTTCAGCGCCGCGTTCAAGAAACCCTCGGTCAGTTGGCCGATGGTGGGCACAACCTTCTCGTCCGGATTCTCAATGTGGCGCTTATGCGCCGTGTAGATATAGAGACTAATTCCGGTGGCGAAGAGAAACCAGGACAGGAACCAGGCAATGGTCCTGCCGGGCGCCACATTGATTTTCCAGACAGTCATGGTCATAACTTCCCTTGCACGGCAAGTTGCGTGTATGCCGGGTCGAAGCGGAACCTGACGCGATCCTTCTTGCCCTGTATGGATCCATCCGGATAGAGGATGGCGACATCGTCCGCCGCGCGAGTGCCTTCGCCCAGCAGGCCGTGAGTGAAACAAAACTGGCGCACCAGGTCCATCTTCTGCTTCAATTCGGCCGAGGCGAGGAAGGCGGCCGCCGACTGCGGCGTGTAAAACAAATGCGTGGTGCCGAGCTGCTCCTTCAGCGAATCCAAAGTGTCCTCGGAGGCTTCGGCGACCACGCGCAAGGCCTTGTCGGCCGCGGGTCCGGGCTTCGACAGTTGGCTCATGGTTTCGTACCATGCGCCGGTCATGGCTTTGGCGAAGTTCTGTCCGTCGGGGCGGCGCAGAACCTCTGTCCGGATGACCAGCAGGTCCAGAATTTCGCCGGGAATCTGCGCGGAAGTGAAGATGGTGGTGATTCCCTTCCCTTTGCGGATCTGCGATACCAGCGGCTTCCAGGTGACTACGGCTTCTTCGTCCGGATTATTCAGGAAGGCGGCTGCAATATCCGCATCCGAGGTATTGACTAACTTGACCCGCTTGAGGACATCTTTTGCGCCGCTGATGGTCATGCCGCGCTCGAACAGATACTCCGACACGGTCTTCTGCACCAGCATGACTTTCTTCCCGCCCAGCTTGTCGAAAGTCAGGCCATTGCGGACCAACACGGCATCGTTGCCGTTGGAGTAATCGCCCAGGATCACGGCCGTGGTATCCACTCCCGCGGCGGCCGGCATATCGAGCGCCTCCATGTTCGTCATGGTGCAGGCGTCGATACTCTTGGCTACATAGGCGTCCAGCGAGGGCGCGTAATCGAATCTTTGAACCTTGATTGCGACGCCGTACTTATCTGCCCATTTCTTCAGGATTCCCGACTTGTTCATGTAGTAGTAGGGATTCCAGCCGACATAGATGGACCATCCGACAGTGAAGGTGGGCTTGTCGGCGAGAGCCGCGCCGGCCAGGGCCAGCGCCATACCTAATACCGCCAGGATTCTCATTTTGGTTGTCCCCACATGCTTTGCCGCTGTTTCTCCAGCGTGGCTTTCTCGATGGCTTCCAACTCCTGCCAGCCCTTCGCGTCCACGGGCCAAACGGTGAAATCCGGCATGGCGACGCGCCGCGATTGATCCATTCCGCGCAGGAGTTCGTCCAGTTCCAGGAGTTCTCCGCGCCCTAGTTCGAGTGGATGCTCATCGGGCTGATACATCGAGCCGATCGGGTAATCCAGATAGGGCGTGGCGGTCTGCTCGATATGGCATCCCAGCAGATGAGTGACGATCTTGCCGCGCGTGAATTCGACCAGGCGCGCGATGCTGTGCACGAAGGCTGGGAAATCGTCCACGTACAGCCGCCCTGGATAAACCGTGTCGCCGGTGAACAGGATACCGGTCTGGCGGTCGTAATACGCGAGGCTCAGCTTATTGTGGCCGGGAATGGGGAACACGTCGATCGCGCGCCCGCCCAGATCCACCTGGCCCATTCCGTCGGGCCAGCGGTCGATGCCGAAGAATTTCTGCGTAGCCTCGATGGTAAGTGGGATGACGGTAGTGTCCGGCCGTTCGCGGAACTGACTGTCGCCCGCCACATGATCCGAATGGGAGTGCGAGTGGGCCACGATCAGCGGAATGGAGTTGCGGTGATTGCGCGCGAGCCATTTCGAGATGACGCCATCCACCTCGTGAGCGACATCGGTTTTGCCTGCTCCCGTATCGAGCAGCATGGCTTTGCTCTCGCCGAATATCAGATACAGGAAGGGCTTCTCGTAATTGGTGCAACCGGATTCGCGCAGGATGTAGAGGTCGGAGTTATACTCATGAACTTGCCAGTCGGGGACTTCCATGCAGTTGGGGCCGCCGGTCAGCCATCGCCGCGGCAAAGTACCTGGACGCACACCGCCTCCGTTCGGCTGCGGCGCTTGAGCGAGTGCCGCGCCGGCCATCAGCAATCCCAGCCAGCCATGCAATACGAGGTTCCCCCAGTGTAGGTTTTCTTGCAGACGGGGCAGTCAAATGTCAGTCGGCGCACGGGGCCGTGGGAATTTCTTGGAGTATAGCACAGCGCATTGGGCAGTCCATGGCGCCCCGCGGCCAACCTAGCTCTTGCCGTACCACGTCGAAGAAGGCGCTGCGCGCGATGTCGTGGCCTTGCATGCGGCTGGCCAGGATATCGGCCGCCGGCAGACCTTGGCTGAACGTGAGAATGCCGCGGTTGGCCAGAATATCGTAATTGCCCCAGCGGCTGCGATAGAGCCCCTGCCGGTCCCAACGAACCGCGGTGTAGAGCGCTTCGACGATCCCAAAGGTCCGGAAAAGTGCGCCGTAGAGCCGCGCCATATCGCAGCACACCTGCGCGAACCAAGTGATGTTGGGACCGTGCCAGGCGGCGCGCAGAGGCGGCGGCAGCAATCCGAAGAGGTTCGAAATACCCAGGCGCGTGGGTCCTTTGAATTTTGCGAAACTCAGAAACACCGCGCCGCGATGCTGCCACAGCGCGTCCGGCAGAAAAGCGGCCAGTTCCGGATGATGCAGCGTTACGCCGCGGCTTTCCAGAAAATCGAGTACGTCCGGCGCGGGCGCGCAGCGGCCGTCCCAAAACGCCTCCGTGACATTCAGGTATTGCGCGCCATGCGCCGCCAACACATCGGCGAGTCCGGTGCGGCGCAGGTATTCGGCCTCCTGCTGCTGAATCCATGCGCGATGACACTGCGCCTCGGTTTCCCAATCCCAATACGCGCCGCCCAAGTTGCGGCTGCTGGTGTGCCCTTCGAGCACGCTGGCGCGCCCCGGCAGCGCGGCGAGGAGCAGATCGAGCGCCGCCGGATCGGTGAATGTGCCGGGTGCGTAACCATGCCAGGTCACCTTGACGAAGTAATTATCCGAAGCCGGGAGCACGCCGGCCAGCAACTCGCGGAGCGCGGCTGGGCCTGCGATCTCCGCGACGAGGCCGCTGGCGGGATCTTCGGCGCTGCCCGCCAGGATCGCCGGATGCGCCGGCGTCTCGCTACGGCGCGCGGACGGTGTGCGCGCGGCATCGCGGCTGCGTTTGTCGCGCCAGAGTTGCACGATGCGCTGCGTCAGCCAGGCGGCTATCGCGGGATGCGCTCCGGGCGGCGTCAACAGACGCCACGCGGCGGCTTCCGGATGCGTGCGTCGATGGTTCGCCAGAATCGCGCGCGCGTAATCGCAGTGTTCCACCGGCCATTGCATTTGCGGCACAACCAGCCAGTGCAGCGGTTCCCACATGCAGCGCTCGAGCGCATGGCCCAGGAACGGCTGCGCATGTCGTACGAAGCCCACATCCGCGCGGCCCAAGCCGAGTTGTTCCCACAACAACCGCATCAGACGGTAGGTTTGCGCGCGGCTGGCGCTATCGCCGTGGCCGCTCGACGCCAATAGCAGCCCAACGCGCTGCGGCGGAATCGAGCTGCCGGCCAGCGCGGACGAAACCAAATCCGCGAAACAATCCACCAGCAGCGGATGGCCTAAGTCGACGGCATCGGCGTGGACAGTGAGACCCGGCGACGACCTGCGCCATTCGGCTAACGTGTGGCCCAGCGTTTCGCGTTCCCACACGCTGAAGTCGAGGCAGGCCGGGATCACGAAGACTTCATCGGCGGCCGCGGGCGGCTCTCCCAGATCGGTCAGCGAGCGAAGCGCCAGGCGCGGCTCGAATCCGAGAATAGCGGCGCAGGGCGCCACCAAACTTTCGACCTGCTGCCCCGCCTCGGGCCAAGCGGCGTGCGATGGCTTCAAATCAGTCGCGATGAGAAATGCGGAATTCACGCCGCGTGCAACCGGCCGCCCACGCGCCCGTGCTTGGTCATGGTGGCCAGCACGTCCACCATGGCGCGCACCGCCAGCAGCGCGGTGATATCGGAGATGTCGTAGGGTGGCGAGACCTCCACCGCCTCCATGGCCGCAATGCCTTCCTTGGCGACGCCGCGCAGGATGGCCAGCGCCTCGCGCGGCAGAAATCCGCCGGGCTCGGGCCATCCGGTGCCGGGCACGAAACCCGCGTCCACCGAATCGATATCGAAGGAAAGATAAACCGCGCTGGCTCCTTTCCAGGCCACTTCCAGCGCCATCTCCACGGTCTTGTCGATTCCGATGCGCTCGATATCCTGAATGGTGAGTACGGTCGATCCGCGCTTGCGGCCCTGCGTCACACCGGGGCGCGGCACCTGCCATCCGCCTATACCGACCTGCACCAAGTTGGTTGGCGGACAGTTGGGGATGTTAGTCGCATGGAACCAGGGACAGGTATGCATGATTTCATCCATGTCCTTCTCCTGGGTGTCGATATGCCGGTCCAGGTGGATGATGCCGACTTTGCCTTCCACGCACTGAGCCACGCCGCGCACACACGGATAGCCGATCGAATGATCGCCGCCCATGATCATGGGCAGCGTACCCTGCGAAAGGATGTGCGCGACGCCTTTGCTGATCTGGTCGTGGCTCTTGGTAATGTTAGCCGGGCAGAAGATATCGCCCACATCGCACATCTTCAGCGACTCGCGCAGGTCCACGCCTAACTCGAAGTTGTAAGTTGTGTAAAGCGACGAGATGCGCCGGATGCCCTGCGGTCCGAAACGCGTGCCGGCGCGGTAAGTGGTGGCGATGTCGAACGGGACGCCTACAAAGGCTACGTCGTACTCGCCCACTTTGCGGACGTCTTCCAGATAAGGCATCTTCAGGAAGGTATTGATGCCCGACCAGTGGGGCAGCTCGCCGCGCTGAAAGCAACTGATCTCGCTCTTGTCCTCAATGGAGTCCACGCATGCGAGCCCGAATTCCTGGCCGCGCCGGACTTCCTCCTTCCATTGCGCGGAAGGCAGTTGGCTTTCTTCGTATAGGGCGCGCATGCCTTCGAAAGACGAGAAATCCGGCAGCGCGCGGCTGTGTTCGCGGTAACCAGGAGCGTGCCGTTTATAGAACGGTTCGTTAATGGGCATGATGATGGGAATGTTCGTGACGTTCGTAATGAAGCGGGCGGCTGGGTCCGGCGGCGAGTTGCGCCTCAAGCCAGCGAATGACTTCAGCGAGTCCGGTTCCGCCTCTGAGATTGGTGAAGATGAAGGGCCGCTCGCCGCGCTGCTTGCGGGAATCGCGCTCCATTACTTCGAGCGATGCGCCGACGTAAGGGGCCAGATCGATTTTGTTGATCACCAGCAGATCGGAGCGGATGATGCCCGGACCGCCTTTGCGCGGGATCTTGTCGCCGCCCGCCACATCGATCACATAAATCCAAACGTCCACCAGTTCCGGACTGAAAGCCGCAGCCAGGTTATCGCCTCCGCTTTCCACAAAAACAAGCTCCAGACCGGGCAGCGCCTTCTCGAAATCCGCAATGGCTTCCAGGTTCATGGAGGCGTCGTCGCGGATGGCCGCATGCGGACAGCCGCCGGTTTCGACGCCGCGCACGCGCTCGGGCGGCAGGACGCCCTGGCGGATGAGGAACTCCGCGTCTTCGCGCGTGTAGATGTCGTTGGTCACTACCGCCAGGCTGTAGCGGCCTTGCAGTTGCCGGCTCAAGGCATCCACGAGCGCGGTCTTGCCGCTGCCCACCGGGCCGGCGATGCCTACGCGATATGCTCTTGTCAGTGGCATATCAGACCGGTACTAGGTGGGACAGGCCTCCTGGCCTGTCCATGGTCCGCGAAAGCGGCAAATTGCAGGAAGACAGGCCAGGAGGCCTGTCCCACCGCGACCGCGTGTAGGTACTTTTTCATAATCAGAAAAGAAAATACCTTTGAGTCATGGGCAAAGTCTCTGCGGGTTCGCACGTCAACAGCTCGCCATCGGCGCGGACTTCGTACGTCTCGGGGTCCACTTCAAGCCGCGGCATGGCGGAATTATGCACCATATCCGCCTTGCCGATGGTACGGCAGCGCGCCACCGGGACCAGCCGCTTGCGCAGATGCAGTTCGTCCAGCGTGCCGGATTCGAGCGCCGCGCGCGAGGTGAACGTGAGACTGATGGCGCCGGGCGCATCGCCGAAGGAGCCGAACATGGGCCGGTAAAACACCGGTTGCGGTGTCGGGATGGAGGCGTTCGCATCGCCCATCAGGCTCCAGGCGATGAAGCCGCCTTTGACGACCATTTCCGGCTTCACGCCAAAGAACGCGGGCCGCCACAGCACCAAGTCCGCCAGCTTGCCCGGTTCGATGGAGCCGATATGCTCCGCAAGCCCATGCGTGATCGCGGGATTGATGGTGTACTTGGCGACGTAGCGTTTGACGCGCGCATTGTCGTTGCGCGCGGAGTCCGCCGCCAACGGCCCGCGCTGCACCTTCATCTTGTGCGCGGTCTGCCAGGTGCGCGTGACCACCTCGCCGACGCGTCCCATGGCCTGCGAATCGCTCGATATCATGCTGAATACGCCGAGATCGTGCAATATGTCTTCGGCCGCGATGGTCTCCGGACGAATACGGCTCTCCGCGAAGGCCACGTCTTCCGGCACCTGCGGATTCAGGTGATGGCAGACCATCAGCATGTCCAGGTGCTCGGCGATGGTATTCACCGTGTAAGGCCGCGTCGGATTTGTCGAGGACGGCAGAACGTTGGGATGCGCGGCGATGCGAATGATGTCCGGCGCGTGCCCGCCGCCCGCGCCCTCCGTGTGATAGGTGTGGATGGCGCGGCCGCCGATGGCGGCGATGGTATCCTCCACGTAGCCGGCTTCGTTGATGGTGTCGGTGTGGATAGCCACCTGCACATCGTAAAGGTCCGCCACCGCCAGGCAGTTGTCGATCGCGGCGGGAGTGGTGCCCCAATCCTCGTGCAGTTTCAGGCCGCAGACGCCGGCCTCGATTTGTTCGGCCAAAGGCGCGGGCCGCGCGGCGTTGCCTTTCCCCAGAAAGCCGAAGTTCACGGGCCAGGCTTCCGCCGCCTGCAGCATGCGCGCCAGATTCCATTTGCCGGCCGTGCAGGTGGTCGCGTTCGTGCCGGTGGCGGGTCCGGTGCCGCCGCCGATCATGGTGGTGGTGCCGCCGGAAAGCGCTTCGTAAACCTGCTGCGGCGAGATGAAATGAATGTGACTATCGATGGCGCCCGCGGTGACAATCAGGTTTTCGCCGGCGATCACTTCGGTGGATGCGCCCACCACCAGCTCCGGATCGACGCCCGCCATGGTGTCCGGATTGCCGGCTTTGCCGACCTTTACAATGCGCCCGTCCCGAATGCCGATGTCGCCTTTGACGATGCCCCAGTGGTCGATCACCAGCGCGTTGGTAATCACCAGGTCGAGCGCGCCGGGCACGGATTCGCGCGTGGCGCCGGCGCTCTGTCCCATGCCGTCGCGAATCACTTTGCCGCCGCCGAACGTGATCTCGTCGCCGTAGGTCGTATAGTCGCGCTCGACTTCGACGATGAGTTCGCTATCGGCCAGGCGCACGCGATCGCCGGTGGTTGGTCCGTAAAGGTCCGCATAGGTGCGCCGGGGAATGCGGATGCTCACGGCTTCTCCTTCAGCGCGCCGTTGACGCGGCCCTGGTGGCCCCACACCACGCGGGCGCCCGCGAATTCCACCAGATCGACCGGCTTGCTCTCGCCCGGCTCGAAACGCACGGACGTGCCCGCCGGAATGTCGAGATGTGTGCCGTAAGCGGCGTCGCGATCGAAATCCAGCGCGCGGTTGACTTCGAAAAAATGGTAGTGGCTGCCCACCTGGATGGGCCGGTCGCCGGTGTTCCGGACCAGCACACGCGCGGTGCGGCGGCCGGCGTTGATCGCAATTTCGTCCGCTTCCAAAAAGTATTCGCCCGGATGCATAGCGTTCATCGAATGGGATCGTGCACCGTCACCAGCTTGGTGCCGTCCGGAAAGGTGGCTTCCACCTGGACCTCATGAATCATTTCGGGCACGCCGGGCATGACGTCGCCGCGCTTCAGAATATCGCCGCCGAGCACCATGATGTCGCTCACCGATTTGCCGTCACGCGCGGCTTCCATGATCTCGGCCGAGAGGATGGCAACCGCTTCGGGGTAGTTCAGCTTCAGCCCGCGCGCCTGGCGCTTGCGGGCAATCTCGGAGGCGGTGTAGATCATGAGCTTGTCGATCTCTCGCGGCGTAAGCTGCATTCGTCTCCTGAGTTAATAGATCTTGCGGGGCAGCGTGGCCGGTTCTCCAGTGAGCAGCAACCTGGCCGCTCGCCAGAATTCGCGCAAACCGGTGACAAGCGCGGGGCTGCTGCGAGCTATGCCGCGAACCACCAAGCCGTCACAGGTCAGCGAACTGATCCCCCATATTACTCCATCCGGCGATTCGGCGCACGGGCGCGCCTGGGCGGCTAGTTGCCCGGCGAGTTGCTCCTGCATGCGGCCCCAGGTGGCCGCGGGTTCGCCGGCGCGACAGACATAAAAGGTAGCGAGGTAGCGGCACGATCCGAGGCGCGCCGGCGATTCGAGGGGCCGCAAGAGCGGCTCGAGATGCATGCGATCGATGGCGATGGGAACGCCGCCTGCACGGATCTCGGTTTCGATGCGCAATTGGTCGAAGGCGAAGACCTCGCCGGATGCCTCGCGCCCCGGCGCCACTATTTCCCACCAGAAAAGCGTGGCGCCCGCGGCGAGGTTCACCGTGGTGGTTTGCGCGAAGCGGCTGCCACGGTAAGGAATCAACGCATCCGGCAGCAGTTCGAGCAGGCTATCTTCGGCGAGATCGAAGTGCGCGGCGCTGTGGGCCGGGGCGGCGTCCGCGCGCGGGCGATACACGCGCGTGGCGCCCGTGGTAGTGATCTGCGCGCGGGCGCCGGGCGAAAGCTCCGCCCGCAGATCGAGACGATCTCCACCTAGAATGCCGCCGGAAGTGTTGTTCAGGTGGACCAGCGCCTGGCCCGTCGCGCCGGCGAATGCCCGCAACACGCGCCAGGGCGGTTCCTGACGGCGGAGGCGTAGAACAGTTCCGCCGGTTGATGTTTGTTCGAATGCCAGGTGGAGGCGGCCGTTCAGAGCGGTATCCTCACGACACAAACAGGCGCGTCGAGAGCCAGGGATGCCGCATGGAGGCGATCTCGATGGCGGGCACGAAGCATGCCGCCGCGTCGAACGGGTCGCCGGCGGCTCGCCGTACGGAGGCAAGGATGAACGGCTTGAGATCCCAAAGGAGCTGGCTGGCATGGCGCTGGCCCAGCGGCAGCAGCTTCTGGCAGGCCGAGACCAGACCGGCCAGGGATTGATGCAGATATGCGGCCGCGGCGGTTTCCGGACCGATGGCTAAGGCGCGGCCGGCGGCTCCAAACGCCGTTGCCAGGTGCATGTCGCAGGCGGCGCGGGCGAACTCTGCGAGGAGCGCATGGCCGGTGAGTTCGGCAGCCAGCTCCAGAAAGCGGCGGCCCAGTACGGCGCTGGCGGCACGGCTTTCTCGCGCCGGCTTCGTGGCGGCGATGGTCCGGTTCAGATCGATCCATCGGGCCACGTCCAGGATAACGGCTGCTTGCAGGCACCACGTCGATTCCAGCGTTCCAGTCTCTTCGAGCCACGCCCGCAGGAAGTCCGGGAGTTGTTCGGTATCGAGCACTCCTTCGGCGGCTAACGTTTCCAGTCCGAAAGAGTGCGCCGCGGCGCCGATGGGCAGGGCGCTGTCGGCCAGTTGCAGCAGGCGGAGGAAGCCGAGCGCATCGGGGAACATTAGATGCCACCAGTCTACTACGCCTGCACCGTCACGCCGTTTCGCGCGCGAGGAAGGCGTCCATGCGCGCGTTGGCCTGCTCGGCGATTGCAATCGGAAAATAGTTGAACGCGTGGGCGCCGCCCGGATAGACCGCCAGCTCCGCACGGTTGCCCGCGACGATGTAGCGGGCATACATGAAGAGCGAATCGTCGAGCAGGCCGTCGCGGGTACCCACCGTAAACAGCGCCGGAGGGAGTCCCTTCAGGCCGGCGTAGAGCGGCGAGATGTCCGGATGGCGCATGTCTTTCGCGCCGGGGAGATACGCGCCCATGAACTTCTCGATGTCCACGGTGCGCAGCACCAGCCGTTCGTCGCCGAACTGCTTCTGGCTGGGCGTCATCGAAAGATCGTACGCGCCGTAGACCAGGTTCGCCGCGCGGAAGCCAGTGAAGCCGTGGCGGTCGCGCATGCGCAACAGCGTGACGGCGGAGAGGGTGGCGCCCGCCGATTCGCCGCCAATCGCGAGCACGTCGGAGCCAAATTCCGCCCTGGCGTTTTTCGCCAGCCACAAGGCGGCCGATTCGCAGTCGTCCGGAGCGGCCGGGTAGGGATTCTCAGGCGCCAGGCGGTATTCGACGCTCACGCACGCCAGGCGCGCCCTTTCGTTCACCCGCTCGAGCATGGGATCCTGCAGATCCGCCGCTCCGAGCACCATCCCCCCACCGTGGATGTGAAGATAGACGCCCTTCGGATTCTGTGGCGCGACCACGCGCAGCGGAATCTTACCGCCGCCCTTCCCCTCGATGGTGATAGTGCGCGCCCGGGCTGACTTCGGCGCCAGCGGAAAAGGGCCTTCCCCGCGCGCGCGGGCGTCGCGGACGGCCTGCGCGCCCACCTCCCACCAATTGGGCGCCGCCGTAAATAACTTAACAATCTCTGCGTTGCAGCGGCGCGTTTCTTCGGAGATCGCCTCCGGACGAAAGAGCGCCGCGTCGACCTGGCTCATCGTGTTCCTCCGTTGTGGGGCAGGATGGTATCCTGCGCGCCGATTGGCAATCGGCGCAAACTCGGCGATTAACAATCGGCCCGCGGGCTGGCAACCTGCCCCACAACCTCAGAATCGAATACTATCACCTCTGGGACCTGGACAAGCACCTCTGCGGCTAGCCCCAAAGTGTCGTTGGGCAGGCGGGGCCTCCCCGGAACGTGCCCGTGGAATCGAGGCTACCGATGCCGGATTGCTCGATCCCTGAGGCGTATGGATCGGCTGACGGAAAATGCAAAGGTGCGCCCCCCAGAACCTCCTCCTTTCAACTGGACCTCCTCTCAACTGGGCTTGGCTCCCACTTGACTGCAGACTGGTAGATAATCGGGATTTTGAGCGCCGCCCGAAACCAAAACTTTCCTTTACATTTCCGTTTCGCGGCGGAGGGTGGGGGCAGGAGCCGCAGAAAAAAATGAAAGAATCTTTTTGGGTTTGCCTGCGCTGACGACGTGCGTTACGCGCCGCAACGAAGGTGCCGGACCAAGGATGTGAGCCTGCCCCCTGAGGTGAGACAAACAGTTAAGACACTGTTTGCCGTTCGCTGAAGATTCATTGTACTGCGTGTTGCTTCGATTGCACAATTGCGGTCGTGGACAACCGTGCGTTCTTTCTGACTTGGCAAGCCATCCGAAGTCAACTGGCGGCCATGCCCCGCGAGAGTTGTACCTGGTCCGCCTGATTCAGCACCCGACAGGCCGCGCGTTTCCTGGGGAACGACTTTGGACCGCGGACCAGTTGATGCCTGCCGCAACCATCCTGTTTCTGCGCGTGCGCAACAGCGAGGGCTGCCACGTGTACATCCAGCCCTACGCTGGAAACCAAAACGCCGGCTATATTCCGGTCGATCCGAGCTAGACTGTACAGAGGCAGTATGAAGAAGGTCCGAAATGTCCGTTGAGCCATCCGGAGCAAGCGATCAGGGCGGCGAAGGCGGCGAAGGCGCCGAAGGCGCCCCACTCCCTGGCAACGGTGAAACGCAATTCAGCACCCGCACGATCGGACCCGGCGAGGCGATCCCCGGCGCCGTCATCGATTCTTATCGTCTGCTCCAGCCGATCGGGCGGGGCGGCATGGGTGAGGTATGGCTGGCGGAGCAGAAGGAGCCAGTTCGCCGGCGCGTCGCCCTCAAGCTGATTAAGGCGGGCATGGACACGCGGGAAGTGGTCGCGCGCTTCGAATCGGAGCGACAGGCATTGGCGCTCATGGATCATCCAGCCATCGCCAAAGTCTTCGATGGCGGCTCCACGCTGCAGGGCCGGCCCTATTTTGTGATGGAGTATGTCACCGGCATGCCCATCACGGACTTTTGCGACAGACACAAGTTAACCATGCGCCAGCGGCTGGAACTGTTCGTCCTGGTCTGCGATGGTGTGCAGCATGCGCACCAGAAAGCCATCCTGCATCGCGATTTGAAGCCATCGAACATCCTCGTCAGTGAAGTGGACGGTAAACCGGCGCCGCGCATTATCGATTTCGGGGTAGCGAAGGCGACTGCGCAGCGGCTAACGGCCGGCACAATGTTCACGCGGGTGGGGGCCGTTGTCGGGACACCGGGTTACATGAGCCCGGAGCAGGCCGACTCGGCCGGCACGGACGTGGACACACGTACCGACGTATATTCGCTGGGCGTGGTGCTATATCAGTTGCTGGTGGGCGTGCTGCCGCTGGATTTCGCCAAGACGCCCCCGGATCAGTTTCTGCGCAGGCTGCGCGAGGAAGATGCGCCGCGGCCGAGCACCAGAATACGAACGCTCGGCGAGCAGACCGCCACTACCGCGCAGAAGCGCGGCGCGGATGCTCCCACGCTGGTGCGCCAATTGCACGGCGATCTCGATGCGATCGCTCTCAAAGCGCTGGAGAAGGACCGCTCCCGGCGGTATGCGACGCCCGCGGAATTGGCTGCCGATATCGGCCGATACTTGCGGAATCGGCCGGTGGTAGCACGTCCTTCGAGCGCTGCATATCGGGCTCGCAAGTACGTTCGCCGGCACCGGGTGGGGGTGGCGGTGGCCGCCATCGCCGCCCTGCTGCTGGTGTCGGTGGCGGTGGCACAGGCCTTCGAGCTGCGGCGCATCAAGCGCGAACGGGATCGCGCGGATCGCGTGACCGAATTTATGACTGGTATGTTCAATGTGTCGAACCCCAGCGAGGCACGCGGCAACGACATCCGGGCGCGCGAAATTCTGGATAAAGCGTCGAACGACATCAACACGGGGCTGGCCAAGGACCCGGAACTCCAGGCCCAGATGATGCACGTGATGGGCCACGTCTACGAAAGCCTTGGGTTATACGCCAAGGCCGAACCGCTGCTGCGCCGGGCCGTGGAAGTTCGGCGCAACACGCTCGGCTCCCAGAACCCGGATACGTTGAATTCGATGTACGCTCTGGCCGGGGTGCTGATGTATGAGAGCCGTCACTCCGAGGCGGAAAAGTGGAGCCGTGAGACGCTGGACTCCCGCCGTAACCGGCTGGGTTCCGAACATCGCGACACTTTGCGTTCCATGTCCCAATTGGCCTTTATTTTGAACCGTGAAGGCCGTTACCCCGAAGCGGAGAAGCTGAATCGCGAGGCGCTCGAAATGGCGAGACGACTACTCGGGCCCGAAGACGAGGTGACCAGAGTAATCGCGGCGCATCTGGGAGCGGATCTGGCTTATGAAGGCAAATACAAGGATGCCGAGAAGACATTCCGGGAGGTGCTGGAAATGGACCGGCGCAGATTTGGCTCCGACCACCCGAATGTCCTACTCGACATGGGTAATCTCGCCGCCGCGCTGCATTACCAGCAAAGGCTCGACGAAGCGGAAAAATTGTATCTCGATGCGTATCAAGCCCAACGCCGGGTACTCGGGCCTGAGCACCCCGATACACTGATGACCATGGGAAACCTGGCATTGGTCCTCTACAGCAAGAAGCGTTACGCCGACTCGGAGAAGATGTTCCGCGAGACGCTGGAAATCAAGCGCAGGCGGCTGGGCCCGGAGCACCGCCTCACCCTAATCACCATGGGAAATCTGGCTGAAGTGCTCACCGAGGAAGGCCGGTACGCCGAGGCGGAGCAACTGGTTCGCCAGACCCTGGAGACGGAACGGAGGACCTTGGGAGCTGAGCATTCCGACACCTTGTCCGCTTTAGAGAGTTTGGGCATGCTCCTGAAGAGAGAAAAGCGCTACGCCGAAGCGGAAGCGACGCTCCGGCAGACACTCGAGGGCCGGCGCCGCGCTCTCGGGCCGGGGCATCCGGACACGGCCGGCGCGGCTTACGACCTGGCTTGCATTTTGGCTCTCGAGGGCAAGCGAGATGAGTCCTTTTCCAACTTGCGGTACGCCGTGGAGAACGCACTCTCCGCCGAAACAAGGCTGGGCCTGGAAAAGGAACCCGATCTCGAATCTCTGCGTGGGGACCCACGCTTCGCCGCGCTTGTTGCATCCGCACGCCAGCCCGCCGCCGCTGTTTCAAAAATGAATTAGCCAGCCCCAAACGTGGACTGAACTTACTTCACCCGCCAAGAGATGTCGCGAGGAAGACCTGTCAGTTGCTCCTGAGTTACGGCGTATCCGGAAATTATCCGTGGCAACTTCCCGGCGGCACAACAGCCGGATTGTGCGAACCACGCTCGTAGGTGCTGTCTGCGATCGGTGGCGAGAACAGCCCTTCCATCCGGCAACCGGGCAGGAATGCGCAGGCATTGTCCCCGAGTAAAGCTTCGACTTCGTGTGGCGCCTTAGATGCGCCTAGAAGAGGGCCTCAATGACCTTCATTCTTCCAGGCAATCACGTTCTATGACGCTGAAATTCCTTCTTCACCGACTCTGTCTGTGCGCGGAGCGCGGTTCCCCTGTGGGTCATTAATACGTCCGGATGGCGACGAGGACCTTAGGTCGCGTGCCGGTTGCAGGCCTGATCCCACAATCGGGCGTTATGCGGCAGCTGACGTACGGCGGCTCCGGCGACACGGCAAACTCAACAGTGCGCTCGCCGATAGGATGACGGAGAACGTCGAGGTGGTTCCCACAGCCACAGGTAAGAGCTCCGTGCTAAATTGCGAAGGTCCATCGAGAAAAGCGATCTTCATTGCATCACCTCGAGCTTCGGCGTGTGGCGAAGCCTTTGACGTGGGCCGCCCCTCTGGCCACTGAAAGTTCCGAGCTACGCACCTCTGGGACACTAGCCAGCTTCGATCCTGCCAAAACCAGCCGGAAGGCAAGCGCGCCCTTTTTCACGCCCCGCCGCAGCCGCCGGCCGTGCGCCGATCACACATCGCGTAATAACCACATCCCAAAGAAAACAAAGCAAAACCTCCCGGCGATACCAAGCCCTGCGCAAACCCACGTGCTACCTTCATGGCGGAATGGAACACACTACCGGCTCAACTCCCCTAACCGCGGTCCAGCAGTGCGTCGTCGACGCCCTCGCCGCCGGCTCGACCATCACCCGCGCCGCCGAAGCGTACGGCATCCAGCGTGTCACCATCTACCGCTGGATGAAAACCCGCAAGGAATTCGTAACTGCCCTCCGCCGCGCCCGCGCCGCGTTTGTCCTCGCCCGCCGCGACGACCTCCACCATCTCAGCAATCGCGCCCTGGAAACCATTCTCTTCGTCCTCGACAATCCCAAGTCGCCGTCTGGCGTCCTGCTGCGTACCGCCATGTTCGTCCTGCAGCGGCCCCAGATGCCGAAGACCGGCTGGTCCATGCCCGAACCTGCCCCCAACCCGGATGGGGAAAAGCTTGTCGACTCGGCCGTCATCGAACGCGACTACTCCCAACTCCCCGGCCTCGACAGCATTGAAAGGGACGATCCGGAACCCCCGCCGCCTGCGAAATCGGATGTAACGAAATGTCACGAAATGTTACACGATTTGCAAAATCGCAAGGATGTCACACCCGCCCCATCCGGACCGCGGCGATCACGCCGAAAACCTTGAGATTCATGTGGCGCACGCACCCTTGCGTGCCGCGTCCCCACTCGTGGGGACGCCCTACGCTTGCATCAGCGCCCCGGTTCCGTAACCGTCAAAATCTGATCCGCCCGCACCTTCTTCAACGTCTGCACGATGCCGCTGGGCCATCGAATCTCCAGCGACGCGATAGCCTTCTCCGCCCCCAGCCCGAAGTGCACCCGCTTGTCGCTCGAGGACATGAACCCGACGGAAGTGGTCACGTGATTGTAAAGCGTGCGCCCCGACCCGGTGGTCAGCTTGAGGACTGCTCCAATCCCGTCGCGGTTGCTGCGGCGGCCGATCGTGTTGACCAGCAGCCAGTGATTGCCATTATCGGCGGAATTCAGCAGAATGCGCGGCTTCTCGTCCAGCGACGTCACCACCAGGTCCGGGAAACCGTCGTTATTCAGGTCCACGAAGGCCGACCCGCGCTGGAAGCCCGCATGATTGAAGTCCGCGCCCAGCAGGCCGGAGACATCCCGGAACTCCTTGCCGTCCACATTCTCGAACATGGTGTCGCGCTGGCGCGAGATCTCGCCCAGGTTGTCGATCTCTCCATTGGCCGAGTACATATCCTTCCAACCGTCGTTGTTGTAATCCACAAAGCCGTTGCTCCAGCCGGAGCTGCGCACGCTCAAGCGCGATACGCGCGAAACGCCGGAAGCATACTTCATATACTTGCCGCCCTCGTTGTGGAACAGGCCCCAGATCTGGCCCTTGAGGTTGTTATAGAAGATGTCGGGCCAGCCATCGTTGTCGTAATCCTTGGCGTCCGCGCCCATGGAAGAACCCGCGTTGCCGCTCTCGTCGTAGGCCACGCCCCACTCGAATCCGGATTCTTTGAACGTTCCGTTCTTCTGGTTGATGAACAGGAAATTGCGCACCGTGTCGTTGGCCACGAAAACGTCCATATACCCGTCGCCGTTGAAATCCGCGATGGCGATGCCCATCCCCTTGCCCAGTTCCTTGCCGAAACCGGAAGTCTCGGTGACATCTTCGAAGCGGCCGTTGCCGAGGTTGTGATAGAGGCGGTGCGCGACGTTCGTGTAGACCCTGGGATGGCAGTAATATTCGCGCCCGTTGGACCCGCAGATTTTGTCCGTCTGCGGGGTCCAGACGGTGTAATTGGAAACAATCAGATCCAGCTTGCCGTCGTTGTCGTAGTCGAACCAGGCGGCGGCCACGCTCAAAACATCCTTGGGCTTGCCGCCGATGCCGGAGCGCTCCGTGACGTCGGTGAAAGTGCCGTCGCCGTTGTTGTGGTAAAGGACGTTGCGTCCGGCGTTGCAGACGAACAGATCCTCGAAGCCGTCGTTATCGTAGTCGCCGGCGGCCACCCCGAAGCTGAATCCGAGGTCTTTGCCGAGCAGGCCGGCGTGCGCCGTGACATCTTCGAAGGTGCCGTCGCCGCGGTTACGCAGCAGGCAATTATAGAAGCGCGGATCGGTCTTCTCCATTTCGGGCAGTTTGGCGCCGTTGGTGAAAAAAAGATCCATGCGGCCGTCGTTGTCGAAGTCAAAGGCGGCCACCCCGCCGCACATGGCTTGCGGGAAATACTTCCGCCCGGTGAAGCTGTTGTCCGTGCGGTAGGCGAAGTTGGACTTGGAAGCGATATCGGTGAAATGCGGACGCCGCGGTTCCGGCCCCTCGCCGCTCGCCACCAGCCACCAGCCGCCACCCAAGACGCACAAGCCGCTTGCCGCCAGCCACCGCCTCACCTGGCTTTGGCTCCCGTCTGCTCTGCGTCCCGCTGGTCCGTGAGCTTTTGCGCGATGGCGCGTTCGCGGTCGCCGTCCGCGCTGCGGTCCAGACGGTAGTAGACGGTCGCCAGGGTGGCGTGCGCCTCCAGAAAATCGGGCGATTCGCCGATCAAGGCTTCCAGCGTTTTGCGCGCCTGGTCCGGATTGCCGGTGGCCAGGTCGACGTTGGCCATCTGATAGCGAACGCCCGGATCGTTGGGGCGCGCCTTGAGGGCGCGCTCGAAATAGCGGCGCGCCTCCGCGTATTCCTGATCCTTTTTCGCCAGCACGCCCATGTTCAAGTTCGATACGAACTCGTCCGGATCCAAGGCGAGTTCCTGGCCGAAGGCGGTGCGGGCGCGGTCGGATTCTCCCTTGGAAAGCAGCAGTTCGCCCAGGCGGGCGTGCGCGCCGGGAAGCCGGCCGTTGAGTGCGATGGATTTCTCCAGGTCGGCGAGCGCGCCGTCGATGTCGTGCGCCTTCAGTTTCAGAGTGCCCTGCAGCAGGCGGCCTTCGGCCGAGTCGCCCCGGCTGAGGATGCGATCGATGACGGCTGCGCCGCTCGCATCCTGGCCATCGGCGATGAGAGCGGTTCCATACAGATAATCGAACCCCTGGTCGGCGGACTTTTCTTGCTCGAGCGGCGCCAGCAGCGCGATGGCTTGTTTGTATTTGCCGAGGCTGTTATAGCAACTCGCCAGCAGCAGGGTGACCTGGTCTTTGAATTGGGGCGCCAGAGAGGCGGCCCGTTCGAAGCGCGCGGCGGCCTCGGCGGGGCGGCCGGTCTTGTAATAGGCCAGCCCCAGATTCAGCAACAGGGCTGGATTCTCCGGGCTTTTAGCGAGGGCCCGGTCGTATTCCGCGATGGCCTCGTCGTAGCGGCCGGCGCGGGCCAGCGCGGCGCCCAGATTCGAACGCGCCTCCACCGAATCCGGCTGCGCGTCCAGATATTCCCGGTAGCCCCGGATGGCGCCGTCGAGATCGCCCGCCTGGTGCAGCGCGATGGCATGTTGCAGAATCGCTTCCGGGCCGGCGGCCGGTTGCTGCGCCCACAGAATATGCGCCGCGAGTAACAGACAGACCGACGCCCATGCAGAACGCATCGCTACGGCGTCTCCTTCACGCGAAGCACCCGATCGCCGCGCACGTCCTTCAGCGTCTGCACGATGCCCGACGGCCAATGGATGACTACCGATGCCGCCGTCCCGTCCGCGCCCAATCCGAAATGCACCGGCCCGTAACTCGACGAAGCATAGCCCACGCTGCTGGTCATGTGATTATACTGCGTGCCGCTCTTGGTGGTGACCTGTATCCTGGCGCCGATACCGTCGCGGTTGCTCTTGGTTCCTTCTAGCGCGATGTCCAGCCAATGTCCCGCTCCGGGGCTCCGGTTCATCCAGATCTCAGCCGGGTGGGCCAGCGCGGTGACCACCACATCGACCCGGCCGTCGCCATCCAGGTCGCCGAATGCCAGGCCGCGATGGCGCGCCGCGGGCGAGGCGTCCAAACCCGCCTCGGCGGTCAGCGCCGCCCACTGCCCACTGGCGCCCAGACTCCGGAATACGGTGTTGTGCTGCTCCACCACATTGCCCGGCAGCGGTTGGGAGAGCACATCTCCGCGGCTCACGAAGAGATCCTTCCATCCGTCGTTGTCGAAGTCGTAGAGTCCCGCGCCAAATCCGGCCATCCGCATGCTCAGCGCGCGCATGCCGCTGGGCGTACTCACTTCCTGGAACCCGCGCCCGGCCACGTTCTTCCATAAGGGGAACGTCTGCTTCTCCAGCGCCACGGTTACCAGGTCCGGATACCCGTCGTTGTTGAAATCGCGAAAATCCAGCCCCATCCCGGAAATGAAATTGCCGTCTTCCGGCAGCGCCACGCCTTTCTGAAACGCGACTTCTTCGAACTTGTCTCCCAGGTTGTGGAAAAGGAAATTATAAGAGCTATCGTTGGTGACGAACAGGTCGGGACGGCCATCCAGATCGTAGTCGGCCATACCCACTCCCATTCCCTTCCCCACGTGCGCGCGAATACCCCACTTCTCCGACACATCCTCGAACTTGCCATTTCCCTTGTTCAGGAACAACTGGTTGGGCAAGCCTTTATAGGAGCGCGGGGCGCAATAGTCGGGCACTCCCTTGTATTCGCAGAGCGGCTCCGTGGCGTAGTCCCATTGCAGATAGTTGACCACGAACAGGTCCAGCAGCCCATCGTTGTTCACATCCACCCAGACCGCCGTGATGCCCCACATCGGCCCGAACTGCGGGTCCGGCCAATTCGAGATGCCCGCCTGCGCCGTGACATCCGTGAAGGTGCCGTTGCCATTGTTGTGGTAGAGCGTATTGTGGTGGACGCCCGCCACGAAGAGATCCGGATAGCCGTCGTTGTCGTAATCGCCCACCGCCACGCCGCTGTCGAAGCCGCTGCCGGCCACGCCCGCCGATTCGGTGACGTCCGTGAAGACCCCATTGCCGTCGTTGCGAAACAGCCGGTTGCGGTATTTCGGATCGTCCTTCTTCAGCGTGGCCAGATTGGCGCCGTTGGTGAAGAAGATGTCGGGACGCCCGTCGCGGTTGTAATCGAAGACAGCCACGCCGCCGGCCATGGTGGCGGGCACGTGGCGCGCGGTTATCTCGCCATGCTCAAGCTGGAAGGGGATGGGCTTCAGATCGAAACGGATCGCGGAGGCCGATCCGCCGGCGGCGCGCGGCAGCCACATCGCGCCGGCCAGCAGGAGCAGCGGCACACACATCAGGCCCGGCGCAATCCGGCGAGAACCCATATCGTCCAGAATAACGCGCGCCGTGGGGCAGGATGGTATCCTGCGCGCCGATTGCCAATCGGCGCAAACTTGCGAGGATTAACGAGCCGCGACCAAATCGGCGATCATGGAAGGTTCTTGTGAACCACATTCGCGTCATCTCGCCGGGTCTGTTGACCACTGTCCAGGATCTGGGACGGCCCGGTTACGCGCACCTTGGCATCTCCGCTTCCGGCGCCGCGGATGCGCTCTCCTTGCGTGCGGGAAACCTGCTGGTAGGGAACCCGGAAGGCGCGGCGGCGCTGGAAATGACGCTCGCCGGCGGCACGTTCGAGTTCGAGTCCCGCGCAATCGTGGCGCTCACCGGCGCGGATTTCCAGACGAGCGTTCCGATGTGGACCCCCGTCTGGGTGAGACCCGGCGGGCAGGTGCGCTGCGGCCACGCGCGGTCGGGCGCGCGATGCTATCTCTGCGTGTCCGGCGGGATCGAAGTGCCGCTGGTGCTTGGCAGCGCTTCCACGCATCTGTTGACGGGGCTGGGCGGCCTGGAAGGCCGTGCGCTGAAGCGCGGCGACATCTTGCAGACCACGTGGGGCGGGCGTCCACGCCTGCGGCGGGTCTCCAGACCCGCGCCCATCACCGGCGTCATCCGAGTCACCTCCCCAACCAACGCCTACGCCCTCTGCGGCCCCGCCTGGGAAGTGCGGGAAGATTCCGACCGCATGGGTCTGCGGCTGCGCGGGCAAGCACTCGATCGGCACACCGGCCACATGCTTACCGAAGGCGTACCGCTGGGCGCGGTCCAAGTGCCGCCGGACGGGCAGCCTATCATCCTTTTCGTGGAGCACCAGACCACCGGCGGCTACCCCAAGATCGCCAACGTGATTTCAGCCGATCTCAACGTGGTCGGGCAACTACGCCCGCGCGACCAGGTACGTTTCGAGCAGATTTCCATCGACGCGGCGCTCATGCTCCTCGAAGCGCAGGAGGCGTGGCTGCATTCCCTGGTATAGCTCCATCACGCGCGCGCAATGGAAGACGCTGGCGGCGGCGCAATTCGCCTGGATGCTGGACGCCATGGACGTCATGCTGTATGCGTTCGCGCTGACGGCCATTCGCGATGAGTTCCATCTGAATTCCGCGGCGGCCGGCGCGATGGCCTCCGCGACGCTGCTGGCATCCGCCTTCGGCGGCGTGTTGTTCGGCGTGCTGGCCGACCGCATGGGCCGGGCCCGCGCGCTGGTCTACGCCATCCTGATTTACTCGGGCTTCACCGGGATCACCGCGACTGCCGGCAGCGTGGCGGCGCTGCTGGCGTGGCGCACGCTGGTGGGCATCGGCATGGGCGGCGTCTGGTCGGCCGGATCGGTGCTGGTAGCGGAATCCTGGCCGGCCGAGCATCGCGGGAAGGCCGCCGGATTAATGCAATCCGGTTGGGCGATCGGCTATATTCTCGCGGCGCTGCTGGCTGCCGCGGTAATGCCGCGATGGGGATGGCGGCCGCTGTTCGTGGCGGGGGTGGCGCCGGCGCTGCTGGCGGTCTGGGTATTGGCGCGCGTGAATGAGCCGCGGCGAGCACCGTCGCCCGCTCGCCCATTCGCGCTCTCGCCCGCTCTGTGGCGCACCGCGGCCATCGCCTCCAGTGTCACCAGTTGCGTGTTGTTTGCCTACTGGGGACTGTTCACCTGGATGCCGAGCTATCTTTCGAGTCCGGTGGCGCGGGGCGGCGCGGGTATGAGCGTGGTGCAGTCCACCGGCTGGATCGTGCCCATGCAGATTGGCGCGTTTTTCGGATACACTGCGTTCGGCTTTTGGGCGGACCGCTTCGGCCGGCGGCCCGTGTTTCTGACCTTCGTGCTGAGCGCCGCGGTGCTGGTGCCGATCTACGGCCAGTGGGGGAGGCATCGGACCGCGTTGATGCTGATGGGACCGCTGATCGGGTTCTTCGGGCACGGCTACTTCAGCGTCTTCGGCGCCATGTTGGCCGAGTTGTTTCCCACGGCGATCCGCGCCACCGCGCAGGGCCTCTGTTACAACGTGGGACGCGCGGCCGGCGCGCTCGCGCCATTCACCATCGGGGCTTTGGCGGACCATTTCGGCATCGGCAGCGCGCTGGCGCTGACCTCCGTGTTCTTCGCGGCGGGCGGCGCGCTGATCTTCCTCTTGCCGGAAACCAAAGGCGCAAAACTGGTTGTGGGGCAGGTTGGCAACGTTGGCAACCTGCGGGCCGATTGTTAATCGGCCCAACTTGCGCCCGGCCCTGCCCCACAACTGGCGTGAAGCATCTTTATGGTAGAGTTTCAGGTATGAGAATCCTTCTCGTAGCGTTGCTCGCCGCAACGAGCGCATTCGCCCAGAAAGTCTTCATCGAATTCGACCCGGCCGCCAACTTCGCCAGGTATCGGACCTTCGCCATCCGCGATGGCCAGTTGAACAGCCGGAACCCCGTGCTGAACAGCGAACTGGTCAAGAAGCGCATAGAGGCCGACATCGCGCGCGATCTCGCCGCCAGGGGCTTGGCCCCGGTGCCCGGGCCGGGTCCGGCCGACCTCAACGTGAGATACACGTTCGGCGCGGCCCGCGAGATGAAGGCGGAGGCTTATCCGGCCGGCTGGCGCGGCTGGGGCACGCGCGTCGTGGCAGTGCCGTACGCCGAGGGCACATTGGTGATCGACCTGCGCGACCCTGCGACGCATTCGCTGGTGTGGCGCGCGCGTGCCACCGTGGAAAAGAGCAATGCGCAGAAGATCGAAGAGAAGATCGACGATATGGTCGGGAAGTCGTTGAAGAAGTACCCGCCCAAGCCGCCGAAGTAAATTACCGAGCCGCGGCCGTCAGGGAGCGATAGTCGGGTGGGGCGGCTTGTGGGATTCGAAGATGCGCCGGGCATTGAAAACATGCAAGTTATTGAATCCTTTCCGAAAATACGCAGGGTGCGGACGAAAACGCTGATTACGCGTTTTGGAGCCACGTACAAGGCACGTGGACGTGGCGGCGTAGATTCACGTCAAAGGCCGGATCGGCTCTGTGTTCGCTAGACGGTGAACGAGGTTTCGGCGTGATCCAAGCCCTTGGGCGACGCCGCAGTTCCCTAACGGCCTATTGCAAATCGACTGCCGACGCAGGGCAATTGCGGTTACCATAGCGTTATGCTCTTTTTGCGGAAGCCAGCGCGAAAGGGGCAAAATCGTTGGACGCGACCGGGGTGTGCACATTCTGAATAATGACGATATAGCCAGCGGGCACGCTCATGGCTGGATCGCTCGACTCGAAAGCGAAATCGGCGCCAACTGGACCGCGATTCGCAAAGCCCACATCACGACCGAAGAGAAGCGTGCACGCCTGCGGCGCGCGTTTGAAGGAAAGATTGCGGCAGATACGAGCCTTGTCGTATTCGGGTCCATCGCTCGGGAAGAGATGACCTCTGACAGCGATGCCGATTGGATTCTCCTGGTGGATGGTCAAGCGCAGCCTGAGCACGGCGAACAACGACAGATAATTGCGTCTGAGCTAGAGAAGCTCAAATTTCAAAAGCCAGGGCGCTCTGGCGTTTTCGGCTGCATGATTGGAAGTCATGACATTGTTCACGAGATCGGAGGCGAAGACGACACCAACTCAAATACCACGAGAAGGGTGCTTTTGCTTCTCGAATCCTTACCTGTTGGAAACCGTGAGGCATACGATCGTGTTCGCCGCCAAATCCTAAAGCGCTATCTGAGCGACGATCGCGGTTTGACCCGAAGCAGTAGCGCGATTAGAGTGCCGCGTTTTTTGCTGAACGACCTGACCCGTTATTGGCGAACTGTGACGGTCGATTTCGTTTACAAGCAGCGGGCGGAGGCTGGCGACAAATGGGCTCTGCGTAATGCCAAGCTTCGTATGTCCCGAAAACTCGTGTTCGCATCCGGCCTGCTTCGTTGCTTCTTTTGCCAATTGGCTCCTGAGGCCGCGATGGCTCGCGAATACCTCACATCCCCGAGACATGACATTTCCCGACTGCTTACATATATGGAAGGGGAACTGGCCCAGACCCCACTCGAATTGCTTGCTAGAGTGGCGTTGAGGCCTTCAATCGGGAGAGATACGCAACGAAATCTATTTGATAGTTACGATCGCTTCTTGGGTATCTTAGATGACCAGGAAAAGAGGGACGCTCTCAAAAAGATGACTGAAACCGAGATGGCAACATCCGAGGTCTGGGATGAGATCCGCACCATAAGTCACGCATTTCATTCCGGCCTGAAAGCCGTGTTTTTCGGAGACGACGAAGAGCTTCGCAAGCTGACAACCGATTACGGAGTTTTCTAGTGAAGCGAATTGGATTTTCAACCGGGGCCATCGCTAAGGGAGATTTTCAATCAGCGCTGGCGCGCCTTCGACTTCTTGCCGTTTCTGTCGTCGAACTTTCCGCCCTTCGGCTTGAGGAGCTCGATCCCCTGATAGACTCGCTTCCCGGTCTCAACCTCGATTGTTTCGAGTTCGTTTTCCTGCACGCACCAAGCCGTTTTTCTGACGTGCATGAAGAACACGTTCTTGATCGGCTCCGCACCGCGGTGGACCAAGGGATACCGGTCGTTGTTCATCCCGACGTCATTTCGACACCGCGGGCCTGGGAGGATCTGGGGTCGATGCTGCTTATTGAAAACATGGACAAGCGAAAGTCCATTGGCAGGACAGCCCGGGAGCTGGCGTGCTTATTCTCGCAGTTTCCCGACGCCGGGTTTTGTTTTGATATGGGGCATGCCCGGCAAGTAGATCCGACCATGACCGAGGCCCAATTGATTCTGGAAACCTTTAGTGAGCGCTTGCGTGAAGTTCACGTCAGCGAAGTGAACACAAGCAGTAGGCATGACCCGTTATCAGTTTATGCCATTTCTGCATTTCGATCGGTTTCGGCCTTTATTCCCGACTCAGTCCCCATCATCCTCGAAACCTTAATAGATCAGGGCCAGAGTGATATCCTCACCGAGATAAACAGAGCGCAGCAGGCACTCGACCCGGCGTGGTTGTCGGCCGCCAGATAGTCTGGCGCCAGTTATCCGCTTCAAGAAACACGACCGGAAAGGTTGATGACTGCAGATTACGCGGGGCGGTAAGGCGTGCCGAAGGCCGATGCGGCGCGGATTCTGGCACGTAAGAGACACGCCCACAGCTCGTGGGCCATTGTCTCTCGCAAGCATTTGATTATAAATGATTTAGATGGGGCGGCTTGTGGGATTCGAACCCACGACTTTCGGAACCACAATCCGACGCTCTACCAACTGAGCTAAAACCGCCGCAAAACGACCTCTTCAGTTTACCAAAAACACCCGGCGCGCAGCGCACCCTCAGGCGCGGCCTTGTGCAGCATTGTCAAGCCGGGGAATAAAGTCCCGCGCCGCCGCCTTATGCCACTATAGGAGTATTGTTTTCGAAACTCCCGCGAACCGACGAATTCGAAAGAGTGGCCTTGCCGCACCTGAGTGAGCTATATCGAGTGGCGGCCCGGCTGCTGGGTGACGGCGCGACCGCCGAGGATGTGGTGCAGGAAACCTATTTACAGGCCTGGAAGTCGTTCGCCCGCTTCGAGCCGGGCACCAATTGCCGCGCCTGGCTGTTCAAGATCCTGGTCAACACCATTCACCACTACCGCCGCGGGTGGTTCAACTTGCGCCGGGTGAAGGAGAGCGAAGAAATCCTGGAGCAAACCGCGGCCGGCGCGGCCCCCATTCCGGAGCGCATTGCACAAGACGAAATCCTGCGCGCGCTTCGCCGTTTGCCGGCCGATTACCGCGCCGTCGTCCTGCTGGCGGACGTCCAGGAATTCTCCTACAAGGAAATCGCCCGAATGCTGGATGTGCCCATCGGAACCGTGATGAGCCGCCTGAGCCGCGGCCGCAAGCTGTTGCGCGAGCAGTTGAGCGAACTGGCGCGCTCTTATGGCATCGGGAAGGGCGGCGCATGAACAGCGAGTGCGAGAAGGTGCGCGGGCATCTGGATGCCTACCTCAGCCGCGAACTGCCGGAAGAAACCCGCCGGGAAGTTCAGCGGCACCTGGAGAGTTGCCCGCAATGCGCGGTTGAACTAGAGACGCGCGCCCGTGTCCGCGCGCAGTTGCAGGCTGCGGTGCACGCCACGCCCGTGCCGCTTGACTTGGAGGCCAAAGTCCGGCGCGCCGTACGACGCACGGTGAGCGCCCCGCGTCCGCGCACCGGGCTGTGGGCCGTCGCGGCGGCGGCCTTGGTGATCGTCTGCGTAGCCCTTGTCAGCCGGTTGCGCGTCGAGACCGACCCGGAACAAGCCATCCTGCGGAAGACTTCCGGTCGCCTGGCGGCAGTGCTGAATGTGGGGCTGCGGGATCACCTGCAGTGCGCCGTCTTCCGCAAGTATTCCAGGCAGCCCGAGGCCGCCCGCCAGATGGCCGCCGATCTGGGTCCCGGTTTCGCGGATCTGGTCCCTCTCCTCCAGGCGAAAATGACGGGCGATTTCCATATCGTCCAGGCGCATCATTGCGATGCCGGCGGACGCCAGTACACGCATTTCATCATGGCCGGCGGCGCCGGCGGCGGCAAAACCGTTTCGTTAATCCTGACTCGCAGGCAACCCGGTGAGTCGTTGAGCGGCGGCATCCATCAAGCGGGAGTGGATCGTTTTCAGGTGGTGGGATTCGAGAGCCACGATTACCTGGCCTACGTGATCTCCGATCTGGACGCGCAGCAGAACCTGGAGTTGGCGGCGAACCTGGCTCCCACTCTGCGCGAATATTTGGGGGCGCACGCAGGCTAAGCCTGGGCGCTTATTTCGGCCTCATGGTGAACCGGAAAATTTACGGACCTGGCGATGAAGCACTTGGTGTGCGCCGCGTGGTGCAGTTCGCGCGCCTTTGCGATATCGGAGTTAGCCGAGACAGTGACCTGGGGACGTAGCGTCACAGACTTGAATCGCCCCGAGCCGTCAGCCGCCTCCTCCATCACACCTTCGGCATGGTCAATGTAAGACAGGACCACAATCCCCGCCTCCGCGCACAGATGGAGATACCAAAGCTGATGGCATGCGGACAAGGAAGCCACCAACAATTCCTCCGGATTCCAACGCGTTGGGTCGCCGCGAAATGCCGGATCGGAGGAACCCGGTATGGCGGGCTTGCGGGTTCCGGCGGATATTTCGTGATCCCGCCGGTAGTTTCGATAGTTGGATGTGCCGGTCCCGGTGTTACCGGTCCACTCGACCACGACCGCGTAGTGGTGCGTCTTCGCCATGCGCGCGCGTCTCAGTCAGGCTCGTCCAAGGCCGCATATCAAGCCCTTTCTCTCGATTCTACGGCAAAACGCGCTTCTGGGTTGTGTGGCAGGTTGGTAACCTGCGCGCCGATTGCCAATCGGCGCAAAGTTCGGGGGTTACCAGCCTGCCCCACACGTCACGGTTGCTTCTGGGTTGCATAGCCGCTTGCGCCCATCAAGTGCAACGACACATAAGGTTCTTCGCCAACGACCCAACTATCGTGGCCGGGCGCTATGTAGAAGATGTCGCCCGCTTTCATTTCGACCACGCGGCCGTCGTTCATAGCGGCAGTAGCCCGCCCTGAGATAACCAGTCCGACGTGCTCTACGTCGCAGCTCTTCTTTCCAAGCATCTTGCCAACGTGCGCGGACCATTTCCAGCCAGGCTCGTAGGTAGCACGGCCGATGGTCATTCCCGCGATGTGCACCAACTCGAATTTGCCTTTGTCGAACGTGCGAACTTCGTCGGGTTCGTCAAACCTTTTCAGAATTACTTCAAGCACAGTCACCTCCTGAAAGACTGGTTTGGTTGTGGGGCAGGTTGCCAACCTGCGGGCCGATTGTTAATCGGGCCAGTTTGCGCCGATTCCCAATCGGCGCGCAGGATACCATCCTGCCCCACAACCAAAGTTACTGCGCGCCGGCAAACGTCTGCGCGATCAACTCGCGCGCTTCCTTCTGTATCCTCCGCAGATGCTCCTCTCCCAGAAAGCTTTCCGCGTACAGCTTATATACGCTTTCGGTACCCGACGGGCGCGCCGCGAACCAGCCATTCGCCGTCACCACCTTCAGCCCGCCGATGGGCGCGCCGTTTCCGGGCGCGGTGGTCAGCGTGGCCACGATCTTTTCGCCCGCGAACTCGGGGGCATGCAACTGCGCCGGCGAGAGCTTCAGCAACACCTCCTTCTGTTCGGGCGTGGCCGGCGCGTCGATGCGCTCATAAACCGGCGCGCCGAACTTCTCCGTCAGCTCGCGGTATATCTCGCCGGGATCGCGGCCGGTGCGCGCCAGGATCTCGGCCGCCAGCAGCCCCATGAGGATGCCGTCCTTGTCCGTGGTCCACACTGTGCCGTCGCGCCGCAGGAACGACGCGCCCGCGCTCTCCTCGCCGCCGAAGCCAAACGCGCCGCTTACCAGCCCGTCCACCATCCACTTGAATCCCACCGGCACTTCGACCAGCTTCAATTTCAGGCTGTCCGCCACGCGATCGATCATGCTGCTCGACACCAGCGTCTTCCCTACCGCCGCCCCCGCCGGCCATCCCGGCCGATGTTGGAAGAGGAAGAAAATCGCCACCGCCAGGTAATGATTCGGATTCAGCAGGCCCGCGCTACGCGTCACTACGCCGTGCCGGTCGTGGTCGGTATCGCAAGCGAACGCCACATCGAAGCGGTCCTTCAGCGCGATCAGCCCCGCCATGGCGTAGGGCGACGAGCAGTCCATGCGGATCTTGCCGTCCCAATCGACGGACATGAAGCGGAAGGTGGGGTCCACCGTATCGTTCAGCACCGTGAGCGGCACGCCGTAGCGCTCGCTGATGCGGCCCCAGTAGGCCACTCCGGCCCCGCCCAGCGGGTCCGCGCCCACGTTGAGCCGCGCGCCGCGGATGGCGTCCATGTCCAGCACGCTGCCGAGGTCGTTCACGTACGCCGAAACATAATCGTGCCGGTGTGTTGTGGATACCTTGCGCGCGCCCTCGTAAGGCATGCGCAGGATCTGGCGCAGCCCGCCCTCCAGCAGCTCGTTGGCGCGGTCTTCGATCCAGCGCGTGGCGCCGGTATCTGCCGGTCCTCCATTCGGCGGATTGTATTTGAAGCCGCCGTCTTCCGGCGGGTTGTGCGAAGGCGTGATCACGATGCCGTCGGCCAAGCCATCCGCGCGGCCGCGGTTGTACGTCAGGATGGCGTGCGATAGCGCCGGAGTGGGCGTATATCCGCCCGCGCTGTCGATCATAGTGTCCACGGCGTTGGCCGCCAGCACTTCCAAGGCGCTGACCCAGGCCGGATCGGAGAGCGCATGCGTGTCCATGGCCAGGAACAGCGGTCCGCTAATCCCTTCGTGCTTGCGGTATTGGCAGATGGCTTGCGTGATGGCCAGGATATGGGACTCGTTGAACGACAGCGTGGACGACGATCCGCGATGCCCGGACGTGCCGAACGCCACCCGTTGCGCGCGCACTCCGGGATCCGGCCGGGCCGTGTAATAGGCCGTGATCAGACGGGGAACATTCACCAGCATGGAGGGCTTCGCGGGTTTACCGGCGTTCGGATCTAGTGGCATGTTCCCCTATTTTCGCCTGTGGGGCAGGATGGTATCCTGCGCGCCGATTGGAAATCGGCGCAAAATGGGGCCGATTAACAATCGGCCCGCAGGTTGACAACGTTGACAACCTGCCCTACAGCCAAATGGACCCATCAGTATGCTTTATCATGCCATCATGCCCTCGAACAATTCCCATCCGGAAATTTGGCTGATTCGTCACGGGGAGACCGCGTGGACCCTCTCGGGCGCGCACACCGGACGCACGGACATCCCGCTCACCCCAGCCGGCCAGCGGCAGGCCGCGGAAATCGGACGCTACCTCGCCGGACGGCCGTTCGCCCTGGTGCTGACCAGCCCAATGCAGCGGGCGCGCGAAACCTGCCGCCTGGCGGGCTACGGCGGTGTCGCCCGCTTGGATCCCGATCTCCGCGAATGGGACTACGGCGCATACGAAGGCCGCACCAGCGCCCAGATCCAGGAAACCGTGCCGGACTGGACCATCTGGACGTCGCCGGTTCCGCAAGGCGAAACCATCCAGCAGGTGGCCGCGCGCGCCAGCCGCGTTATCGAACGCGCGTCAAAGGCCGGCGGCGATGTGGCCTTGTTCGCCCACGGCCACCTGCTGCGGGTGTTGACCGCCTGCTGGCTGGGACAGCCTCCCGACGCCGGCAGGCTCTACGCGCTCGACACGGCATCGCTCAGCGTGTTGGGCTACGAGCGCGACGCGCGCGTTATCTCGCAGTGGAATCTTACCGCGCGGCAGGTAGGACAGGCTTCCCAGCCTGTCCGCGCCGACGACGGGGCGTAGTATCCTGAAAAGGCGAGGACATAAGAATGGGATGCAGTAGCGGACCGGTGAACCCGGTGAATATCGAAGCGCCGCCCGGCGCGCGCAAGGTGTTTTGCGTCAAGCTGCAGAGAGAGCTGCCGGGGCTGGACGAAGTTCCGTTCGAGGGACACCCGCTGGGCCAGAAGATTTACGAGAACGTCTCGAAGGAAGCCTGGAAAATGTGGGTGGAGCACATGAAGATGCTCATGAACGAATACCGGCTCAACCTGGGGACGCAGGAGGCGCAGGAGTTTCTGATTAAGCAGATGGACGACTACTTCTTCGGCGAAGGCGCGGCCCTGCCGCCGGATTTCGTGCCGCCCAAGACCAAGGCGTAGCGTAGGACAGAGCCTCCCGGCCTGTCACCGGTGCGCACCGCGCACCCTACGGCTCCACCCGAACCATCACCACGCCGTGACTGGGCACCGCCGCCGAGAACTCGCCGGTCTTCTCGCCCAGATCCTTCTTGGCCCAAAGATCCCGCACCTTCGCCGCGACATGCTCCGGATAGCCAATGTCGGTCCACGAAGCCGTGACCTTGGCTTCCGCCGCGGTCCGGTTCAGCAGCGCCACCGCACGGCCGCCATCCGCAAGCTGCTTGGCCCATACCTCCAGGCCGTCGGCGCGTTTCACTCTGTGGCCCTGGCGGCCCAGCGGGTCCTGGTCGATGGCGATCACTTCCTTGTTGGTCAGAATGTCGCGGATATCCGCGGTCATGCTGCGGATGTCGTTACCGGCCATCAACGGCGCCGCCAGCAGGCACCACATGCTGAAGTGCGCGCGATATTCGGTGAGGCTCATCCCGCTATTTCCCACTTCCAGCATGTCGGGATCGTTCCAGTGGCCCGGCCCGGCATACGATTGCAGGCCGTCCACCGTATCCAGGATCTGCACCACGCCCATGCCTCCCCATTTCACGGTAGCGTCCCATTTGTCCAGGATGTCGCCCGTCGCGCGCCACAGGTTGCCCACGTCGGCCGCCCAAAGCCAGGGCTTGGTGGATCCCCATTCGCAAAGGCTGAACACGATGGGCCGGCCTGATTTCTTCAGCGCGTCGCGCATGATCGAATAGGATGCCTGGGAATCCTGCGTGCTGTGGTTGCACCAGTCGTACTTCAGATAGTCGACGCCCCAGGCGGCGTACTGGCGGGCATCCTGGAATTCGTAGCCGCGCCCACCGGGGCGGTTCTGGCAGGTGCCGGTGCCGGCGTCGGAATACAGTCCGAACTTCAAGCCCTTGGAGTGCACATAATCGGCCAGCGCCTGCATGCCCGAAGGGAAGCGCTTGGCGTCGGCGACGATGTTGCCTTGGGCGTCGCGGTCCACCTGCCAGCAGTCGTCGATCACGACGTATCGATAGCCGGCGTCTTTCATGCCGCTCGAAACCATGGCGTTGGCGGCCTGCTTGATCAGGTCTTCGCTCACGTTGCAGGCGAACTTGTTCCAACTGTTCCAGCCCATGGGCGGCGTAAGCGCCAGTCCGTTGTCGAGCGCCCGCAATTCACCGGCTGCCACGAGGGACGCCAAGACCGCGATCCCGAGGGCCACGCGGCCGATGCGTAGTTTGTTATCCATGAGTCTTGATTACCACGTGGCGCACGCCCCTGGCGTGCCGGGGTGCCCTATGGGGTGCCCTATGGGCCCGGCACTCATGCCGGCGCCTAGCCTCCGTCGTTATCGCAATGCGCGGCCGCCACAGTCGGAGCCGAACGCACTTCAGTATAATGAAGGAGAATTATGGAAACCGCTCCGGAGAAGCAGCACGCTCATGAACTCATCGAACGGCTGCAAATGTCCCAGGTTTCTACCGCCGTCCGTTTCTTGGAGTTCATGCTGCTCGATCCGGTGGCCCGCGCCGTAGCTACGGCGCCGCCCGACGATGAGCCCGTGACCGAGCAAGACCGCCGCCGCCTTCGCGAAGGCGGAGCTTGGTTCAAGCAAAGCGGCGGCAAGGGCGTACCGATGGCGGACGTACTTGCCGAGTTCGATCTCAAACTAGAAGATCTTCCGCACTCGCCGGACGACGTGCAGTAATGCCGCCCTACGGCATCGAGTGGCTCGATGAAGCCACGGCCGACGTGCGTGCCTTGGACCCCAGGGCGACTACCGGGTCCTGTTCACGCTCAAACGGAACGTCATGCGCATCTTCGGCGTCCGCCATCGGTCTGGGGCCTACCGCTGAGGCAGCTTGCCCGTTGCATGACAGCAATTCTCGGTCGCTCAAGACCCAAGTCATGGCGGGGTCATCTGCCAATCAGGAAATCCGTGACCCGCCTGGCCAGCGCGCCATAGGGCGGGCGCAACAATCCGAGCGTGGTGAAGCGGCTCTGCAGGAACACGCCTTTCTTCTTCGAGAACGTCTGAAAGCCGTCGAATCCGTGGTACGATCCCATGCCGCTGGATCCCACTCCGCCGAAAGGCAGATCGTTCTGCGCGATGTGCAGGATGGTGTCGTTCACCGTGACGCCGCCCGATGTGGTGCGCGCCAGCACCGATTCCACGCGGCGCGAGTTGTAATCGAAATAATACAGCGCCAGCGGGCGCGGCCGGCCGTTCACATACTCGATGGCTTCGTCGAGCGACCGGTAAGTGACCACCGGCAGCACTGGGCCGAAGATTTCCTCCCGCATCACCGCCATCTGGTCGCTCACGTTCCACAAAAGAGTGGGCGGGAACACTCGATTCTGCTCATTTGCGGTTTCGCGCGCCGGATTCAGCTCCAGCATCCCGGCGCCTTTGCACGCCGCATCCTCCACCAAGCCGCGCAGCCTCTGGTAGTGCGCGCGATTGACGATGCGCGTGAAGTCCGGATTGCCCACCAGCCGCGGATACATCGTGGCGGCGGCCTCCGCCGCCAGCCGCACAAATTCCTCGCGCGCGCCGGCTTCCACCAGCACGTAATCAGGGGCAATACAGGTCTGGCCGGCGTTGTACAGCTTGCCGGCCATAATGCGCGCGGCCGCCGTTTGCGCCGGAAAATCGGGATGCACCAGCGCGGGCGACTTGCCGCCCAGCTCCAGGGTGACGGGCGTCAGGTGCTCGCTCGCCGAGCGCATGACGATCTTGCCCACGCGGGTCGAGCCGGTGAAAAGCAGATGATCGAAGGGCAGCGCCGCGAAGGCCGCGCCGGTCTCCGGCCCGCCGGTTACCACGGTCACGTAGCCGTCGGGAAACAGCTCGGACACTAGCCGCGCCAACAGGTCCGCGGTCCGCGGCGCGAGTTCCGATGGCTTCAGCATGACGCTATTGCCGGCCGCCAACGCGCTGATCGCCGGCGACAGGCTGAGCAGCAGCGGATAGTTCCAGGCGCCGATGATGCCCACCACGCCGAGCGGCTGATAAATCACGCGCGCCCGCCCCGGCAGGAATTGCCAGCCCGCCGCCGCCGGGCGCGGGCGCATCCATTGCGGCAGATGGCGGATGGCATGCCGGATGGTATCCACCAGCGGGAAGACCTCCAGCAACAGCGTCTCCTGGCGCGCGCGCCCGCCGAAATCTTCGGAAATCGCCTGCACGAATTCCTCGCGCCGCGCGCGCACGGCCATCAGCAAGGCGCGCAAGGCGCGGATTCGCCCGGACGCATCGGGCGGCTGATGCGCAAATGCAGTGCGCTGGGCGGCCAGCATGGCCGTCAACTCCGCCTGCGGGATGCTGGCGCCGGTGGTGCTCGTAAGTGTGGATTATAGCGTAAAAAACAGAAGACAGAAGACAGAAGACAGAAGGCAGAAGAAAGACCAGAAGTCGGCTACAGTTAGAGATGCACGCTCGGCAGGCCACGCCGGAAGATGCGGCGGATATCGCCCGCATCTACAACCAGGGCATCGCGGATCGCACGGCCACTTTCGAAACCCGGCCGCGCACCGAAAGCGATATCCGTGCATGGTTCGACGGCGCGCACCCGGTCCTGGTGGTCGAGGAGCAGGGCGCCGTGGTGGCCTTTGCGGCGACCTTCGCCTATCGGCCGCGCGCCTGCTATGCCGGCATCGCGGAAACCTCCGTCTACGTGGACCGCGCGTTCCGCCGGCATGGCGCGGGACGCATGGCGCTGGAGGCCCTCATCGCCGCCGCCGCGGTTGCCGGCTTCCGGAAACTGGTCTCGCGCATCTTCTTGGAAAATACAGCCAGCCGCCGGTTGGTCGCTTCGCTGGGCTTTCGCGAGGTGGGGATCTACGAAAAGCACGGCCAGTTGGACGGCGTGTGGCGCGACGTGGCGATCGTGGAGAAACTGATTTGACGGGCGAAAGCTTGTCCCACTCTGGGTCAGATGTTGAAGCTCACCAACGGACCGTGCGCTTCCATATCCTTGGCCTTATCCACTTCTCGAATCACGTCCGCCAGCGTAGTGCTGTCCAGAATATGCGCCACGGCATCGCGCACGCGCCGCATGACGATGCGGGTGCCGCAGGTTTGCTCGTCCTTGCACTCGTCGCAGCGCCGATAGCCGGTCTCCCGCGCGCATGGCAATGGGGCCAGCGGGCCTTCGATCATGCGGATCACGGAGCCAACCGTGATATCCTCCGGCGGCCGGCTCAGCTCGTATCCGCCCGCGCGGCCTTTCTTGCTCATGACCACGCCGCGGTTCCGCAATTCCAAAAGGATGGCCTGCAGGAACTTTAGCGGGATGGTTTCTTCCGTGGCCACATGGTGGACCAGAATCGGACCCTCGCCATAATGCCGGCTCAGCGAGTAGAGAGCTTCCAGGGCATACTTCGTCTTCTTGGAGATAGTGCGCAATGACGATCCTCGAAGTTTTAGGATAACCTCCGGACAGTGCCTTTGTATACGCCTGATACTCTGGTACATTCTGTGCCCCGCTCACGCGCCAGCGACTGGATGTTGCTGATGGCCGCCGCCTTCCTGTTTTCAACGGGCGGCGCAGCCATCAAAGCCATATCGATGACACCCTGGCAGATCGCCAGCTTCCGCTCGGGGATCGCCGCTCTCGCGCTGGCCGTCTTCGTCCCGGACGGGCGGCGCCACTGGCGCTGGGCGCTCCTGCCCGTGGCCGCCGCCTACGCCGCCACACTGGTCGCGTTCACGCTGGCCACCAAACTGACCACCTCGGCGAACGCAATTTTCCTGCAATCCACTGCGCCGCTGTATCTGCTGCCGATCGGTCCGCTGCTGCTCAAGGAACCGCTCAGCCGGTCCGATCTGCTGTTTCTCGGAGCCGTGGCGGCGGGCATGGTGTTGTGTTTCGGCTCCGCGCAACCGGCCGTGGCGACAGCGCCCGATCCGCGCATCGGCAACCTGATGGGCGCAGTTTCCGGCTTGACTTGGGCGCTGACGGTTTCGGGCCTGCGCTGGCTCGGACGGCGCGCGGGGGCGGGTAACGCCGCAACCGCGACTGTGGTACTGGGAAACCTTCTGGCGTTCTTGACGACTCTACCGAAGGCTTTGCCCCCGCCGCACGCGGACTGGCTCAATATCGCGGTCCTGTTCTATCTCGGCGTATTCCAGATAGGCCTGGCTTACCTGTTCGTGACGCGCGCAATTCGTCGCGTGCCGGCCTTCGAGGCCACCACCGTACTGCTCCTGGAACCCGCGCTGAACCCCGTTTGGGTATGGCTGGTGCAGGGGGAGCGGCCGGCAGGCAGCTCCATCGCCGGGGGTGCGCTGATTCTGTCCGCCACGCTGGCCAACGCATGGTGGCAGAATCGGCGCGGATAGTTTGGCGCCGCGCGCGCTCGAGCAGCCGCGTTAATCGTGGGGCGGTCCCCCTGGACCGCGGCCCGACGCCCTCGTCGGCCTGTTGCGACCGGCGAAGATCTTGATCTTTCGAGCAAAAGAACATCCTTGGCGGACGCGCAGACCTGGGGGTCTGCCCCACAAGCGCTCATGCGTCCGCCTGCCCCACTTGCCATGCAGCCCCGCGGTGCTGTATTGTCGAGAGCGTGACGATTACCCGACGCACTATCCTGGCCGCTCTGCCGGCCGCCGCCGCGCAGGCCCTGCGCGCCCGCACACCGAATTGGAAGCCCAAACTGGGCGTTTTGTGCGAGTATTCCGATGCCAACCTGGAGTTCGTGAAGGCGGAAGGCTTCACCAGCATGCAACTGCGGCTCGATCCCGACCGGATGGACGATGCCGCGATTGCGGCACTGAAAGGCAAGATCCAGCGCGCGGGGATCTACGTTTCTTCGCTGGCGGTGGATGGAAACCACATCGACCCGGATCCGGCCAGGCGCGCCAGGCAGAACGAGTACGCCGCCAGGTGCATCGAGTTGTGCGGCAAGCTGGGAATACCGAACATCGGCGGGCAATCCGGCACCATCAAGGGGCAGCCGCTGGCCGCGCAAGTCGACGAAATCGTCAAGGTATACACGGAAAAATATTTTCCGTTGTGCGAGAAGTACAATGTCCGCGTGCTGTGGGAGCCTTACGCCGGGGGACCCAACATCGCCACGGGGCCGGTGGGTTGGGAGGCGCTGTTCAAGGCATTCGGGAACAGCCCCCATGTGGGGCTGCAGTTCGATCCTTCGCACCTGATCTGGCAGTTCATGGACCCGGTGCAGGCGGCGCGCGAGTTCGCGGATAAGATTTACGACGTGCATCTGAAGGATACGGAGATTCTCTGGCACATCGTGCGGCGGGCGGGCATCCAGCCGGTGAATCACGCGAACTGGTGGCGTTTCCGCGTGCCCGGTTACGGCTCGATGGATTGGAAGGGCTTTTTCTCGGTGCTGGCGGAAGTGGGTTACCGCGGGGCCATGAACATCGAAAACGAAGACGAATTCTTTTATCCGCCTTACAGCGAGCGGGATTTCACGGAGCAATACAAACGCGGCTTCCGCGTGGCGCACGAATTTCTGAAGACGCTGGTGCCGCCGGTCACGGCATAGGAGGCGGCGTGCGCGCCGTGGAGCGCTTAAAACTCGCCCGGGCGGTACGTGCGGCGCACGGGCGGGAATGCGGCCACCGGTGGTGGAGCGGCCGGCCGGTCCACCGGCCTGTCCAGCACCAGCGACCGCAAATGCGGGATGGGCGCGTTATTGAGACGGCTGGGCTTCTCGGTGGGCTGCGCATGTCCGGCGGTGAGGTTCTTCAGGCCGAACAGGGCCAGCTCGAAACGATCCTTCACGCCCACCTTCTGAAACAGACGGGACAAATAAACCTTCACGGTGCCTTCGGAGATCTGCAGGGTGGAAGCGATCTCCTTGTTCTTCAGGCCGTGGGACAGCAGCGTAATCAGTTGCCCTTCGCGCTGGCTCAACACCACGCGCTTGGCGGCCAGGAAGCTGTCGGTGAGGGCCTTTTCGAACCACAGTTCGCCTTCATTGACCTTTTGCAGGCACTTGACCTGCAGGTCGGCAGGCAAGGTCTTGCGCAAGATACCGCGCACGCCCAGGCCCATGGCCTGAAACGCGAGTTCCGTGGAGATGACGTTGACCCATAACACCAGCTTGGATTCCTGAACGACGCGTTTGATGTCGCTGAGCACGCCGAACGTAACTTCCGGAGTCACGTCGAGCAGCAGGATATCGGGGGCTCCGGTTTGCAACCGCTCCACCAATTCCGGTATTCCGGAGTACGAGCTCTCCAATTGGAACCGGCCCGTGGCGCTCAGCACCGCTTCCAAACCTTTGGCCAGGATGGGTTGGTCGCTATATAGGTAAACCCGCGTCATACCGCCTCTTTGGCCTCGCGGCCGTTCTGCTCTAAGAATTCCACCGGCTTGGGATCCGGCGGAGAACGCCTTGTAAGGGGCGCCTGAATAAGAATTGTTACGTCAAATCGCCCGGTTGTCAATTGAAATTGAAAAAAAGTTGAGATTTTTTTTGGGGGCCTCGCGCCGGGGCGCCCCGATTCGCCCGGATAGGCCTTTAACAGGGCCTCTGGCGGCCTCCTGACATCGCTTCTTCAACCCTTCGAAATTAGAATACGGCCTGAAATTTCCAACAGTACCCTACCATCAGTTAACTTATGCAGGAGCCGCCTTACGAATGGCGGCGCGGTACTCCTTTCTTAGGACAACAACATGCAATTAACTTCGGGAAACAGATAGCTATCTCCTATTTACGGTATTGCGCCGCAACGCTCGGGGGGTCTAAAGTCGCAAAGTGTACCCGGACGGCATTTCTCGGATGAATCGACGTGGCAGCACGCGCGTCGCGGTAAGGCTGGCATGCCACGTGGTTTGGCTCGAAGGCGGGGAACGCCACAGAATGCTTACAGAGAATATCAGCCGCGACGGCATGTTGTTGCGGTGGGAAGATGCCGGCGGGCGCCTGCCGAGCGCGGGCCAAATGCTTATCGTCGAGGTGGAGTTGCCCGAACAGGAAGGCTTCGAGAAGCGCTGCATACGCTGCCAGACCACCGTGGCGCGCGTGCATGCGGAACCGGACGCGACCTTTACCTGGGTGGGATTGCGAATTCACGCCATGGACTTCCGCGTGGCGCAGGGGATGTCCGCGCATCGCGAGTCGGTCGCTTATAACGAGCGCGGCAGCCGGATGTTTTGAGAGCAGACTATGCCCGATACGAAAACCAACCCGGTGCTGCGGATTCTGCCCTCCATGACGGACTTCGCGTTTTTGATGCCCTTGATCTTTATCTTCGCGGGCATGCATGGCGCCAAAACCCTGTTGGGCGATGGCGACACCGGATGGCACGTGCGCACCGGCGAGTGGATCCTGAGCCACGGCCGGGTGCCTTACACGGATCTGTTCTCGTTTACCAAGACGGGCCAGCCGTGGTTTGCGTGGGAGTGGTTGTGGGACGTGATCTTCGCCTGGCTGCATCAGCGTTGGGGGATGGCGACGGTGGTAGTGGGGAGCACGCTGGTCATCGCGCTGACTTCGGCGCTGGTGTTCCGGCTGGCCTATCGCAAGAGCGGCAATCCGCTGATCGCCATAGCGCTCACATTCCTGGCGGTGGCCAGCTCTTCGATTCATTTCCTGGCGCGGCCGCATCTGTTCACGCTGCTGTTCACGGTGGTGTTCTATACGATTTTGGAGCGCGTGCGGGAAAACCGGAGCGCGCGGATGTTGTGGTGGCTCCCGGTATTGACGGTGCTGTGGACCAATCTGCATGGCGGATGGTTCATAGGGGTGGTCCTGATCGGCGTGTATGGCGCCGGCGAACTGGCGGGCGGGTTGTTCGGCGGGGAGCCTGGAGCATGGCCCGCGGCTGTGAAGCGCACGCTGCCTTACGCGGGGATCGCCGGGCTGTGCCTGGCAGCCAGCCTGGCGGGGCCCTACACTTATCACCTGCACGTGCATATTTGGGAGTACCTGACGGACACATTCCAGCGCGAGCACATTCAGGAAATGCTGCCCATCAGTTTCCAGAATCCGGCCTCCCGCTATCTCGAGATCCTGCTTCTGGTGGGCGGCGGGGCGTGCTTCTGGCATCTGCGCCGCAAGCGTTTCACCGAGTGCCTGTTGCTGGTGTTGTTTGCGCACGCGGCGCTGATCGCCTCGCGCAACATTCCGATTTTCGGGATCGTAGCGGCGCCGGTGCTGGCTCTGGCGGTAGCGGAGTGGTTCCAAACACTGGAGGATGCGCCGGTATCCGGATGGCTGCGGAACCTGGCGCGGGGATTGCGCAGCTTGGGTAGCTCGATGAGCGGCATGGAAGGTCTCTGGCGCACGCACCTGGTTAGCGCCGCCGGATTAGTGCTGGTCACGGCCATCCTTTACGCGCCGTCGCCTCCGGCGAATTTCCGCGCCCGCTTCGACGCCAAGGAGTTTCCGGCAAAGGCGCTCGCCAGTCTGGGGGACTCGGCCGTGCAGAGCCGGATCTTCACCCTGGACCAGTGGGGCGACTTTTTGATCTACAAGCTGTATCCCAGGAACCAGGTGTTCATCGACGGCCGCAGCGACTTCTACGGCTCGAAATTCGTTCAAAGGTACTTGGACATTGTATCCGTGAATTACAACTGGCAGCGGTATTTAAATGAGTACGGCGTAGACACCGTAATGCTGCCCACCGAGGCGCCGCTAGCCGGCGCGCTCAAAGAATCCAGCCGATGGCACGTCGTTTACGACGACGGCGATGCCATAGTATTCCGGACGGGCGCCCGTCCGGAAGGCCCCCAGTTTTCCGCCGCCAGCCGCGGCGGGAAAGATCGTGATCGCAAGGTCACGAATACCCAACCCAGTGATCGGACGATCACCAAAACCAAAACTTAGGAGAAGAAAGAAAACAATGACGACGTTATTGCGCAACCTGTGGAACGACGATCAAGGACAGGACCTGATCGAATATACGCTGCTCATGGCCTTCGTGGCCCTGGCATCGGCGGCCCTTTTCATCAGCTCGGGCTCCAGCATCAGCAAGATCTGGAGCACGACCAACGTGCAGTTGAGCACCGCGGCCACGTCCGCGGCCAGCTAGCCGCAACGGCGCCGGGAGCGCCTTTACCGGGGCGCTCCTGGCGTTATGACGTGGCGCACGCACCAGCGTGTGCGCCACGTCATAACGCCAGGAAGACTGTTGGAAAGGAATTGAGGAAATAAAATGAATCAACGATTCATCTCGGTGTTGGTCTTCGCATTTGTGGTGGCTGGCTGCGCCAGTCTGCTGCTTTACCGGCTGACCGTCAGCCACGGGAGCGCCCAAGCGGCGCCCTCGAATACCAAGGCGCTGGTGGCGTCGCGGAATCTGGAACTGGGCGCGATCATCAAGGATTCGGACGTCAAAGACGCACCCTGGGCGGGCGCGCTGCCCACCAATGCCGTGCTGAAACGCGAAGACATCATTGGGCGCGGCGTGACCACCACCATCTATCAGGGCGAGCCGATCGTGGAGAACAGGCTCGCGCCGAAGGGCGCGGGCGGCGGTTTGGCGGCCATGATTCCCTCGGGCATGCGGGCCGTGGCCGTGCGCGTCAACGACGTGGTCGGCGTGGCCGGATTCGTGGTGCCCGGCATGCGCGTGGACATACTGATCTCCGGCAGCCCGCCCGGTCCCGGCAATGCCGTAACGGGCAACCTGACGCGCACGCTGCTGCAGAACATCGAAGTGCTGTCCGCCGGACAGGATTTCAAGAAGGACAACGAAGGCAAACCGCTCGGCGTGGGTGTAGTGAACCTGCTGGTGACGCCGGAACAGGCCGAGATGCTCAGCCTGGCCAGCAACCAGACCACCATCCAACTCGTGCTGCGCAATCCGCTGGACACGCAAGTGGCCAAGACGCCCGGCACGGCGGTGGTGGAGCTGTTTGCGATGAACGGTCCCAAGAAGCGCCCCGAACCGGTGAAGGTGTACGTGAAAACGGCGCCCAAGCCGGCCCCGCCGCCGCCGCCGGTGGTGGTCAAGGCGCCGCCCGTACCGCAGCCTTTCGTTATGGAAGTCATCAACGGCACCAAGAAAACCGAATCCAAATTCGATACGACTCCGGAGGTCAAATAACGTGTCACGCAAACGCATAATCCGAAATCCGGCCGCCGCGGCCGCCGCGCTCGTCGCGCTGAGCTGCCTGCCCGGCGCGCTCTCCGCCGCCGACCTGCAAACTCAGACCGCGCCGCTGGTGGTGACCGTGGGAAAGTCGCTGGTACTCGACAATGCCATGAATATCCAGCGCATCTCGCTGGCCAACGGCGATCTGGCCGAAGCGGTGGCGGTGAATCCGCGCGAGGTGCTGATCAACGGAAAAGCGCCGGGCGAGACCTCGCTGATTATCTGGCAGCAGGGCGGACCGCGCCTGGTGTTCGACCTCGCGGTGCGGGCCAGCAATAGCAGGCTGGACAACGTCCGCGGGCAACTCGCCCGGGAACTGCCGGGCCAGGACGTCAGCATATACCTGGAGGGCGACAGCGTGTTTGTGGACGGCACGGCCAAGGACTTGGGGAGCGCCGACCGGGCCGCGGCTATAGCCGCCACGCTGGGAAAGGTGGTCAACCTTTTGCATGTGGTGACGCCGCCGGAAGAGCCTCAGATCCTGCTGAAGGTGCGCTTCGCCGACGTGGATCGCAGCGTCAGCTCGCAGCTTGGCTTCAATTTGTTCAGTTTGGGCGCCGCCAACACCATCGGCGGGGTGACCACCCAGCAGTATGCGCCGGCTTTGATAACGCTGCCGGCCGCGGGAAGCCCGGTCACAGCCACGGTGAGCAATGCGCTGAATCTTTTCGTATTCCGGCAGAGCCTGAACCTGGGCGCCACCATCGAGGCGTTGGAAGCCAAGAACCTGTTGCAGATCCTGGCGGAGCCGAACGTCATGGCCATGAACGGCAAGCAGGCCAGTTTCATTTCGGGCGGCGAGTTTCCGGTGCCGGTGGTGCAAGGCGGCGCCAATATCGGCGCGGTGACCATCCAGTTCCGCGAATACGGAGTGAAGTTGAATTTCCTGCCGACCATCACGCCGCGCGGCACCATCCGCCTGCAAGTGGCGCCGGAGGTCAGCTCGCTCGACTATAGCAACGGGATCGTGCTGAACGGATTCACGGTGCCGGCGCTGGACACGCGTAAGGTACAAACCGAAGTCGAGTTGGAAAACGGCCAGAGCTTCGCCATTGCCGGACTGCTGGACAGAACCTTTAATGAAACCCTGGACAAAATTCCGGGGATTGGGGATATTCCCCTGCTAGGCAAATTGTTCCAGAGCCGGGTGCTCACCAAGAGCAACTCGGAGCTGCTGATCATGGTGACGCCGGAGATCGTGCGTCCCGTTCCGGCCGGACAAGCGCGGCCCGAGATACCGATGCCCAAGCCCTTCCTAAAGGATGCACTGAAGGAAGCGCCGCGCAGCCCCGGAGTCGAGACCACCGGACCGGTACCGGTGAAACCGCAACGCGAGACCCTCCCGGTGGAGGAGTTGCATGAACTGCAGAAGAAGGAGCAAGGTCCGGTGCCCGGCAGCGGCCAGCCGACCCTGCTGCTTCCCTTGATGATGAATCCGGCCGGTGGGGCAGCCACTCCGGCTACGCCCACGGCTCCCTTGCCGGGTACCGGACCGAGCGGCGGTTCCAGCGCGCCGGCGGGCAATGGCACGGGCACGGGAACAGGTACGGGGCAATAAGCCATGTATTCGCTGACGCTAGGCCTGGCAATCGAAACCAAGCAGCTCTGGGACGAAATACAGTCCTGCCTGCCGAATTTGCCATTGCGCCCAGTCATCGAGCACCAGGATATGTCCACTATGGGCGCTTTCCTGGAGCGGCTGGAACGTTTGCGCCCGGAAGTCGTGCTACTGGACGTGGCCTTGGCGAAGGAGCCGCTGAGCGAGCTGATCCCCATGATCCGGGCCAAGGCGCCGGAGGCCACCATCGTGGCCATCCACACCACGGCCGAACCCGGATCCATCTTGAGCGCTATGCGCGCCGGGGTCAACGAGTATATTTATCCGCCGCTGGAGGGGGCCCTGCGCGCGGCCCTGGAACGCCGCTCCTCGGAAACCGGACGGCGGCACACCGGAACGCGCTGGGGCGGACGAACCGTTGGATTTTTCTCCTCCAAAGGCGGCTGCGGCGCCACTACCATCGTGTGCCATCTGGCGGTGGAACTGGGACGTACCGGGCAGAAAGTTTTGTTGGCGGACCTGGATCTGGATGCCGGGCTGATTGGTTTTCTGACCAAGGCCAAGCCCGGATACTCGATTCTGGACGCGGTCAACAATCTGCATCGGATGGACGTGAGTTACTGGAAGGCGCTGGTATCCAACGGCATTCCGGGTGTCGAAATCATTGCCGCGCCGGGCGCCACGGCGGATAAGACCTATCCGCGGCAAGAGCAGTTGCGGCAACTGTTCAGCTTCCTGCGGTCGTGCTACGACTTCACCCTGATCGATCTGGGACGCAGCCTGACGCGCGTCGGGGTGGCGGCCCTGGAAGAGATGGACGAGGCTTACCTGGTCAGTACGCTGGAGGTTCCGGCCCTGCACCAAGCCAAGCAAGTGCTGCAAATCCTGATGGACGCCGGTTATGGCAAGGACCGGCTGAAACTGATCCTGAACCGCGTGCCGAAGCGCTCCGAACTGGCGCCGGGGGAGATCGAGAAGATTCTGGGATTGCCGGTCTATGCGGTGCTGCCCAGCAGCTATCCGGAGTTGCACGAGTGCTATTCGCTCGGCAAGCTGCTGCCGGAGCGAAGCGTCCTGGGAAAACAAATCCGGGAGCTGGCCATGCGCATGGCGGGAGTGGACGACCCGCAAGCCAAGAAAAACAAGCTTTCGATGTTTGCGGAGAAGTTCGGACTCTAACTCTAGGGAGTGTGAAAACGTGCCTACCACCATAAACGGATCGTTATCCAAGAGCGGTGAAAAGGAAGCGGGCTGGGTCAGCCGGCTGTTCACGCAGGATCGGGCCGCCCTGGAGCACCAGGAGCTGAAATTCGCGCTGCACCGCAAGCTGCTGGATCGCATCAATCTGGAAGCGCTGGCGACGCTGGGCGGAGAGCGCGTGCGCACGGAAGTGCGCGGCGCGGTGGCCAAGCTGCTCGAGGAAGAGAAGACGCCTCTCAGCCTGCTGGAAAAAGAGCGGGTGGTGGAGGAGGTTCTGGACGAGGTCTTCGGGCTGGGTCCCCTGGAGCCCCTGCTGCAGGATCCTACCATCTCCGACATTTTGGTCACCACGCCGAAGCTGGTTTACATCGAGCGGAACGGCAAGCTGTTTCGCACGCCGGTGGAATTCAAGGACAACGCGCACCTGCTGCGGATCATCGAAAAGGTGGTATCGAGAGTCGGACGGCGCGTGGATGAATCTTCGCCGCTGGTGGATGCGCGGCTGCCGGACGGATCGCGCGTGAATGCAGCCATTCCGCCGGTAGCCGTGGACGGGCCGCTGCTGTCCATCCGGCGATTCGGAAAAAGTCTCATGCACGGCAAGGACCTGGTCGCCCGGCTCACGCTCACCGATGGCATGCTGGAAATGCTGCGGGCGGCGGTGCGGGCGCGGCTCAACGTTCTGATCAGCGGCGGCACGGGCGCTGGAAAGACCACCCTGCTCAATGTGCTGTCCAGCTACATTCCGGAAGACGAGCGCATCATCACCATTGAAGACGCCGCCGAGCTGCGCCTGCAGCAGACGCACGTGGCGCGCATGGAGACGCGGCCGGCCAACGTGGAAGGGCAGGGCGCGATTCGCATCCGCGACCTGGTGATCAATGCCCTCCGTATGCGTCCCGACCGCATTATCGTCGGCGAGTGCCGCGGCGAGGAAGCGCTGGATATGCTGCAGGCCATGAACACGGGCCACGACGGCTCGCTGACCACGGTACACTCCAACAATCCGCGCGACGCCATGTCGCGCCTGGAGGTGATGGTCGGCATGGGCAACTCCAACATGGGCGTGCGCGCCATCCGCCAGCAGATAGCCGCCGCGCTGGACCTGATCATTCAGGTTTCGCGCTTCAGCGACGGCACCCGCCGGGTCACGCACATGACGGAGGTGACCGGCATGGAGGTCGATACGATCACGTTGCAAGACATTTTTCTTTTCGACAAGACGGGCGTGGCGGAAGACGGCCGCGTGACCGGACGTTTCCGCGCCACCGGTATCCGCCCGCGCGCCTATGAGCGCATCAAGGCATGCGGCATTCAGTTGCCGGCCTCGTTGTTCCAGACCGTGGTGGAGATCAACTAACTTATGTCGTTCTGGATTGCAGGCATTTTTCTTCTGGTCTTCGCGCTGATCATGGCGATTGCGGTGTTCGCCTTTCTGTACCGCCAACAGCACCGGCAGAAGGTAGTGAAGGACATGCTGATCACCGTCGCGGGCACCCGCCCGATGCCGGTGACCAAGCTGCTGAAAGACCTTGCGCCGGAGGTCTCGGGCCTCTACAAGATGCTGAAATCGGTGGATGTCGCCGAGCACCTGCAAAGCTCGATCAAGCAAGCCGGGCTCACGTGGACGCCCTCGACTCTGTTTATGGCGACGGTGGGCGCGGCGGTGCCCGGGTTTCTGGTGGGGTTGCGCTTTCCGTTTATCATCAACGAGGTTCTGACCTGCCTTACGCTGTCGGTGGCCACCGCAACGCTGCCCTACGTCTACATGCGGACCAAGCGGAAAAAGCGCCTGGCGGAGTTGGAGGAGCAGTTCCCGGAGGCGCTGGACTTCCTGGCCCGCTCGGTGCGCGCCGGGCATGCCTTCCTGATCAGCCTTTCGATGGTGGGCGAGCACGTGCCGGAACCGCTGTCGATGGAATTGCGCACGCTCTTCAATGAAATCAACCTGGGCGCGCCGCTGGGCCAAGCGCTCGAAAACCTCACCACGCGCGTGCCGCTGCTGGATTTCAGGTTCTTTACTTCGACGATAATGTTGCAGCGCCAGACGGGCGGCAACCTCAACGAGATTCTGGGCCGCCTGGCGCATGTCATCCGGGAGCGTTTCCGGTTGAAGGGCGAAGTGAAATCGGCCAGCGCGCACGGCCGGTTGACGGCCGGAATCCTGACGGTCCTGCCCATCCTCACGGGGTTCGCCCTGTTGGCCGTGGCGCCCGGTTATCTGCAAGGCATGGCGAACGACCCGGATGGAAAATACATGATAGTGGGCGCCGGCGTAATGGTGCTGTTGGGAAATTACTTCATCCGGCGCATCATCAAAATCAAGGTATAAAACGATGTCCATTTTTTTGATCGTCGCGTTCTTCATGGTGTTGATGGTGGCCATCGCGGCCTTCGGTTATCAGCGCTATGCCCGGCCAGGGCAGGTGTATGAGCGCCTCGGCGAGCCGGTGATCGAGGCCCCCACGGACGGATCGCCGGATGAAGGCGAGACGAACAAGCCGCGGCAGTTCAAGATCATCCAGAAGGTCGGCGAATTGATGCCGGTGTCTTCCGACGACAGCTCCCTGACCCAGCAGATGCTGACGCATGCCGGCTTCCGCTCGGATAACGCCATCAAGATCTATTACGGCATCCGGATTCTCAGCACCGCTGGGATGGCATTGTTTGGCCTGGCGTTTCGCAACGTGGTGAGCGCTAGCCCGTCGATGCACATTATCTTTCCGTTGGCCATGGGGCTGGGCGGATTTATTCTGCCGAACTTCATGCTGGAAAAGCGGATCAAAAAACGGCTGACGATTTTGCGGCTGGCGCTGCCGGACGCTTTGGACCTGATGGTCATCGCCGTGGAAGCGGGGCTGGGCCTGGACCAGGCCATCTCCTACGTCGCCACGGAGTTGCGCAACGCGCACAAGGAACTTACCGAAGAATTCAGTCTGGTTAATCTCGAGATTCGGGCCGGCAAGCGGCGCGCGGACGCGCTGAAGAACCTGGGCGAGCGCGCCGGAGAGCCGGAGTTGCGCAAGCTGACGGCGATCCTGATCCAGAACGACCGGTTCGGCACGAGCGTCGCGGAGTCGTTGCGGCAACATTCCGATCACCTGCGCGTGCGCCGCCGCCAGGAGGCGGAGGAGCGCGCGGCGAAGGTAGGCGTGAAGCTGGTGTTCCCTATCTTCTTCTTCATCCTGCCCGCCATGATGCTGGTGTGCGCCGGGCCGGGCGTGCTGGGAGTTGTAAAGTATCTGCTGCCGCTGATGAAGGGCTTCTAATGCCCGATAGCAGCGGCGGAAAAGAGTTTGGAGCGAGGTCACTCTAAGAAAGGAGACAAGGTCATGAATGGCACGATAATGCAGGTTCTGATCTGGGTTGCGGCCGGCGTAATACTGTTGCTGCTCTTGCAACGCCGCCGGAAACGCAAAGTAGTGCGGTAGTTGTAAGTTCCCGTGTGTTTTGCTGGCTCGCAGGCATATTGGCGCGGAGCGGCGCTTACCCGTAGCGCCCCCGCGCCGGATTTGTATGTGCAGGGTTTTCTGAAGGAATACCGATTTTGGAGATCGATAACGGCGCGTTGGACAACATTCGCGCGGCTCAAAATCCGGATGGCGGATGGCCGTATCGCAAAGGCGGCTCGTGGACCGAGCCGACCGTCTACGCGCTGCTGGCGCAGCAGGCCGGCACGGCCGCTCCGCGCAGCGGCGGGGGGATCGCCTGGCTGCGCGCGGCGCAACAGCCCGACGGCGGCTGGAGGCCGCGCCGTTCGGTGGATCAAAGCACCTGGGTGACGGCCCTGGTGGCGTTGTTGCCCCCGGAAACGATCGGGGCCGCCCGGCACGCGCGCGCCGTGGAGTGGCTCCTGGGGCAAAGCGGGATGGAGTCTTCGCCGCTTTTCCGTGTGAGCGTGTTTCTGCGGGACGGCAAGCTGCCGGACGGGCCGGACCTGAGCGGTTGGCCGTGGTTTCCGGGAACGGCGGCCTGGGTGTCGCCGACCTGCCTCGGCATTTTGGCGTTGCAGAAGTGCTACTGGCGGCGGCCCTCCGCCGATTTGCGGGAGCGCATCGATAGCGCCCGGACTTTTCTGCTTGACCGCCGGTGCGCCGATGGCGGATGGAATCACGGCTCAGCGCGGTCCCTGGGGTATAACTCGGATTCTTATCCGGAAACCACCGGGCAGGCTTTATTGGCGCTGGCCGGCACGGATCCGGCGAAGCTGGCGGATAGCTTTCGCCTGGCGCAGCGGTTTTTACGGGAGCAACGGTCCTCCGGCGGAGCCGCCTGGTTACGGCTCGGCTTGCTGGCTCACCAGCAAGTTCCGGCCGGTGCTCCCCTTTTTACGATGCCCTGCCGCACCGTGCCGGATAGCGCGTTGACCTATCTGGCGGCGGCGGCGGAGCGGGGCTACAACGCTTTTCTGGAGTAGCTGTGGGGCAGGATGGCATCCTGCGCGCCGATTGGAAATCGGGTAGTGGGTCGGTTTGCTTGTGGGGCGGCCAATCTTGGCCGCAGCCGCCTTTTAGGCGGCCAGAGCCGGCTGAAAGCCGGCTGCGGGCCCCAAATTGACCCACTACCGGAAATCGGCGCAAAGGTTGGGACCGAAGGGGTGCGATGAGACGGCGCGATTTTCTGATGGGATCCGCGGCCTTGGGCCTGGCGGGGTGCAGCCGCACCGCGCCGCCGCGGCCTCGCGCGCGCGTAAACATCACTCGCGCGGCCGCCTATTCGCAGGACATCTACGGTACGATGCGCCGCGTGCTGGCCGGGCATAGGCTCAACGTGCGCGGCCGCCGCGTGATCTTGAAACCCAACCTGGTGGAGTTCGAGCCGGCAAGCGCGATTAATACGCATCCCCTGCTGGTGCACGCCACCCTCGAAGCCTTCCGGGAGTTGGGCGCATCGGTGGCCATCGCGGAAGGCCCCGGCCATCGCCGGAGCACGCTCGATCTGGCCGACGCCGCCGGATATTTCCAGGCGATCCCGGGTTTCGAAGACATCTTCACCGACCTGAATTTGGACGAAGTCTCGCGCGTGCGGCTGCCGCATCCGGTTTCCCGCCTGCGCTCCCTCTACTTGCCGCACACCGTGCTGGGGAGCGACCTGCTGGTCTCCATGCCCAAAATGAAGACGCACCACTGGGCGGGCGCCACGCTATCGATGAAGAACCTGTTCGGCATCGTCCCGGGCGGAGTCTACGGATGGCCCAAGAATGTGCTGCACTGGGCCGGCATCCACCAGAGCATTGCGGACTTGCACTCGCTGTTTCCCAAGCATTTCGCGATTGTGGACGGGATCGTGGGGATGGACGGAAACGGACCGATTCAGGGGCGGCCCAAGCCCGCGGGAGTGATCGTATCCGGGAGCGACCCGGTAGCGGTGGACGCCACCTGCTGCCGGATTATGCAGATCGAGCCGGCGCGCATTGATTACCTCACATTGGCCGGGGGCTTAGAGGGAATCGCAGAGAAAAATATCCAGCAAATAGGAGAAACGCCCGATTCCGTCGAGACGCGGTTTGAATTGATAATGGAACTGCGAGAGCTGCGGAGGACAAGGGCGTGAGGGCAGGTGAACAGCGGGGAGACGCCGGGACGAGTCCCGTCACGGCACGCACGGGTGCGTGGATCGTCGCATTTTCGCTGCTGTTGCTGGCGCCTTGCTTCTGGCAGCCGCGGATACAGGCGGGCGATCTTTCGAGCCACCTTTACAATGCCTGGCTGGCGCAATTGATCGAACACGGGCAAGCGCCGGGCCTGACGCTGACCAGGCAATCCAACAACGTTTTATTCGATTTGATGTTGAGCGGGTTGATGCGGGCTTTCGGCGCGGCGGCGGCGCAACGCATTGCGGTATCGGCGGCGGTGCTGGTGTTCTTCTGGGGCGCGTTTGCGTTCGTGTGGTCCAGCTCGCGCCTGCGGCCCAACAGCGCCCCGTGGCAACTGGCGCCGTGCCTGGCGATGCTGGCCTACGGTTGGGTTTTTCACATGGGCTTTTTCAACTTCTACATCTCGCTGGGCTTGTGTTTCGGAGCGATGGCGCTGGCCCGGCGGAGGAAACCGTGGGCGCTGGCGGCCGCGGCGGCGCTGTTCGGGATCGCATACGTGGCGCACGCGCTGCCGGTGGCTTGGGCGTTGGGAGTCCTGGTTTACGGCCGAATCGCACAGGCATTGGCGCCGCGGCATAGGTTCCGGCTGCTGATCGGCGCGCTGGCCGCGCTGGCGGCGGCCGGCTTCGTTTTGGGCGCGCTCTTTCCGACGCGCCGGGGAGTGGATCAGATAGTGTCGATTACCGGGGCCGACCAGGTCTGGATTTACGGAAGGATCTATATCGGCTTGGCGCTGGCGGTGCTGGCGGCCTGGGCGTTGTGTTTCGAGCAGGTGTGGCGCACGCGGGGCGCCGCGCGCACCCTGCTGGACGTCCGTTTTCAACTATGCGCGCTGTGCGCGGCTGCGTGGGTGCTGCTGCCGTGCGGCGTGCTGTTGCCCGGGTTCCGGTCGGGGCTCGACTATATTGCCGAGCGCATGTCGCTGGCGGGCGCCGTGCTGTTCTGCGCGCTGGCGGCTTCAGTGCGGCTGCCAAGACCGCTGGTGGCCGCCATGGCCGCCATCGCGGTGGTGTTCTTCGGGCTTTCATACGCGGATGAGCGGGCGCTGAACGAAGTGGAAACCGAGATGCAGCGGCTGGTGGCGCAACTGCCGCCGGGCCAGCGGGTGGTGAGCGCGCTGGCGGACCCGGAGAGCCGGATCAGGTCTCTGGACCACCTGGTCGACCGCATTTGCATTGGCCGGTGTTTCAGCTATGCCAACTACGAGCCCGCGACGGCGCAATTCCGGGTGCGCGCGAACCATCAGAATCCGTTCGTGGTGTCCGACTACGGCGACTCCTGGACTATCCAGACGGGCGGGTATGTGGTCAAGCCGCGGGATCTGCCGATGTACAACATCGATCTGTGCGCACCCGGCAGTCCGCGGATCTGCGTGGCGCCCCTGCGCGCCGGCGCCACGCTACGCAACTCGGGCCTGCGAGTGGCCCCGATTCTTGGAGGAGGATAAAACGCTATGAAGAATGGAAGCGCTGCCGAGTGCGTGGTCGCGTACGACGCACCGGTCGTCGAGATGGAAAGGAAGGGCGGCGAGATTGTGCCGCGCTTGAAAGGGATTCCGTGGGTGCGCATCGTTGTAGATACGCTCCTGGTAGCGGGCATACTGCTGGCCTCTGCGAGCTTCTTGACGGTTAAGTAGGAGCGGGGTTGCGGCTCGCGGCCCACAGCCGCCGGAGCGCAACGAAACGGCCTCGGCGTTAACGAAGGAGAGTATGCGTCACGGCCTTGCGCGCCGGGATAATGGTGCTGTGTTGCGCGTAACTTGCCTTATCGGGGCCTGCGTCTGCCTTTGGATCGGCTTCAGCGTATTCGAACGCGGCACCGACTTCAACCAGTTCTATTCCGCATCCAAGCTGGCCGGCACCGGCCGTATATACGATTGGGCCAGCATCCAGGCGCTTGAACTGCGCAACGGAGCGCACCCCGTCCCCTTCGGCCGGCTACCGGTGTACGCAGTTCTGCTCAAGCCGCTCACGCTCCTGACTTATGATTATGCGCGAGTGGCTTGGCTGCTGGTGAACCTGGCCGCCTTGATTGGGTTCGCGGCTCTCTGGCCCGTGCGGCGGCGCCTGGATGCCGTCATGATGCTGTGCTGGTCGTGCCCGGCGGCGATCCTGCTCTCCACGGGTCAGGATACGGGACTCTTTCTATTCTTGGTGACGGTGGGGCTGCGGCTTTTGCAATCCAAGCGGGACTTCGCCGCCGGCCTGGCTTTTTCTCTATGCGCCGCCAAGTTCCATTTGGCCCTCGGGATTCCAATCTTCCTTCTGGCGCGGCGCAGGTGGGGAGCCTTGGCTGGCGGAGTGGCGGGCGGGATGATCCAGCTTGCGATTTCGTTTGCCGCGGAAGGGCGGGAATGGCCGGCGCGGCTGCTGCGTCTTTCCGCCATCTCCGATTTCAGCCCGTCGCCTTCGAAGATGCCGAATTTATTGGGGCTCACGCACAGCCTGCCCTGGGGCGGCGGCATAGAGGCTGTGCTGGCCTTGCTGGCGCTGGCCGCGGTATGGGTCGTCTCGCGGCGATCCGCGCTCACCATAGGCGCCACGGCGGCGGTGACTGCCGGCTTGCTGGTGAGTCATCACGCCTACGTGTACGACGGCCTGTTGATGCTGCCCGCCATCGCGCTGGTCCTGCGGCTGCCGGCGCCCAAGACTCTGCGGTATGGGGCGCTGCTGCTGTGCGTCCCGATTCCTTACGTGCTGCTGATGCAAGAGCATGGGGCGTGGGTACCGGCGCAGATCATCGTCAATGGCGTTGGGCTGTGGTTATTGGGGCTGCTGGCTGTGCAGGGCCGGAGCCGTCCCCTCAGGCAACTTCGAGTTGCAAGCCGGGTTGCGGGAGCGTCTCAACCTGTGCCGGCGCTTCCGCTAGCAGCTTCGCATTTGCGATGAGTGGAATCGCCACGGTAGCGATGGCCAGCGCCCACATCAGCCAGACCGGGGCCGCGGCCAATTCCTTTGGCGCAAACAGAAGAGCCAGGAACCAACTCGCCGTCATGGCGATCCCCAGTGCCAGCGCCGGGAGACGGTTGCCGCTCTTCGTGGCAATGGCCTGGATGGCCAGCGCATACGGAAAGGCGACCAGCAAGTCGAGGAAATAGTGCTCGCCGAATCCTACCGCCGAGACGGCTGTCAGCAACATAAACGCAAACGCTACGATGCCGCCTACCTTCCAGTGACGGGCATTCCACCAGATCAACACCACGCCGGCCATGTGCAGGGAAGGCATAGCGTTGGGAAAGGCATTGAGCCGGACCAGTTGGAGCGCCAGGTGCGCGGGCGCCGGCGGGGCGGCTGGAAATGCCGAACCGAAAGCGTATAGGGGGCCCGCGGCGGGGTAAAGAAAGTACAAGCCGTAGCCCGCGATGGCGTTGAGCCACATCATGGTCAGGATGTCCACGGAACCCTGCTTGGCGCGCCGGATATGCGCGGCGTACAAAATCGCAAAGGCCAATGGCAGCGAGTGGTAAACCACGATTTCAAACCGGGCGACGCTCGGCCAGTCCCTGAACAGTCCGCCAACGACGAAGCTGATGGCGGCGCCGAATCGGACATCGATGCTGTACAGAAAGTGATCGTACTTGAACGGGCGCATGTCCGAAGCCGCGCCCAGCATGGTTCCCAGCACGATGCCCAGCACTACAAATATCAGGGATCGGGCGAGCGTCTCCACGGCCAGATCCTTGTCGCGGGAACAGATGACTCGGGCGCACATGGCGATCAGGCCGGCGATGCCTACGAATGCGCCCACCCGGACCAGCGCTTCGCCCGTGAAGTCCGATGGGCGTGCCAAGGGGAATATAAACAGCACGCCAAGTCCACCCAAGACGGTGAGGACGGATTCCCAGCGGGAGGGCGCGCTGCTCAGAAAATAGAGTACGGCGATGCCGAAATACGTGAACTGCGCGGCTGGATTGGTGCTAATCAGGTGATACAGGCCGTATTTGTATCCGCCGTATACCAGCAACGGCAGGCATGCCAGCAGCACGGCCTTGACGCAGTAGGAGACCGCGGCGGGAACCTGCAGATCGGCCGGTGTGCAAGCGGGGTTGAGGAGACCGCGGTCAAAGCGCGCCATGTTCTGGGATAACGCAACCGCTAATCCCGGAACAAGTTGCCTTCGGTTAACCGGGGTCTACACGCCGAACACGAATGGCTTGCCGTGTTCCAGGCGCAGGTAGCGCACTTCGGGCGCGCGCAGGGCCAGCGACGCGCGGAATTGGCCGGGATCGACGGAGTTATCCGGAAACATGTCGTAGTGGCAGGGGATGGCGCCTTTGGGCTGGATCTGGGCGGCCAGTTGCGCCGCCTCGTAGTGCGAGAGATTGTTGAAGCCTCCGTTGATGCAGGTGATCATGAGGTCCGGCCGGTGCTTGGCCGCCGAGGCGAGCAGATCGCTGTAGTCCGTGTCGCCGGTCACATAGACGCGGGGGCCTTTGCCGAACTGAAAGACGAAGCCCATGTGATTGAGGTCGGTCGCATCGGTGGGCAGCGCGAATGTGCCGTGGATGACCACGTCGCGGAACTCGAGCTCGCAGGAGGGCCAGGCCGGCACGATGCGTCCGCTCTCGACGCCTTGCGCCTGAAACACTTCACAACTGGGGTGCGGGCCGATGAACTGGGTGGTGTCCTTATGGCGGAGGCGCTCGATGGTGACCGGGTCGGTATGGTCCTGGTGGTTGTGCGTGCAGGTGAACAGATCGATGTTCAGCTCTTCGGGCGGCAGCAGGATGGGCACCTGGCGGTCGAGGTTGATGCCGGAATCGGCGTAGGCCTCATGGCAGGAATTGGTGAGGTAGAGATCGGTCGAGAGCAGCGTGCCTTCGGCGGTCTTGAAGATGAATCCGTTCTGGCCGAGCCACCAGATGGCGACCGTGTTGCGCGACACGGGGAAATCGCGGATCTCCTGCATCAGGCTCATCAGGCTCATTGTGGCAAGGCGCGCGGGCGCTTGCAAATAGGCGAAAGTTGCGCCAAATTGAGAGCATGCCGATACCGGTGGATTTTCTGCGTGTGCTGCTGGGGCTGTTTTGCCTGTTCTTCGCGCACTTCCTGGGGCGCTCGATTGTGCGTATGCGGCGCGGCCAGAGCGCGCGCGGTTTCTATCGCTGGCTGATCCGGACGGCGATCGCGGCCGGGGCGATCCTGTGGCAGCGCGGATTGGACAACATTGCGATTGCGGCGTACACGCTGGCGGCGGCGTCGCTGGTGGTGGGGGTTTGGGATGAGCAGCGGCCGAAGAAGCAGGAGGATCTGACCAGGGAGATCTTTGGGAGATAGTAAAGAGGTGTACGGCCTGCGGAAGCCATATCTGCTCCCAAGCTCAGGGCCGCGCTTTCGTCGGCAGCCGCGTGAGGACGGCTTCGCAGATATCGCGCGCTGCCGCCAGCGCCGATTCGGCCTCCTCGCGCTCCGGCTCATCGGCTTCGCCCGGATATCGAAACTTCCAAGCGTATTCCGACAGCGGCGCTGCCTGCTTAGCGACTGGCGCCAGCGTTGCGTCCAGCGCCACGCAGCGCTGGCTGAGATCCTCAAGATTGTGCGTCTTCCGAAACGGCACATCGTGCCATGCGAGGAAGGCCTTCAGCGCCTTTTCCGCCGCCTGCTGGCTATGGAACGCGACATCGCCAGCCCGGCTCGAACGTCCTGAAGGCGGGCATCTTCAGGTCCCATGTATCAGCCGCCCTTCGCGGAGTACGGTCCCCGGAAGCGAAGCGCGCAATAGCCGGCGATCCTCAAAATAGGACGTGGTACAGACAAGCACGTCAGCGGCCGCACCCGTGCCATGAAGCGCCTCGTATGCCAGCCGGCTCCGCTGGCGTTGAGGGGGCGCATCATCCGGTACCACTACCAGCAGGTCGTAGTCGCTGTCGGGGCCAGCGTCGCCCCGCGCCACCGAACCAAAAAGGTAAATGCGCTCCGGCCGATACGCTGCCACCAAGCGGTGCACCACCTCTGCCAGGACTGGGTCGTCCGTTGCCGGTGACTTGAAAACGGCGGCCTTCTCAATCGCCATAGCGCTTTTCACCAGTTTGCCACAAGTGGATACATCAGAAGCGGGTGACTTCGGTGAAGTGGAAGCCGCGGATCTTCATCGCGGGGACCACCATGTCGAAGGCTTCTTCGCCGGAGGCGCGCACCGCCGGCGACAGCGCTTCCACATTCGACAGCATCTCCGGCAGGGCTTGATTGAAGCGGAAGTTGCGCACGCCGCGGGCGATGCGGCCGTCCTCGATCAGAAAAGTGCCGTCGCGGGTCATGCCCGTCATGATCTTCTCGTAGGGATCGACTTCGCGGATGTACCACAGGCGCGTGACCAGGATGCCGCGCGCGGTGGAGGCGATCATGGCTTCGATCGGCGCCGCGCCGCCCGCGATCACGATGTTCATGGGCGCTTCGCCGTACTCGTTCGGCAGCGGGAAACCGTGCCCGGTGGGCTGGACGCCGGCGGCATGCGCGGCCTGGCGGCAAAAGGCCACGTCGCGGACCACGCCTCGATCCACCAGGGTGAGCTTGCGGCGCGGAACGCCTTCGCCATCGAAGGGCGCGCCGGATTGCAGCGGGTGATACGCATCGTCGTAGATGCCGATGTTATCGCCGAACAGCTTCGCGCCGATGCGGTCGCGCAGGAAGCTGCGGCCGTCGGTGATGGCGGTGGCGCTGAAGTCGCCGAACATCTGGCCGGCCAGGTCGAGGACGGCGGCGGGTTCGAGGATCACGGTGTATGGGCCGGGCGGCAGTTCGACGGGATCGCGCGAAGCGTGCGCCTTGGAGGAGGCGGCGCGGGCCATGGCGGCGGGGTCCAGATCGCGATGCGAACAGGCGCTGCCTTTTGCCCAGCCGGAGCTATCGGCTGCCATGGCGGTGATGGAGAAGTTGGCCATGGTTTCGGGGTAGTAGGCGAACACGCCGTGCGTGTTCAGGATTGCAGACACGCTTTCCGAGGTGGAGTAGATGCCTGCCGCGGTCTGGCCGGCCGATTCGACTAGCGCGATGGCTTCGGCTACGGTTTGGGCTCGGTTGGCGGGGGTGACTTGCGCGGTGGGTTCGTGGTAGCGAGCGGGCGGACAGGCCGGGAGGCCTGTCCTACTCATTGGCAGTTGGGCAGGGTCGGGGTCCTGCAACTTTGTCAGTGCTACGGATTCGGCGACTACTTGACGGATGGAAGCATCATCTAGGCGATTGGTGGCGGCTCGCGCGGTGCGTCCGTCGATCTGCACGCGCACGGAAAGCTGCCCGCTGCGCTCGGCCACATTCTGATGGATGGCGTTGTTGGCGAAGCGCGTGAGCGCGCTCGATTCCGCCGTTAGGATCGCCTCGGCATCGGCCATGCCCAGCGCGCGGGCCGCGTCCGCGACCCGGTCGAAAATGGCCTGACATCGCGCGGCGTCAATCGGCATATGCGCCACCGATCTTGATGCGGCTGAAGCGCGCAGGGCTGGCGCCGTGGCCGGTGCCCATGATCTGCTCGGGCTGCCCCTTGCCGCAGTTGGGCGTACCCCAGAGCGTCCAGTGCTGGGGTCCGGCGATGGCCGCGCAAGCGTTCCAGAACTCCGTGGAGATGCCGCTGTAGCTCGGATTCTTCAGCATGCGGACGCGCTTGCCGCGGCGAATCTCCCAGCCGATCTCGCAGCCGAACTGGAAGTTGTAGCGCTTGTCGTCGATCGACCAGCTCCGGTTGGTCTCCATATATATGGCATGATCGACGCCGCCGAAAACTTCGTCGAGCGACTGCCGGCCGGGGAGCAGGCTGACGTTGGTCATGCGGATGAGCGGCATGCGCGACCAGCCGTCCGCGCGCATGGTGCCGTTGGAGCGCGACTCGCCGACCGCCGCGGCGGTCTCGCGCGAGGTCATGTAGCCGGTAAACAGCCCGTCGCGGATGATGTCGGTGGATTGCGCGGGCACGCCTTCATCGTCGAAGGCGAAGGTGCCGAGGCCGGGGCCGTGCTGCGGGCGCGCGTCGCAAACCACGTTCACGATTTCGGAGCCGTAGCGCAGGCGGCGCAACTGGTCGAGCGTGAGGAAGCTCATGCCCGCGTAGTTGGCCTCGCTGCCCAGCACGCGGTCGAGCTCGATGGGATGGCCGACCGACTCGTGGATCTGCAATCCCAATTGCGAGCTGTCGAGGATGAGGTCGAACTCGCCTTCGGGGCACTGATCGGCGGTGTGCAACGCGACGGCTTCTTCGGCGATGCGCGCGGCGTTCCCGATCAGGTCCCACTCGTCGACTAACTCGTAACCTTTGAGCTGATGCTGGCCTCCGAAGGAATTGGGGTATGAGCGCTTCTGAATCTCGCCATCCTTATAAGCCGTCGCGGCGTAGCCGACGCCGCTGAGGTAGCGGGTCTGATCGATGAGGCTGCCGAGCGAGGAGGCGAAGACCTGGCGGCGGCGCTCGAAGCTCATGGCGCCTTCGGCCAGAGTGACGCCCGGATTGCGGCGCAGCTCGCGATCGATATCGAGGAGCAGGGCCACGTTGCGATCCACCGGGATGGTGAAGGGATCGATCCGGATGGGCGAGACCCACTCCGCCTCGTACTTCTCTTCCGGCGCGAGGATGACATCGCGCTTCTTGGCGAGGGTGCCGGCGCGCGCGATTTCGAGGGCCAGGGCGGCGGCGGCGTGCACGCCTTCGCGGGTGAGATCGTCGGTGGCGGCGAAGCCCCAGCAGCCATCGGCCAGGACGCGAATCGCGAGGCCCATGGAGAGGCCGCTCGAAACGTGGCCGGCTTTGCCGTTCTTGGTGGAAACCTGGCGGTCGCGGATTTCCATGACGCGGGTGTCGGCGTAGGTTACGGCGGAGTTGGTGACGGCGTCGAGGGCTTCGAGGGCTAGCTGCTTCATGGGTCCAGTTACCAGCTTACGGTACCATTTGCGACGCGGTGACACGGAGACGCGGAGACGCGGTGACGCCGGTTAGGGTGGCCGATTGGGTTTGCTTCGTAAGTTCGGATAATTGGGCAGTTTTGTTCGTTATTGAGCACTTTTGTGCATGTGGCGGCGCTGTTCGGGCCGCGTATGAAAATGGACAAACGAAACCATTGTGTCTGTGAAGTGACGGCTGATTTTTTGGATTTGTGTAAGATTTTGTAAAGTTGGGTTGCGCCGTGGCGAGGGGCCGGTGGCCTGCCGGATTTGACGAACAAAGCCCATGACATTGATAGTACACGACTTATAGGCCATTGGCCCGGACGTTCTTGAGGATTCCCGCTGGTTTCGGCCTAATTCGGTGGACATAAGTGTTTTTTGATCTTTGCGCGCGGCGATCGGCATCCGCGCCGGCGGGTCTATCTATTAGGTGGCGCAGCGAGGCGAAACTTCTCTGCGCCCGGCGCCGGCGGGGTGGCGATTCACGGCTCTGGACGGCTGGCGAACTAATACCGAACTTCTCGCTTCCGGATCGGCTAGAATCGTTCGAAGAGGCGTCCTGTATGAGTACACGGGTCTCTCATTCGTCAATGCAGTTCCGATTTCTTCTGATTCTGGCGGCCCGCGCGGCAATAGTCACGCTTTCGCCAGGCATGGCGGGAGCGGCAAATGAACCGGTTGTTACCGTAGAACCCGCCTGTCCGGAGTTTAAAATGCCAAGCGTGGCGGGACAGCCGACGATTCGCCCCACCATGACTATTCGCTACAACACGGAGTCGCCAGGTGCGCGCCTAAAGTCTCCGCAAGCACTGCGGCTCATTCTGGCCAACGCAACCGGCGTCAGCAACCGTTATGACTCTGTGACGATTCCACTCGTGCGCTCCGATGGCGGAACCTGGCAGGCTACCTTTACACCACAAAAGAGCTATTTTCCCGGATATTCCATCTTCTTTCTTCAGAATGAGAAGGGACAAGTCGACAACAATCACGCCCAGTATTGGGATATTCTTTATTGCGACAACTCGCAGATCAATCCGTATGGCGTCGAAGCCCTGGCCCAGACTTATGAAGGCACGTTGCTGGCCCCAGGTATTCAGCGCGCGCGGGATCCGGATCGCGCAATTGAAACTCTCAATGCAGATCTGCGGGCTCGGCCGCAGGCAGCAAGCCATTATTTTTTACTCTGGGATTTGGAACTGGAGAAGCGTGGACGAACCCCCGCTGCTTATGAACAGATTGGAAAAGAGGTGGACACTTTTCTGGATGCCCATGCTACTCACCTGAGAGCGATGATGCAGGTTGCCAGTTTCCTTTCCTTCAATCAGACAAGACTCCGCCCCGCGGTTGTCGACCGGTATCGCGCCGCATTGATCGCGCTCCCGCAAACCGCAGATCCCATTGAAATCAACGCAGTCACACTGGAAGTCACTCACATCCCGCGCGATCGTTTCGCTTCACGCGCACAGCACACGGTCACGCATATTCTGGCTCAGTTCGATTTTCAGGCTATCGATCCGAATGGAAAGGACCCGCGAAAGAGCGTCGAGGAGTACCTTCGGTTTATCGCCAAATATCCGGCCACTGAAACGTTCGCGGCCTACGGGGCGGCCTTCCAATTGCAAGAAACAATGGGCGACGCTGCGGCGCTCGAAGCCATTTTTGAAAAATGGATTTCTGTCGAGCCAGGGGAGGTTCTTCCGTTTCTCTTTATGGCTCAGTTCTATGTCGACCACAAGATAAAACCGGCGCGCGCACTCGAATTGCTAAACGCGGCCGAGAAACTTTACACGGAAAGCGAAAGCCCCTCTGCGCACCGCCATTTTCACCGCGACCCGGGCAAGCTCGAGTCGCTTCGTGGGCAGGCTCACCTCCAGGCGATGGACTTACCAGCGTCTCGCGCGGATTTCGAAGCGGCCTTGAAAGCGGCCCCTGACAATCCCGATATCGCGCTGGCGCTAGGCAAGGTATGCGAGCAAATGGGCGACAACGCCAGTGCCCTGGAGGCCTATCTCACGGCCGCCAGTGCGCCCTATCAGCAGGACCCAGCGCCTTACCGCGCCTATGCGCGGCTGTTCGTTGGGCAGCGTTTGGGAAGCGAGACGGACGCTGAAGAAAAGGTGGAGAAGCAGGCTGCCGAACGCGCTCGCAGAGCGGCTGCCGGGTACACGCCTATCCCGATGAACCGGCCCGCTCCCGAGTTTGCGTTCACCGACCTGGCGGGAAAGCGCTTGGATAACCAGGCTGCCAAAGGCAAAGCGACGGTCATCACGTTTTGGGGCATCTGGTGTGCACCATGCATTGCAGAGTTGCCTGCCATGCAGGAATTTGAAAGCCGCCATCCGGCCGCCAACATACTGGCGGTAGAAATCGGAGACGAGCCGGACAAGGTCAAGGCCTTCCTTACGGCGCATAACCTGAATGCGCTGCATGTCGCGGTGCGGGCCGATTGGCCACAGGAGTTTGGCGCTGCCGCAACGCCCATGAGCGTCGTGATCGATCGATTCGGCCAGATCCAGTTCGTCCACGTTGGACTCCAGACGGGTATTGAGGCGATCCTGGACAACGATCTCAGCGCGCTTGCGGAGTCCAATTAGACGAGGACTCGACTGCTTGAGTGTAGATCCGTCCTAACGCAGCTTCGAAGAGTTTGCCTCCGGCTCATTGGCCAGGATGGCGATGAGTACCGACGTGTCAATCACCATCAGCGGGGCAGTCCATGCTCGTCGTGGCCAATGATCTCGTCGGCGGCGCGAGGGTCCAAGACCGGATACTGGGCGCACCTTTCGCGGATAGCGCGGAGTTCATCTCGCACACGCGGGCTGCGGGACTTGCCGCGCTGGCGGATCAGCCGCTCGCGAAGAGCGTTGACTACGGCGTCGGTCAGGGTTTCGCCGGTTGCTGCTGCGAGCTCGCGCGCCAAGTGGTCGGCTTCGGGGTGTTTGACGATTAAGTCCATTTGTCTACCTCTCTATTATTGCGCCGGCTTGGCCGATTAACAATCGGCCTTGCAGGTTGGCAACCTGCCCCACAGAAGACAGAAGATCGAGAGACAGGCCAGGAGGCCTGTCCTACTCCACAACCGGCGGCCGTGCGTGAGGCCGGTCGCTTGTGCAATGATTCGTTTATCGTGCTCCAACATGACTTCAGTGCGATTGCCCGTCGCGTTGTCGAAACGACGGCCGGAGGGGAGTTCCGTGCAGGCCGCCTCCTAGGCGGCCAGAGCCGGCTGAAAGCCGGCTGCGGGCAGAATTGCCCGCCCCACAAAACCAAACTGACCTGGATACTTCTGCTACTGGCGTGCCAGGCCGCCCACGGTCAGGATTGGCCCCAATTCCTGGGACCGGGACGCAACGGCGTTTATGCCGGCCCGTTGCCGGCTGGGTGGCCGAAACCAGGGATCGCAGTGCTGTGGAAGGTGGATGTGGGCCAGGGTTTTAGCGCCCCTGTGGTGGCGCGCGGGCGGGTCATAGTGTTCCATCGGCGCGAGAAGCAGGCGATCGTGGAGTCGCTGGAAGAGGACACCGGAAAGCGCATCTGGTCGGCCGGGTACCCGACCGATTATCGCGACGATTTTGGCTTCGATGAGGGACCGCGCGCGGCGCCGGCCGTCGCCGGCGAAAGAATTTACACGTTCGGAGCGGAGGGCGTGTTGCAAAGTCTGGATTTCTCCACCGGCAAGCGCGTTTGGAGCGTGGATACGCGGCAGAAATTCGGTGCGCCGAAAGGCTTCTTCGGAGCCGCCTGTTCGCCGCTGGTGGATGACGGCCGCGTGCTCATGAATATCGGCGGGCCAAATGGCGCAGGTATTGTGGCGTTCGATGCGGCCAGCGGCAAGGTACTCTGGACGGCCACCAACGACGAGGCCGGCTACTCCGCGCCCGTGGTAGCCACCATCGGCGGAGCGCGCCACGCGTTGTTTTGGACGCGGGCCGGTCTGGTGGACATCGATCCCGCAACCGGGAAAGTCCGGTTCGAGTTCCCCCGGCGCTCGCGCAGCCACGCTTCGGTTAACGCGGCGATTCCTCTGGTGGTCGGCGACCTGGTGTTTCTTTCCGCCAGTTATGGCACCGGCGCGACATTGTTACAAATCGATGGCGCGTCGGTGAAGCAGCTTTGGGATTCCGACGATGCGCTCTCGAACCATTATGCAAGCAGCGTGTATCGCGATGGCTACGTCTACGGCTACCACGGCCGCCAGGAATTCGGCCAGAGCTTGCGAGCGATCGAGCTGAAAACAGGGAAGGTGCAATGGAACTTCGATCACTTCGGCGCCGGCACGGTCACTCTGGCCGGCGACAAGCTTTTGTTAATGCGAGAAGACGGCGAACTGATCGTGGCGCTGGCGACTCCAAAGGAGTTCCGGCCGATTTCACGCGCCCAACTGTTGCCCGCCACGGTGCGGTCCTATCCGGCCCTCGCCAATGGAAAACTCTTCGTGCGGAATGAGCGGACGCTGGCGTGCTTCGATCTGAGGTAGCGCCGAGGGAAGCTGGCGCGGCAGCACATCGCCAGGGCCGGCAGCACGCGCGGGAATCCGGAACTGGTGGAGCGAGTGAATTGCGACAAGGCGAATGCCGGACGGATTCCGAAAGGGAGGGATCGCCACCCAAGATGACGCACAATGCGGATGCCGCCGGCGCCTGGGCTGGTCCGGCGTCTGTCCCCGAGCCTTCCGCGCTCATCCGTGTCGAGAGGGCGAATTGCACGAAGTCAAATTCGGGCCACCCAAACGGACCAGTAATTTCCCCGACCACTTAGCACCGTGCAGCCTGCCAGCGCCGAACGTATTGTCCAATGCGCTGCCGGAATTTAGGGTGCGTAATGCGTGAAAACGAGGTCGCTAGCCTTAGCCTGATTGTGGCAGGGGAAGCAGCCTTTCATTGACGCCGCGGCGGCGGGTTTGCCGTCTATGAAGGTAGCGAACCCCCAGCCGCCGGTCGCGGCGTACTTCGTGGAGTCCTTGACCATAAACTGAATGTTCGTGGGGGGGCCGGGGACGAAAGATTGGGCTTGGCCAAAGACTTTGTTGTTTTCCGCCGACGGGACGTGGCCGTAGTGCAAAGCGGCAATAATCGCGCCGTCCGGGAATGGGAGCTTCCCCTCGCGGTAGGCCTTGATCGCCACATCGTTGCCCAAAACGGCGCCAATACTGTTCAGGTTGCCTGCTTCGTGGGCGACGGAGATCAACCTCCAGTTCCGGTATCCGGGGGGAATTTTGGTTACGAAGGGGGCGGCCGAGTCATCGGCGATTAGGGACGCGGGCGCCATAAACACGACAATACCTGCCGTTATTACAACGGCAACCAGCAGCAAAGCGATGCCTTTCATAGCGGTTCCTCCTTCAGGGAGATTAGCATGTCTTGATTCCAGGATTTCCATCTTGGCTTCCGGGCTTTCTGAAGCATACCTGATCCGCGTAAGCCAAGAAATGCCGGAGCAGCCTCTTGTCCAGGCGATCCCTCGCACTGCTGTTCCGCCTCCTCTCTTCCGCTCGATTTTCTCGCTTGCCCGCGTAAGCTCTACCCCGCCGGCACCGGCAGCGCATCAATCCGCCGCGCCATGCCGCCAAACAGCCGCATCGTCAGATGGCTCCGGGCCGGCAGCAGCCGGTAGCAACGGCATGCTTCGCCGAGTCGCCCGCCCGCCTTCACCAGCCGTTGTTGCAAACTCGTTAGCGACCTGTTCTGGTTCTGCCGTCCTTTAGATCTGTGAGCTAGGTACTGACACGCCGCCGGCTTGGCCGATTCACAATCGGCCTTGCAGGTTGGCAACCTGCCCCACAGCAGAGACAGGCCGGGAGGCCTGTCCTACTCCACTATCGATTGCATTACGGCGTTCTCGAAGTCTCTCTGCACCGGCGGAACCTGCGTCTGGATCATGACGATGGTGACCATCTTTTCCCGCGGATCGATCCAGGTTTGGGTGCCGTAGGCGCCGTCCCAGCCGAAGCTTCCATTGGAGACGCGCAGACCCGCGGCCGCGCCGTCCTCGACGATGCCCACCAGCAAACCATAGCCCATGCCATGCGCCGGACGCCCGAGCTTTCCGTTGAACATGTCGCCCACGTGATTGGTGGCCATCAAATCCACCGTCCGGGGGCTCAGCAGGCGGGTTCCGTGCAGCTCTCCGCCATTCAGCAGCATCTGCGCGAACTGCAGGTAATCAAGCGCGCTGGACATAAGTCCCCCGGCGCCGGAGAAGTACGTTTTCAGGGAGAAGCCGTCCTGATTCTCGGCCCGCACCAAACCCTTGGGACTCTTGCTATACAGTGTCGCGAGGCGCGGCCGGCGGTCGTCGGGCGGATAGAAGAACGTATCCTGCATTCCCAGCGGCTCAAAAATGCGTGCGCGCAGGAATTCGTCGTACGGCTGCCCGGAAACGATTTCCACGATGCGCGAAAGCGTGTCGGGACCCGCCAATCCGCTGTAAGCCCATTGGGTGCCCGGCTGGAAGTCGAGCGGGGCCGCCGCCAGCCGGGGTACATAGCTGGCCAGCGTGTCGCCGGCGGCTGGCCTTGGAGGGCCCGCTTTAGATCCGATGCCGCCGGTCATCAGGCCGTTGGTGTGCGTCAGCAGGTCGCGGATGGTGAGTTCGCGGTCCGCCGGAATCTCGTAAAACTCGCCGGCGTTTCCTCTGGGGACGGCCACTTTGGAGTTCTTGAATTCGGGCAGAAACTTCGACACGGGATCGTTCAAGCGGAGCTTTCCTTCTTCCAGCATCATCATCACCGCCACGCCGGTGATGGGCTTGGACATCGACGCGATGCGGAAGATGGCGTCCTTCTGCATGGGGCGCTTCGATTCGATATCCATCAGGCCATGCGGTTCGAAGTGCACTATGCGGCCGCGCCGGGCCACCAGCGTGACGGCGCCCGAGATTTCTCCGGCATCGATGTGGCGCTGGATCGCGTCGTGGATTCTTAGCAGACGCTCGGAGGACATGCCGGCGTCTTCCGGCTTGCCCTTGGGCACGTCTGCGGCGGTGAGAGCAACGGCTAGCATTGGAATCAACAACACGGAGAGCAGGTGCGTCGGTTTCATGGAACATCCTTTACGTTAGCGGCCAGTGACAGGCCAGGAGGCCTGTCCTACACTTAAGTATGCTCAAACGCGCGTGGATTTTGTCCATCCTGCTTCCGGCTTTGCTGCCGGCGGCGCTGCTCCGTATCGAAGTTTCCGAACGCAGCGATGTTTTGGACGGCAAGGCATTCGGCTCCGCCGGCCCTTACGAGCGCATCGTGGGCAAGGCGTATTTCGCGGTGGATCCCGCTCTGCCGGCCAACAAGATCGTCGCCGATATCGCCAAGGCGCCGCGCAACGAGGACGGGCTGGTCCCGTTCTCGGCGGATTTCTATTGTCTGAAGCCGCGCGATCCGCAGCATGGCAATCATGCGGTGCTGTTCGAGGTTTCGAACCGCGGCGGTAAGGCCATGCTGGGTGTGTTCGATCTGGGGGGATCGAGCGATCCGCGCACCGAACACGATTTCGGCGACGGCTTCCTGCTGGAGCAGGGCTACACGCTGGTGTGGCTCGGGTGGGAATTCGACGTGCCGCCCGGGCCCAACATGTTGCGGCTCTACGCGCCGGTGGCGCAGGGCATCACGGGCCTGGTGCGCTCCGAAATCACCGTGGATCACAAGATCACGCGGCAATCTCTGGGCGACCGCGGCCAGCTTGCTTATGCGGCGATGAACCCGGACGATCCCGGGCTGACGCTCACGGTGCGCGAGCATGCCGATGGCCCGCGGAGCGCGGTGGCGAGGGAGACGTGGCACATCGAGGGCGGCACGCACATCGTGATGCCGGCGGGCTTCGAACCCGGCAAGATCTACGAGCTGGTGTACACGTCCAAAGATCCGCCGATCGTGGGGCTGGGTCCGGCGGCGGTGCGCGACCTGATTTCGTTTTTCAAATACGGCATCCAGGCCGACACGATTCTGGGCGATCATCACGACATTATCAAGCGGGCGTATGGATACGGCGTTTCGCAGAGCGGCCGTTTTCTGCGCACGTTCGTGTATTACGGCTTCAACCGGGACGAGCAGGGCCGGCAGGTTTTCGACGGACTGATGCCGCAGGTGGCGGGCGCTGGGCGGGGGAGCTTCAATTATCGGTTCGCGCAGCCGTCGCGCGACGGGCACCCGTTTCTGAATACGTTTTATCCGACCGATATCTTTCCGTTCACGGATCTGGCGGAGACGGATGCGGAGACAGGCATCACGGACGGCTTGTTGACGCACGCCACCCCGCCCGCCGCCGTGCCCAAGATTTTCTATTTGAACACTTCGTATGAGTATTATGGGCGGTCGGCGTCGCTGATCCACACCACGATCGATGGCGTCGAAGACGCGCCTATCGCGGCTACCACGCGCATCTATTTCCTGACCGGATGCCAGCATGGACCGAGCTCGTTCCCGCCGGAGCGGGGGGAGGCGCAGAACCTGGCGAATCCCAACAACTACAGGTGGACGCTGCGCGCGCTGCTGGTGGCGCTGGACCGTTGGGTCGCGGACGGCGAGGAGCCGCCGCCATCGCGCTATCCGAAAATCGCGGACGGCAGCCTGGCGCCGCTCGGCGCGGTGGCGTTCCCGAAGCTGCCCGGCGTGCAGTTCCCCACGCGCATCCAACAGGCGTGGCACGCGGACTACGGCGAAGAATTCCGCAGCGCGGGGATTGTGACGATCGAACCGCCCAAGGTGGGCAGCGCGTTTCCGATGCGGCTGCCGCAGGTGGATGCGGACGGCAACGAGACGGCGGGGATCCGGATGCCGGCGACGGCGGTCCCGCTGGCGACTTATACCGGATGGAACCTGCGGTCGGCGGGGATCGGCGCGCCCGACGAGTTATATAGCATGGTGGGCTCGTACATTCCGTTCGCGCGCACGAAGGCGGAGCGGGTGCAGGCCGGCGATCCGCGGTTGTCGGTTGAGGAGCGGTATGCGGGTAAGCAGGCGTATCTGGATAAGGTGCGGGGCGTGGCGGGGGATTTGGTGAAAGAGCGCTATTTACTGGAGCGGGATGTGCCTTCGGTGGTGGCGCGGGCTTCGGCGGAGTGGGACTTTGTGATGCGGTGAGACGTGTTAAATCCAATGCTGTTCACTTAGGTGGGACAGGCCTCCTGGCCTGTCCTTCCACCATGTCGAACGCGCTCGACCACTTCCAATCTTCCCCTCTGCTCACCAGCCCCGCCACCACCGGATTCTTCTCGATATAGCGAACGATCTTGGTCAATTCTTCGGGCCCCCGTACCCAATGATCGTACGATTCATCTTGCCAAAACGGTAAGCCGGTGCGCCCCAAGATGGCATTCGCTTGGCGCGCCGAATAATTCTTGATGGCTTTGGTGATCCTCGACAGGCTGGTCTCCGGATAGATCAGAATGTGAACGTGGTTGACCATCAGAACCCAAGCCCGCAACTTGTATAAACCAAGCCGCTGCTCGCCAAACACAAACGCGTCGGCGACCACGTGCGCCACTCGCTCATCCTGTAGCCATCGGGGACCGGTGGCCGCTTCGTCCAGGCGCCGGTCCATGGCGGTGAAGACTTTGCCCGGGGAAATGTTCCCCAAGGTTTCCACGGTTCTTGGGAGTGACCCATGCAAGCGCCACGTGATGAACAGAGCAGCACCGTCAGGCTGCCAGTGCGGCAGATTCCGTTCGTAGTAGCTCATGATATTGTTAATCCTAGAGAGGAAGAACAGGCCAGGAGGCCTGTTCCACCTAACTGAACAGTGTTGGTATTAAGTCAGTATTCTCTCCAGAATAATTCGGCGTCGGAGCGGCGTACGTAGTTCGCATCCAGGCCGGCGGGGTCGGAGGCTAGGCCCGCGCGCAATCTTTCGCAAGCGATGCGCCCCACCGCTGCGGCCAGCGCGCGCGGAGCCGTAGTTACGGCCGCGCCGGCGAAGCGCGTGCCCGCGAGCGCCGGCGCGAATGGGCTGAAATCCGTCGATATGAACTCGATTTCGCCTTCCGGCAAAGTTTGCAGCCATGCGGTGAACGGCATCACGGTCTCGGGCGCCACCGCCGTGCCGCGCGCATCGTATACCGCGCCGTAGATTTCGCCGCGGCGCGCATCCAGCACTACGGCGCGCAACGCAGCCGACCCGAACGTAGCCATGGCTGCCAGGTTCGAGACCGCCACGGCGGGCTTACCGGTGGCCTCGGCGAGACCCTTGACGCAAGCCAGCCCGATGCGCACGCCGGTGAACGATCCCGGACCGGAAGCTGCCGCGAAGCAATCCACCTCCGCCGTTTTGCAGTTCTGGCGCGCCAACAATTCCGCGAGTCGCCCGAAGAGGATCTGGCCGAACCCCTCGGGCGAATGCAGCAGCATCTCTTCCAGCACCTCCCGGCCGCGCAACAGCGCCAGGCTGCCGAATTCGTGCGTGGTGTCCACAGCCAGAATGAGTTCGGTCACTTTTCAAGCTGGTAAGTCTTGTCCACGCTATAGACTTTGCCGTTGGCGTTCATGCCGTAGAGGCGCAGGTCCACCACGGCCGGATAATTCACGGCGATGTGCGGCGGGAAACTCACCGTACCTTTTAGGCCGGTCCCGAGGACGCGGTAGCCCTCGCCATCGACGGTGGCCTCGCCGGTCCAGAGCCACATCATACTGCGTGTGGCGCGGGATTCCTTCTTGAATTTGACCTCGAACCAGGGCAGCTTCGTCTCGGAAATCGCCGTATCCGCGGGCTGCGCGATCTCGAAGGGCACCTTCTGGATCTCCTGCTCCACGGCTTGCATGCCGATGGGCCGAGACTCGAATTTGTAAGACTTCAGCATGCCCGCCTTGTGACCCTCGCGCGAAATGTGCAGCACCCAATCGTGAGAGCTGTCGGGCGGCGATCCGGTGAAGTGCTTGCCGTGGTAACCCTTCTTTTCCTTGAGCTCATCGCCGTCGATGGGGTTGATCCAAGTAACTTCGTAACTGTGGTCTTCCACGCGCAATTCCACCGGGCCGGGATTCTCCACATAGACGATGTACTCGACTGCCGAGATGACATCCTCTTCACTTAGCGCGCCTTGTCCGAGCTGCACCCTGGATTCCGCGACGGCCACCGCGCGGCCGCCGTCCACGTCGAAATAAGGCTCCAGTTCCCAGTGGCGGGCGCCCGCGAAGAGGTTGTACCAGACGGCCATGGCCTTCACGCCGGGCGAATCCAGATAGCGCGCGTCGACCGGGATATTGCCCGCGCCGGCTGTGCCGCTATTGAAGTAAGTCGGGTAATCGCCGTCCATGACCGCGTTCCAGAGACGATGGCGGAAGGCGTTCGAATCCACGTCGTCCGGCTGCGATTTGCCCGCGCCGCTGTCCTCGCCCGCGAATTTCAGGTTGACGAAGGGCGTGGGGAAGAGCTGGCGCTCGATGGCGCAGACCTGGTCGTCGCCGGTATGGTGCGCCACGACGTCCATCCAACCGTCATCCAGCAGCGGGCCGGATGTGGCGAGGTTGCCGCTGGTGCGGGGATGCTTGTAAGGGTCCAGTTGCTTGAGCAGCCCGCCGATTTCCTTCATCAGCGCGCGGCCGGTATCGTAGGTTTCGAACGCCTGCACGCCTTGCCAGGTGACATTCATGCCCGCATAACGCCCCACAATATAGCTGATGTAGCGCTGCCGCTGCTGCCAATTGGGAAAGAGGCGGGTGAGCTGATTTTGCGGTCCGGCCAGGATCAGGTCGGCGACGATGCCTTTCTGGTTCATGTAGCGGATGCACCGATCGAGGCGCTGGAAGTGCGCGGTATCGGGGCGGTCCGGCGAGGGGAAAATATGGGCGGCTTGTTCCGGTGTGCCCAGCACCAGGCCGCGCAGGTGATTGAATTTTTGCGCCGCGCGGGCATCTACGATGCGCTGAAACAGCGCTTGGTCCGTCTGGGCAATGAAGGCGAAGGGGTACAGGGTGTCGCCCATCCAGAGGTGCGGCTGGTAGCCGTTGCCGGCGGTCCAGGCCCAATGATGCACGTTGGCGGCGCGCACGAATCCGGGCGCATCGGATTCCGCCGCGGTGAACGAGCCGTTCTGGCCCTCCCAGCGCTGGATATTGCTGCTGGTGCGCCAAAGCCATTCGCCGGCTTCAGTGGGCGTGAAGCGGATCACCAGGCGCTGGCCGCCATCCCAGAAGGCGGGCAGCTTGAAGGTGTGGAAATGGGGGGAGCGGAACTCGGCGGACAGGTCGACATCGACGTATGGGTTGGGGTGCGCGGCGGCTTCCTGCGGATTCAGATCGAAGGTGAACTCGCACGGGGTGAAGGCTGGCGTATTATTGCAGGGCTCTTGGGCGAAGAGGGACAGCCCGACGGCGGCGAGCGGCATCAGGCGGAAGAGGGTCATTCCTCCAGTGTAGTTGCTCTTTCGAACGATGGACGCGGGCAGGGCGGCTACCCACGCTGGGGCGCGTTGTCAACACCACAGAAATCACGTCTACGTGGTATATCTCCGGGGCTGGCGGAGAGTTTAGAGTGGAGATGATTGAACGGTGAAAGGAGGCATTTATGAAGTGGAAATGGCTGGCGCCCGGTGCAGCGCTCTTTATGGCCGGCGCGCTCGCGGACGATAGCACCGGGCGGGCAAACATCAGCGGAGAGTGGCGGCAAGAGGCCGGCGCGGAGAGCTGGATATTGCAAAGCAAAGAGGACGCAATCCACGTCGCGCAACTCCGGAACGGCCAAAAGGTGACCGAGTTCGATTGCAATACCCTGGGTCAAGAATGCGAGGTGAAGGATGCGGGACGGCACGCCAAGGTCACGTTCTACTTCAATGGCGCGAAGCTTGTGCAGTTGGAGACGCGCGGCTCGAAGGTCGTCAAGCGGCGCTTTTCGGTGGACGACCAGGGGGACTCGATGGAGGTCGAAGAGATTCCCGTCGTGCCGGAAGGCAAGACCGTAATCGAACAGTTCAAGCGCGTACAGGCATCCGCGGCCCAGAAATAGTCCGGGCGATTCGTATGGGACGACGGCGCGAACCGCCCGGCCACTCTATTTCGAGAGAACGCCGGCGTGGGCCGCGAGATAGTCCCTTATAGAATACTGGCAGTTCGGTTGCACCGTGGGGCGGCCAATCATGGCCTGGGGTCCCCTCTGGGGACGCCTTTCAGGCGGCTCCTGCTTTCACGGCGCCTCGTCGTGGTCGCAAAGGCCGGCTGAAAGCCGGCTGCGGGCAGGATTGCCCGCCCCACAAATGCGCCATACTCACTTGTCAGCCAGCGCGGACATGGCGCTTTGGCCGAAACATGGATCTATAAATAACTAACTGGACGATGTACTAGCCCAGGAACTTGTGCAACGCCGTCCAATAGTTTTCGTTCCACCCGCTCTCCAGGCTCTCCGCCATTTGAGGCGGGAAGCCAGTATGGTCGAAGACGATCCGGGTACCGCCGGGCTGCTCCAATAGTTCAAACCTGGCAATCGAATAGATGCCTTCGGGCCACGAAGCAGACCGCCAGGCCTGGACAATTCGGCGGTTTGAAACCAACTCCACATTCCGCCCTACGATGTGGCCGTCGAAAAGGGAAAAGGCGCCCCCGGCTTCGCGATGGATCTCAGCCGCGCGGCCGCCCGAGAAGGCACGAAACTGTCCGGCGTCCAGAAGCGCCTCATAGATCCGCTGTGCGCCGCACTTGAAGTCTTCTTCCTGATGGATCGCCTTGGTTGTAAGGATTGTACCCGGCTTTGCGGCGCCGGCTCGGGCGGCCGCGGCCAGACCAAGAGCGCCGCCGGCGATCATTTGCCGCCGTGTAGAATTCGTTTCATCGATCATGGCCGTCTCCCGCCTAGCCGCCCAAGGAGATTTCACCGGCAGCGACCTTCCGGCAACCGTCCGTCAGGCACCCCGTGCGCAGGCGCTCCTTTTCCGCCTCCGTCAACTTCCAGTTGGCCCCGTGCAAGAGCGCGTTCACCAGCGCCTGCTCCAGGTGCGCGTTGTCGGCTGGCCCACGCCGTCCCACCATGGCCGACTCCAGTTCGGCCGCACGGTCGCGCCACTTGTCCCAAAAGGCGTCGAGATTGCGCCACAGCACTTCCTCGACGTCGGCCGGGCCGTGCACCCCCAGAAACAGCGCCGCACTCGCCGCGGTAGTTGGATTCGGACCGTCCAATGCTTCGACCGCGATGGGGATCAAGTCGTCGCTGTAACGCATGTGGCCCAGAAAGCCGAGCCACCCGCATAAGGATTCCTTGTCATCGAAAGCCGCGCGAAGGTACTGCGTGGCATCCTTCGGCGCGACCCGAACCAGATAATTCATTAGATATGCCCGCATCTCGCAATCCGCGCCCGGCTTTCCGGCAAGCTCGAGCAGCGCATCCTTCACGGCGGGCAGCAAGTTCCGGCTCCCCACGCGCAGCAACAGCGCACCGGTCTTTTGCGCCGTCACATAGTCTTTCAACGTAGCGGCGGCGGCCAGGCGTTCTTTGAGCGGTGCGTCCAGTTCGGGACGCTCGGCCTCCTTCAGCAGTAGGATGGTCGTGGGAAACAGCGGCGAATCCGGTTTGACCATATCCGCCAGGATGGCGTCGTTGCATTCGCGCGGCGCCTCTTCGCACCACAGCGGGTAAATTTCCGATTGGAGGAGGCCCTGTCTCTCTTTCGGGGCGTGTCCGGCCGAGAGCGCCAGGTAACGGAGAAGCGGCAGAAGCTGCTCCCGCGGCATCGACTTCCGATCCCAAGCCTGCGTGACGAAGCTCACCGCATCGTCCAGCGGAAGTTCTCTGGCGGATGCCAGGACCTCTTGGCGAAGCTGCACCAGAGCGGCCGGCGCTTCCTCCGACGGGTTATTCGCATTCTCCGCCATTTGCCAGGCCTGAAACAGCGCCGCATTCCGTTGCGGTCCGGAACGCTGGCGGATGCTCGCCAGCAGCTTCACATTAGCCTGCGCGACGTAATCCTGGTACCTCTTGTTTCTTTTGGCCCACTCGGCTTCCCATTCCTTCTTCTGGGCGGGATCCTCCGGGACCGCCACAGGAGGCGTACCGAGATCCTGACGCACTTGGAGATCCACCAGCAGACTCACCAGGGTTGCATTCGGACGCCTCAGCGGATCCTCGAGCGCGGCCTCCGCCAACGGGATAATCAATTCCGGGTGCGCGGAATCTCCCAGCCCACGATAGATCTCATAATCGCCAGGACTGGGCGTGACCGCCGCGTCGCCTATTGGGGCGGTTACGGCCAGGAACAGCGACATCAGTTCCCGGATCGAGCCGGGAGTATCCAGTAAGGCGAGACGGTGAATGGCCTGTACCTGCGCGGGCGGATCGGCGTTCAGATCCTGCATCGCCGCAGTCAGTTCCTGCGCTTCCCACGTCGCGTCGCTGGGCAAAACGTCAAACTCCACGGGATTCGATTCCAGCGCGATGGGTTGCAGCCCGCCGCCTTCTTCCAGACTCTTGATCCGGGAAACCTGGGGGCTGGAGATACGTAGCTCGTAGTGTCCCCCCTTTTCAAAGCGGTACCAGCCTGCGAGGTCCGCCTTCTGCGTGACGGGATGTTGGGGATCGAGATTCCCGATTCCGGAAAGGATCGAACCGGCGAACGCGCCGCCGCGCAGAGACAAGAGATCCACCACGCCGGTTGTGGGACTGAGGTGGAGAGTGACAATGCCCAAACCAGGAGCGGGATTGGTCCAGACGCCGTGATATTTCCCTTCCGTGCGCGTGGAGTAGGAGAGCTCGAACTCGATGGGCTCTCCGGCATGGAAGACCGCGGGGTCGCGGGTCAATCGGAGGGTGAGGTCGAGGTCGTCCGGATTGGCGGCTCGCGCGCCGGATGCGCATAGCGCGAGGCAGACCGCGATTCCCCAACGGAGCCTTGGCCGCATATTTGAAGATATCATGAAAAGGCTTCCGCGAGCCGCGCCAAGTCCGCTTCGTCGTTGTAAAAATGCGGCGATACGCGCAGATTTCCGTGCCGCGCCGCCACCAGCACCTTGCGCGCCTGCAGCTCCCGCGCGATGGCCGGCGCTTCCCGCCCGGCGAAGCGCGCCGTCACCACCTGCGAATCGTAGTGGGGGCTGCTATCCGCCAGTAACACCGCACCCGCGCCGCGCAGCACATCGCGCGTCTTGGCGGCCAGTTCCATCACCCGCCGCTCGATGCACTCCGGCCCGATCGATTGCATCATCTCGACGACCGCATCCATGGCGTATAGCAATGCAAACGGCAGCATGCCGCCTTCGTATTTCTCCGCTTCGGCAGCGAATTGCGGCGCGCCGTGATGCAGGTTCTCGTGATTGCGCCAGTCCTGGTGACTGCGCCACCCGATCACAGCGGGCGCCAGCCGCTCGCGCAACTCCGGACTGACATACATGAAACCCGCGCCATTAGGCGAGAGCAGCCACTTATAAGCGTCCACCGCGAACATATCCGGCCGGATGCGCGATGCATCGAACTGCAACGCGCCCAGGCTCTGCGTCCCGTCGAGATACAGCAGAATGCCACGCCGCCTAAGCTCGTCCGAAATCTCTTCGAGCGGCGGACGGAACCCGGTCGAGTAATTCACCGTGCTGATCGCCACCAGGCGCGTGCGCGGCGTAACGCGCTCGTAGAAGCCCTCCCACGCCGTCTCGACGAACTCCACGCCGCAACCGCGCAAGTGCGACGGATAGTAGTAATGATTCGGAAACTCGTCTTCCAACGTGACGATCTGGTCGCCGGTTTTCCAGTCCAGGCCGCCCAGCAGCAGCGACAACGCGGCCGACGCATTGTGAATGAAGGCGATGTCCGCGGGCTGGCAACGAATGAATGCCGCGATACGCGCGCGAATCCGATCGCAATCGCCGAACCAGCGCATGAAGTCGGTGCACGCCAATTCGTCGCGCCGCGCGAAGTGCCGCGCTACCGCCTCGGCCGCTCGCCGCGGCATTTGCCCGAACGTCGCCGTATTCAAATAGGTCCACTCAGCCAGCGCCGGAAACTCGCCGCGGATCTCGGCCCAGTCAGTCGCCATGATGCCCTTTCGCCCGCTGCGACTAGCTTAGCGCGCTTTGCGCGCCGGGGCCAGGGGCCGGAGGCCGGGGGGTGGGGTCCGGAATTACTTGGGTTTGATCGGTAATTTTCATGGGTTGTTATGCAAAGTTGTGCGGGATTGTGCATGGATGTGCGGGTGGAGCGCGCGGATTGAATTTGGACAAACGAAACCATTTTCTTGTTTTCTTGCGTAGACACACGCCCGCCTCCCTCGATACAAGGAGAGCATGCGGCGACAAGGGAACGGGTACGCAGATCGCGCAAGCTATTGAGGAATTGGGGAAACCTTGGTGGTTTTCCGTGTGACCGCCGATTCGGCCGCCGTCCGCCGGGTGACCTGCCCGCCGAGGAGCATCCCGGCAGGAAGCGCGGCGCTAGGGCTTGAAAGGCACGCGGGTGCCGGTTTTCCGCCATCGTTGAAAATCCGGTAGCCGGGGCGCATATCCTCCTGGAGTGGTTCGGGCCGGATCGTGAGCAGGTCAAAGCGGTTTACCGAGTTGCCGCCGCGGCCTCGACAAATCGGCCGATGTGCAATAATTCCGGTATCCTGAAATTTAGGCCAATGAAGCGCTGGCTGCTGATGTTGATCGCGTTGGTCATTGCGCTATCCGCGCTAGCTGTTCGGAGTAGCGTTCGAGCGATGGAGAGGAGAAAGCGCGAAATCGGCTACGAGGTTGCACTCCGGACATATTCAGAGGCGTTCCACCCAGGTATAACGCGCAAGGAACTGGAAGACTACTTGCGCTCAAGAAATACCCATTTCTACTCGGTGTTAACCGGCTTTGGTGGAAGGACTGAGAGTCAATATGCCGATCTCGTCAAGATCGGAGAAGAGACTCCCCCATGGTACTGCAGCGAGGCATACGTCTATGTGGCTTTCGAGTTCTGGGAAGGATCAAATCATCAGGATTGCCAGGTTCTAAAGGATTGTCGGATCACTCTTCTGCAGATCGATCTAAGAAGGACATGAGTGTCATGCTCAATCTGCCGCCGGAAAAGGAAGCCAAGCTTGTCGCCGCAGCGCAGGCCAAAGGTCTCTCGACCGACGATCTTGTTCGGGAAGCGCTCGACCGGATTTTCGCCGATGCGCCCCCCTCGGGGGCACCCCCACGGTCACTGCAGGATGAATTGACGCCCGAAGAATGGGTGCGCCAATTCGATACCTGGGTAGACAGCCACGACCGCACGACCCCTCTTCTTTCCGACGAGGCCATCAGCCGCGAAGGCATTTATCCGGATCGGATTTAGACCGTGTTCGTGGATACCAGTCTGCTGGTTCGCCCGTTGCAACCACACCACGAAACTTGTTTACAGATCCGTTCGCCGTAGTCGCCGAAAGCGGGTCTGGAGACCCGCTGCAGGCGTGGACGCCCGCCCCACAGGGCGGTGGATTGCAGTACACATGGTAAGATTGGCTTACTCCGCTATGGAAAACACCGCCGAATCGGAACGCATGTCGCGGCCGCTGGCCGAGGTGGACCCCGACATCCACCGGGCCATTCTGCATGAAGCCGAACGCCAGCACTCGCAACTGGAGCTGATCGCCAGCGAGAACTTCGTCTCCGAGGCCGTGCTGGAAGCGGCCGGCAGCGTCTTCACCAACAAATATGCGGAAGGCTATCCCGGCAGGCGCTACTATGGCGGATGCGAGTTCGCCGACGTCGTCGAGAACCTGGCGCGCGACCGCGCCAAGAAATTGTTCGGCGCCGAGCACGCCAACGTGCAGCCGCATTCCGGATCGCAGGCCAATCAAGCCGCTTACGCCGCGATCCTGCAGCCCGGCGACACCGTCCTGGGCATGAACCTGGCACACGGCGGCCACCTGACCCACGGCCACAAGCTCAACTTCTCCGGTAAGACCTACAACATCGTGCCCTACGGCGTGCGCAAAGACGACGAGCGCATCGATTACGACGAGCTCGCGCGCCTGGCACAGGAGCACAAGCCCAAGATGGTGCTGGCCGGCGCCAGCGCGTATCCGCGCGTGCTGGATTTCGCGCGCTTCCGGGAGATCGCCGATTCGGTGGGCGCAATGTTCGTGGTGGACATGGCGCATATCGCGGGCCTGGTGGCCGCCGGCCTGCATCCCAATCCTTGCCAGTACGCCGATATCGTCACCACCACCACGCACAAAACGCTGCGCGGCCCGCGCGGCGGACTGATCCTTTGCAAGGAGAAGTTCGCGGCGGCGGTGGACAAGACGGTTTTCCCGGGCCTCCAGGGCGGTCCGCTGATGCACGTCATCGCGGCCAAAGCCGTGGCTTTCAAGGAAGCCATGGAACCCGGATACGTGGAGTATCAGAGGCAAGTCATCGCAAACGCCCAGGCGCTGGCCGGCGGCTTGATGGACGCGGGCTTCCACATGGTCTCGCACGGCACCGACACGCATCTGATGCTGGTGGATGTCTTTTCCAAAGGGATTCGCGGCAAAGAGGCCGAGGCCGCCTTCGACCGCGCCCGCATCACGGTCAACAAGAACGCCATCCCTTTCGACGTGAATCCGCCGCTCAATCCCAGCGGCATTCGCTTGGGCAGCCCGGCCGTGACCACGCGCGGCTTCCGCGAACCCGAGATGCGCGAAGTCGCTGCTCTCATCGCCGAGTTGCTGCAGGACATCGGCTCCGAAGCCGGCATCGCCGCGGTGCGCCGCAAGGTCGAGACGCTGACCGAGCGCTTCCCGTTATACGCCTGGAGACGCGAGTCCGTCTTCGCGCGCGCTTGACGGGCCATGCCCCTGCGCATCGTGTTCGATGTCCGCCGCGTGCGGGACTTCGGCATCGGTACGTATATCCACGGTCTGCTGCACGCTTTGGCCGCCATCGACCAATCCAACGAATACATCCTGGTAGCGCTGCCGGATGAGGCGGGCGCCCTGGCCGGCCTGCCGCCCAACTTCAAAACCACCATCTACCGCAGAGCCGACTCACACTCGTTGCATCACCTGACCTTCCCCTTGTTCCTGCATGGCCTGCGGCCCAGCCTGGTGCACATTCCTTTGAACCGGGTGCCATTGTTCATGCGGGAGCCTTACGTGGTGACCATACACGATATGGCCAGCCTGCTGTTCGAGACCGGCTCGGGCCTGCGCATGCAGACGCGCCGCTTCCTGCTGCGCCGCGGATTGTTGCGGGCCAAACGCATCATGGCGGTTTCGGAAGCCACCCGGCGCGAGGTGCACGACGCCTTGGGGATCCCCGCGGACCGCATCCGGCTGGCCTACAACGCTCCCAATCCGGATTTCTTCCGCCCCGCGCAGGCGGAGCGCACCCGCAGCATCCTGGAACGCTACCAGATCGACTATCCCTTCCTGCTGTATGCCGGCAATATCCGCCCGCAGAAGAATATCCCGCGCCTGGTGGAAGCCTTCGCAGTGGCGCGCGAGCACCTCTCGCGCCACCCGGTTTACCGTAATCTGCACCTGATCGTCATCGGCGATGAGATCTCGCGGTATCCTTCGGTGCGCCGCGCCGTCATCCAGACGCGCGTGGAAAAGGCCGTGCGGTTCCTGGGCTTCGTCCCGTTCGAAGCCCTGCGGATTTTTTTCCAGAGCGCCGCGCTGTTCGTATTCCCCTCGCTCTATGAAGGCTTCGGCCTGCCGCCGCTGGAAGCCATGGCGACGGGCACGCCGGTGGTGGCATCCAATGTCAGCGCGCTGCCCGAGGTGTTGGGCGACGCCGCGTTGCTGGTGAACCCGGAGAACGTTTTCGAGATCGCGCGCGGTATCCAGGACGCATTGCTGGACCAAGACCTGCGCGAAGAGCTGATCGCCAGAGGTAAGGCGCAGGCCGCGCGTTATAGCTGGGAGCGCACCGCGCGCGAGGTCCTGGAGGTCTACCGGGAAGTCAGCGCCACGCGGGGCCGCCGCTAGTGGGGCAAACTGGGCCGATTAACAATCGGCCCGCAGGATACCATCCTGCCCCACAGTGCGACAATAATTGGCGGCTATGGACAATTTTCCCGAATTCATGAAGCATCCCGAAAACAGGATTGCGACGGCCGATCAGGCAACCCCTGGAGTCGAGGGTTACGTGTTCGATGGGGCGGACGGGAGCCAGATGGCGTTCTGGACCTGCCGTGAGACAGCGGCATCCGCCGCGCACGCCCACGATTACGACGAATATATGATCGTGGTCCAAGGGTGCTATACGCTTATTATCGATGGCGAGCGGATTTCCCTGCATGCCGGAGAGGAGCGCTGCATCCCACGGGGCGTGCTCCACGGTGGCGAAGTTTTGGCCGGCACGCGGACAATCCATGCATTTGGCGGCCATCGGGCGGATCGAATCGGGGCGTGACAGCGTAAGGCCACATGCCGGCCAGCGCAGTCCGCCGGCATGTGGAGTCCGGCGTGAAGCGGCTCTAGTCTAGTCTAGACTAGACTAGTCTAGTGTGCTGTCCCGCTTAAAACTTGACAATGATCGAAGAAGCGCGACCAGGGGGTCGCGCGCGGACGAGGGCGTCCGCCCCACTTGGGGCACTTGCGCATTGTCAAGAATTAGCAAGGACAGGACACTAGCGCCAGCGGCCTTCAACCATCACGTAGCCGCCCCTGCGGTGAACCCAGCGATGCGCTACCCAGCGCTGACCCGGCCGTGGAGGCATTTCCCACCTTCCGGCGTTCCAGGCGTACGCATTGCCATCCCAGCGGTGGTACCCGTTGACCCATGCATAGCCAGGTCCGGGCGCCACGCCCCGCGTTTCGACCACAGCCACGGGTGGCGCGACGCGAACCACCACTTCGGCCATCGCGGCGCTGAAGGTCAGCCCGCCTGCAAAAACCAAACCGATCAAACGTTTGTAAACCATAAAATACTCGTCCTTTCTTAGTGGGAACTGTTCAGGTAATTGGCAGCACGTGGACCACCAAGCTGTTGCGGTCGAGACGAGCGCAGAAAGCTGCGGCATGGCCGATTGCCAATCGGCCGCAGGATGCCATCCTGCCCCACAGGTGCAATTACTGCCGTCCATCAAGCAGCAATTGCGGTGAAATAGAACGTCGATCCCGTCCCGGGCGCCGACTCCATCCACATGCGGCCGCCCTGCCGTTGGATGGCCTTCCGGCAGAATGCGAGTCCCAGCCCGTTGCCGGGGTATTCCTTGCCATGCAGGCGTTTGAACGGCGAAAACAGGCGGCCTTGGAAAGCGGGGTCTATCCCGGGGCCATTATCTTGCACCGAGAATGCGCATTCGAGGTCTTCGCGCTTGCATGAGATGTGCACGCGCGGAGCAGGCGCGCCGGAGTATTCGATGGCATTTTTAATCAGATGGCGCAAAACCTTGGTCAGGATTTCAAAGTCTCCGATTACCGCCGGTAAAGGGTCGTGGGTAACGATCGCGGTCCGTTCGGCGATCTGCTGGTCCATCGAGAGGAGCGCCTGGCGAAGGACCGCTTCCATATCGGTCCGGGAGGAGGGCTGCGCGCCGGTACCCGTAGCCCAATAGTCCACCACATCGCCGAGCAGCGACTGCGCTCGGGCCGCCCCCTCCTGGATGCGCGCGAGGTATACTTCGGCGGAGCCATCCGGACTCTCGGTCATCAGTTGACTGTAGGCGGCGATATCCCGGAGAGACTCGCGTATGTTGTGAGCCGCTATCGAGACAAACTCCTCAAATTCCGCGCCGGCCCGGTCCAACTGCCTGCGGAGATCGAAGCATTGCACCCCTTCCGCCTCGACCAGCTTGCGTAGGCGTTCGATTTCGTCTTGCGCGCGGTTTTGATCGGAGTTGTCCATTCTCACTCCAAGGCGTTGCGAGCCGGACTCTGGGCCCGTGGGGGGATGGTGAACTTGAATGTAGCGCCCATCCCCGGTACCGATTCCACCCAGATGCGGCCACCCTGGCGCTCGACGACTTTCTTGCAAATTGCGAGACCGATGCCCGTGCCGGGAATTTCGCTTCCATGCAAGCGTTTGAACATGCCGAATACACGCTCGGTGTCTCGCGGGTCGATACCGATTCCGTTGTCCCGCACCGCAAACAGCCAGCCCCCGGCGTCTCTCTCGGCCGAGACGTGGATTCTCGGAATTTCCGGACCTCTGTACTTGATCGAATTGGAAATGAGGTTCTGGAAGACTTGCATCAGCATAACCTCGTCGGCTATGACCGTCGGCATTGGATCCGATGTTACGATGGCCCCGCTCTCCGCGATGGCCGCGTGGAGGTTGAACAGCGCTTTGGCGAGAACCGCGCGGCAATCGATGGAAGCGAAACTGTTCTGTTCCCGCTCGGCGACTTCCCAATAGGAGAGCAGGTTTTTCAGCAGGGCTTCGATGCGGAGGGCCCCCTCGACGGAATAGGCGATGAATTGGTCCGCACCGGCTCCCAGCTTTCCGGCATATTCGCGTCCCAGAAGCTCGGTATAGTTCACCACCATCCGCAGAGGTTCCCGCAAGTCGTGGGTGAGCGCGTAGGCAAAATCCTGCAGTTCGGCATTGGTGGTCCGCAGAGCTTCCTCGGCGCGCTTGCGGTTGGTTACGTCCTCGATGGCCAGCAGGATGGTCCGCGCTTGCGCATTCGGATCGAAAATCTCGCTGGCGTTGAGCAGCATCACTTTCCGGCCGACATGTTCAAAGTCGTGGGTCACCTCGAAGTCGCGGAACGTGGAGTGCGCGGGGAGAATGTTCTCCAGCAGGTCGCGCAGTTTCGGGATGTTCCATTGTCCGTTCCCGAGATCGTAGATGAGACGTCCCTCGGTCTCCTCCGGCGCGGCCTGAAACATTTCGTAGAAGATCCGGTTGGCTTTCACGACCTGCAAGTTTTGGTTCAGGATCACCAGAGGCTCGCGCACTGTCTCGACGATGGCTTCGGCGAAGTCCAGGCCGCGCTTGGCGGCATCGATATCGATCAACATCAGCACGGCGCCGTCGGTTTTGCCATCCGGCCCCAGCGACGGAAGGATGCGCAGCGAATACCACCGGCCGAGCGAGTCGCGGATATCGCGCGGTTTCCGATCGCCGCCCTCCATGGCGTCCAAAAGCAGCCGCCGCAGGTCGGGCAGCTCCATTTGAGGCTGCAGATCGGTAATCGACCGCCCGATGTCGGAGGCAATCAGATTCAACATGGGTTCGATGGCGCGGGTAAAGCGGCGAATGCGCAAATCCCGCCCCACCATGACCAAGGGGATGCTGATGCTTTCCAGAAGATTGCCCAGATCCCGGTTGACTTTGCTCAATTCCAGGTTGCCGACCTTCAGCTCCTCGTTCAGCGTGTTCAATTCTTCGTTGGCCGATTCCAGTTCTTCCTGCGCGGTTTCCAACTCCTCGTTGCCCGCCTGCGCCTCTTCGTTCACCGCCCTCAGTTCTTCCAGGGTGGACGCGTTATCCGCGACGACCGATTGCAGATACTCTTTGGTGGCGATCAGCTCGCGCCGCAAGCGGCCGCTTCCCCCGTGCTCCTCGGCCGCGGGCTGGTGCGCCCCGCTGGGGCCAGGCTTCGGCGCAACGTCCCGGAACAGGACCAGGAAATAGCGTTCTTCGGAAGGGGAAGCGCCCCGCAACGGGATTACCTCGATAGCGACGTCTTTAAGCTCGCCACCGTCTTCGATCCGGAACGCGTCTTCTTTGGCTGCCGCGTTGGATTCCCTGGCGGCTTGGATGGCCTTACCGAGGCCCGCTATTAAGCCTTCACGCGCCAGTTTCAGCAGGTTATAGGTCGGCTCGCCGGACGAAAGCTCGAGGTACGGAGCCGTGCGGCCGCGGATCTGGACGATGTTCATGGCGTCGTCGATGACGGCGCCGGGAGGGCCGTGTTCGGCCAGCACCAGCCGGTCGGCTTCCCTCAGCACGTCCGGTCCGGCCCGGCCATCGGCAGTTCTGCGCGGGAGATCCACCCGGCCCGCGGCGCGGCGGCCTTGGCTCATCCGTGGCGCCGGCTTATCCGCAGCCGGCCGCAGGCAATAGATTTTGTGGGTCTTCTCCACTTGCTGAAACGACTCGGAAAGCGTGCCGATGCTTTCCGACGGACCGACTACCAGGAAGCCCGCCGGCTTGAGGGCATAATGCAGGATCGACAAGACCTTGCGCTGTAACGCGGCCCCCAGGTAGATCAGGACGTTACAGCAACTGACCAGATCCAGCTTGGAGAAAGGCGGGTCCTCGGCCACATTGTGCCGGGCAAAAAGGCATACATCGCGAATGGTCTTGGTAATCTGGTACCCGCGTTCGGAACGGACGAAGAACCGTTCCAATCGCGGCGGCGAGACATGCGCAACCTCGGAATCCTTGTATGTGGCGGAGCGGGCTTTGGCGATCGCCGTTTCGCTGATGTCGGTGGCGAAAATCTCGAACGGAACGCTCTTTCCCGCCTCGTCCAGGAATTCCGTCAAGCAGATGGCGATGGAATACGCCTCCTCACCCGTGGCGCATCCGGGCACCCAGATGCGGATGGGGTCGCCGGCGGCTCTATTCCGGACTAGAGCGGGGAACACGTTGGTCTTGAGTTCCTCGAAGAGCGCCGGTTCCCGAAAGAATGCAGTGACGGTGATCAGACAGTCCTCGCACAATGCGTTGGCTTCCTCGCGATTCTGCTCGAGATGGCGGCGGTAGTCTGCCAGCGTTTCGAATCCGCGGAGGGACCTGCGCCGCTTGATGCGCCGCGCCAGGGTGCTGGGCTTGTAGTGGGTGAAGTCCACTCCGGTGGCGCTCCGGACCAGCCGGAGTATCTTGGCCAGATCCCCATCCCCCGGCGGCGCAATCTCCTCCCCGGGATCGATCGACGAAGCAGAATCGCGCGCGATGGCGATTAACTCCCGCGCGATTCCGGCCGGCGGCAGGACAAAATCCACCACGCCGGCGGCGATGGCGCTGCGGGGCATGCTATCGAACTTCGCGCTGCTTGCCTCCTGGGCGAAGGTGACACCGCCCGCGGCCTTGATCGCCCGGAGGCCCAGCGTCCCATCCGATGCGGTCCCCGAGAGAACCACGCCGAGGGCGTGGCTGCCCCGGTCCTGCGCCAGGGCGCGGAGAAAATCGTCGATCGGCAAGTTGCGGCCGCTTGCGGGCCGCGGCACCGTCCGCAGGATTCCAGCGGAAAAGTCCAGATTGCATCGCGGCGGAATCACGTACACGTGATCGGCCTCGACGCGCGTCTCGCCATCGACTTCGGAAACCGGCATTCTGCTTGCTTTGGAAAGCAGTTCCGTGAGATGGCTCTCGTGGCTCGGATCGAGGTGTTGAATCAGCACGAAGGCCATGCCGGTATCGTCGGGCAGTTGGGTGAGCAGCTCGGTGAATGCCTCCAGGCCGCCCGCGGAAGCGCCTACGCCAACAATGTAAGCGGGACTGGCGTCAACGCGCTCCTCGGCGGCCGGGCGCGCGATAACTGCCGGGGAAACGGGATTGCCGGTCTTCTTTGCCAAACCCAAAATCAGCTTTCTCGCCGGAACCTGCGGACGTCGTTCATTGGAACCGGAGCGACAATGAGCACGCCGAGTGCCACATTCGTCGTGTTTGCGCCAGTGTAGGGTCCGGACGGCGGGCGGCCAGCCAACTGATTGAATTGTAGCGCGGCCTCGATCGGGGCGGGCAATCCTGCCCGCAGCCGGCTTTCAGGCGGCTCCTGCTTTCACGGCGCGCCAACCTGGGGCGCAAAGGCCGGCTGAAAGCCGGCTGCGGGCAGGATTGCCCGCCCCACGGTGCAACCGATCGCCGTCAACCGGCGCTGGTGGCCAGGTCCTTGATGATCTTACCGATCTCCATGAATTGGTCCAGGCCGGAAGGCTTGGTGATGAATTGGGAAACGCCGAGGTCTTTGAACAGCGCCTCGTCGCGCCGCGACCCGGAAGAACTCCACACGCACACCGGAACGCCGGCGAGATGTCCGGCGCTTTGGATCTCGCGCAAGATGTCTTCGCCGGAATACTTGGACAGGTTCAGGTCCACCAGGATCAGGTTTGGAATGGGGGCATCCGCCCAGGCCCCCTGCCTGCGGATAAAAGCGAGGGCTTCGCCTCCGTTGAGCAGGTGCACCAGTTCAAATCGGAGATCTTGCTTCTTAAGCGCCCGATCGAGAAGGAAGACGTCCGAGCCGTTGTCCTCAATGACCAGGATGCGGGCGGCGCACAGTAACGAAGTATCTTTCAATCTCCCTCCCCACCGGCCAACTCTCGCCGGCCCCATTTTCATCATTCCACAGTCGATGGCGGCGCCGCTTGCGGCGACACCTGTCTGGCCCTGACGATCCACCGCTGGGGCGCCGGCCCCGCGTAGTAGAACGGGTAACAGGTCACCATGGTCAGCAGGTTTTCGGCGGACGGAGCGAGTACCCCAACATTGTCCGGCTCTACAACCTTGAGCGACTCGACTTCGTACTTGAAATCGCCTTTTGGCGTCGCGAACCGAATCTCGTCCTGAATCCGCAAATCCTTCAACGGGCGAAAGAACGTATCCCGGTGCCCGGCCACGCCCACGTTGCCGGGCTCGCCCGGCAGCGCCGTGCCGGGAATATGTCCGGCCGCGCGCCGCAGAGCGGTTTTGGTTACCCCTTCGACAACGACTACAGAGAGCCGCAGACGCGGGATCGTGATGCGGCCGACCAGACCTTCCGCCACCGGGACGGCGGACCGAGCTTTGGCAGGAGCGGAGGACTGCGACGGGGGCAGGCTCCGGCTCTCCGCGCGTTGCACGCGAAGCTGGCGGTCGAGATCCCGGCTCGCGCGCCGCTGGAAAACCCAGGCGTCCACCAGAACGAACCCGCAATAGCCCAGCAGCAGGATGCCGCAAGCGAGGAGCGCCCGCTGCGTCCATTTCAGATTCCGCCTGAGCGAATTCTTCCGCACCACCAGCCTCATTTGGCGGCTTTCTCGTCGGGCGTTGGTTCGCCGCCGGCGATGTAGCCGGTGCGGGTGCGCACGGACAGCCCGCGCCCCTTTGCCCGGGCAACTACACGAATGGCGCGATATGCGCCGTTACGCGCCACGCTGGCGGGAACGTATCCGATGGTGTATTGATGGCGAATGTCCTGGGCAATGCGCTCGCAGATGGGCGCCACTTCAGCGAGCTGGCTGGGAAGAAAGGCTTCGCCGCCGGTGGCCTGCGCCAGCCGCTTGAGCACACCCGGGTTGCGGTCCTCGTCGTCTTCGTCGAAGAGACCTATGGTATAGATTACGGCGCTGGATTGCTCGGCCAGCTTCATGACTTGGGCCAAGGTGCCCTTGCTCGCATTGTCGCCGCCATCGCTTACGACGATCAGCACCTTCTTGTCCCGGGCGCCGGCCTGCAATCCATCCAAAGCCTCGACGATTGCGTCGTAAAGGGCCGTCAGTCCCCCGGGAGGCCGGGTGGTGATCGCGTTCCCGAGTGCGACGGTGTCATTGGTGAATCGGATCGCGCCGGACAGGCCCCGCCATACGCGCTCGTTGAAGTTGACGACAAACATCTCATCGTCCGGATTGCTGGAGTGCACGAAAGACCGGGCGGCGGCGGACACTTCCGCAAGTTTCGGCCGCATGCTGGTGCTCTGGTCGACAACCAGTCCCACAGTGACCGGAACATCTTCGTTTTTGAAGAGCCGGATGGTTTGCGGCTTGCCGTCCTCGAATACCTCAAAATCGCCCTCGGCCAAATCGGACACAAAGCCGCCCTGCCGGCCGGTTACCGTGGCGTGCAACACCACCAAGGCGACATCCACCGAGATGCGAAAGGATCCCGGGTCGCGATCCTGTCCTGCCGGCGCTGCCTGGGGGCCGGCGTGGCCTGCCAGGAGCGTCAGTAAAAGGGTTGGGAGAGCGATGGCTTTCACCACGCCACGCCCTCCCGCCCGCGACAGCCCCTTCTTCATGGTGTCCTCTCTCCGGCATCCGCACTGCACGGCGGTCGTGTCCGCACGAGAGCGGACACGGCGCGTTCAAAACGCGCACCACGCGATCGGCCAATTGCCTACAGCGCGCGCTTTTGCGCCTGCCGCAGGACCAAGGCTCCGCCCAAAGCCAGCAATCCGAGCAGGGCGATCAGCGGCAGCGTGCTCCCCGTGGCCGGCAGTGTGGCCGGCATCTCCGCCGCCGGCGCGGCGTTCTCCGCTACCGGTTCCTCCGCCGGCGGGGCGACCGCCTGGGCAAGTTCCACCTCTTCTCCCGTGGGTTGAACCGCCATGACGGGCGCCTGCTTCAGTTGCACGACCACCGGCTCGTCCGCCGTCTTAATAGGCTCCGCGACTTCCATGGGGATCTCGGCCGCCGTGAAGAGGACCACCGTCTTGCTCTCCTTGGCCAGCTCCATCGCTCTGGCTTTCGGATAAACGAATTCCTGGCCATAGTTCTCACCAGGGAAGAACCACGCGCGGAGCGCTTCCGGCTCGCCTGCCGGCCGCTCCCGGAAGGTAACTACGGTCTTGCCGGTGGTCTTGAGGCGATAGTTCGAAATCGCCAGAATTGTAGCGACGACCACGGTTTCGTCCTTGTTGAAGATCTGGACAATGTGCCGGTCCGACTGCGAGTCCAGGAGTTTGAACACGTAGGTACCGGCCGGCAACACGCCCCACCCCTTGAGATGGACCCCCGGAATCTCCACGGGCCCGCTGAAAGTCAGCGTGGTCTTCTGATTCCACTGGTCCGCCTTTGCGCCAGGTGACAATACCACGCCCATCAGCGCCAGGCAAAACACGCTTGTTGTTACTGCTTTCGAAACACTCATCTGTTGTTGCTCCTTTGATTTAAACTCTGGTGCGATCGGCTCTTCGCCTGTCGGGCATCCTGCTTGCATGACTTCGGCGGGCTGGTCGCACGGTGAGTGAGGAGCACTCCGAGGTCCATCGGCACGCTGGCTCGCGTAGAGCGCGCCGCCGTCTGGTTCGATGGCGTGCTTGCCATACCTTGAAGAACATGAGGCGCAGCGCCAAAGCCGGGAATCTGTCAAGGTACTGTCGCCCCGGAGCTATCCACCCATGCAGCTATTGCTTTGCGGTATGCAGGAATTGCGGGCGGATAGACGGGAATCCGGCGCGCTCCGGAGTAAGAAGGCCTAAGAAAAAAACCCCTCTGCTGCAACAAACCGGGAAAAGTCAAACGAGCCATAACATACATCGAACGCCGGCTCCCGCAAGCGCGCCGTTGCATGGATCTCACTTTATCTTCCGCCTGTCAGTTGCGGCAGAGGGCAGGTTCGAAAAGGTCTTTCGCCAATTCGACTAATTGCCCAGCAACCCGACGGCCACCCGCGAATCCAGGTCAAATACCGGTTCCCGGTTCGGGCGCAATTACCAATGCGTTGGGGGCCGCCGTGTGACTTGGCAGTACCAGCACGCGCGATCCGGCCGATGAGGGTTCTTCCCAACAGACCGGATACCGCCGCCCGCACGTCCGGCACTCATAGCGGCCGTGCGACGGCCACATGGGCTCCGCGTGCATGAGTCTGCACCAGAGATCCGAAATTCGCAGGCGGGCCGGTTTCATCGATCTGCATTCCTGAGGCGGCGGTAGGTCAATTCGACCAATTGCTAATCGGGCAGTTTTGCGCCGATTGCCAATCGGCGCGCAGGATGCCATCCTGCCCCACAGGCTTAGTGGGACGAGGCCGCGGCCTTGCCCTTCAGCATGCCCGTTTCAGACTTGAAGCCGATCAACCGGCCCTTGGCCGCGCGAGAGTGCGGCGCGACGAAGGCTGCCAGAGCAATGCCGGCGCCCAGCCCGGTCAAGAAAATAGACAGCGAAAACAGCATCTTATCGGTCATCTAAAGCGCCTCCACGAATCGAGTCCATCGTAACTGCCATCCAGACTGGAAGTATCTCGGGTTGCCCGTTGCCATTATCGGCAAGCGTCATGACTTAGTGCAAGAATCGGGCCACAACCGATGGCGCAGGTGAGAGCCTAACCGGTGGCACGGTTGCCGCCGTTTTGAAATCGCGGTGGTTATGCCGCGTAACGCCCGCGCCCAACCAAAGGTGCATTCGCAAAGGCAGATTGTGCACCTTCGCGCCCGCCGTGTTTTCGTAATTGCAACGGCGCGGCGATCCGCGGCGCTTGGCCCGCCTCGTGCACACAAAACCAAGAGAGTTCCAAAAGGAGGAACACCAATGGCGAAGAATACATCGGTAATCGGCATCTATGAGGATCGCACGACCATCGCGGATGCCATGGACATCCTGCGCAAGGCGGGGTATCGGGCGGCGGACATTTCGGTCCTGACGTCCAACAACCTGGGCTCGAAGGATTTCGCGCACGAGAAGCATACCAAAGCGCCGGCGGGAGCGGGGGCGGGCGCGGCGGCAGGCGCGCTGGCGGGCGCCGTACTGGCTTGGCTCGTTTCCAATCAAGTAGTGAGTATCGCGGGCTTAGGACCGCTGGTCGCGGCGGGACCGTGGCTGGCCGCTTTGGCGGGCGCCGGCGCCGGCGGAGCGCTGGGTTGGATTGCGGGATTGCTGACGGGCCTGGGCCTGACCGAATACGTCGCCAAGAGATACGCGGGCAGAATGCGGCGCGGCGGTATTCTCCTCTCCGTTCACTGCGATAGTCCGGAGTGGTGCGAGAGGGCCAAGAAAACCTTGAAAGACACCGGCGCCCGGGATATTTCCTCCGCCGCCGAGGCTGCCGCCGACTACGGGACTACGGACAAGCCGACCGAGAGGCCGATGGCGGTGGCCGCGATTCGTGAAGAAGCGTCTGTCCCACCGGCGACAGAATACGTGGTTCACGAAATCAAGGAATAGGAGCCGCTATACCGGTTGCCCAGGACGCGGCCCAGCCGGACTGGTCTTCTGCGTGCATGTTCGAGAGCGACCTGAATGGAGACGATCACTATGCGATTCTTTCGAGCGACAAGTACCGCTGCCCTCGTTCTGCTTCTCGGGACGATTGTGCCTGCCTACGCGCAGCACGAGCAGGATAAGCAGCAGCCTGAAAAGCAGCAGAGTAAACCAGAGCAAGCTGCGCGGCCATCGGCAGAGCCGCGCCAGCAGCCGGCGCAACACGCGCCAAAACAGCAGAAGCAAGCCGCTCAGCAACCGAAGCAGGAACCGGCTCGGCAGGCTAAGCCGGAACAGCCGAAGCAACAGGCTCACGAGACTAAGCCGCAGCAACCGAAACAGCAGGCTCACGAAGCCAAGCCGAAACAGGCGAAGCAGGAGCAGGCTCACGAGGCTAAGCCGAAACAAGCGAAGCAGGAGCAGGCTCACGAAGCTAAGCCGCAACAAGCGAAGCAGCAGGCTCGTGAGACTAAGCAGCAACAGGCGAAGCAGGAGCAGGCTCACGAGGCTAAGCCGAAACAGGCGAAGCAGGAGCAGGCTCACGAGGCTAAGCCGAAACAGGCGAAGCAGGAGCAGGCTCACGAAGCTAAGCCGCAACAAGCGAAGCAGCAGGCTCGTGAGACTAAGCCGCAACAGGCGAAACAGCAGCAAGCCAAACTGGCTACGCAATCGCAGCCAGGGCGCCCGACGCCGCGGCAGGCAGTTGCATGGCAACAGCAGAAGGGATGGCTCAAGCAAGGCGGCGGCTGGCAGGGGCATAGTACCTGGCAGCAGGATGGCGATAAGAATTGGGCGGGCGATCATCGCACCTGGGCGCAGCGTGGAGGCTATGGCGGCTACTACATTCCTCAGAACACCTACAATCTCAGCTTCGGAAGTCAACACTGGTTCCGGATGGGCGGTCTTCCCGCGATGTACATGGGGTATCCGCGCTTCTCGCACGACGGTCTCTGGTTCATGCTCGTGGATCCCTGGCCCGAAACCTGGGCCGAGAATTGGTACGCCGTCGATGACGTCTACATCGACTACTACGACAACGGGTACTACCTTTGCAACCGCGCGTATCCGGGCTTCAGAATTGCGGTCACTGTCTCGTTGTAGCGGACGCCGCTTGTGGGGCAGGTTTCGCCGATTCCCAATCGGCGCGCAGGATACCATCCTGCCCCACATAGGGCTTCACTCACATTTTTCAACCACCACGAAGGTGATGTCGTCGGTTTGCGGCGTGCCCCGGGTGAATTCCGCAATGGCTTTCAAGAGCTTCTGTTCGAGCGCCTGGCTTCCGCAGGGCGCCTCTTGCCGAATGAGTTTTAGCAGTCGGTCCTCTCCGAACATTTCTTCCCGCGGGTCTTGCGCATCCGGGAGGCCGTCGGAATACACCACCAGCATGTCCCCTTTGTCGAGACGGAAAGTGCGGGGTGGATAAGAAGCGGAATCGAACATGCCCAGGAAATGCGCGTCGGAGAACAGCTTTTCGATTTTTCCCGTGGCGGAGCGAAACAAATACGCCGGATTATGTCCCGCGCTGACGAATTCTCCCATGCCCCGCGGATTCAGGGTGAAGAGAAAGAGCGTGACGAACTGGTATGGGAGGGATCTTTCGCAAATGAGCTGGTTAACCCGCTGCAAGACTTCCGGCGGCGGGGTACCGGATCGGAAGCCCATGCCGAGCGCGCCCAGCGCCATCGAACTGAGCAGGGCCGCGGATATTCCCTTGCCGGAGACATCCGCCAGAACCCCCATCCATTCTCCAGAGCCGAGTTGCAGAAAATCGTAGAAATCCCCTCCCACGTAGCGGGTGGGACTGTTATACGCGCGGATGCGAAAATTCTCAAACTGAGGCAGGAAACGGGGCAGCAGGCTTTCCTGGGTTTCCTGCGCCAAGGCTAATTCCCGCTCGTTCCTCTCCTGCTCCTCCAGATTCTTGAGGCGGATCACCTCGCGGCTGGCCTCCAGCTCCCGTACCGTCTCCTCCAGCGCTTTGCTGTAGTTCTTCGATTCCAGGTGCAGCAGGCGCACTTCCAGAATGTTGTGAACGCGCGCGCGCAGCTCCGCCAGATCGAATGGTTTGGCGACGAAATCCTTGGCGCCGGCTTCCAGGGCGCGCAGCTTGTGATCCGGCTGCGCGGTGATCACCAGCACCGGAAGATAGCCGTCCTTTTCGATTTCCTTCAGGCCTTCCATTACCTGGAATCCGTCCATGCCGGGCATTTGGAGATCCAGCAGAATCAGGCCGTAGCGGTTCCTGCGATGCAGTTCGCAGACCTCCCGCGGATCGGTCGTAGACTCGACGCACGTATAGCCGGCGACGCGCAGCATGCCCTCCAGCAAACGGACATTAACCGTCAGATCGTCAACGATCAGGATTCCGGCGTGAAGGATGTCGGCTGGGCTGACCATGGCCTCGGTCCCGATTCTTCATTCGGCGTAAGTGGCCTCTTGCCGGGCAAATTCCAGGGTCTCGTCCAACGTATGCATGAACTCATTGACCTTGATCGGTTTGGTGAGATACCGGAAGAATCCCGCCTGCAGGCCCTTCTCGATGTCGCGCGGCATGGCATTTGCGCTGAGGGCCACCACGGGGATGTGCGCCGTTGCCGGGTCCGCGCGAAGAATTCTCAAGGCTTCGATACCACCGATGCCAGGCAGATTGATATCCATTAGGATTACCTCCGGCTGGTTGGCGCGCGCAAGCTGGATACCCAGATTTCCGTCTTTCGCACTCAGCAGGCGCATATCGGGGCGGCGCGCGATCAATTGCTCGATCAACTTCAGGTTGGCCGGGTTGTCCTCTACGTAGAGCACCGTGCGCAGCGGCGCGCCGTGCGGCACCTGCACTCGTGGATTTGCCGCGGTCTCGGCTTTGTCAGCGGCAAGTTCCGGCGCAACAGCCGAGTTCAGTTCGAACCAGAACACGCTGCCCGACCCGGCAGTGCTTTCCACGCCGATCTCGCCTCCCATCAGTTCCACCAGCCGCTTGCTCATCACCAGGCCGATGCCCGTGCCTTCCTCGCTGCTGCGCTCTTGTCCCAAACGGTTGAACGGCTGAAAAAGCTGCATCAGCATGTCCGGAGGCAACCCCGCGCCGGTGTCCCTGATGCTGACGCGAACGCGTCTGGGAACGGTCCCGGCGCAGTCCGCGTCCACGACGACACTTCCGTTGGCCTGGTTGTACTTGATCGCGTTGGAAAGAAGGTTGATGAGAACTTGCTTCAACCGGGTCCGATCGGCATCCACAAAGCAAGGGAGGTCGAACTCGGGAAAGGTCATTTCGATGCCGCGCTTTTGCCCCTGCGGCTCGATCATCGCCTGGCATTCGGACATCACCTCGGGCAGCGACGTCGGTTCGAGCGACAGCGCCAGCCTTCCGGACTCGATCTGCGCGAGATCCAGGATTTCGTTGATCAGCTCCAGTAGATACCAACCCGCGTGGAGAATTTGATCGATGCTGGCTGTCTGGGAGGGCGTTGGCGGCGGGGAATCGGAATTGATGAGCTGGGCGAAACCCAGGATCGCATTGAGCGGGGAGCGCAGCTCATGGCTCATGCTGGAAAGGAAATTCGATTTCGCGAGGTTGGCTTTTTCCGCCGCGGTCCGGGCTCTCTTCAACTCGACGTTCTGCTCCTGCAGCGCCTGCTCGAGACGTTTGCCCTCGGTGACGTCGCGCGCGGCGGCGAACACGCCCTGCAGCTTCCGGTCGCGGTCGTAGAAAGTGGCCGCGTTGTAGGATACCACGGTGGTCTTGCCGTCCCTGGCGCAAGCGGTGAGCTCGTAGTTGGCGAGCTTTTTCTCGCGCAGCACCAGCTTGATGGCCGCCTCGGCCCGCTCCGGGTCGGTGAAGTAGTTCTTGAACGGCGCGCCGATCAGTTCGTCGCGCGTGCAGCCGGTGAGCGCCTCCATCTGCTTGTTGACGTCGGTGATGATGCCGGCCGGATCGGTGGTCATGAGCGCATCGATGTGGGATTCGATCAGCGAGCGCGTGTAGAATTGCTGGTCGCGCAGGCGCTGATCGAGCTTCATCTGCTCCGCCTCCACCTGTTTGCGCGCGGAATTATCGGTGCCGATCAACAGGTAGCCGATGATGGCGCCTTGATCGTCGCGCAGCGCGGTCACCGACACGATAGCCGGAAAGCGGCTGCCGTCCTTGCGGATGTAAGTCAGTTCGTAGATGTCCTCAATCCCGCGCGAGGCCTTGAAGACCAGGGCCTGAAAGCCGGGCGTAATCGTGGTTCCGAGCTCGGCGCTCAACGCCATCGCGCGCGCGATCAATTCCAGCGGATCTGAGATATCGGCCGGCGTGATCTTGTTCACCACATCGGCGGCCGCGTAGCCCAGCATGCGCTCGGCGCCGACATTGAAGATCTGAATGACGCCCTTCGCGTCAGTGGCGATACTCGAGAAGTTAGCGCTGTTGAAAATCGCGCTCTGCAGCGCCCCTGCCTTGAGGAGCGCCTCTTCGGCCTGCTTGCGGGCGGTATTGTCGGTGCCGATCAACAGATAGCCGATGATTCCGCCGAGATCGTCGCGCAGCGCGGTAACCGACACGACCGCCGGAAAGCGGCTGCCATCTTTACGGATGTAAGTCAGCTCGTAAATGTCTTCGATGCCGCGCGATGCCTTGAAGACCAGCGCCTCGAAGCCCGGCGTAATCGGGGTTGCCAGTTCGACGCTCAATGCTTTGGCGCGCTCGAGCACTTCCTGCGGATCGGAAATGTCGGCGGGAGTGATCTTGTTCACCACATCGGCGGCCGCGTAGCCCAGCATGCGCTCGGCGCCGACATTGAATATTTGAATGACGCCTTTCTCGTCGGTGGCGATACTCGAGAAGTTGGCGCTATTGAAAATCGCGTTCTGCAAGGCCCCCGTTTTCAGCAGAGCCTCTTCGCGGCGGACCTCGGTGATGACATCCACCGCGCCGCTCGCATCCTCGGCGAAAGCCGCCGTCGCCAGTCCGTTTGCCATGTATAGTGTCCCTTCCCCGGCCTGCGCGCGTCATATGACCGAATACGGCCGGAATCTTTGTAGTTGTGCTATAGGCGCCGGAAGACGAGGGTGACCGGCGGGCGCTCCGGTCTTGCCACGCCTGCCTGGCATGCCGCCATCCGGGGCGAGGCTGTAGCTTTCGACGGTAACCGCGCCGGAATGCGTGGCGGTCGCCCGCAGCACGTTGCGATCCCACCCGATCTTGCTCTTGAGGTACTTGCCGGTATGAATAATGGCGCTGTTCCGGTAATCGAACTAGTCGAATTTGTCCTCATGATTTCGTCGCCTAGGCTTCCATTTCAACGAATCTCCTCGCGGCGCCAGGAATGCTAGAGCACGCGCGGCACCGTTCGGGTGTAAACCATTGATAACGAGGTTAATCTGCAACAAGTGCCGGGATTAAGTGCAGATTCTGCGCGGGGCGGTTTGCCAACCTGCGGGCCGGATGCCATCCTGCCCCACACTGCTTTGGACCCGCTCTTGCAAGGGGGCGTCGCGAAGGAGCGAAAAGACGCTTAGGACCATCTGTATAATCCTGCTGGTTTTGTGGGCGTTGGGATTGGCCACCTCCTACACCGCCGGCGGATTCACATTCTGTTAGTCATGGCATCGATCGTCATGGTAATCCGCCCGATCCGGGGACGCAGGATTCCGGGTTAGGCGTGAAGCCATTCGACATCCTGCGCTGCATTCCGCGCCAAGAAGATCGCAATTCGGATTTTTGCATCCGTTCCGCCGGAGAAATGCTAAAATAGAGAAACAATGCCCCGACTGCCTGCGGTTCCGGGCCGGATACTCATCGTCGACGACGACGAACGCCAGCGTACCGCCTTGGCCGCCATGCTTTCAGATGGCGACTTTGAAACGCGGGTCGCCGGCGACGGGCAGGAAGCGCTGGAACGGCTCACCGCCTTCAACCCGGATGTCATCGTTTCCGATTTGGTGATGCCGCGCATGGACGGCTTCGAATTGCTGCGGTACTTGAAGGCCCGCGGCGACCTCACGCCGGCGGTCGCGCTTACCGGATTCGGCAGCATGGACAAGGCGCTGTCCGCCGTGCACGACCTCAAGGCGTTCTGGTACCTGGAGAAGCCCGTGGAGCCGCGCGCCTTCAAGACCCTTCTGGAACGCGCGATTCGCTACAACCGAAGCCTGCGGAAAACCGATGAGCTCAAGCGCGATTTGAGCCTTCGCGGCGTCCTCGGGGACATGGTCGGAACTTCTCCGGCGATGCAGCAGATTTTCTCGCTCATCAGACAGGTGGCGCCCACTCCGGCTCCGGTATTGATTCGCGGCGAGAGCGGCACCGGAAAGGAATTGGTGGCGCGGGAGATCCATAAGGGCAGCCCCCGCGGCGATGGGCCTTTCATTGCGATTAATGCAGCCGCCTTACCCGAAGCTCTGGTTGAGAGCGAGTTATTCGGCCACGAGAAGGGCGCTTTCACGGGCGCCATGGAGCGTTCGGCCGGCTGCTTTGAGCAGGCTCATGGAGGCACGCTGTTTCTCGACGAAATCGGCGAGATGCCGCAATCCACGCAACCCAAGCTGCTGCGCGTTCTCGAGGACCTGCGCGTGCGGCGGCTGGGCGGTAAGCAGGAAATCGCCGTCGATGCCCGGGTACTTGCCGCCACCAGTCAGGAACCCGCAACACATTTGCGCGAAGAGCTTTACTATCGGCTGAGCGTGTTCCAGATCGTCATTCCGCCGCTCCGTGAACATAAAGAAGATATCTCGCCCATCGCCGATGTCATGCTGCAGAATCTGAATAAGAAGTACAACACGCGCGTCACCGGACTCGATGCCGAAGTGCTGGATATATTTCATCGGTACGATTGGCCTGGCAATGTGCGGGAGCTGCGCAATATTTTGGAGCGAGCTATTATCCTGGCGGGCGAAGGTTTAATCCGCCTGGCGGATCTGCCTTCCCCCGGGTTAGGCGCGAGCTCCGGCCCGTACGCCCGGCCGCCGGCCGGCTACGGAGGCCATGTTATGCTCCAGCCCGGCCAGCCCCTCATGAAGCTCGAGGCGGAATACATCAAACTCACGCTCGATCACGTGCACGGCAATCGCAAACTGGCTGCGGAGATGTTGGGGATCAGCCTGCGCACCTTGCAGAACCGCATCGCGGCGCTGCGCGAAGAGGCGAAGGCAGCCACTCCCGCGTAGTGTGTCAGTTTGCCTGTGGGGCAAGATGGTGTCCTGCGCGCCGATTGTTAATCGCGCAAACTGGGCCGATTAACAATCGGCCCGCAGGTTGGCAACGTTGGCAACCTGCCCCACAACCGCATCCTCAGGATGCCCGAATCCGGCGATACTCGGGCTGCCACATGGCGTCTTGCACCTGTTGTACGATGTCGCCGAATTTGACGCGGGCCAAACCCTCCGCAACCGCGGTCTCCGCGACGGCCACCGCCACCGTCGCCGACACGCTGCGCAAGTCGTCAATGTGCGGGAGCAGCGATGCGCCCGGCTGGCGCACCGTCACCAGACTGGACACGGCGCTGGCTGCCGCCCCGAACATGCCCTCGCTGATCCGGCTGGCTCGCGAGACGATCGTGCCGAGCGCCAGGCCGGGGTACAACATGGCATTATTCAACTGGCCGATGACGTATGTCACTCCCTTATGGGTCACCGGTGCGAAGGCGCTGCCGGTGGCGATCAGCGCCCGCCCATCGGTCCAGGCAAGCAAGTCGGCCGGGTTCGCCGCGGCACGCGCCGGCGGATGGCAGAGCGCGAAGACGATCGGCCGCTCCGTATGGGCAGCCATTTCCCGAACAATCGCTTCCGTGAAAGCGCCGCCGACTGTCGACGCGCCAATCAGCATGGTGGGTTGCACCCGGCCCACCACTTCGGCCAAACCCGCGCCGTTTCCATCCCCATCCAGCTTCCAGGCGTGGCTTTCGCCGGCCGGGCGGGCGTAGGCGGACTGATAGTCGTGGAGTTGATCGTCCATATCGGCGGTGAGCAATCCCTGCCGGTCTACGCACCAGAAGCGCCTGGCCGCATCCTCTGGGGAGAGTCCCTCGCGCACCATGGCGTCGCGAAGCTGGTCGGCAATGCCAATACCCGCCAAGCCGGCTCCGAAGATGACCACGCGCTGGCTGCGTAGCGGCGTCCCGCAGACGCGTACCGCGGAGATGGCCGCCGCCAGCGCGATGGCGCCGGTGCCCTGCATATCGTCGTTGAATATGCACATCCGGTTGCGGTACGTCTCGAGGATCCGCCGCGCATTGCCCGGCGCAAAGTCCTCCCACTGCAACAACGCGTGGGGAAACAGCTTGGCCGCGACTCTGACGTAAGCGTCGATGAAAGCGTCATAGCGCTCTCCGCGTATGCGGGCGTGCCGGTTCCCGATGTACATGGGATCGCCCAGCAGGCTCTCGCGATTGGTGCCGACATCCAGCATTACAGGGATGGCGCGCGTGGGGTCGATGCCGCCCGCCGCCGTGTAGATCGCCAGCTTGCCGATCGAAACCTCAATGCCGCCTACTCCCCAATCGCCGATTCCCAGAACGTGCTCGGCGTCCGTCGCCAGGATCAAGTCGATATCGCCGGGTCCCGCGCCCAGATTGGCAAACGCCTCCTCGATGGCTTCGGCATGGTCGATCGACAGATACACGCCCCCTGGGCGCCGGCACTCATGGTGGTACTGTTCCATGGCCATCCCCACCGTAAGATCGTTGACGATGGGGATCATTTCGCAAAGGTGCTCCGAGAACAACCGGTAGAACAGGACCTCGTTGCGGTCGTGCAGAGCGGTCAGATATACGTTTTTGCTGAGCGCATCCGCCAAGTTCTCGTACTGCATGTAGGCGCCCTTGACCTGATCTCCCAGGGTACTAATGTCCGGTGGAAGCAGACCCGTGAGGCCCAGCGCCTTTCGTTCTTCCACGGTGAAGGCCGTCCCTTTATTCAACAGCGGCGAATTGAGCACGGCCAAGCCGCGAGCCTGGGTCTGGCGGTAGTTGTCCCCGTTCCGCCGGGGCTTTGTCATCGGCGCCAATAGCGGGATCACTCTTTGTCGCATGCTGTTACCTCGTTTATGTGTGTCCCACCTGGGGCGGCGCTTGTAATGCTTCGGACCGGCGCGAGGCAGATCCGTGCGGGTTGGCCCGCACCTTCCACCTAGGCATGTTTCCCGCCGAATCGTTTTTTGGGCGTATATCCCGGCGTCTGGCAGCCCTCCCGAACGCAGTGCCATCGCACGAGTTAGCGGCCCTGAACATGGGGGCGTTGACCACATCTGGTCAGATGACTCCGCGCGGTCAATTCCGCGGCCCCATCACCGAAGTCTCTGCGAGGCCTGGCGCATAGGCGCATATAGGCTAGGTGGACTCGGTAGGGGTGGACCCCGGAATGCTTTAACCAGATTGCGGCCGGCGAAAAACAGCCTGGCGGAGGAGAAACGATGTTCCGAGCGGTTCTGAAAATCGTCAAGTGGGGTTCCATTCCGGTGCTGCTGATTGCCTCGCTGTTTGCGGTTTGCGCGGCAAGCTACGAACCCGCGGTGGATCTGGCGATTTGTCTGGGCGCCATCGTCTTTATGCAGCGGGCGATTCGGGTAAGGGAGTATTTCTGGGCGGCCGGATTCCTCGCGATTATGGTAGTTTTCACGCCGCTCTCGCTCGCGGTGAAGATCTTCGTCTTGATGGGCTTCACTTGCGTTGCGGTCTTCGCGGCTTTGCTAGCGGCATTCCGCCCGCAACCGGTGCCAGCCAGCTAAAGGCAAGCCGGGACGTTTTGCGTGTGACGCAGGAATGGAGATTTCGATGAAGAGACTACTGGTGCCAGCCCGATCGAGCCGCGAAGTCGTGGCAGGGCTGATATTTGCGTTATCGATCGCAATTCCCGTTGCCGGAATCGCGCAGACCCCGGTTGCCGGGCTTGTCCCGGCCTCCATTGCAGAGGTTGGGCCGACCCCGGCTACCGAGATTGTTCCGGCTCCGGTTGCCGGGAATGCCCCGGCCCCGGCGGCAGTGTTTGCGCCACTCGATTGGCAAGGCAAACTGTTGTTTCATGCCGAAAGCGCCTACGGACCGTGGTCCGTCGCGGGCATCGCCGCATATGCCGGATTTCTCCAGGAAATCGACTCGCCGAAGGAGTGGGGACAGGGCGGCGACGCCTATGCCGAGCGGGTCGCCTCCACGCTCGGCTGGGCGGGGATTCACGGCGTTCTCGCATTTAGCCTGGATTCCACCCTGCACGAGGACCCGCGCTACTATCGATCGCAGAGCGCGGGATTCTGGCGCCGGTCGGCGCATGCGCTGCGTGGAACGCTCCTCACGCGGACCGACGCAGGCGGCGAGACAGTGTCCGTCTGGCGCATAGGCAGCGCCTACGGCGCAGCCTATCTTTCCAACTTGTGGTATCCGGCCCGCCTGGATACTGCCGGCCAGGGATTTCTGGATGGCTCCGTCACACTCGGGTTCGGTTTTGTCAGCAATCTGGGAGTGGAGTTCTGGCCGGATATCAAAAGCAAATTATTCCACCGGAAGTGAGATGGGCCATGATGGGACACAAGGATTCGCGCCGGCGTTCGAAACTGCCATCGTCCGCCGCGCTTGGGTTGTTGGCGCTATTCTCAACTCAAACCGCCTCTTCCTATTCCATTCTCACCCACGAAGCCATTATCGATTCCACTTGGGATAGCGCGATAAAGCCCTTGCTGCTGAAGCGATTTCCCGCTTCCACCGCGGATCAGTTGACCGAGGCGCACGCATACGCCTACGGCGGAAGCATCATTCAGGATCTGGGCTATTATCCGTTCGGCAGCAAGTTCTACAGCGATTTGACGCATTACGTCCGCAGCGGCGACTTCATTTTGAACCTGATTCGAGAGTCTCAAGACGTCGACGAGTATGCATTTGCGCTGGGAGCGCTGGCGCACTACGCGGGCGACAATAACGGCCATCGCATGGCCGTGAACGTAACGGTGCCGATGCTGTACCCGAAGCTCAGCCTGAAATTCGGAAAGTGGATCACGTATGCGGACGATCCCTTTTCTCACACCAAGACGGAATTCGGATTCGACGTGTTTCAGGCCGCGAGGGGCCGCTATGCCTCGAATGCTTACAAAGGCTTTATCGGCTTTCAGGTCGCGAAGCCCGTGCTCCAGCGGGCTTTTCTGGATACCTATGGAATAAGGATCGAGCAGGTCTTCTTCGACCTCGATCTGGCGATCGGATCGTACCGGCGCGCGGTAGGGACGGTGCTTCCGGCCCTGACCAAAGTGGCTTGGCAAATCAAGCGTCAGGAGATCACGAAGGAGGCTCCCGGCATCACCCGCCAGAAATTCCTGTACAACCTGTCCCGCTCCAGCTACGAAAAGAACTGGGGCGCCACCTATGAAAGGCCCGGTGTCCGGTCGAAAATACTGGCGGGCCTCTTTCGCATCGTGCCCAGAACGGGTCCATTTAAGGCGCTGGCGTTCAAGAGGCTGACACCGGAAATCGAAAAGTTGTACATGGCCAGTTTCAACGCATCGATCGACGCGTATCGCGGGTTGCTTGCCGGTGCAGGCAGCGGCCGGCTGATCCTGCCCAACGTCAATCTGGACATGGGGCAAGCTACCAAGGCGGGCCAGTACACCCTGGCTGACACCGCGTACGCAAAGCTGCTGCACAAGTTGGAAGGCCACTACCCGGATATGCCGCAAGACCTGCGGGACGATATTCTGGCTTTCTATCAGGACCTCAGCCTGCCGATCGCGACCAAGACCAACGCAAACGAGTGGGCCCGGTTGCAGGAGGAGCTCAATTACCTGACAGCCGTAGACCGGGACTTTACGGCGACCAGCCCCAAAACGTCCGCCGCGTTCTAACGCGCCGATCGCCAAATGAACGGTAAACCGAGCGTCGCCGCGCAAGTCGCCTGGTGGACTCTCGTGTGCCTGCTCGCGGCTGCCCCGGCAGCGCACGCTCAGGACGGCAAACCAATCGCCGCGGTGATTCCGACGCTCACGGGCGGCCCCGTGGCGCCCTCGGGCGATGAAATCCTGGCCAGAGTCGAGACCGAGAATAAGAGGCGCCATGTGTTGCTGAAGGAGTATTCGGGTTCGCGCCAATACACGCTGCAGAGCCTGCGATTTGGCAAACAGGCGGCGGTGTCCGTGCGGATCAGTTACCGTCAGGCGGAAGGCGAGCGCTATACCGTGTTGACCCGCTCCGGGTCGGATAGGCTCGGCGGCATCATCGATAAAGTGCTGGCATCCGAGGCGGGCGCAAGCTTACCGGCGGAGAATGCCCGCCACGAAATCACTTCCGCTAACTATCGTGTGCGCCTGCTCGGCATTGAACTTGCGCCGGGGAGAAGCCGCTATGTCCTGGAGTTGGCGCCCAGGATGAAGAGCCGGCTCCTGATCGTCGGGAAGGCTTGGGTGGATGCCGGCAGTTACGCCATAGTACGGATTGAAGGCCAGTTCGCGGCCAACCTTTCCATATTGGTCGGCGCGCCCCGCATTAGCGAGGAATTTGTCGAGGTGCATGGTTTCTGGCTACCGTTGCATGTGCGATCGGTTACCACCAGTTTCCTGCTTGGCCCGTCGGAGTTGGACATACTTTTTTCGAACTACCGGTTCGAGCGGGATTCAGCTTCGCTTCGGTGAATCGCGCCCGCGGCCGCCTGCGCGGCCCGGCGCGGCCGATCACCCGTGCAGCCGGAAACTGGTTACGTTCGCCCACAATCCGGTCGCTTGCAGCACCCAGACGCAGACGGCCACGACTACTACCACATTCAGAATCGTTTTGATACTGGAGGCCATGGGAATGTACCGGTTGACCAGGTACAACGCTACACCGACTATGATCAACACCACGACAAGATTTAGCAGAGGCATTTTCTTGCTCCTTCAGTTCCAAGCAGGAGCAATCCGTTGCCCATTGGCCGGAGGGTGGGCAAGCTTAGCCGAAAAGCCACGGAGCGCGGGCTTGACGGTGGAGGAGTCCCGATTGGCGCTTGGCGCCCCAGCCGCAGACTGACGCGCGCTCGTCAAATGGCCAAATATGGCCGCGCGACACAGAAGTGGAGACCCCCGCACCGCGAGTGGAGCCGACAGATCTGCAGGGCCCTTGTTCTTATCCGCGTTCATCTGCGTTCATCCGCGGCCAGATATGCTTTTCCTCCGGCCCAACGCGAAGACTCGGAAAACAGATATGGGCCGCTGATGAACGCAGATGAACGCGGATAAGAACAAGGAATCGGGAAGTTGGGCCTGGACCCGGCACGCTCGTACAAATACAGCGCCGCATAGACCGTCGGCGGCCTAAGCCGGGTTTCCCCTTCCCGGCGCGATCCGGCCCGAGCGTCCTGAACACTCTCGTGTCGCAGACCCGCCAAATATGGCCGGAGAGCCGCGGCACTCTGCACTGGTGGTAAGATGGAGTCTGGCTGCCATTCTCGGCGTCCAACTGTTTGCGGGATACTTTCGGCGTGAACCGATAACGTCTCTCAGGCGGCATTGGCCTGCGGGGATCGGCGGCGGGAAGGCAAATGCGATGTACTCCGCCGGGTTGGAATCGCCAGCCGCCCGCTGGCTGGTGGAGAACGGCCCAAGGGAACTCGAGATTCTGTTTCGGGCGATTCTCTATCACCCTTCCACACCTATCCTCATCACCGACGACGATGGCAATTCCAGGGACGCCAGCGTTGGCGTGGGCAAGCTCTTAGGGCTGCCGCGCGAAAAAATCATCGGCCGCCCGGTGGGCGACTTTGCAGAGCCCGCCTCGAAGCCCGAGATTTCGCAACTCTGGAGAGCGTTGCAGGAGCGGGGAGAACAGGAAGGTACACTCCGGCTGCTGGGGCCGGATCGAAGCCCGCTGGATGTTGCGTACACGGCTAAAGGAAACGTGTTGCCGGTGCGCCACCTCCTGGTCCTGCGCGACCAGACCGCACCCGCGGAAACGGGGCATGGCCCCGCCGCCGGCATTCCCGCGTGGGTGCAGGATTATGCGCTTTTCCTGTTGGATGTGGACGGGCGGATCGTCACTTGGTATTCGGGCGCGGAACGCATTTACGGCTATAAAACCGATCAGGCCATTGGGCAACATGTATCGTTTCTCTATCCCGGCGAAGAGAACATCCGGGTAAATCTTGAGGAAAAACTCAAGAGGGCCGCACTCGAAGGCCACTTAGGAAACGAGGGCTGGAACGTAAGAAAAGACGGGGCGCGGTTCTGGGCCAATGTCATTACCATGGCCTTGAGAAATGAAAGCGGCGACCTGCAAGGCTTTGCGAGAGTCGTGCGCGACTTCAGCGAGCGGCACGAAAAGGACGAGAAGCTGCGGCGCAGCCGCGCGCGCGTGCGCCCGGTCCCGTCGGAATCGACCATTGCCGGCATCGTTTCCGGTGAGTTCGACCATGTTCCCGAGGCGAATGACGCGTTTCTCGAAATGGTCGGGTACAGCCGCGACGATTTGCTGGCGGGCCGGCTGCACTGGCCCGATCTCACGCCGCCGGAATACGGCCCGCTGGACGATCTGGCGCATGAAGAAGGTCTGAGGTTCGGAGCCTGCACGCCTTTCGAGAAGGAGTTGATCCGAAAGGATGGATCCAGGATCCCGGTGCTGGTTGCCACGGCGGTGCTGAAGCTCTCTCCCTTCCGCTGGATCACATTTGTCCAGGACCTCCGGGAACGGGACCGGCTGGAGAGTGTGGTGCGCGACGATGTGGAGCCCAAACCACAAGACTTCCAGGAGATTGTCGGCGCGAGCGCGGCCCTGCGGCGGGTGCAGCGGCAGGTTGAAGTGGTTGCGCCAACCGATGCGAATGTGTTGATCCTGGGAGAAACCGGCACAGGCAAAGAGTTGGTAGCGCGCGCTATCCATCGGATAAGTCCACGCAAGAACCTTCCCTTCGTCACGCTGAACTGTGCCGCTATTCCGACCGGGCTTCTCGAAAGCGAGTTGTTTGGCTACGAGCGAGGCGCCTTTACCGGGGCCCTGTCGCAAAAGATCGGCCGTTTTGAGATGGCCCACCGCGGCACTCTGTTTCTGGATGAGGTGGGCGATATCCCGCTGGATTTGCAACCGAAACTGCTCCGGGCTTTGCAGGAGAAAGCCTTCGAAAGATTGGGCGGCACCAAGACCATCCCCATCGACGTGCGGCTGGTGGCCGCCACCAACCGGAATCTCACCCAGATGATGGGCGATAAGCTTTTCCGCAGCGATCTCTATTACCGGCTGAAAGTCTTCCCCATCACCACGCCTCCGTTGCGCGATCACCCGGAGGACATACCCATACTCGCCCGGCACTTCACCAAGAAATACGCCGCGAAAATGGGCAGGCAGATCGACAAAATTCCGTCGGAAACGATGCACGCCCTGGAAAGCTGGAACTGGCCGGGAAACGTGCGGGAGCTCGAGAACTTCATTGAACGGTCGGTCATCCTTTCCACGGGAACCAGCCTGCGGGCTCCTTTAGCCGAGATACGGCGGGATGCCGTGGAAGTGGCCGGCGAGGCCACACTCGAGCAAGTGGAGCGGGACCATATCGTGCGCGTGCTTCGAGAGAGCGGCGGGGTGGTCACCACGGCCGCCACCCGTCTCGGATTGCACCGGACGACGCTGAACGCCATGATGCGCAAGCTGGGCATCTCGCGGAAAGAACTATAAGAAACCAGAAGTCAGAAGTCAGAAGTCGGAAGTCAGAATCGCACCAGCAAATTCAGCATTCAGGTGCATGTTCTGCATCTCGGCGCGGTATTGTTCGGGAAACTTCACCCTGCTGGAATCTTGTTGGCCGGTCGCCGCGCGCTCCCCGCCGCTGGCAGCGGTCCCTGCGCTTCCACGTCTGGATTGCGGGCGCGCCTGGAGCCGGCAAATCCAAGTGTCACAAGCATCCCCGTGTGTTCCAAAACATCTGACCGCGCTTCGTCAGGTGACCGCAGGTGGTCATTCACCGGGCGGCGCGTCCTCCGCGGGCCACGTTCGCAAGCTGTATCGGGCGAGCCGGCTCAACAAAAGACCCGGTTGGCGCGACTCGTGCACTAGGTTGGCTGTCGCCCAATGCCCCTACGGGTTCGGGTCGACGGAAGAGGCAAAATAATGCGAATGATACTAGCGGCTACTCTGGCGATTGTGCCCATGGCGATTGCGCCCCTGATGGCCAAAGACAACGATTCTGCGAGGCGGCTCGATGAAACCGCCGCGGTGTTCTCCGAGATTATGGCGACGCCGGACAAGGGCATCCCGGAAGACCTGCTGGCGCGCGCCCATTGCATCGTAATCGTGCCCAGCGAGAAGAACGCGGCTTTCCTGGTCGGGGCCAAATACGGAAAAGGTTACGTGTCGTGCCGGCGTGATGGCGGCTGGTCTGCACCGGGCACGGTCATCATCGAAGGCGGCAGCTTCGGTTTCCAGATCGGCGGCTCTACGACGGATGTAATCATGCTGGTGATGAACCAGGGCGGCGAGGACAAACTGCTCTCCAGTAAGTTCACTCTGGGCGCGGACGCATCGGTCGCCGGAGGGCCGGTAGGACGCACGGTCGAAGCTCAAACCGACCTTCAACTGCACGCCGAGATTCTCTCATGGTCGCGGTCCCAGGGCCTGTTTGCGGGCGTTGCCCTGGAAGGCGCCACCTTGCGGCAGGATCTGAACGCGAATGCCCAGATCTACGGCAGGAAACTCGATAACCGGGAGATCCTGACAACGAATGTGCATACGCCCAGAATGGCCGCGAAACTGATCGGCGAGCTGGACCAGCACCCGGCGCGAGCAGCCGTGGCGTCCACCGGCGCCGGCCAATAGTCCGGCGATAAACGGGAACCGGAAGATAACCCAAATGAAACTTATCGGCGCATTCCTCATGGTATGCGGATTCTTATCGGCCCAGGAGCCGCGGACTCAAGGCGAGAGCGCGGCTCGGATGGCGGCCGGAGATACGCCCACTTACCGCCTCACGCTAACCCAGCGGACCGTGAAGGCCATCAATTACCGGCGCCACGGTTCGACCAGAATCGATTTCCGGGGAACGGATTTGCTCCCCAACGCTCGCGGCGAGGCCAAAGTGGAGAGCAAGGCAGGCAACATCGCCATCGAGGCGGAACTCGATGGCCTGCAGCCGGCGACTCAAAACGGAGCGGTCTACCTCACTTATGTGCTGTGGGCCGTCACTCCCGAGGGGCGCACGGCAAACTTGGGTGAGGTTCTGCTGGACGGCACCAAGAGCAAGCTGCGCGTCACCACGGAACTGCAGGTTTTCGGATTGGTGATCACCGCCGAACCTTACTACGCGGTCGCCCAGCCTAGCGACCTGATTGTGATGGAAAACGTGGTGCGCGCGGACACCAAGGGGCAGATCGAGGAGATCGACGCCAAGTACGAACTGCTGCAGCGCGGCCAGTACCAGCGTTTGGCGAACCCGCTGGCGCTGCAGTTCGATCGGAAGCAGCCGCTGGAACTCTATGAAGCGCGCAACGCATTGCAAATCGCGCGCGCCGTGGGAGCGGACCGCTTTGCCGCGGAAACCTTCGGGAAGGCGGAGTCCAGCCTGTCTCAGGCGGAAGCCTACCAGCATCGCCACGCCGGCGATAAGTCTGTAATCATGACTGCCCGGGAAGCCGTGCAGATGGCCGAAGACTCGCGGGCCATCGCGGTCAAACGCCAGGAGGCGGACGCCCTCGCCGCGGAGCGGCAGCAATCGGTGGACCGCGAAGCGCGCGCGGAAAGCGGACGCGCGGCGGCGGAGTCGGAAACGGATCGCGTCACGCGCGAAGCCGCAGCGGCGCGGATCGCGGCGCAGGCGGAAACGGACCGGCTAACGCGGGAAAAGTATGCGCAGGCAGCCTCCTCGCTGGCGGAAGCCGATCGCGTGAAGCGCGAAAATGACGCGCAAACGGCGGCAGCCGCCGCCGAAGCGGATCGCTTGAAGGCCGAAGCGGATCGCTTGAAGCTGGAGAACGCGGCGAGCGCGGCTACAGCGGCGTCGGAGACGGACCGGTTAACGCGGGAAAAGGATGCGCAGGCAACCTCCTCCCTCGCGGAAGCCGATCGCGTGAAGCGCGAAAATGACGCGCAAACGGCTGCAGCCGCCGCCGAAGCGGATCGCTTGAAGCTGGAGAACGCGGCGAGCGCGGCTACAGCGGCGTCCGAGACGGACAGTCTGAAGCGGGAAAACGAAGCGCAAAGAGCGGCCAGTCAGGCCGATCTGGACGCCGCGGCCCAGCAGACGGCGCAGTTGCAGGCGGAGAAGGCCGACCTGCGAACCCAGTTGCTGGCCCAGTTCAACGCCATTCTGCAGACCCGCGATACGGCGCGCGGCTTGGTCGTGAACATGTCGGATGTCCTGTTCGACACCGGCAAGTATTCGTTGCGGCCTCTGGCGCGCGAGAAACTGGCCAGGGTGGCCGGTATCGTCTCCGGGCATCCGGGTCTCCGGCTGGATGTGGAAGGTTACACGGACAACGTCGGGGGAGACGATTATAATCAGCAGCTCTCCGAGCAACGCGGCGAGGCGGTGCGTGGATACCTGACCGGCCAGGGAATGGCGGCGGGCTCGGTTACGGCGAAGGGCTTCGGCAAAACTCAGCCGGTGGCTCCCAACGACACCGCGGAGGGCCGGCAGCAGAATCGCCGCGTGGAGATCGTGATCTCCGGCGAGGTGATTGGCACGCTGGTCGGCACGCCTATCGCGGCCAGGTAATTGTTGGGCGGCCAATCTTGGCCTGGGGTCCCCTCTGGGGACGCCTTCTAGGCGGCCAGAGCCGGCTGAAAGCCGTCCCCAAAGGGGACCCCAGGGCAGAATTGCCCGCCCCGCAAAACCCCTGGCTGATCAAGAAAGACAGAGAACGAAGGAGCGCAGCACCAACATGACCGACACAGATCCAGCATTCCGTGAAGGCGACGAAGTGGTGGCGGCTGGCGCCCACCAGGGTACCCAAGGTGTTTTTCTCCACCTCAGACAGGATGTCAAGTGGGCGGACATCACGGAACGCGATGGCAGCATCCGCAGCCACCCGGTGGAATGGTTCGCGCATTCCGCGGGTGCAAACTAATGACCACGGCCCCCGAAATCGCGGCTGGGAGCATTTTGATTGAAGAAGGCGCGCATCCGCCAAATTCCCTGCTGCTCCAGGGCAAGCCCGATGCGAACGGATGGACGGCGCTCAACGGCACTCGTTCCGCGTTCGAGACGGAGGTTCGGGAGGCGGGCTGGACCTTTTTCTTCATGGCTAAGACGATCGAGACCGCCGTCTTCGGCTTTGACAAACACCAGACGCTGCGCACAGCCTTGAAGCGGCTCATCGCGAACGCGAAATCTCAAAATTGCAACGGCATCGAGATTACGCAGGTAACAGAGAAGACGTTCCTCAAGGTGCCGTATGTGCGCGTTTCCGCGCACGCGCGGCATCTGCAGAAGGGCCTGATCTTTTCGGGTCAGCCTATCACAGACTCAATTTAGCTGGAGGCTAACAACATCATGAATATTCGACCCCTATACGACCGCATCGTGGTGCAGCGGATCGAGGAACAGGAAACCACGCACAGAGGCATCATCATCCCGGATTCGGCGAAGGAAAAGCCGCAGGAGGGTGAAGTGATGGCCATCGGAAAGGGCAAGCGGCTCGAGGATGGCAAGTTGGTCGCCCTGGACGTGAAAGCCGGCGACCGCATCTTGTTCGGCAAGTATTCCGGCAACGAAATCAAACTGGATGGCATCGAGTACATTATCATGCGCGAGGATGACGTACTCGGGGTGCTGGATGCGGCGCCTCAGGCGCTGCGGAAAGCCAGCTAAGCTCAAAACGATTCACAAGGAGACCATTCATGGCAAAACAGATTATTTATAGCGATCAATCCCGCCAGGCGATCCTGCGCGGCGTCAACCAACTGGCCGAGGCGGTGAAGGTCACCCTCGGACCCCGCGGGCGGAATGTCGTTCTCGAAAAGAAATTCGGCGGCCCGACCATCACCAAAGACGGCGTGACGGTGGCGAAAGAGATCGATTTGAAGGACCCCCTGGAGAACATGGGCGCGCAGATGGTGCGCGAAGTGGCGTCGAAGACCTCCGACGTGGCCGGCGATGGCACCACCACAGCCACGATCCTGGCCCAGGCAATCTACCGTGAAGGCGTCAAAGCTGTTACGGCCGGCGCGAACCCGATGGCCGTCAAGCGCGGCATCGATAAAGCGGTGGAAGCGGCCGTCGAGGAAGTCAAAAGGCTCTCCAAGCCCGTCACGGGCGATATGATCGCGCAGGTTGGCACTATTTCCGCCAACAGCGATTCCACCATCGGCAAAATCATTGCCGAGGCCATGCAGAAGGTCGGCAAGGACGGCGTGATTACGGTCGAGGAGTCCAAGACCATGACCACCGAGTTGCAGACGGTGGATGGGATGCAATTCGACCGCGGCTATCTCTCGCCCTACTTTGTAAGCGATGCCGAACGCATGGAGTGCGTCTTCGAGGATCCCTACATTCTCATTCACGATAAGAAGATTGGCAACATGAAGGATCTGCTGCCGATTCTGGAGCAAGTGGTGCGCGTGGGCAAGCCCCTGCTGCTGGTCGCCGAAGACGTGGAAGGCGAAGCGTTAGCCACGTTGGTGGTCAACAAACTGCGCGGCACGCTGAGCGCCTGCGCGGTGAAGGCCCCCGGCTTCGGCGACCGCCGCAAGGCGATGCTGGAGGATATTTCGATCCTGACCGGCGGCAAGGCCATCATGGAGGAAACCGGCATCAAGCTGGAAGGCGTCAAGCTGGAGGATCTGGGCCGCGCCAAGCGCGTCACGGTGGACAAAGACACCACCACCATCATCGACGGAGCCGGATCGCAGAAGAGCATCGAAGGCCGGATCAAACAACTCCGCGCCCAGATCGAAGAGACTACCTCGGACTACGACCGCGAGAAACTGCAGGAGCGGCTGGCGAAGCTGGCCGGCGGCGTGGCGATCATCAAAGTTGGCGCCGCGACCGAGACCGAGATGAAGGAGAAAAAAGCTCGCGTCGAGGACGCTCTCAATGCTACCCGCGCGGCCGTCGAGGAAGGCATCGTGCCGGGCGGAGGCGTGGCCCTGCTGCGCGCCGCGATCGCGCTCGAAAAGCTGAAGCTCCCAGGCGACGAGCAGTTCGGCGTCACCATCGTACACCGCGCTTGCGAGGAGCCGGTCCGGCAGATCGTGCTGAATTGCGGGACCGAGGGCGCCACCGTCGTCGAGAAGATCAAGGGCCAGCAGGATCCTAACTTTGGCTTCAACGCCTCCACCGAGCAGTACGAAGATCTGGTGAAGGCCGGCGTAATCGATCCCACCAAGGTGACTCGCACGGCTCTGCAGAATGCCGCTTCCATCGCGTCCCTGATGCTCACTACCGAGGCCATGATCTGCGGGGTAGTGGAGGAATCGGACAGTTAGGTTCTCCGCGATATCCAATTCCCGGCGAGTCGGCAGATTGACGATTCGCCGGTATCTTCATGTGCACCTGCAAGCTGCTCTTTCGGTAGTGGGTCAGTTTGCTTGTGGGGCGGCCAATCTTGGCCGCAGCCGCCTTTTAGGCGGCCAGAGCCGGCTGAAAGCCGGCTGCGGGCAGAATTGCCCGCCCCACAAAACCCCAAATTGACCCACTATTCTCTTTTCCGCCGCCAGGCAAGCGGACGATCCATGCGTTTGGCGGCCCCTCGGTTATGATCGATAGTGATGCAACGCCGCACATTTCTTCAAATGGCTGCGGCGGCCCCCGCCGCGCTGGCCGCCGCCGATCCTAAGATCCCAAAATATCGCGTGGTCTCCCATTATCAGCCGGCAGCGCAGCCCGGCATGCCCGGACCGTATCCCGGACAAGTAGCTTCCGTGCATGCCGAAAAATGTATCGCCGAGGCCACCGAAAAGCCGGACCCCGCGGTGGTGCGCGAGATGGTGGCCAGCGGCATGCGCGCGTTGACCGGCGACGCCGACGTCCGCGATGCATGGGCGCGCTTCATCGCGCCTTCCGATGTAGTGGGGATCAAAGTGAACTGCTCCGGCGCGCCCGGCATCATGTCGTCGCCGGTGGTGGTGGCCGAGATTGTGCGCAACCTGATGGCGGTGGGCGTCAAGCCCGATGCCATCTGGATCTACGAGCGCTTCCAGGACCAGCTAGACTCCGTCCACTACGACCGCCATGTGCCGGAGGGCGTGCACATCTGGGCAGCGGAAAGCGAGCGCGGCTCCAAGGAATCGTACGACCCCGCCACATATGTCGAAACCACCTTCTTCGATGAAGACGACACGCGCTCCAACCTGATTCGCCTGGCGGGCAACCGCTTCACGAAGATCGTCAACGTACCGAACATGAAGGACCACGGCGCCGCCGGCGTTACCGGCTGTTTGAAGAACATCGCCTACGGCAACTTCTCCAACGTGGCGCGTTCGCACGCGGGCACGGTGACCCACACGTACTCTTTCATCGGCACGCTGGCCGCGGTCGAGCCGCTGCGCTCGCGCACCGTTCTGCAAGTCATGGATGGACTCCGCGGCGTATGGCATGGCGGACCTTTTTCGCCCAGCCGCAAGTTCCGCTTCTATCCGAAACGGATGCTGTTCGGCGCCGACCCGGTAGCCGTCGACCGGCTGCTGCTGGACATCATCGACGACAAGCGCAAGGCGGAGCACGCCGTCTCGGTGTGGGAGCGTTCTCCGAAGTATCTGGGCACGGGCGAGGATCACGATAGAAATCCGAATGTGAGCCAGTTCGTGCGCGAGCCGGGACACATCGAGTATGCCGGGCGCCTCGGGCTGGGAGTTTACGAACTCGACAAGATCAAAGTCGCGAGCATCGAGGTCTGATGCCGCTGGCGTTTCTGGCCGTCCTGTTGCCTACGCTGTTCTGGGACCGGCCCGTCGAAACCGCGGACACGTTGCGCAAGGCCGGGATCGAACGGGTGTATGTTCCGGCCGGCCAGGAGCAGGCTTGGCGCAAGCTGGGCTTCAGTGCCACCGCGTTCGACCGGAGGGGCGCGGTCCAGGCGGTTGCGCCTAAGGTCGAGTACCACATGGACGTCGCCTCGGCCACGCGTGTGCCCTGGGTGGACGCCAATGGTTGGCGCTTCGAGCGGGAGCCAGGGCGTTCGTTCTTCTACGACGCGCCGGAGGGCAGTGCGGCGTTGGCCGCGGCGGAAGCTTTTGCCTATGGCGCCGAGGCCGCCATCCGCGCGGCGCCGGAAGATTTGGCTTCGTTCGCGGGGATACTGAAGTTCCTTGGCGCAATCGACCAGCCGCGCCTGCCGGTGTTGGCCAATATCGGAGTGATCGACGATGGTTCGGACACCATGGCGGAGGTGTTGAATCTGCTGGCCCGCCATAATCTGTTGTTTCGGTTGATTCCGGCCGCCGATCCAAAGTATGACTTGAATGTTCGCTTGGGCGCTCCCGGGTACCCGAAAGAGGCGGCCGCCAATCCCTACGAATTTGCGATGCAGATCCGCCGCGATCTCACCGACGAAAAGCGGCTGCTGCGGATTTACGGTAGCAACGTGGTGTTGGTCCGTCTGACGGGCGACGCTTCGCAAGCGCGCGTGCATTTGCTCAACTACGGCAAGACTGGCGTGAAGGGGCTGCGGGTGCGGGTGCTGGGTGAGTATCGGCAGGGAAAGCTCTCGGCTTACGAACACCCGCATGCCGCGCTGGAGGATTATGGCGTGCAGGATGGCGCCACGGAGTTCACTATTTCGGAGATGGGGGTGTATGCGGTGGTGGATCTGCGCCGTTAGTCCGCCGTTTGGGGGCGGCACATGTCCGGCGCCACGCGAAATGATAACGTATATGTTATTATCGAATTGTGCTCGACGTTCGGGAATACGTAGATGCCGACGGACGAAGCCCGTTCACGAAGTGGCTGCGCGCACTCAACGTGCAGGCCGCCGCAAAAGTAGCGACGGCGCTGGACCGAATTGCGGATGGCAACCTGTCCGACGCCAAAGGGGTTGGCGGCGGCGTTCTCGAATACAGGATTGATTTTGGCCCCGACTACCGCATCTATTTCGGGCGGGACGGCGGCCAGCTCGTGATTCTGCTTGCCGGCGGCGCGAAGAAGCGCCAACAACTGGACATTCGGCGGGCGCAAGTGAACTGGGAAGACTACCGGAAAAGGAAGACACAGGGGGAAAAAGATGGCACTGACCAAAGACTTTCGTGAAACTATCCGCGAACGCGCCCAGCAGGAGCCGCGGTTCCGAAAGGCGCTGCTTCGTGAAGCAATCGAGCTGATGCTCTCCGGCGACGAGAAGACGGGCCGTGCGATCCTGCGCAACTACATCAACGCCACGGTTGGCTTTCGGCGGCTCGAAGATGCAACATCCATCCCAGCTAACAGCCTCATGCGAATGTTCGGCCCAAATGGCAACCCTTCAGCCAAAAACCTGTTTGGCGTCCTCGCTCATCTTCAGGCACAGGAGGGCGTGAGCTTTGAGATTCGTCCCCGCCGAAGCTGATACTCAGTGTTCGCCCCGGGGCCACACAAACGACCTTATGCTTTCGGTTCCGCGGCGGAGGACGAGTTCAGTCCTCGTTAGATCCCGTCGCCCGCCGGTGCGTGACGCGCTATTCTGAAAGGAAGGAGCCGAGCCATGGAAGTGCATTTCACCCCCGACGCACAGGCCAAGCTAGACCGGCTGGCGATTGACACCGGACGCCCTCCGGACGAATTGCTGCAAGATGCCTTTCTCGGTTATTTCGACGAGCTGACCGAGACGCGGCGGATGCTGGACAGCCGCTATGACGATCTCAAAAGCGGCAGGGGGAAGCCCATCGGCGGCGATGAGATGAAAGCGTGCCTGAGCGCAAGAAGCGTGGCGCGGCAAGCCGAGCGGCAATGACCGGGTATGACTTTCATCCGGAAGTAGAGAACGACTTTGCGGAAATTGGGACTTCATCGCCGCGGACAGCCCCGCCGCCGCTGACATGGTTATTGCCGATATTCTGGACACATCGAAGCTCTGGTACCCTTTCCGCATGGAGGCTACCGCCGCCCCGACCTCACCGGACGGCCTTCAAGATTCACGAATAAGCACAATTACCTTATCGCTTACGCGCCAGACGAAAAGCCATTGTGGGTTGTGGCCGTTATTCATGGCAGTCGCAGCCCGCGCGTATATGGCCGCCATTTTGCGAGCCAGAGAATAAGGCCTGCAGACGGTCGGAACCAGAACGCATTGCCGCTACAATCGTTTACCCCGGCCGACCACACCTGGCGAGGGATTGGTCGCCTTGCCGAACCGTTTGACAACGTCCTTTATGTTGCACTCACTGGTTCGGCGGCGGCGGCACACACGCTCACTCCTCACTAAATCCCGTCGCCCGCCGAAACGCCTCCACATAATGCCCGTCTTTCTTGTCCATCTGCCGCAGCTCCGCCTTCAGCTTCTCCAGCGCCGCCGTATCCCAATCCGCCTGGTACTTCTCTACCGCCGGCGGAAACTGACTCACGTGCGCCACCGCCGCATTCACTTTGATCTCGGCCACGTCGTCGATGTTGACGAAGTAATTGGCATCCTTGCCCGCGTAATAATAGTATTCCTCGGGCACGCGCCAGGGCTCCAGCCCGTCGTGCAGCCGCTGGTTGGGGAAGTACAGGTGCCATTCGGCCGCGCGGATCGCGTCCATGGTGTTATTGGCCGCCATGCGATGGTCGGTCTTGTGCCAGCGCACGTAATCGCTGCCGGGGTCCACGCTGAGCACCACATCGGGACGATAGCGGCGGATCAGCCCGGTCACCTGTTCCACCAGGTCTCGCGGGTTGGCGTATTCGAGCATGCCGTCGTGATATTGCAGCCACAGGATGCTCTCCTTCGGAATGCCGATAATGCGGCAAGCCTCCTCTTCCTCGTGCATGCGGATGCTAGCCAGCCGCTCGCTGGTCATGTCGGGATCGTACGAACCCTTGTCGTCGTTGGTGTAGATCACGATGTGGATGCGGTTGCCGTTCCTCGCCAGCTTGTACAGCGTGCCGGCGCAGCAGAACGTGTCGTCGTCCGGGTGCGGCGTGAACAGCATAACGGTTTTGCCGCGCAAGTTCTCCAGGCGGGCCGGGTCTTGCGCCAGGGCGTGTCCCAGGGCGAGGGCGGACATTGCGAACGTCAGAAGCGGGATTCTCATAGAGGTTAGTGTAGTGAAAATCGGCGCACTCGGCGTTCATCGGCGGCCAATGATTTGGACGGCAGGTGGCCCAGGTGCGCCGCTCAGAGCAAGAAAATTATTGGCCGCCGATGAACGCCGATGAACGCCGATTTCGATTTCATATAGGATGGAAAGCATAAACTCGCGGCCCCCGACGTGCAAGTGTCGACACTGGAACCATGATCGAAGAGCTTTTGCCGTATCCGCTCGACCGGCCCATTGGGATCTTCGATTCGGGCGTCGGCGGCCTGACCGTGCTGAAGGCGCTGCGCCGCAAGCTGCCGCACCGCGACTTCGTCTACTTGGGCGATACCGCGCGCGTCCCTTACGGCCGCAAGCCCGCCGCCATGGTCGCGGAATTCGCCTACGGCATCACGGAGTTCCTGCGCCAGGCCGGCGTCGAAGGCGTGGTGATCGCTTGCAATACCGCGTCCGCATCCGCTTTGCCGGAACTGGCCGGACGGTTTTCGATGCCCATTTGGGGCGTGATCGAGCCCGGCGTGGACGCCGCCGCCGGCCTCACCAGCACCGGACGCGTGGGTGTGATCGGCACCCAGGGCACTATCGCCAGCGGCGCTTATCAGCGGCGCCTCGAACAGCGCGGCTTAACCGTGTGGGCGCGCGCCTGCCCCATGCTGGTCCACATCGTGGAGGAAGGGCTGGCCGGTTCGCCGGAGTGCGATCTGCTGCTGCATCATTACCTCGACGGGCGCGGCGGTATTGACACACTCATCCTGGGATGCACACACTATCCGCTGCTGCACGATGCCATCCAGCGGGTGGTGGGCGATTCCGTCACGCTGGTGGATAGCGCCGAAGCGCTGGCGCAGGCGGTCAACGGAAGCCTCGACGCAAGCACCGGCGCGGACCCGGCTGCGGGCGCTCGCGGCCGGATCGTGCATTTTGTCACGGGAGACCCGCTGGCCTTCGCGCATACTGCCGCCGTGATTGGGGAGGTGGAGGGCGAAGTAGTGCCGCTGCCGGTGACCGAGCTGATCCGCTTGCAGGGTGAAACCCGGTAACTCCGCTCCACTACTGCCCGCCGGGATTCATCGGCGCCGCCTCCCAATCCTTCAGGAATTCCGCAGCCGCGCATTTATGCAGCCGCGCGAAACGCGCCACCCGCCTGCCGACGGCATGCAGCCGCTCTGCTATTTCCGCGTCCTTCAGTTGGCCGTTGTCGTCGAAAACCTTCCACGCTTCCGGAACGGAAGCCTGCTCCGGCACGACCCAGGCATGCAGCGCGCGTCCTACATTGCGCAGGCTGTTCAGCGCGTCGAAGGCTCCCATCTTTCCGCCGGATACGCCCACCAGCCCTATCATCTTGCCCTCGAATTCCGTGAAGCCCATCAGGTCCAGCGCATTCTTCAGCACGCCGCTGAAGCTGCCGTGATATTCCGGCGTGCCCAGAATGATGCCGTCCGCCTCCTGCACGTGGCGGCGCAACGCGGCCACGCTCTCCGGCTCGGCGCCATCGCCGCGGCCCGCAAACCCGAGGCCGTATTCGACCAGGTCCAGCAATTGCGTGCGCGCGCCGGCATCCGCCGCGCCCCGCAACGCGACGTTGACCGCCATGCGGGTATAGCTTCCCTGACGCAGGCTTCCGCAGATGCCCACCACCACGACGCTTACATCCGGGTGTTCCGGTTGCGCCATATGCCGATGCTACCGCAGCCCGTCCAGGCGCGCGCGCACCGCCTCCATCATGCACGCCGGATCGGTGATGCGCAACGCCGCAAACCCAGCCGCGCGGGCGCTTTCGATTCCGGGCGGCGAATCTTCCACCGCCAGCGCGCTATGGATTCCCAGTCGCCGGCCGGCCAGCACATAAGGATCGGGAGCCGGTTTATGGCGTTTGACGTCGTCGCCGCCGACCACCGTTCCCAGGTATTGCCGAATGCCCGCGGCTTCCAGCAACGGCTCGATTTCCGCGTGCGAGCTGGACGACACCACGCCCAGCTTATATTGCCCGGAAAGCTCGCGAAAGAACTCCGCCACGCCCGCGGCGAACGGCGCGCCGGCGGCCATGCGCTCGCGGAATCGCTGCTTCTTCAGCGGATACCGCTCCCAAAGCTTGGCCGGATCGGCGGGCGGGTTCGCCAGCTTGGCGAAGACTTCGACCATGCTGCTATCCACGGCGCCCACGCAGTGGGCCGCATAGACTTCCCACGTCACGGCCACGCCCAACGGCGCCAGCACTTCCCGCCAGCAGTCGCAGTGTACCGGCTCGCTATCCACCAGGACGCCGTCGAAATCGAAAAGGATGGCTTGAAACTCAGGCATGGCGCAGAGTTACTGCGTAACTAGTGGATCGTGCGCGTCTTGCGGTTCATGTAATCCATCAACAGATACTGTCCGAGCGTGTAAGGCGTGGTGAAGTAGGCTTTGCCGCGGCAGATCTCAGTCACCTTCTGCACGAAGTTGACTAACCCGTAGTCGCTGGCCAGCATGAAGGTATTGATGAGAATGCCTTGCTTCTTACAGCGACTGACTTCCTCCAGCGTTTTGCCGATCACCAGCGGGTCGAGACCGAACGCGTTCTTATACACGCGCCCGTCTTCGAGCGTCAGGCAGCTTGGCTTGCCGTCGGTAATCATGACGATCTGGCGCATGTCCTTGCGCTCCCGCGCCAGCAGCCGTTGCGCCAGGATCAGGCCGTCGCGCGTATTGGTGTAATACGGCCCCACTTGCACGCGCGCGAGCTGGCTGATGGCGAGTTCCTCGGCCGAATCGTGGAACAGCACGCAACGCAGGCTGTCGCCGGGATACTGCGTGCGGATCAGGTGCGCCAGCGCCAGCGCCACTTTCTTGGCCGGCGTGAAACGGTCCTCGCCGTACAGGATCATGCTATGGCTGCAATCCAGCATCAGCACCGTGGCGCAGGAGCTCTGGTATTCGCACTGATGCACGCGCAGGTCGCTATACTCCAGGTCAAGCGGCACTTTGGCGCCCTCGCGCCGGATGGCCGAAAACAGCGTCTCGCTGATATCCAGGTTCAGCGTGTCGCCGAATTCATACTGCTTCGACGAACCGGACGCCTCGATGCCGGTGGCCAAATCGCGCGTGTCATGCCGCCCGAAGCTGGATTTTCCCAACGATCCGAGCAGATCCTTGAGCGTTTTGAAACCCAGGAAGTCGAGCGACTTATCGGTGACTTCGAAGCGGACTTTGCTATCCGGACCGTTGGCCGCGCCCGGCGCGCCTTGCGGCTGGCCCGGCTGCTCGATGGTGATCTGCCCTTCGTCGATCATTTTCTGCACGAGATTCTCGAGCAGCTTCTGCATCTGCTCCGGCGACAGGTTCTGGAGACGCTCCATCATTTCCTGCATCTGCTCGTTGTCCAATAGGTCGCCTTGTTCGAGCGCTTGTTGGATGGCCTTTTTCAGGTCTTCGAGCGTGTGCTCGTTCCATTCGCTGAAAGGCATGTATTGGGTATTGAAGCCGCTTTGCAGGAGGAAATCGGACAAGGCTTGCAGGAGGTCTTCGGCGTTGATGCCGAAGTCTTCGCCGGTGTATTTGGAATATTCGATTTTCATAACGAGTGGGTGCTGGGTGCTGGGTGCTGGGTGCTGGCCCACTTACCGGGGGACTCAGACCAGCACCCAGCACCTAGCACCCTCAGTTGTATTGCCGTCTTAAGTTCGGCCGCTGCGGAGGCCCCTCCTCACGCGGCCCTTCGCGTTTGCGCTCTCCGGCGCCGAATTCGCGCTCCTCGTTGCGGCTGATCCGCCGGTGCGCGTACAAACCCTCCAGCACAAACTCCGCGGCGGAGACGCGCACCGCATCCGGCTCATTGGCCGAAAGCTTCAGCCCCTTGAGCTTTTCCATCAAGCCCTGGATGGATCCCAACGTCTGCACCATGGCCGCCGAATCCAGGCTCTCGTCGAGTTTCAACGTGCCGCCCAAATCGAACCACTGCACAATCTGCGCCACATTGGAGCCTTCGAAATACTTGTCGTAAACCTTGCCCACGGCCACGCGAATCAACTCGCGCGCCACCGCATCGCCGCCCTTCAGCTCGCCCTCGTACTCCAGCTCCATCTTGCCGGTGATCGACGGCAGGGCGGAGTAGATATCCAGCACGCGCGGCACGGCCATCTGCTCCTTGCTCTTCAACGCCCGCCGCTCGGCGTTCGACACCACGTTTTCCAGCACCGAGATGGGCAGCCGCTGCGAGACGCCCGAGCGCTTATCGACGCGCTTGTCCTCGCGCGCCAGGAAGACCAGTTGCTCCACGATTTCCTTGATGTACACGGGCACGCGCACCTCGATAGACGCCGGTCGCCGCAGCCAGGCCTCCTGCTCGGTGATCTCCATGCCCTGCTCGAGGGTCGCCGGATAATGCGTGCGAATCTCGCTGCCGATGCGGTCTTTGAGCGGCGTGACGATCTTGCCGCGCGCGGTGTAATCTTCCGGATTGGCGGTGAACACCAGCATCAAGTCCAGCGGCAGCCGCACCGGGTAGCCTTTGATCTGCACATCGCCTTCCTGCATGATGTTGAACAAGCCCACCTGGATCTTGCCGGCCAGGTCGGGCAGCTCGTTGATGGCGAAGATGCCGCGATTGGCGCGCGGCAGCAGGCCGTAGTGCACGGTCAGCTCGTCGGAGATGTCCTGCCCGCGGCGGGCGGCCTTGATCGGATCGATGTCGCCGATCATGTCTGCGATGGTCACGTCGGGCGTGGCCAGCTTCTCCACGTAGCGATGCTCGGCCGCGAGATACGCAATGGGTGTGTCGTCGCCGTCTTCCTGAATCAGGTTGCGGCAGCGGCGGCATATCGGGCGGTAGGGATTGTCGTGGATCTCGCAGCCTTCGACGTAAGGCAGCACATCGTCGAGCAGCGTGGTGAGCATGCGCATCAGGCGCGTCTTCGCCTGGCCGCGCAGGCCCAGCAGAATGAAATTGTGCCGCGACAGAATGGCGTTCACTATTTGCGGCACCACGGTTTCTTCGTAGCCTACAATGCCCGGAAACAAAGGCGTGGGACATTGCAGCTTGCAAATCAGATTAGTGCGGAGTTCGTCCTTGACGGACCGGCTGCCGATGCGGTCCTCGGAAAATGCGCTGTTGCGAAGAGCGCCGAGAGTACGGGGCAAATCCCAGGTGGCTTTGGTCAACCTATGACCCCCTTTGCCCGATTGTACCAGACGCGCAGCCGAGCTCGGCGTGACATTGCGGGATTGCGCGCGTCAATTGAAACGGTGACGAAAATTCTCCGAATCGGGACTTGTTCGGTGATGGCGCTGGCGATATTTCCGGGTGCATGGCGCGGGCAAGCATCGGATTTGCCCGGCAAGGCGACGTTTGCCGGTCCGAGCAAGACTTCTACGTTCGCGTTCGACTGGCGCAAAGGGATGATTTTCGTTCCGGTGCGCGTCAATGGATCAAGGATATTGTCTTTCGTGCTCGACACCGGGTCCGCTCGCAACCAGATTGACCAAGGACTTGCAAAATCTCTCGGCCTCAAAGCCAGCGGAGCAGGTACATTGCAAGGCGCCGGGGCCGGACGGATCCCCATCGAATTCATTCATGGCGTGAGTATCGCCCTGCCAGGGGTGGAGAGCGCCGGATACGAATTTTCCACCGCCGGCCTGCAGCCGCTGGAAGCCAGCGTGGGCGCGAGAGTGGACGGGATTTTAGGATACGAGGTTTTTAGCCGGTTCGCGATTACCGTGGATTACAAAGGCCGGCGCCTTACGGTCAGCCTTCCAGAGGCTTTTCATCCGCCGGGCGGCTCCGCGCAGGCGCTGCCCATCGAACTGCGCGATAAATGGGCCTTTGTGAAGGCCGAACTGGTGCTGCCCGGACCTGTTGCCGTGCAGGACAGTTTTCTAATCGATAGCGGGTCCAGCGATGCGGTGGACCATCCGATCGTCATGAATCTTCAGTCGCGGACCGCGGCGGCGAGTGGTGTAGGGCTGGGCGCGGCCGTGCAGGGCGTAACTGCACAAGCGACAGCCTTCCGCCTGGGACGCTATGCGGTCAACGCCCCAATCGTCAGTTGCTGCGGCGCAACCGATGCGACCAGCAGGCTGATTGGGAACGAAGTGCTGCGACGGTTTACGGTGACCTTCGACTATCCCCACTCGCGCATATTCATTACGCCCAATTAAGAATGTGGGGCGGGCAATCTTGCCCTGGGGTCCCCTCTGGGGACGGCTTTCAGCCGGCTCTGGCCGCCTATAAAGGCGGCTGCGGCCAAGATTGGCCGCCCCGCATTGCGGCAAGCCGCAAACTTTAATGATGGCGTTCCCGAGAGGTACGTTGGTTGATGTCCAAATCACCGTTGCACCTGGAGGAAACGCCATGAA